>Ga0213830_1000717_pt1 | contig 11849 bp, 9 predicted proteins | sample SWATP11_FD_161661 | JGI IMG/M metagenome (GOLD analysis project Ga0213830, IMG submission 161661) | Coastal seawater microbial communities from Marineland, Florida, United States - SWA TP1 #1 | ecosystem: Environmental > Aquatic > Marine > Coastal | place: USA: Florida | collected 2016-08-06 | reverse complement strand
GCGTTTATTCGGAACGAATGGAATGTCATCCCCCATGAACCAGAGGACAGAGTTAGTCGCCGACTTACGCGAAGAGCCGGTACCTACAACGTCACCCACATAAGCCAATGGAATGCCATCTTTTTGTAGCTCTTCTATTTGAGAGATAGGGCCAGTTACACCATTTTCTTCTGGATTAATGCCCTCACGTTCCATTTTCAACATGGCGCGAGCGTGAACCGGGATATCTGGACGAGACCAGGCGTCTGGTGCCGGAGACAAGTCATCTGTGTTCGTCTCGCCGGTCACCTTGAATACTTTAACTGTGATCTTCTCAGCTACCGCGTCACGTGAAGTGAACCATTCGGCGTCCGCCCATGATTGTATGACTTCCTTCGCTGCTGTGTTACCCGCTTCGGCTTTTTCTTTAACATCATAGAATGCATCAAACATTAACAATGTTTTCTTAAGACCAGCGGCGGCCGTGTCGGCTAACTCGGCATTGTCCAATAATTGGATCATTGGCTCTATGTTGTAGCCACCTAACATGGTGCCTAACAATTCGGTCGCGCGCTCGGCAGAAAGAATTGGAGAGGTGGTTTCACCCTTAGCTACAGCCGCTAGAAAACCAGCTTTAACATAGGCGGCATCGTCAACACCAGGAGGTACACGATTCGTTAACAGATCCAATACGAAGTCTTCTTCGCCGGCGACTGGAGTTTTAATTAATTCAATTAAGTCAGCTACTTGAGCTGCATCTAATGGCTTGGGAACGACGCCTTGTGCGGCACGCTCTTCAACGTGTTTACGATACTCTTGAAGCACAGTAATGTCCTCTTATTTTTATGAAGAGATAACGGGGTCAGATCAAAATTAAACTTAGTGTGGCTCAATCCGTGGATTCTGCCAGTTATTAACCCTATCTAGGTTGAGGTTAAATACAATTTCGGCCTGATCCCAATTATCGACTCGACTGGAAAGTCAGAAAGCAGCTAATTATAGAGTCACCAATAAATAAAGGGAATAACAACTTGAGTTTTATCTATAATTTAGCTGTATAGGTATCATTCATAGTGTGAATAATTCATGACAGCCGCTGGCAATCAAGAGCGCAGGCTGTAGTGCAAATTTAGCGGTACCTGATTTATATTCTTTTTTTGTTCTAAATCAAGCGACTTTGGCAAACAAGAGCCATACTCAATTGATACGTTAAGAGGAGCGCTTATGGATCTAATCAACACGAGACAAAACTTATTAGACTTGCAGACCACATTAGTCGCGCGAATTAAATCTATCGATTCCGGTTTCGCCCGACGCCGCAGCCCAGATTTCTCCGAACAGGCAACGGAACAAGAAAACGAAGAGGTCTTAGTGAATCTAAAAAACGAAGCCGAATCGGAATTGCGAAACGTAAACTTGGCGTTGCACAAGCTAAACAATGGCATTTACGGCGAATGTGAACGCTGTCACAAGGATATTGGTGAGAAGCGGCTTAACGCGATTCCATTCGCCCAACTCTGCATAGATTGTGCCTAGCGAGGAGACCTTGATGATTCTTGAATCATCATAGCCTCACAAAACAATTGGCCGAATAAAAATACTGGTTGAATAAAACGGTTCGGCAGTTTGATACGCCTAAAACGCTGTAATTTCGGTTTGCATTCGAGTGAATAAAGCCCACGACTTCCGTGGGCTTTTTAAGTTGAAACCGCCTTAATTTAATGCCCTGGAATTGGGGTTTGAATTAAGCTAAGTTCCCGGTCATAATTGAATTTTCTAGCAAAAAAGATATTCTAATTTTATGCGTATTCATTCGCTTATCCAAATTCCCCTTTTCATTACCCTATTACTCTCTTGTAATGATACGTACGGCGCCCCTGAGCTGTCACTAGACAATCAAACGTCACAAATGCTAGGTAAATACCTGATCTATTTCCAGGAGCAGGAGGCTCGTTTACCGCTGACGGATGTCATTAGTAAGTTTGAAAAGGGCGAAGGAAAACTGAGCAGCGGAGATGCCATTTCTTTAGGCATTGGCGTAAATCCAGTGTGGTTAAAAACAACCGTGCATAACCCATCCGCACTCGAGTCCCTTTACAGGCTGTCGGTGGAAACCCCCTGGCTCGATAATATAGAAACCTGGTACGTGCAAAACGGCAAGATTATAAAGCACGTGATCGGTGGGGATGCATTGGATTTTGACGACCGCCCCATGCCTTATAAGTATTACGCGTTTGAATCGACATTTCCCGCCGGCAAAACCCATGTTTATATTCGAATCGACAGTTTAGGTCCGATGGCAATACCGGTTCGCTTAAGTACGGTAGAGCGGGCGATATCTCGTGATATTGGCTCTGCGTATGAGTATGGCCTGCTTTACGGCATCATGCTGGCCCTGGCGCTATACAACTTTGTGCTGTACACCAACATAAGGCAAAAAGAATTCGGCCTTTATGGCCTGTATTTAATTGGTTTTGTTGCCAATAGCCTTTCGTATACGGGACAGATCCATCAGGTGATCACGCCCGATTGGGGCCCTTATTTCCAAGATTGGACTGACATTTTTTTGATGATTACTTATAGTGTCTTCGGCCTCCATTTCGCCCGCTTCGCACTCTATACAAAGAGTTACGCGCCAATGTTAAACCGTGTCACATTTTGGGTAGCCACCGCCATTCCTCTTGGCATGCTGGCGGGGGCATTAGTCAACCAGTTAGTGTTCTCCATGATCCTGGCCTTTATTCTTAACTCCAGTTTTGCAATTTTATTTATTGTCCTGGGGTACCAGGCCTATAAGCATAAGGTGCCTTCTGCCATTCTATTTTTCGTTTCTTCGGTGACCGCCGCTACTTGCATAGGTATCTCGACCATGGCGGTTGCAGGGCTGGTGCCTTATAACGACTTCACCTTCAAGGCAATCGAAGTGGGTATGACGTTCGAAGCGATTTTACTCGCCCTGCTATTGGCTCAACGATTCAGGGCGGCACAACGAGATAAAGTTATCGCGGAAACCTTCGCTCGAACCGACGATCTCACCCATCTACTTAACCGCCACGGTTTCAAGGAAACCTGCCCAGACGTCTGGCGCGAATGCCAGTATGAAAAACAGGATTGTTCCATCGTGCTGCTCGATGTTGACAAGTTTGCCAATCTCAATAGCGAATACGGCCATGCCACCGGCGACTTGGTGCTACATAGCGTCGCAAAATGCTTACAACAGAAAGCCCGCAGTATTGACATACTCGCACGATGGGGAGGCGAAGAGTTTATTTTACTTCTACCTAAGGTCAATCAATTACAGGCCATCTTGTTAGCGGAAGATATGCGCCATGCGATCGAATCTCATGCTATCCCTTACGGTGGTGAGCAGATCAAAATTACCGCCAGTGTTGGCGTCGCGGGTAGCAACTTACAGTATTTCAATAGCTTACCGCTAAAGGATTGTAATCTGGAGCAGCTTATATCGGGCGCCACCGACGCCCTCTACAATGCTAAAACGGCAGGGCGCAACCAGGTTTATGCCTCTCATCTGGTTCCCCAGATATAGCAATACCAATTCGGATAAAATAGAAGATAGGTGTCATTCCTTTTTCTAATTGTAAATTCAATCAAGTACTTGCAATTAACAATTTGGCATAATTAGGGGCTATCTTTTTCATTGCCTCTGGTAAACAATAGCCAGCATAAAGTCTCGTATATTGCGAGCGCCTTTCATCAAGAATAATACTCGTCATAAACGAGAAGGAGTCAGAGTGTCAGACTGGATCACCGTTATCCCCCCTTTGTTGGCTGTTGCCGTAGTTTTATGGAAAAAAGAGGTGGTCCTCGCCTTGTTTACTGCGATTCTAAGTTCAGAGTTACTAATACTAATGACGGGAGAAGCTGGCTCGGGACCCGTTTCTGGCTTTGCCATCGCCAGCCTGGAGCGGCTCGTGGCCGTGTTTGAGTCGGGTGGAAACACTCGTATATTGGTCTTTTCTTTGCTCGTCGGTGCCCTACTCGCCTTTATGCGTCAATCCGGTGGGGTCTCCGCCACGGTAAACTTGCTTATCGAAAAAGGCCTAAGCGGCAGTCCACTCAAAACCAGGCTCTTGGCGTTTCTGACCGGTGTTGTGATCTTTATCGAGTCCAATTTGAGTGTGCTTATGGCGGGGATCATTTCTCGTGGCCTGTTTGACAAATTTAACATGAGCCGGGCTCGGCTTGCCTACATCATAGACAGCACCAGTGCGCCAATTTGTATCTTGCTGCTAATGAATGGCTGGGGCGCATACGTGCTGGGACTACTGGGCGCTTATGACCTGGAGCAGTCCAGTGTCAGCGTCTTGTTACAGACTGTACCTCTCAATTTCTATGCCCTTATCACCCTCGGCATCGTCTTCTATACCATAGTGGCAGACAAGACCCATGGCCCGATGAAACAGGCCGAACTAGATCAGAAGTCGACAGCAAGCTCGATGGAGCTATCTGAACCCGCCAGTAAAGCCAGGTTTATGCTGGTGCCGCTGTTTACCATGTCCTTTTCCATGGTGGGCTTTATGTTTTTAACCGGCAATGGCGACTTTACCGCTGGCTCAGGATCTAAGTCTGTGCTCTATGCTACCGCTCTCGCCTGCCTGGTCGCCTATATCATGATGGTTGGCAGCAGGCGTTTCGATCATAAGCAAATGACGAAACTGAGCTTCAAAGGCATGTCGGAGCTGCTGCCACTGGTGGTCATAGTTCTTTTTTCTCTCGCATTGGGCGCAAGTCTAAAGCAACTGGGTACAGGCGCATTTATATCCGGGCTGGTGGCAGACAATCTCCCCCTTTTCTTAATCCCAGCCGTTATATTTCTGGCCGGGGCGCTAATGTCATTTTCCACCGGAACATCTTGGGGAACCTTTGCTATTCTTATCCCTATAGGTATGCCCTTAGTGGCAAATTTAGATCTACCCGCGCCGTTAATTCTGGCGGCCATCTTAGGTGGTGGGATATTTGGTGATCACTGCTCGCCAATTTCCGACACCACGGCCGTTAGTGCGGTGGCTTCGGGCTGTGATCTATTGGAGCACGTTAAGACTCAATTACCCTATGCGCTCGTGGCTGGAGGCCTGACCTTAATGGCTTACCTGATTGCCGGAGTTACTATGCTTTAAGATTCAAGTTTATGGAGACGCTTTATGATCCGGTTCAATGCCTGGCTAGTACTCGTGGCCTGCGGCCTATACCTCTTTAGCCCCAATTTAGTAGCGGCGAAAGAGCCGGTACGCCCGGTTGAATTCGTGGACTTGACCCTACTGCTGACCAATGCCAACTATGATATGCGCTATTTCAGTGAAAACAATTTCGTCGGCGAACGAATCGATGGCTATAAGGCTCCCAAGTGCCTGGTTCATATCGCCGTCGCCAATGCGCTGATCAGAGCCAGCGAAAGAATAAAACATTATGGCCTGCAGTTTAAATTCTATGACTGCTATCGGCCACAGAAGGCGGTCCACCATTTTATGAGGTGGGCCATCGACCTAACAGACACCAAAACCAAACAAGAATATTATCCGAACATAGACAAGAACAAATTGGTGGGAGAGTATATCGCCCAGCGCTCGGGCCACACTCGAGGTTACACCATAGACGTGACTTTGGAGCAGATGTCCATGAGCGGAGAATATATCGAGCTCGATATGGGGACCCCCTACGATCTATTCGATACCCGCTCCAACACCCAAGATTTAAATGTGACCCTGGAGCAGAAAAAAAATCGTTACCTCTTGCTTGGCCTCATGCAGGAGTTTGGCTTTATTAACTACCCGAAAGAATGGTGGCACTTTACGTTAGAGTCCGACCCGAACGACAAGTATTGGGACTTCGATATCGAATAGCACTCCACTGTCTAAAACAGCTACCCAAAAAAGATGACTTAATCGTTATAATCGAATTGATATTTGCTAAACAAAGCCTGTGCCTGTTGCCATACGGCCCCTGGCTCGCCATTCGATACCGGTTGGTTATCGATGGCCACGACAGGCCCCACCTGCTTGGTTGAGCTGGTAAGCCATATTTCATCGGCCGAGAAGACTTCATTCTTGTTGATCACTCGTTCCTGAACTCGCAGCTTACTGTGCTCGTTCAAAATACGCAGCAGCAATAGCCGAGTTATGCCGGGTAACTTCTGACTGTCCAGGCTTGGCGTACTCACCACGTCGCCCGTTACGATAAACACGTTGCAGGAAGCCGCTTCCGTCAACTCTCCGTCGCTGTTGAATAATATGGTTTCATCGCACCCTGCGGCATGGCCCTGCTGAAAATGCAGAACATTACCCAGAAGTGCCGTCGATTTAATGTCGCAATGTTGCCAACGTAGATCCGTATGGGTGGCGACGCGATAGGTTTTGGTAGTCTTTTCGTCCTTGACCACGGGTGCCTCGATCTCAAATGTATAGGCGAAAACGGTCGGTTTGATGCCCACCGGAAAAGCATGATGTCGCTTGGTATCGGCACCACGCGACACATGCAGATAAATGCCCAAATTCCCTCTACCATTTTCCTCGCTTAAGCGAGTGCAAATGTCTTTAAACATGTTTCGATCGAAATCATGGTCAATTTCGATGGCTGCCAGGCCTCGAAAGAACCTGTCTATATGGGGGCCCAGGCCAATAAATCGCCCGCCACAGCTAGGGACGACTTCATAGATCCCATCCCCAAACAAGAAGCCTCTATCCATTGGCGAGATCTTAGCCTGCTCGGCCGGCATATACTCCCCATTGAGATAAACGATAGACATAGACAGATCCCTATATTGGTTAACCCTGCTGTTAGACCGAGTCTCGGCCTCATGGTTAAATTATGTTTTCTCTAATGTAAAAACACAAACCAACCTGTTTTAATTCGACACTATCAATTTAGTTTTACTAAATCGCCGCTTGGCGAAATGCAGCTCGTTGTGGGCACAGTCCATCGAGATGGGCTCGAAATACACCTTGGCCCCTTGACCAACCTGGGCAAGCCTATATAAGTCCAACGACAACACCGACCCTAATTTCGGATAGCCGCCTATGGTTTGCCTGTCTTGCAGCAATACAATTGGCTGACCATCTGGTGGCAGTTGAATCGCCCCAAGCGCAATGCCTTCCGATAACATCTTGGATACCTTAGTTTCAATTTTTGGTCCTTGCAATCGATACCCCATGCGATCCCATTGGGGAGAAACCCGATATTCACCGCTAAAGAACCGACGCTGCTGAATTCGACTAATGGCCTGCTGCTGATAACCGGGTATCACCCGTAGCCGGACCTCACTCGGGTAGCTGGGAATATCCTGCTGTAACAGACGAAAACGCCTTAGATCGGAACTTTGCTCGGCAGGCAAGACGTCGCCCCTGTTTAACCGCTCGCCGTTTAGTCCACCGATTTTCTCTCTTAACACAGTAGCGCAACTGGAAAATTGCGGGGGGATCTTAAAGCCACCCTTTACGCCGACATAACATCTAACCCCGGCTCTGGCATAGCCCAGCTCCAATACGTCGCCGGTCGCCAATCGATGGGTTTGCCACCTTTGTACCAGGCCGCCATTTATCATCAGATCCGCTTCGGCTCCCGTAACACAAACCGATAGCGGCTTTTGCGCTTGCAGCTTAAGGCCGCCGAGGCTAACCTCGATGGCGGTGCTGTTTTCCTTATTGCCAAGTAGACGATTCAGCCAATCAAACGCCAGCTTATCGGCCGGTCCTCCCGTACTCAATCCCAGTTTAGCCATGCCAAATCGGCCACTATCCTGAATGAGACTCAAGATCCCAGGATGTAATACCTTGACACCGCTTGTCACAATCGACCACCTAACTGCAGATACTCGTCCCTATCGACACTCTTAAACCTAACCCTGTCTCCGACTTTCATCGGCATGGGGGGAGTCTTGTCGGCCGCGAACAGCTCTACCGGGCATCGACCGATAAGGTTCCAGCCACCTGGTGAGTCCGCCGGGTAAATTGCGGTTTGTCGATCCGCTATCGCTACCGAGCCTTTCGGCACAAAAGCCCTGGGCGTGGCGAGTCTCGGCATGGCGATAGACTCATCCACTCGCCCTAAATAGCCAAAGCCAGGGGCGAAGCCGATGGCGTAAACCCTGTATTCGATTGCCTGATGCCGTTGAATAATATGCTCTACGTCACACTTGGCGTGTGTCGCGATACGCTGCAGATCCGGCCCCGTTTCTAAGGCGTAGTAAACCGGCAACTCGACAATGGCGGCCGGTTGTTCGCTATCGCTCGCCGGCGTTGTCAACAAGGATCTTAGCTTGTGGCGTAACTCGTAGTGATCGATTAGGAAAGGATCGAAAATCATCAGGAGGGAAGCATAGGACGGGATCAGATCGACAATGACAGCTCCTAATTCACCGGCAATGAGATCATGGGCAAGACGCACTCGAGAGGCGACCTCGTCATTCATTTCCGTCCCCGACTCCTCACCAAAATAAATGATGAGAGAAGACTCAGACGCGACCCGAATGGTAAAACATGAGTCCGTCATGGCCGGCACAATGCCCTGATACGTTTAATTTGTGACACCCCGGCCTCGTTGTCGCCATGGACACAGATGGTGTCGGCTCGGATCTTGAGCGCGCAGCCGGATTCCGTTGTCACGCTCTGTGTCGTTACTAACTGCTCCACCTGGGCGAGCATCTGCGCCTCCGTAAGAAGGGCACCAGCTTGTGTCCGTGGCATCAAAGCCCCGGCGTCCGTATATCGCCTATCGGCGAAGGCTTCGAACAAGAGTTGGATCCCTAAATCGGTCCCCTGCTGTAAAAGCTTATCGGCCTCGCCATTAGCCAGTAGCACCAAGGCCAGGGGTTGCTCCTGGGTCTGATTGAGTAACGACATGGCGGCAAAGACAGACTCTCTTACCTCTTCATTTGCCATCATATCGTTATACAAGGCACCATGTGGCTTCACATAACTGATCCTGAGCCCCAGTGCTTGTGCCATGCCACACAAGGCGGAAACCTGATACAGAATAAGGTTTATAATCTCCTGGCGAGAATGCCTGATAGAGCGCCGTCCAAATCCCTGAAGATCCAGATAACCGGGATGAGCCCCCACTTCCACACCATGCCGCTTCGCCAGCTGTAAGGTTTGATGCATAACGTTGGCATCCCCGGCGTGAAAGCCACAGGCAATATTGGCCATATCGATATAAGGCATAACGGCGTCGTCTACGCCCATCTGCCAGTTGCCAAAACTTTCACCGAGATCGCAATTTAATTTCATCCGTTCACCCCGATCCACTCTCGTCATAAGCCGAGTTTGTTTCTCTTAAACTTTGAAGAATATCTGTTTTTTAAATAGATAGTTCATAACCGAGTAGCACACAAGGCAAAAGGCGAGCGCAAACAGCAAGGAGCCGTTATAGGGGCCAAACGCCGATCGAAACAGAGTAGAATAGACCCACCCCTGTAAGCTCGTCTCTCCTGCCGGCAACATGATTAAGACACGAGCCAATACCGCCGAAAGCATATAGAAAGCGATGGCATTCGCCCCAAATACGACGAAAGGGGCCGACCATAAGGTTATTCGTTTAATATCCAGCAACCAGACCAAGAGACCCAGTAGCAACGATGCCCATCCCGTACTCATCACCACAAAGCTGGATGTCCACAAGGACTTGTTAATTGGAAAGACCAGGCCCCATAGCTCTCCGATGGCAATGCCCAGGATACCGGCTAGCAACAAAATTCGGCATTTCTTTTCGGTACTCAAGGTTTTGTCGAGCAACAGATCTCCGGTAAACACCCCCATCAAGGCCCCGCCTATAGCGGGCAAAGTGCTCAACAGGCCTTCTGGATCGAAATGGAACGGACTGGCATCGCCGTAATACACATGATTGCTGGAGAAGATCCAGGCATCGAACCAGGCTTGTAGATTGTTTCCAAACGCCAATTCCCCCACCACAGACTCGCCAGTTGGCAAGTTGTAAGGGAGATAAAGCATGGCGACGAAATATCCCAATAATAGAGCCAACAGGCAAACGAAGCGCCCCAATGGCTTGAAATACGCCACTATTGCAACGGTGAAGAAGAACACCAGTCCGAGCCTTTGCAGTACCCCCATGACTCGAATCGACAACAATTGAGACTCAATCCAGCTAAAATTCGGATCGACAAAATTAAAATAAAACAGGGCAAGAAATAGCCCCAATAGAAACAGCTTAACGCCCCGCACTGCCGCACTCCACAATAGCTGGCGCTTTTGGGTGCCTTTAGCCAGTTCATGGGTCATGACTATCGAGACGGAAATACCTATCATAAAAACAAAAAACGGAAAGATAAGATCCGTAGGGGTCCAACCATGCCATTTGGCGTGCAACAAGGGGCCATAGACGTGAGACCAACTCCCTGGATTGTTGACCAAAACCATGGCCGTGATCGTCAGGCCGCGAAACACGTCGAGGGCCAACAATCGATTAGCGGGCAAGGACCTGAGTATTTGTCTACTGTAATTCTGAAGCCAGGCTAACATATGCGCTCTTAACATCAGTGTCCAATCGAAACCGGCAGCGTTCCTTCGGCAACCAGGCCACCGGTCAACAGCTTGGCCAGAGCCACATAGGTTGGCCCCGTAGCCCGCTTCTTGCCGTCATCGCCCTGTTCCATATGACTGTTATAGGCAAAGGTGGCGATCATGTCGCTGCAATAGGCCTTATACCTTTGAATCTCATATGGGGCTCTAAGGCTGACAAATAGCGTCTGTTTCTGCAGACTTTGAGCATGTTGCAACAAGGCTTGCAATTCATCGTCTTGCCTGGTCTTGAATCGGCCTAACATTCGAAATTTGTGCCAGTCTTCCACACCTCCCATCTCGACAGGGCTCTGTTTAGGTGTGATATTGCCCACCAGCACGGCGTCCGCCCCCTCTATCGAAGATTTTTGTCTGTTTATATCGGTTTCATAGCTAGGGCCGCAAGTGATCGCTAACTCTGGGTTTAGACCGTTCAAGGCGTCAGATAGGGCGGCGCATTTAGTGCTGTCGGGCAACACCAAATGAAGGCGCTTGACGTCTGGATTAAGCTGGCCACGCCCCTTGACTAAGGTAATGGACGCCTCTGCCAGCGCCTGTTCTATTCCCTTATGCCTGGGGCTCCCCAGAACTATACTAGCCTGTTTAAGCTTATCGCTTATGGACAGCGAAAAGGCCCGCGCCAAACCTAAGTCGTGCTTGACCCGGCGAACTCGTTCAAATGATGCCATGATCTGGGACTCGTCCAGCCGGCCTTGTAAAACCGCCAGCTCCAACGCATCTAACAGCGAATTCAATGACTCTATATCCTGACGGCTTCGGATCTTAATGGGCATCAGGGCGATGTCGGCTCCGGCGGCAAGAGTGTGGATCACCGCCTGGGTTTCAGACATAAAATCGCTGATCCCCGCCATGTCTAAGGCATCGGTGATCACTAACCCCTGATAGCCCATTTTTCCCCGCAATAAATCGGTCAATATGGCCTTGGACATGGTGGCGGGCTTGATCATCCTCTCCCCGTTTGAATTGGTAAAGGTACTCGCATCCAACGCCGGGTATTGAATATGCGCCGTCATCAGCATGGATACGGCTCCCGCTTCTATGGCCGTGGTAAAGGGGGCCAGATCGACACGGCTGATGGTGTCGATGTCGTGATCGACGCGCGGCAGGCCGGTATGGCTATCGACACTGGTATCCCCATGCCCGGGGAAGTGTTTTAAGGTGCCGATCACCCCTTGGGCCTGCATACTCTTGAGCATGGCGAGACCTAAATCAGAAACTTTTCCAGGATCCTCCCCAAAAGAGCGCACATTGATCACCGGGTTCTTGGGATTGACATTGACATCGACGGTTGGCGCATGATTGACATTAAAACCCAGAGCA
>Ga0213830_1000716_pt1 | contig 11863 bp, 12 predicted proteins | sample SWATP11_FD_161661 | JGI IMG/M metagenome (GOLD analysis project Ga0213830, IMG submission 161661) | Coastal seawater microbial communities from Marineland, Florida, United States - SWA TP1 #1 | ecosystem: Environmental > Aquatic > Marine > Coastal | place: USA: Florida | collected 2016-08-06 | reverse complement strand
GTTCACCATTATTTCTAAATCCCTTGATTTTAAAGGGCTAGATAGAAAAAAATGGTGGCCCCTCCGTGACTTGAACACGGGACCTACCGATTATGAGTTTCGATCACTAACCCTCTAAAAAGCCAGTGTTTTTGACTTAAAACCTACAGTTTCTATGTCTCCATGCTGTGATGGAGAGATAGATTGGCGTGGGCAATGCGTTTTCTTTTTTCCAGTGTTCACCTATAGAAACTTAATTTTTCACCGGTACCGGCCAAAGACCGGCAGTAAATTTCTAAGCAAAAGAACATTAGACTCAGGCCATCCATGGCGCAGAGTAAAAGATATATTAAACATTTCTGTTCAAACCTTGATAGATGTTATCCACTCAGCTGCCTGACCACTGAGCAATATAATGGTTGTGATCAAGAGTATGATTAGAAGCACATACGCTCCGTTACCAGATAGCCTACTCGTTGCACTAGTGCACCATACCCAAAAGCCGTGTAATGCACCATTTTCACGTTGGTTCATCAGTGCTAGATAATGGATAAAAGTAAATGTGCTCAATGTTGCCAGTAAAATTAACGTACAAACACCGAAAACTTGGAATATTAGAAAGTAACGTCCATATTCGCTGATGTCGTTAGTGTAGAACTGTATAACATTTGAGTTATTAGCTAACTCGATCAGATCTGGTGTTATTGCTTCTTTTGCCATTGAAAATAAAGGGAAGCAAGCAGCTAAAGTAAAGGTTGGAATTAATATCCGTTGCAACCATTCGTGACTGGTATATTGCCCCCGCAAGGTAGATACTACGAACCCAGAAAGGCAAAAAGAGAGCATAGTAACTAACCCAGTTTCTATGTACCCGTGAATGATCGGTGCCATCTGCACATATTTCCACAATACAAATAGCAGTAGAAAACCAAGCGCGAAGACCTCATTTCCATCACTGTTGCTGGACTTTTTAGAGTGACTATATCTTCGTTCTATGTATATTTTGCGCGTTTCAACGACTGTTCTAGGTGCTTGAGTAGAAGGTTTGGCCGTTAAGCCCGTAAATAGCGCAGCAAAGATCACCCCCATTAAGGGGGAGAATACAAAGCTTTGCATTTCAGAATTGTAAAAAATTTCTGGCATATAATTTCCTCTTGTAAAAAGGGCTAAAGCAAGAAGCTTTAGCCTACTTGTCTAAGTGTTAAATCAATTACTGGTGCAGTTGGTGCATCGCGTTTAACCGCCGAAATGCCATTTTCTCTTGCTTGAGTTGTGGTATACATTTCACTGACACCAATCACCTGCCCATTCGATGCTGTTAAGGTGAAGTAGTATTGCCCATTCGCCGAGTTCAGCCTTTTGTAGTAGCTGTCGTAAGGCGAATGTGATTTGACAGATTGAATGCCATTATGGCAGTTCGCTTTGGTGGTATACCCCTCGCTTGCGAGAATTATCTCGTTATTTGCTGATTTCAAACGGAAGTAGTATTGGGTGTTTGTGCCCTGAAATATTTCGAATCGTTTCGTCATGTTAATTTCCTCATTTGTATAAATGTGATTAAATGTTGATAGCAAAAGCATTTTCTTTTGCCTTCAACCACTAAAGACTGAAGGTATTTATTTTCTGGACATTGTCCTGAAATTTTTTTTTTGGAGTCTTAAAGAGTCAATAAGGAATAAACGAGTGAGCAAGGATTATTCGTATTTGAGCGTGGAGGAGTTCCACGAGGGATTTTCTGCTTTGGATGAATTGCAGAAAAGTAAACTGATTAAGGTTGGCCATTACTATCGAGGTAAATATCAGCTCGATATCGAAACGGAAGATCTTATTCAAGAGGTTTTGACCAGGGTCTATGAAGGGAAACGGCATATCCCAAGGGAGTTGAAGCTGGCACAGGGCTTGGCATCTGTCATCAAAAGTGTAGCGAATGATTTCGTAACGGCAAAATCTTTCCAAAGGCGAAAGCTGGAAGAAGAATTTAAGGATGTTGAAGAGTCCTTGCATATTGATCTGCATAACTCTAATTCCATAGAACAAGTGCTGATTGAAGAACAAGCCGAATTGCTAGCAGAACAACGCCTGAGATGGTTAAAAACTGCATTTTCAGAAGACCCAGATGTTAGCGAGCTGATTAATGCGATAGTCAGTGGGTGTAAGGCAAAAGAGATAGTAAAGAATGTTTTTGAGGGTAATCAAACCAAATACGATACGACTCGGAAAAGGTTAATGAGAAGGATTGCTAAGGTACAGATGGAGGGCGTGACCAATGAGTAAAAAATCCAAAGATGATAATTTAGACGATTTCTATGTTGAACAGATTCTGTTGATGGATGAACAAGAATTGGCAGAGGACTTCAGAGCTTCTGGTTTGGACCGTAAAGAAGAGCTGAATAAATTTAATAGAGCTGCTGAGGGGGCATCCTTATCTTTCCGTAAGCAAAAGTTACGTGCTGCTCGTGCTGAAGTGGATCGGGTTAATCAAAAATCATCTATTACCACGGATGTAATTAGTCGAATAAAAGATAGTGGTGAAGATATTCGAGGCAAGTTGGCACAATTATTTGCAAGTGGTCAGATTCCGGCAGAAATAACCATGGCATTTAGAGATGGTCATGAAATCACTGATGCTGAAATAGAGGGGATATTGGAAGACTTGATCGAGCTGGGAGTTGTTAAGGATGACAAGCAAGAAGATTCAAAGTGAAGTCTTTGAGCTATACCATGAGTTAGGTATTACTGAGCCCGCAGAAATTGATTTGGAAGCAATAGCGTTTCACAAGCAGGCAGTTGTTAAACAAAAGCCGCTTTCAGGATGTGAGGCACGAATTATTGGAGCTGGTGACAGAGCTATCATAACAGTGAACTCGAAGTCAGATCCTGAAAGACAAAAATTCTCGATAGGTCATGAGCTGGGACATTGGTTTAAAGACCGCGGGAAAATCGGAAACCTATGCGCCGCATCTGATATGGAGTTAGGGGAAAAGAAGCAGAAGCCCAGAGAAAGCATTGCCAATAATTTTGCGTCTGAGCTATTGATGCCTCACTTCCTCATGCGCGATGTAATCCATGGCTCCAATTTTAATGGTGAAGTTGCTAGCGTGGTTGCCCGTACTTTTGATTGTAGCTTTATGGCGTCTCTTAGACGAACGATAAAAATGGATTACCATATGGGCTTCATGGCTTGTTATAAGAAATGTGGCACACGGCGATACTTTGAAAAACATAGTCAATTGCCCGGAGTTTTCTTCCCGCCTCGGCAGATACCTAATGGTTCAGCGATTCAACGGCTTATAGGCGGTGAACGATTAATCGGCCCTACGTTGGTGGATGGTGATGTGTGGTGTAGGGAAGGCCTTGCTAGTGGTTCAGTCGTTTTTGAACATGCGTTTCATTACCATGAAGATGAGTTTCTGACTTTAGTCTGGTGGCAGGATGAAGAGCCTATTTGGCAGTTTTCCGAAAAGGTGGGGGCATTTTGACAACAATCAGGCACGACGACAGATCGTCATGTGTAGGCAATGTTAATTACCATTTTTGACTAATCAATTTTTCCCATGGAGACTTTAGTAAGCTCAGGGGCTCTGGACTGTCATACCCTTTACCTTCCATATACAGTAATTCAATATCGCCATACCAATCTTTTATTTTTGACTCGAAATCTCTTGGATAGATAAAGCTAGTACGATTATTGCGATCTTGAGTAGCAAATGGATATAGCATGTTATTAGGGATCTTGCTTATTGGATACTCCAATACATAAATAAAACCATGCTTTTCAAACAGAGGCATAGCTGATAAGTCACTTAGAAAAGCAATCCTACTTTTTCGCCTCTCTCTCAATAAACTGCGTTTCAAATCTAGGGGTGAAGCTTTCCCAATGTGATTATGTACCTGATTGCTGATTTCATCAGGATTAATATTACGGAGTAAGTCCAGTTTATTAAGCTTAAACCTCTCTTTCTGGTTAGTATGTTTTAACAGGGTAGAAGTGCGCCGGAAATGTTCAGATATTCCTATACTGGCTAACCAATAGTTTAGCCCCGTTAGGAAAGCAATATCACTAGGGCTTTCAAAAGTTATTTTCTTATGAAAAGTCATCCACATAGGTTGGGGAGCTTTTGCTGAGTGGCTATATCGCCTTAACAGTTTGGCCGATATAGGCTGTACCCATATAAATCTGACTGAACTTTCTGATTTAGAAAGATAGCTCTCTGTAATAATCGTTCTGAACCAGTTATCGAGAAGCTGAATGTGTCGGAACTGTTCCTTCGATACAATAATTTCTTTTGGGGGGAGTGTCGGAATAAACCACTTGTTTATTACAGGATCTTCTACCCTTCTTTTTCTCAGTTGGTGAGCAATAATTTCAGACCATTCAACACGCTTGTCGCTTCCTAGATGGTCTGTTTTCTCTGAAGAAATTACCCGATGTTGCCATTCGTACACCGTCTTAATGTCAATATGAAGTAGGTCTGCAACCTGTTTTGCGGGAACACCTAACAGCCGAAGTCCTACGACAAGGTGCCACATTGTTTCAACATTCGCGGTAATCATTTGATAGTGGGTCCCCTTTAAATCCAGATTTAACCTTGAGCTTTTAATTCTAACTATTTGATATTTAAGGTCAATGTCTTTATCTGTTGTTACTTTGTCAAACATCGCTAACGCGTTGTTTATATTGCATTATTCTCCCTGAGAGCAGCTTTTGAAGATTGGCTGCGAAACTACTAAAACAGAAACTTCGGGAGACTGTAGAAATGTCAGCAGTAACGATAACCAAAACTGAAAATCGACTAATTAGTAAAGTGGGTAAACGCCTAAAAGACCAGGCCATGGCCGCCTGTATCCACAAAAAAAGTGACGATCCTTCAACGTCCTTTGAAAAGCTTTATGAGCTTCAAGGCTCTTCTATCCACTGCGTTCTAGCAGCATCAGAAGACTATATCGTCGCGCCAGGTGGCCTCGCTGTTAAAACACATGGTGATAAAAATGGGATGGGTTTTACTGGTATTACATTTAAGCCCGTCATGACGTGGCTTGATGATGACACCATAACTGTTGTTGTTATCAATTACCAAGACAACGAGCTAAGTACAGCTGAGTTTAGTTGTTCACTTAATGGGGGGACGCCAGTCAGCCTACTAGGTAACTCTGCTGAATTTGTCGAGCAAATGACAGAAGAGTTGGCAGAACTTGAAGTAATTGATCCAGATGATGGCTGGAGGTTGCACAGAATACAGGAATTCCTTTTGTCAGCCTTTTGCAATGGTCAATTACGAACTCTTTCTGTTCCTAACCGAGCATACAAGTTTGACGACAAAATAACTCCACCAGATCACATAACAGCAGAGGTAGAAGTGGAAGAGTCTCAGTGCTAATCCGTGCTTATACACATGAACAACAGGACTAATCTAACATGAGAGCAAACATGACTAAAGAATTTAACAATATTGGCTCATTGAACTATATGCCTGAAACTGACAATCAAGATAAAGAAGTGAGACTTACTCACGACCGCTACTTGGCTTCATTGAAGACCTGTTTTACGCGTGCGGCAAAAAACTTTGACCTTGATGTTGATAATTTCAATATCAATCAGCTGTGCGGTCAGTTGATGAGGTACTGCCAAGAGAACTATGCAGGGTTCAGCCGCACAGATAGCTATTTGGTAGGCCCACAAGGGGTCGATTTGGTGGCAGAAGTGAACGGTAAGAAAGCGGATATACGCATTATTACCCTGCCGGTATTTTTTATAGAGGCACCTGACGAAGTGTCGGTAATAGTAGCTAGATATGACAATGGGGAGCTTTCAACGACGGAAGTTAATTGTCCAAAATCTTTTATCGATACGGATGATATTACTCCACTTACAGAAAGTGTCGTATCCCTGACAGTGCTAATGTTGCAAGAGCTTGGCTGCATAGGCGCTTCCGAGTGGAGCCATAACCGGGTAGCTGAGTTTGTATTGTCTGGGCTTCTTTATGCAGGAGTGTCAGAGCCTCATATTGTCGACAGATCGGTAACCTACGGTGAGGAAGTCGTCGAACTTCCTGGTAATCAAATCTTTAGCGAGCTCGATTCAAACGAGCTTATCAAAATTTCAATTAGTTAATTTCATAAACAAAGGGCCACTTGTACAGGGTGGCCACACAAACTTAATTTTTTAGGAGATATACAATGAAGATTCAAAGAAAAAATGTGAAGCGTGAAGAAAAGCAACTGGTTAATCCTGTCACTTGTGTATTGAGAGCGTGTGCGCCATTGCAGGACTTAAAACAGGCATTGCCTTCAAAAGAGCCAAGCATTGTATTGGGACGCCCCTCTAAGAATGAGGCCCTAAAATTGAGCCCTGATGGCGGAATGGAATTTGCTGGAATAATTAGACGGTTGGAAGATGAAAATGGCAACTTTGCTGGCGAAGAGTTTTATCCGGTAACGGCGGATTTACAGGAGTCGCTCTACGACTCTATCAGATTAGTGCGAATTCATATTGGCATTACAGAGCATGGTAAGCACTTTGCGATGATGCAAAAGCTACCAGGGTTTGATGGCTACTCTGACTCTTGGGTCGAATCTATGGCCGAGGCTGTAGAGCTGGCTATGAGTGGATGGGTACGAGTAGGGACGGATTTTGGTAAGAAGTCCTATGTGGTGACAAAAGTTAGCCTAAACAAGCGACCACAAAAGTTTATGGACCAGAACCAAGCGATTGGAGAATTGCTGGAAGATAAAGTCATTAGTTCTTTGGAACACCCTGTTGTTCAGGAGTTAGGCTTAGTTGATGATGAGTTTGAAGTCCAAACGGATATTGATGATATCTTGGGTAGCTCTATTGAGGCTGAACTTCAAGACGACACCATGACCATCGAAGAAGCAATAGCTTAAGGGGTAATAAATAAGATGTACGCCCCAACTGAAGTAAGGTTGTTGGCAAACGGTAACTCCCTTAGGGAGTTGCCGTACTCATTACGAGCGGCCAGCTGCCTAGTCAACGATGCCCCAGAACATACGCCTTTTGAGCCTTGGCGCGAAACTGCTATCATGAGGCACTTAAAAAGTAGTGATGCCGTCATAACGTCGGGTTACGAACAAAGAGCGCAGTATCATCAACATTGCTTAAAACGTATGCAAGTTGGGATACCTGTAAACAGGAAGTTTATTAGAGAGGAGAAAACGAGACTTAGGAAATTGGCTACTGAGGTTAATCGATATCTACCCGCCGATATTATTGCGAGTGGGCGTATCTGCCCTATTGCATTGTCAGGCTATTTGTCTGCTTCTGACTATAAAATGTGGCCAAAAAAGCTCACTTTGTCGGGAATTGCGCAGTTGTGTGTTGATACTCAAGCTTTACTTAGCCTTAATCACGAGTTGGCCAAGGTACTGTTAGCCTACAAAGAGGTCAGTGCGGGCAAGGTTATCACTGCTATGAAGGCCTGTACTGATGGACGGCACAGGTATTGGTCAAATCATCACGCCACGATAACGGGGCGCGATAAGCCCGTTGGCGCATGCTTTCTGTATCTTCCAGCTAAGTACCGAGAGTCGATATTGCGGCCAAAAGCAGATATGGCCTTGGTGCAGCTAGATTACGCGCAACAAGAGCCTTTAATAGTTGCAGCTATGGCTGGGGATAGAGAGTTGGTACAGGCCTACGAAAAGGGCGATATGTACGAGCTTTTCCTGACCGACGGAAATCGCCGTGATGAGGTTAAACGGCAGGTGTTGGGCTATATCTATGGCCAGCACCAGTATGCTGAAAGCTCTGATATAGGCAATCTGCTAGCACATTACCTTGCTAAGGTTAACTGCTATCTAACTGAGAGCACCGCTCGTGCTTTTTCTGAGCGAAAAATCCAGTGCTATGACTGGCAAATGGCAGTTTCACACCAGCATAAAGTCCTGTCGATCCGTAACTGGATCTGCCAGGCAACTGCTGGCTCCATATTACGAAAAGCCTGTCTGCTTTTAGATAAGGCAAAGTTACAGGTGGTAGCAGCGTTGCATGACGCCGTTCTACTCTATCTGCCTATCCAAAATCTCAAGAATTCTATTCAACATGCCTCGTCACTGATGCAACGTGCGAGCGCATTGATCTTAAAAGATGCCGAACTTCGAGTTTCCGTTGAAGCCGTTTATACCGGAGGTGCATAACATGACAACAGAAATATCAGAAAACTTTACTGGAGATTCTAAACCTGAATGTGGATTTAATCATATGGTTGCGAATTATCAGTTTGGAACAGATAAGTACATACATCCATACATGCTAATAAATGGAGCTAATATGATTGCTGTCCCCCTGAGTGATCCTTTTTGTACCAAAGTTATCAGAAAGGCTGGTTATGATAATGGGACCATCATGAAGACTGAAGATACAAAAGAAGTTCTCGGTATGTTGGCCGCCTATGCCGAATTTGACGGGGAAGAAAACTGGGAAATTAATCATCGCTTGGGTTTAACTCCCAGTGGGAAAATAGAGATAGACAAGGGGGATAAAGTTGGAACTAGATTTATTGTTGAAAAAGGCGAAGTAACAGTCACATGCAATGGTGCTGAAACTATTGTCAAGCGTACACCTAATATGAAGCCTCTACCTGAGCCTGCGGAATCTGGCTGTTGGAGTCAATTACTCCGTTTCTTGAATATGTCTAGCGATGAGCAACGTATGGTGATTGCTTGGATGACATTCATGATGGTATCGCCGAGGTTACCATCAACTATGTATGTGTACATGTTGTTACTGGGCGGCCATGGTAGTGGCAAATCGTGGGTGGCGAAAAGCATCATACGACGCTTCATTGATCCAATAACTAATGGCATTGCAACCTTTCCGAAGGATGCTAAAGACATGGCGATCGCTGCAAAGAATGCGCATTTGCTGATATGGGACAATATCAGAACTATTAGCAAGGATATGAGCGACTATCTATGCGTGGCCTGTACCGGCGGTACGGTAAATGGTCGAGCACTGTACACCAATGATCAGGAACATGTATTGCAGTTTCACTTTCCGTTTGTGCTGACAAGCTTGCACCATCCGGTCACTGAAGCGGACTTGGTATCGCGAGGGTTAACCATTCACCTTAAGCGTATTCCCGAAGCCCAGCGTAAAGAGGAAAAAGAGCTTGAGGAAGAATTGGATCGCTTAACCCCGCAGATATATAGGGGTCTACTTGACCTAGCCGCAAGCAACCTGGCGAACTTGGATAGTGTCGAACTGGCTTATCCAGCCAGAATGATGGGATTTGCTAAGTGGCTTGCCGCTTCTGAAGTTAGCATGGGACTGGAACCGGGTAAGTTGCAGAAAGCCTATCGCGACAATATACAGAAAAGCTACCTGGAGTCTTTGCAGGAAGATGCGTTCGCATATGCAACATACGAGTTCGCTCGAAGGTACCCAGCTCCAGACTATTGGACTGGCACGCCGTCCAGGCTATTGGAACAGATTTCACGAGGACAGCCGCAAAAGCTTGTCAACAATCCCAAAAATTGGCCACAAAACGCTATTAGCTTGGGTAAGCGTTTACCTGCCATTGAAAAAGCGTTGGAAACTCAAGGTGTTCATATTGTCCTTGGCGAACGCAGTAAACAACGTCGCGTGACTATTGGTATGAAGCCTATAGATTCCACCGTTACAGGCTAGAAAATCGAGTAGCACCCGACGACTTGGCGAACCAACTAACGTCAAGACGTCGGGTGTAATTGAGCTAATTAACCTCGTCTGAATTTAATGATTTTATCTCGTTCTTAATAAAAATTCTTCGTGTTTACCCGCCACTTTTACGTTAAACTGTGCAAAAATACAGTGGTTTTGTCAGGTGTGTGCGTAGAGCATTTAAGGTAATAGTTTGAATAGTAATAGTATTGTTGATCTGGTAAATGAAATTCGGTTAGAAGCCAATACTCAGCTAGATGAGAGCAAACGAGGGCAACTTGGTCAATTTATGACTCCTGATAAAGTTTCCCAACTTCTTGCCGGAATGTTTGATGACTTTTCGGGGAATGTATCATTGCTTGATGCTGGCGCAGGGGTTGGTTCTTTGACATCGGCATTTGTGGAGCGCCTAGTTGAAAGCAAAGAATGTCAAAACATCAGCCTTAATACATTCGAATTTGATACGACAATGGCAAGATACCTGTCTAAAAGTATTAACCTTATTCAACAATACTGTATAAAATCTGGTATAGAGGTTAGATTTAACAATCTAACAGAAGACTTTATTTCTTCAGCAGTAGCGATGTTGTTGTCCCGTGAAAACGGTGAAGTAACAGTTAAATATAATAAGGCAATATTAAACCCCCCCTACCTTAAGATTGGCTCAAAGAGTGAAGAGCGTAAGTTATTGCGAAAGGTAGGCATTGAAACGGGAAATTTGTATTCGGCATTTGTAGCGCTATCTATTAAGTTGCTTGATGATGGTGGCGAACTAGTTGCCATTACGCCGAGAAGTTTCTGTAATGGGCCTTACTTTAAAGCCTATAGAGATATTTTGCTAGATGGTAACAACCTGTCAAAAATACATGTTTTTGAAAGCCGTACTAAGGCGTTTAAAGGTGATAGTGTACTTCAAGAAAATGTCATTTTTCATATCGTAAAAGGTAAAGATCAAGGGCCTGTTACTATATCTTCTTCAGCTTGCATTGATGATGCTGATCCTATAGTCAGGCATGTTGATTTTAACGATATAGTGAATCCTAACAATCCTGACAGATTTATTCACATTGTTACTACAGACGAAGAAGCTGATATCGCTACTAAAATAGGTGGACTTCCATGTTCACTTCCAGATTTGGGTATCGAAGTAAGCACAGGAAAGGTTGTCGACTTTAGAACCAAGGAAAACCTCGCATCTAACCCCGTAGAGGGCTCTGTTCCCTTAATCTATCCAATGCATTTTTTTAATGGTAGCGTTCAGTGGCCTAAAATTTGCGCTAAAAAACCGAATGCGATTTTAAATAATGTATCTACAAAATCTTTAATGGTGCCCAATGGCAACTATGTATTAACTAAGCGATTGACGGCTAAAGAAGAAAATAAGAGAGTTGTAGCGGTCCATTACAATCCAGATATAACAAATGGTGCAGTCGTTGGCTTTGAAAACAAAACTAATTACTATCACCAATTAGGCGAGCCCCTCGAACACAGGTTGGCTAGAGGGTTAACTGTGTTTCTGAATTCTTCATTTGTAGATAGCTACTTTCGACAATTTAATGGCCATACTCAAGTCAATGCGACGGATTTAAGATCTCTCAGGTACCCTACTTATCAGCAATTATGCGCATTATCAAAAATTCCAGATTCTTCATTCTTTGATCAGCAAGCGATAGATGAAGTTGTATTTGAGATTTTGTTCAATGAAGCTGAAAAAGAGGCAGTTGCTTAAAAACAACTGCCAATGTCTACTAATGAGGCCCTTCCACAGTAAGCTGAGTAGAGCCTGATTCCAAAATCCAGACATGGCTATTGATTGCCAGATTAGCTTTTGTTTGTTTCTGTCTTTCCGCAAACTTTTTCCATGTAGGGTAAGTGGTCGTAAAACCAATAGACTGTATATTATGCCGGTTTGAAAAGTTTGTCATTTGGGCTACTTTATGGCTATCTACTTCTCCATCACTTGTTACAGCTTCAATTACCCACAAGAAACTTTTCTCTGGGTTCCAAAGCAACACGTCAGGCATTGCGTCTCCGAGTTCAAGAGCTAATCCCGCTTTAGCTAAAATTTCTTTTTGCTCTTCTGTGATTCTATCTCCATCACCATCATCGACGTAAAGTACCTCGTAACCAGGTAAAAAAGCTGGTACATAGTGGTTTATACTCGCCTGGATTAATTGCGTATGGCTATTATCTGCCATTTTCTTTGCTTCGGCAGCAGCAACAGCC
>Ga0213830_1000711_pt1 | contig 11967 bp, 8 predicted proteins | sample SWATP11_FD_161661 | JGI IMG/M metagenome (GOLD analysis project Ga0213830, IMG submission 161661) | Coastal seawater microbial communities from Marineland, Florida, United States - SWA TP1 #1 | ecosystem: Environmental > Aquatic > Marine > Coastal | place: USA: Florida | collected 2016-08-06 | reverse complement strand
GCCATTGTTCGCTACCCTGTCGACCAGCGAAACCCCGACTCCACTGGCGACTTAGTCGATCGCCGCGGTTGGGGATACGTAGTCCTGGTTTCTGGGAGGCTTCGATAAGTCTTAGGACCGGGCCATTTGAAATGGTTCATTCAGCCGAAAGCGGGACTACGCAAACGAGTGACGCAGCAAGCCCAATGACACATTATCGCCTCGCGTCGTTCAACGCCGATGAATGGGTTGAGTCCTGCACATTCCCCCTTCTTGAAGGTTGTATGATTTCATCCATAAGCTCGATGAAAATGGCCTCAATCGCGACCGCATGCGTTTCACAAATACAAACAACATCGTGCGCGATGAGATCTGCGTGATTTGGCATAAGCCCGTGGCACGCTCTAGGAACAACGGTTCCAGATTGTCCTACTAGTCAGTGTTTGGTCTTTGGGGGCCTCCAGGGGATGAAAGACAGACCAACGACACTTCATCTGTGGACCGTCGCACTATTGAGATGATTGAGGCTACAAAGCATGACCAATTTTCAAAGAGATGGATCGATCAGCAACGCCCATGTAGGCCGCGCATTCGAGTTGCGCGTCCAAAGTGTGCTAACACAGCACGGCTTGGAGCTCGAATTAAACCACAAGGTTCCGTGTGGGATCGGCAATGTTCTGAAAGCCCACGCCTTTGACCTCGGGTCAGACGACCCACGTGTGATCGTAGAGTGCAAATCACAAACCTGGACAGCAAGCGGCAACATACCGAGCGCAAAGATGAAGAACTGGGCGGAAGCCATGTTCTACTTCCACATGGCACCCGCGGACTATCGCAAGATCTTCTTCGTTGAACGCAGCGTCCGCCCAGGACGAGAGGAATCGCTCCTTCATTACTTTTGTCGAACCCACGCACACATGATTTCACCGGGAATAGAGTTTTGGGAACTTGCGTCTGGAAACGACAAACTGACTGTTTACGAGTTTTGATCCGAATGCAGTTGGCTCTATTTTGAACAGCGCAATCCAGCTGGCTCCAGCCACTGATGAGAATTACTGGCTCTGGAAATCCACAACTATACCAAAGTGATCGGATCGTCGCCGTCCATCGGCCGCTTCTGCTGGGCGCCCAATTATGCGTGAAACCTTGAAGTTGCCGCTGAATGCAATGTGGTCGATCGTTAGGTCATCGACTTCTTTAATAATACCCGATGTCGGTATTTCGAATTCGCGGAGGGCGGATTCAAGCATTGCGTAGGACCGCTTTGGTCCCCAGGAACGAGGGACGCGTCGATTGAAGTCTCCAATGACTATGACCGGACCTTCATTGCGCCAGTGCGCTAAAAGTGGCCGCAGATCTTGGAGAAAGCGTTCGTGTTGGCTCCATGGTTTTGCACGCGGCTCTTGTCCCAACGGGTTGGCAAAGTGGTAAGGGATACAAATTCCCACAAAACGAGTTTCCACTCCCCCGAACAGCGTTTTGGCGGTAACCGCACTTCCAGTGATTTCCAATTCATCCACAACCCGAACTTCACGCCAGGGATGATGAGACCAGAGCAACACTTTTTGTTCATCTGGATGCTGATCACTCCACGCGACACCGGATGCAGAAATCGAAAATCCACCAAATGCTTCGGTCGATTGTCTCCATGCCTCCGTCAAGCAGATTACGTCGGGAGTGAGCTCGGCAATTTCCTCCATGAGCGAAACGGCCTGCCACGTATGAGGAGCGTGTCTTTCAATATTCCAATTGACCACTCTCATTGAGCTATCCTCTTCACAGGCTCAGCCTCAATGCGGAAACTGTAGCCCGCAATCCAAATGAACAGCCCATGTCTACCCGTTCAATGCAACTTTGCGCCAGTTCGCAGAGAGCCCAGTTCTTTAAATTCTCAATGGTGCTATTCGACTACTGGATAATGCACTGGACCCCAGTCCGCCGAATGATTGTCCATCATGATGTCGATGAAGATGGGCAGCAGCGTCGAAAGAATGGCCGCGCTATCCCTCACCTGGTCGCGGTTCACTTTGCTGTTCCAGGTCGCGCCGCCATGCACCATCTGGTTTCGCAACATGTAGAGGCGGTCGAACAGGGTCTCCAGGATTGTTACCGTATCTCTTGAAGTGAGTGCTCTGGCTGTTTTGTTCTTTGCCGCCGAAAATCGGGTTTCCCAATTCTCATAACCCGGGACGCCATTCTGGTGCTGCCAGAATGGTGAAAAGACATACTGGTTGTCGAGCAACAGCCGGATTTCCTGCGAATAGCGGTTCCAGATCGTCTGGTAGATCCGCTGATCTGAATCCCCGGTCACAAGCTTTTCGAAGAACGCTCTGAAATCATCCCGCTCACCGTTTGATCCTGAATTCCGCTCTTGAGCATAAGCGGCATTGAAGGCAACCCACATCAGGATGAAGCGCACATCCTGATCTTCGACTTCAGGTTCAGCCCGGCCGAGCCAGCTTATCGAGCGGTGAACTCGAAGCCCGAAGTCTTCCGGGAAATTCACCCTTTGCGTTCTCTGCTTTTCCTTGAGCACTTTATGAGGAATCAATTCACCGCCCCTTACTCCACATGTCTTCCGGCTTATTGGATCAGATCCAAATTGCACCCTTAGGATACTTTTACGTAAATCATTTGGTGAAATTTTTCGATGGCGGCGCGGTACCTCTCTTGCTTTGCAACAAAGGTTGCACCACATCATAGAATTGATAGCTCGAGTCCTTCCACCCACTCCCCAGGCGAAAGGGTTGCGACTTGATCCAGACTTAAAGGCATTCGGAAATCTACGCCCCCTCTCAGAGGCAAGGTCCCTTTTCCGCGCCCGACACCAGCAAATCCTCAGGCAGCAATGGTGGTCCGGTACTTTCGAATACGACCTGTATTCCGACAGCGTACTGAAATGAGAGAGCGACTCGTGTCGTAAGCAAGGACTTCGCCAACCGTATCACCAACAGAAATGACCTTCCCGATGACTGCTGGTGTCAATCCATGACGATTAAGGAGCGCAGCCAAAGTCAATTTGGCACTGCGGGCTTTTGGGTCACTTACGGCGTTTGACAGGGCTTGAATTTGGGCAAGGCGCCTGTTCTGCAGATCACCCGGAGAGACGAAAAGTATGACCTTGGCCATGGCGCGCGATACTGCGACGTTCATTAGCCGGTCACCGAGTTCACCATTCAGGAATTTACTTCCCGCCTCGACGGGATCGAACAGCACGATGCGCCGCTCTCCGCCTTGGGCGCGGTGCACAGTCGAGACTGCCACTTCTTTCATTCCTTGCGCGTATAGGATATTTCTCAATAGCGCTCGCTGTGCCCTGTATGGTGTGAGCACCCACATGTCTGATTGGTCAGCCCCATTGACGACAAGTTTCGCGACTCTTGCCGCACATTCAGTCGCCGAAGCATACCGGATCCGACCCTGATACTTAGTGGACCACTGACTTTCAGCGTTCACTCGATGAATTTCGACAGGCTGGCTTTTCTTGGGATGTTCCCCTGACAAAGACCGTTCAGCAATCCAGTCTGCATCATTCTGCTTGTCCTTGGCGACCGATAGTTCACCCCGATAAAAGACTTTGCTAATCACCTCGCAAATCTCGGGGCGCATTCTCGACTGCTCGTTGAGGTGCACGGAGCTCGCAACTTTCGGAAAGATATCGAAGGCCGTCTTCTCGAGATACTTTTCACAGAGCGGGTGGGAGCTTTGTACAACTGCTGGAAGCTGCCTTGGATCACCTGCATAAAGAACCCGTTCCGCAAGCGTCGCCGACATCAATGCCGTTGCAGCCGGCAACTGAGAGGCTTCATCAACGACAAGGAAATTCCACGGAACCGTATCGTAAACTTCGAAATTGTGGAAAATCGAAGCAACAGTTGCGGCGACAACACGTGTCGAACCAAATATCGAAGAAGGATCTGATTTGATTTGTGAGCGGATCGACCGCTCCTCATCTCGCCACTGGATCCACGCCTCTACATTTTTACGATCTGGCTCGGACAGTTTATGAAGGCGCAATTTTTCTAGAGCGCCCGGGTCGGAGATTGGGAGCAGGTGCGGACGATCCCGATACTTCTCCGGAGAAAACCCGGAACCCATCCTGACCAGCGTATTCTTGAGATCCGCTCGACCTATCCTTTCCAGTGCCGTATCGACCGAAACAAGCGCTTCATCGACCGCAGTGTTGGTTGTAGCCGTGATCAGTATTCGCCAATTCGTTCCCGCAAGCAGCCGCGCGACATTTACACCCAGAGTGTAGGTCTTACCGGTACCTGGAGGTCCGTGTAACAATCCGATCTGGGAGTTGGTGAGATTGAGCGCTTCTTTCTGAGCACGACGTAGAGGAAGGTCTGGATCAAACGACGGATACTCCAGAATCGTCGAAGATTGTGACTTCAGAAGTCGCAACGCAGCGATCGCTCTTGGACTGGAATCCCATGTGTTACGAAGCGCCTGCATGAAATCGACCGGATAGATCCACAGATCCGATCCAACTTCGACTGAAGCGCCTGACGCAGGGCGGACAACGACTTCGCCATTGTCCGGATTGACCATCTTCACAATACCGGAATTTCCCCGCGCCCCATCCGCACCGGGCCACCAGGCTCTCGCCTCTTCCAGCGTCTCATCAAGGCTGCCTGCTGATGGACCCGGCTTTTTGCGAACCCGAAGACGGAACATACCTCGGACCGACCGAACATCTTCGACCTTAAATTTCAGGGGTTCCTTTGCCCTTGCTTGCTCGATTTCCAGCGCTCGTCGAACATCGAACAAGTCCCACATTCGGGTGCATCCTCCCAATCAATCAAACTACCTTAGTGGGAAGATGTTAATTTATGGTTCAACTTTATTAACCAGCGACTTGAATCCGGATGATGCGCCATCCCAAGATGCGCGCCACGCGAATAGATTGGCATTTCTTCGCCTTCAATCGTCTTTGCAGGTATCGAGCGCGCACAACGTGTTCACGAGCTTCATCTGCTCCACTGTATCGCATTTGGCCTCAAGCAATCGCGCACAGCCAAATACCAAAGCCAGTCCCTTGGCCCGCGAAACTGCGACGTTGATCCGGTTTAGCGAGAAGAGAAACTCCATACCTCGCGATGTCTCTTCAGCCGAGGAAGCCGTCATGGAGACTAGGCAGATCGGTGCTTCCTGACCCTGGAATTTGTCGACTGTCCCCACACGGACTCCATCCGGCAATGCGTCGATGAGCGCATTTACCTGCGCATTGTAAGGGGCGACGACAATGATGTCTGAATACGCAACAGGCCGTGTGCTTCCATCTTTGTCCGTCCAGTTGCCTTTGGTCAGATCGTCGATGGCCGATCGGATCGCTTCCACCTCTTCCGGTGCGATCTGCGCGTTCCCTTCATGCTCGACCGGCACCCAATAAGCGCCCGCTTCAGGGAAGGACGTGCCGGTCACTTTCTGCCGAGCCGTATCTTCGTGGCTCAGCAGACGACCTTCATAGACCTGGTCGGAGATAAAGCGGCAGACATCCGGATGCATACGACGTGTAGTAGCGAGAAATATCCCCCGATCCGGCGGGATCGTCGCATGCTCCCCGAGCATCCATTCAAGACAGGAATGGTCTGCCGGATCCGGATGCACGCCCTGAATGACCTGCGGCAACTGACGTGGGTCTCCGACCAGCACGATGTTCCGCGCCGCGCGTCCCAAGGCGAGCATGTTGGCAAGCCCCACCTGCCCGGCTTCATCGACGAAGAGCCAGTCAAATGCCTGTATGTTGTCCCCTCGGGAAAAAAAGAAGGCCGTTCCGCCGACAAGGTGACGGCCGGCCGCGGCATCATCATTGTCCGTTGTGCGCATCACGATCGAGTCGTCCGGGTAGCCTTCATCCTCACCGGAAATCTTGTGAACGATCTGGAGCGGGAAATCCGCGTCCTCTTCTTTCAGCGCCTTCTCACATCCGAGCAGCACATTCCGAATGGCCTCATGGCTATTGGAAGCGACACCGACCCGGTGCCCTGCCCTGATCAGTGAGAGAATGGCCCTTGCAGAAACATGCGTTTTGCCGGTGCCAGGCGGTCCTTGAATCGGCAGAACGGTTTCTTGCATATCATGAACCGCTGCGATCGTGCCGGCGACGACCTCTGCATCTCCCAGAATATCATCCGTTGGCGTACCCAGCCTCGGCGCCGCACGATTCAGAAGATCCGAAACTGCGCGGTACTGGCGGGCGCCGCACTGATCCTCGATGACGTTTCTCAGCGCTCCGGAAATTACTTTGCTGTCGATCGGCTTGTCGGGGTGCAGCGTCAGTTTGTCAGCCAACAAATGAGCCTTGGCCTTGCCCGTCTTCAGTGTGATCCGCCGACGCACACGATCGAGTTCTTCTATATTCACCGAAACGAAGCCATCAGGCGCGGGAATGGTCGCAGTCTTTCCTTTCCGCAGCTTTGTCTCCTGCGGGGGATAGGAATAGGTCCGTGCTTCGGATCGCTTGATCGGCACCGCTGGTCCTATGGCAACGAGACCACCCAGCGCATCGAGATCCTCGACCAGCTCGTCGACATCGCGGCCGAGGCTGTCGAAGATCGCCCACCAGGCTGGCTTCGCTTCTCGCTTGTGGAATTGTCCGAGATTGAACAGACGCTCCTGGGTTTCCTCAGAGAGGCCGGATTTAGAAAGGCGAGTTTTCAGGGCGAGGGCGTCCTCATCCTCTTCGGCTTCCTTCGCCGCCGCATCTTCCCCGAGAACCGGCCAGGGCCCCTGAGGCCTTATGTCGACGAGCCAATCCCGCAGGAGCTCGGTCGAGACACAGTCCAGACGGTTATAGTCTTCAATTTCATCGAGGATGGTCTGATCTGCTGCCTCGCGCCAATTTTCATAGGCAACGACAGAACCACCCGCCGTTTTGACCTCACCCTCGCGCTTCAGATCGTAGAAGGCCTCCATCGACTTGATCGAATAATTCGGTTCGGACGCGATAACCCCGCCCCGGACCACGGCGAAGAGATCTACGAACCGGCGCTCCCGCAACAAGCGATCGAGAAACGCTTCACCAATCCCGTACTTTGCCGTCAGCCGCCGAAGTGCCGTTATCTCATAGGGCGCGTAATGGTAGATACGGGCATTGGGGTATCTCGCCAATCTCTCCCGGAAGAACTCCAGTAGCTGTCCAAGCGCGACCGCCTCTTCTTTGTGGTCGTGCGCCCAGAACGCTTTGAACCCGCCATCGAACCAGACGCCATGGAGATATTCGAGGCCACCTTCGAAATGCGGGTCGCCTTCGATGTCGTAAAAGAGATCGCCTTCTTGCGGCTCCGGCAGAAGATCGAATCCCTTCCCTGTTTCGACAGGACGAAGTTCAAAGGCAGGTTCCCCGCTTTTGCGGGCCTGTTGCAAACGCGCCTGAGCTTTCAGCTTTTCCAGTGTCGGAGCCGCCAGACCCCGGACATCGGCATCTGATGTGGCGAGGTCGGACAAGGTATTCACGCCCGCAGCCTCGAGCTTCTTCACCTGCGCGCGAGAGATATTCGCCACGTTGAACAGACTGTCTTTCTGGTGCCATTCGGCTTCACAGTGATCCGCCCAGCGACAAAGCGAACAGTCGGCACACGGGATGGGCCGCGTCGCTGATGGCTGATCGACGAAAGCCTCGAGGCGCAGCCTCGCGCCTCGTGCATAGTGGGCATAATCCGAGAGTCGGAAACTCGCCCGGCTGCCATCTCCAAGCTCGACATGTGCGTGATCTGGCGCCCTCCCCTGAACTTCCGCGAGAAGATCTGAATAGAGGGTCAGCTGGAGGACATGTTTGGGGTGCGGACGCCGTTTGAGTTTCGTATCCGTCACTTCATAGCTGAAGGGTCCGAGATCGGACGGCACATCCACGCGTTCGAGAAAATCTGACCAGCCACCCCAGGCGCCTGACAGGAAGGCTCCCTGGAATATGACATCAGCGCCCTCCTTCAAGGCGGCCTGCGTGGCGGCCGCATCAACCTCGAGTTCCTTTCTCGGAATCTCGATCACTGACTTGCCGGCTGACTTCAGCGACGCGAGGTGTCTCGCTTCATGGGCGTTGCCCTGCTTCTGAAGAAGCTCTGCGTCCTCGGAGTCTGCCCGGGGCTTCAGGTCGGCGCCGCGCATGTAGGCGAGATCGAGGGTGGTCGCGTGCTGGCAGCCCATGAAGCGCATGAGGTCCGACGCCGACAGTAGAATTTTCTCGCCAATCATTCGCATGCCGGCTCCTCCCTGTTATTCTTTTGAACTTCGGGATCGAACGTGGTTCGAGCGCGAGTGACCTGTCTGCAGGCCCTGACCCGTCCCGCCAAACCCTTTCCGTTGCAAAGTGCGCACCAACAATCCTACTTGCGGGAGACATTGCAAGTGCTTATCCAGAGCCCATGTCATCCATCGAATACGTGTTGTTACCCGGCGTCCCCAAAGACCATATTCTACAACGCCTCGCCGCATCCCCTGGAAACGAAATCGCCTCCGGCAAATTGCTGAGCCCCGTAAGTTCGGCCGCTCTGGCGGTGAACTGCATTGGCTGGTTTATCGAGCAGGCCAGCCTGTTCCCCGCCTTCCCCGGAATGGAAGACTTGTTTCCGGCTGAAACCGTCGATGTGGAATTTCAGGCACGCTTTCCCTGGCGCGGCGGACACCATCCCTGGCTCGATGGCATCGTAGTCACGAAAACCCATCTGATCGGAATCGAGTCCAAGAGGTACGAGCCGTTTCGGGACGCCAAGACGGCATCTTTCTCTGATGCCTATGACCGGCCAGTCTGGGAGGGACTTGAATCGTTTGCCGCTCTAAAGGACGCGTTGCGCGCGGGCGACGTAAAATACGAACATCTCGATGCCGCCCAACTCATCAAGCACGCGTTGGGACTGTCCACAGAAGCCTCGCGCAGGAACTTGAAACCGGCGCTTGTCTATCTCTATGCCGAACCTGGCGACCTTCTCGCTTCGGATAAGGGACGCGACGCTATCGCTCGCCACAGAACCGAGATTTCAGATTTTTCTGCGCGCGTCACCGCTGCCCAAATTCTTTTCTCTGCGACTTCCTACAAGGACTGGCTCTCTTCCTGGCCTCCGGAAACTCCATCACTTCAGGAACACGCGCAAAACATCTCTTCCGTGTTCAAATTGTAGTGAGACTACCAATGACCGAATTCGGCTTTGCCTATTAGAAATTTCAGGCATTGGACGTCTTCTAGCTCAAGGATCACTTCTACAAAGACGAACTAATCCCCTCTCAGCGGCTTATAGACCAACGGAATCAATGCGGAATACCTCGCCATTAATAAACCTACCAAGGTCCGCCCGAATGACACTCGCGCGTTGCTCAATCGACTTTAGCATTTCATTTAGCGGCTGGTCGCAATTCTCTCTGAGGTCCCGAGGGATCTGCATCGCCCCATACCAAGATTTTAACGCATCGGGATCTTCATCAAACGGATGAACTTGTCCCATGAAATCATTGAGAGACGCATGACTTTTGGAGATGTTGAAGTTCTTCTCCAGCAGCATGCAATTTCCCAAGCTATTGATGGCGCCCTGTAACTCTTCGATTGTCATGTTTTCCGGCAGTTCGGCCGCAGCCAAGCGCGCTTCCCACGCGTGATGTGCAAAGATGTGATCAATCTCGATAGCCGGTTTGGTTCGAGTTTCCAGCCTGAGCACCTTCTTGGCCGCGAACCAGCGCTCACTATCAATCCGGTTCCATACCCAAAGCGCAGTTTTATAGCTACGCACCTGGTTGCGCCGAGTAACTGACAAAGCGTCAATATGTTGACGCGCTTCGTCTACGAGGGAAGTGACTTCCCGATCCAGATTGCGCTCAATCGCCTCAATTGCCAGTCCGAGCGACCCCGCTGCAGAAATGTCGACCTGCAATTGGTGGATGCGTTGGGCCAAACCGGCCACTGCGACGTCCGTTGACCTCGACCACAGGCCTGACCACTGCGAACAAATGAGCCACCGATCTATTCGTGATTTGATTGCATTGCGGAGCTTGTTGTCAAAGCTATCTTTCTCCGGCTCATTCAAAGCCGCATTCTGCTTCCAGCGAATTCCAACAAAATATACCGCCCACAGATAGGATAGCGCATTTATTGATTGGTATTGATCACGAAAGCCAAGTTCGCGTGCGTGAGCAATGGCCGATACCGTCTGGATCGCTTCCCTGAACAGGAGCCAGCTATTTGAGACTTCTCCTGCCATCGGTCTTATGCGGTCACCACGCACAAGATCAGAGTTCTTTAGAACCTGCCCATTTCCGAAGGTCGACGACCAAATAAAGCTGATCGCAGAAATCGCATCTTCCGCTTCAATAGAAAGCCCAACTCGGACGAGATCCTCAAGCAGTTCTTCTATCGACTCCTGCGCACCTTTTCCTTCAGTTGCGCTGTTATTCCAGTTTATTTTTAGCCACGCGAACGTAATATCTTCACGCGTTAGCGTTCGCCCTGCAGTGTTCAGTCGTGTAAATATGTTCACGATCGCATCGTCGTATTCCGACCGATCTCCGTGAGTTTCGCTGAACTGCTCCAACTCCAAATAGGTAACGCGGGTATCACGAACGTTGCGTAGAGCTATGATGAGGGCTGCAACCGATCGGGTCCGTCTTTGCATAAATTCTTCGTCAAAATCATTCTGCTTCAGTAACCGGGCAGCGATGCCTTCGACCTCAAACGCATCGGTATTTGGCGGTGGCACGGCCCGCCAGAGTCGAGACAGCCGAATGAAGCGGTTAGGATGGTCCGGCAATAGCGGGAGCGGATCAGCGTAATTGTCAGGACGGCGGTAGTTGGATCGCCCACCAGCCGGATGCGTGACTGCCCATTGCAGCACCGCCGTGAAATCGACTGCACTTATGCGCTTTTGCTCTGTATACTGTTTCTCAAGCGCCTCGGTGTCGACACACAAACACCCCATTGACCAGTGCGGGTTTCCTCGCCGCCCGCGCGGGCGTTGCCCGCCAATCAACTCATGCCAGGATCTGTCGAGCAACCGAAATCCTGACTCGTCATGCTGCCCCATTGCCAATAGCAAACTTTGAACACGCTGCTGCCCATCCAACACCATCTGAAACTGAGCCGGCAACTGAGCTGGCGCTTGCCGGACGTCTTCCCCAACTCCTGTGCGATCAACAATGCGATAAAACGAACGCGCCAAAGCATTGACGGGGTCATTTTGTGTGACTCTCCACGTGAGAAGAGTTCCGAAGGGCCAGCCCCGAAGAAGCGAATCAATCAACAAAACCACTTGGTTCGGCTGCCACACATAAGGCCGCTGTAAGTCTGGGATGAGAAGGGTGGCGTCGCCATCTGAACCTGCCTGAGAAAGCAGGTCGTTCACCGTTATGTTTTGATCTCTATAGATCGCCATCTGCTACCCCCTATTTGTCCGACGTCTTTCGGTGCCACCTCACTACGTGCTTCAGTCGTCCCCTGCACGACAAGTATTTTCGAGACATGACGGAATACTGCAACACCTTCTGCATCGTTATCGCATAGGGTGATGGACTACGGATCCGACGAGGTAGATCCCTACAAATCAATCCATTTCCAGAAATATCACCGAAAGCGGGGTGCGGGCGCCTTCCTGCTTGAATGGGCGGATACCCTATATCGTTCTGTCGCTATCCAACGCACCGAACAATTCCCACTTTTTTGCACTCGAATTCCCATTGACTTTTTTTTGGTCTTTTTGATATGACCAATATCACTGGCACGGGATCCTGGAAGCGAGTCTATGGATATGGCGTACAACTTTTTCGATGATTTCATCTTTGACGCGTTCATGATCGCGAACCATGACAGCCTCCTCGAAGAGGAATGCATTTCTGCGCTCCAACGCATAACGAAGACACTGGGCGCCCTGATTGGCTCGACACCAATTCAGGTGATGACGCTGACCGCAGAAAAGTCCGCATATGCAGCGGAATATCCTGACGATGCAGTTGCTCAGATACTCGAACATCTGGACCTCAAGGCTGACGCAAGCACTGTACTGG
>Ga0213830_1000710_pt1 | contig 11976 bp, 24 predicted proteins | sample SWATP11_FD_161661 | JGI IMG/M metagenome (GOLD analysis project Ga0213830, IMG submission 161661) | Coastal seawater microbial communities from Marineland, Florida, United States - SWA TP1 #1 | ecosystem: Environmental > Aquatic > Marine > Coastal | place: USA: Florida | collected 2016-08-06 | reverse complement strand
TATACAAGCTTACAAGTAAACCTACAAGTGACAAGACAATAATAAGTATGAATATTATTGGAACAAATCCATCCATCTATACACACTCCCTTGTACACCTAACGCCCTATTAACGGGCTAAAAATTGTGGGCTAAAATTTTTGCGAAGCAAAATCAGCCCGCTATTTTTTGTCCCTGTTAAATTACTTGTTAGGTGTTAAATACCACAATATAAAGCTGACACAGCCAAGTAAAAAAGCAAACTTAAATACGCTTTTAAAACACTCTAACTCTACAGCCTGCGGGTCATTTTCTTTAATATTAAACATGTAATATATCGAGTGAAAGAAAGATAAGCTTGTGAGTACCAATATTAAATTTATTCCAGCATTATCATGCTGATATCTTGTTGCCATATAGTAAAGCAACATCACTGAAATCCCTGTTGCAAAATAAATATAAGGTTTGATTTCAACAACTATATCTAGATAATCCACTTTACACCTAACGCCTAAATAACAGGCTTAAAATTTTTGGCTAGAATAGGCGACGAAGGAGCAAAAGCCAACTGTTTTAAGTCCTTGTTTATTTTCTTGTTAAGCGGAAACATCAATAGAATCTTCGCTTATTTCAAAGCGCAGGTAATTTGAATTTAAAGTTAACATAGATGAATCCCAACGTTGAAGTGGCTTAGGTGAAAGCTTCAAGAAATACCCATTGGTAAGCTTGATAAAAACTTCATTATTATCATTAAGGGTCGCCTCTTCTATATAGCAATCCTCATCTAATGCGCTTTCTAGTTTAGGAAAAAAACTATTTGCCAGCTCTTCATTCATTGAAAACATACCATCTACAAGCTCTTTAGATGATTGAATTAGGTTGTTATTTAATCCAAACTCCCAATTTTTAGTACTATATATAGCTGATTTATTACCAAGTTTAAACACGAAACCAATATACAGATCTGCTCGTATGCCATCCACAGGCTTTAATCCAACGGTAGCTGATATTAAGGTATTTAGACGCTGCCTTATTTTTTCATCACTTTTTTTAAGGCGCTTAACTTCTTTTTTGGCTTCTTTACTATTTAATTCATACTCTTTAAATTGCTGAATACTCTGATTAATCCAATCTATTGCTCTAGTGTGCTCAACTACATTATTATCACATTCGATAATTTGACCTTGAGTAATTACAGAGATTGCAGCGGCAATAGCTGTGGCAGCTAATACTGATTTGTATCCATCTCTTGGTGTAAGGGTGATTATTGAGTTATTAAAGGTTACATTTTTGGGTAATAAGCCTTCATAGTCAGCCGGATCATAATCATCGACTTCAAACTCAAACCCTACGCGCTTTCCTTCATACTTGCACTGTATAAAACCTGAGTGATTCAAAGGTTCAAACGCTTCAGATATTTCAATATCAAGCCCGTTACTTTTAAGCACAGAGTTCCAGTGAGCTGGACTCTTAATATCTTCCTTGTTAATTGATATGAGTATCGAATCTGCCATTTACATTCCGCTTAACGCTTTAATAATAGGCAGAAAATTATAGGCTACACTGCCGCCCTGCGGCAAGCCTATGATTTTATGTCCTTATTGATTAACTTGTTAGGCAAATATTAATCTAAAAGTGCCTCTTTTATCTTAGAGATACTTGTTTTACAAAAGTCACCATTAATTTGGATGCTTTTAAACTCTTTTTGTTCAGTTCTAACAAATATAATACAAGTACCAACTCGTTGATATTGTGGTTGAATACTCTTAACATCAGTTTTTTCTATGTAGCGAACATTACCAGTTTTAAACAGCAACTGTATTTTTTCACCTTTGATGCTTATAGAGTACCAATCATCTATCTGTTTATAGTTGATATACATTGCCAATAAAAAAACAAACAAAGCAGATAACAAAGAAGCTAAAAGTGATTTGTTAAATTTGAAATAGCTTACAACAGCTACGACCAAAGCCGCACAACCTGTAAAAAAATATAAACTTTCCATTGTAGGTCGCAGGTCATTTATATCAGCGACTATCAAATCCATGACTATTTGCCTAACGCTTTAATAATAGGCAGAAAATTATAGGCTACACTGCCGCCTCGCGGCAAGCCTATGATTTTATGTCCTTATTGATTGACTTGTTAGGTATACACTTCAAGAAAGTGGCCCTAAATCATTATTGTCTGCCATAAAATTGAATTCTGATTCTTCTTTTTTCAAAGCAGGTAGTTTTATGAATAACCGATAACCCGAAAAAGACAATAAGACTAAAGATATTGATCCCATAATAATAGTAAATGCATTTTGTTGCGGATGTGGGCCAAAATACTGGGGTGTAAAACAATATGTGAACGTTTGCCCGTGAGGATAAAAGCTCTCATACATCGTCACAATAAAAGTCATAAGGCCTAAAGTTAAAATTAAATAATTAACCCAATTATAATATTTACGCATATCTTCCTTGTATACCTAACGCCCCAATAAGCGGCGGATAATAGTTGGCTATAATTGTGAACGAAGTGAACGCAGCCAACTGTTATGCGTCCGACTTGATTGACTTGTTAGCTTACGATTTGACTAAAACCCTTCACTTTCCCATGTTTTGTTTTTAAAGCCATACTCTAAGTGATATTTATATAAGCCTATTAGAAAAAACAACACGTAGCTACTTGAAATCAGTATCCCATAAACAACTAATAAACGTTCACCTAATACTAATAAGCCAACATCTTCATATGCTTGCCAAAAACTAACACAACAACCCAAAGTTATAACCACAGTAATATAAACTGTGAAATATAAGCCTAAACGGTTTGCAAAAGACACATATTCTTTAAATTTGCTCATAGACCTTAGAGTAAGCTAACGCCCTGTTAAGGGGCTTATAATAGTTGGCTAAAATTGTGAGCGAAGCGAAACCAGCCAACTGTTATAAGTCCCGCTTGAACAGCTTGTTATATTGCTGATACTCTTAAATAAAGTCTGTTTATTTGCTCAAACTCTTCACCTGTTTTACCAGATGATATTAGGCTTTGTACACCTTTAATAATTCTTTTGATTTGTTGTTTGGATAAAGTTGCACTTTTTAATCGGCGAGCCATGGTTTGTCGAATGTAACCCGAATAATGAAAGTATACTGGCGAAACTACAAAATCTACGGAAATATCAATTGCTGCTGGATCATCATAAATAACACATTCAGAAATAGCTTTGAGAAAATACTTAACTTGAATTATCCCATCGTATTGCTCGAATGATTCTACATCCAATTTAGAACCTTTAACGTCATAAGATAAATATCTACGTTTGATCGCATCAAATTGCCATTCAACCGGAGGCGTATAGTATTCTCCTGAAAATTTCACCTATGCCTCCTTGCAATATAACGCTTTAATAATAGGCAGAAAATTATAGGCTACACTGCCGCCCTGCGGCAAGCCTATGATTTTATGTCCTTATTTATTAACTTGTTATGTAGCTTTTCTCTTTTTCTTAATATTACTTGCCAATAATGCCACTACTGCAGACAACAACAAAAAGAAGTAATCAACATACCAAGAGCTAGAGATAGTTACTTCACCAATCATTATCGAAATGATTGCAGTAGATATGAAAGTACTTAATCCCAGAACAACTAATAAATGAATAAACGTATTTAATCGTTGTTTATTAGCAAAAGCGATGAGTATTACAGCACTACCTATAAAACTAGGAAGGTAGAAATACAAAATCAAATTTATACTGGGCAAGTTTATTAGGTTATTCGAGCCTACCAACAAATTGATCACCGTACTTAAAGCAGTTAAGAAAAAGAAATGTATAAATGAATACTTTAATATACCAGACCAGTTCACGGTGCTTCCTTGCTACATAACGCCCTGTTAAGGGGCTGATAATGTTCGGCTAAAATGTGTAGCGAAGCGAAACCGAGCCAAACTTTAGCAGTCCCGCTTGAACAGCTTGTTATAAGTACATTACTTCGCTGTTGCAACGCGATAACTAAACCAAAGTAAAACTGTGCCTGTTGCCGATTGCAGTAGCGAATGTACTTTACTGGATTTTACAAGAGCCGTTGATTTACCGATAAAATAGACCATTGATGAAAACCATACTACGGCAAACAAAGCATGTACAGTTACAAGCGTATAAGAAGCAAAAATTGCATTTGATTGAAAGTTTATAAATTGCGGAAAAGCAGCTAGATAGAAGATAGATACCTTAGGGTTTAATAGGTTGGTCAGTAAACCCTCCCAAAAACAAGAGGACAATTTCTTTTGATAAGTTTCAGATTCTTTTGCTTTATTATTTGAGGGTGCATTGGGTTGTTTAAATGCCGACATTAGAGCCTTTATTCCTAAGTATGCTAGATACATCGCACCTATTACTTTTACAAGAAAAAATAGAGTTGCTGACGAAACAACTATTGCAGAAAGGCCAAAAACAGATAACGTACCATGAAGATAGAATGCGACGGCTATACCAATAACATTCGAATATCCGTGCTTTTTTCCTAACACAGGAACCGTTTTTAATAATAAAGCGCCATTAGGACCTGGAGACATTACCATTAACGAAACCATCAAGAAAAATGTAAAAATAGTATAAATGTCCATTCTAAATTCTCCGTTTAATCGATACTCTGCATGTACTTATAACGCCCTATTAACGGGCTAAAAATTGTGGGCTAAAATTTTTGCGAAGCAAAATCAGCCCGCGATTTTTAGTCCCTGTTGAATAGCTTGTTATGTTGCAATTACACCTGACCTAACAACTTTGGTAAGACCTGCATTAAACCAGATTGCTGCCAAATAGGATATGCAAATATACCTAATATTAGGCCCCAAAATAAACCGAACCAAATTGGATTTTCTTGAGTGTCATTTTTAGGCCAAATAATTCCACGCCCTGAAAATGACAAGACTAAAACCAAAAGGATAATTTCTAACACTAACCAACTTGAAAAAAGAGCAGTTAGAGCCAATGTGGTTAAAGCCAATATTACAGACAATCCTTTAGGTTTCATCAAAGTCCTTTTTAGCAACATAACGCCCCAATAAGCGGCGGATAATAGTTGGCTATAATTGTGAACGAAGTGAACGCAGCCAACTGTTATACGTCCTACTTGATTGGCTTGTTAGGCATATTTACTTTGTTTGTCGTATTCTAAATACAACCCTTCCACATCGTCCCAAACATAATGTGCAACCTTAACCAGCACTCCTGTTTGTTGCTCTACAAGTCTTGCAAATGGAAGAAGAATGTTAACAGCTTCTTTAACCTCTCGGTCATTGGACTCCTCGTTCCCCTCCCAGCAATTAATGGTCAATGTAAATGAATAATGCTGTTCATTATACTCATTGCCTTCACTTGCAGGATATATTTTAATCATCGTACAAGAGGTGTAGATAGAACAAATCAGTACTTCAGGCGTTGCTTCATTAGAAGAAACAAAACTAGCAATTTTATCTAACAATACATCTACGTCTTCTAGATTTTTTACTCTTAAAAAGTATTTAGTCAGACCTTTTTCTATTTGTATGTCGTAACAAAATTGCTCGATGCTCATCTAGACTTCCGATATGCCTAACGCCCTATTAACGGGCTAAAAATTGTGGGCTAAAATTTAGCGAAGCGAAATCAGCCCACGATTTTTAGTCCCTGTTGAATTGCTTGTTATATGCCTTTAAGACAATAACGTTATTGTACCTCTGGCTATCTTCCAAGGGCCAGCATATAAACCAAACTCTAAACCAACATACATTAGTGTTGCGTGTATATCAGGGCTCAGAAAACCTATTTCAATTTCTAATTTATCTCCAGGAAATGCTTCCTCAACATCACCTAGATTAATCCCACAAGTGGCGAAATTAGCACCAGAAACTTCCAAGCCTTTATAAGAAATAGTTGGTCTAGCTCCACTAATTAATCTTGCCACACATCCTTTTTCTTCTACTTTCAGTACTTCTACTTCCGCTAGAATAGTAAAACTCATCTACATGCTTCCCTAGGCATATAACGCTTTAATAATAGGCAGAAAATTATAGGCTACACTGCCGCCCTGCGGCAAGCCTATGATTTTATGTCCTTATTGATTGACTTGTTATATTTTTAAAACACCTTAACATTCAGGGTTTGAACTACACAATGTAGCTTTTCGCCTCTAGAAATGTAGGTCTGTTTTTCAACTCTCTCTATACACTTAAGAGCATTTTTAGTAGCAAAATACCTATCATAACTTAAGCCTTCTTCACATCTTGCATGATACGTTGAAGACCATGAGCCACCACCTCCAGAGGAAATGCCGACAATGTTACAGGTCTTATCAATGAACTCATCCCAAGCTGAAATTTGTTCTTTGATAGCGGTAGCATGGTATTTACTGTCTAATTTGGTAAATATCTCTTCCATGAGTTTATTGGCTTTAATTTTATACTTCTTGGTATTTTCTACACTATGCTCAATTGCATATTTAGCACTTCCACTCGGCCACTTGCTGTCGTGGTCAGCATTCACAAAGAAAGAAAAAGAAGAGACTAGAACAATAATGCTCTTTTTCATTTAAACTCCATTTTACGATGAAAATATAACGCCCCAATAAGCGGCGAATAATAGTTGGCTAAAATTGTGAACGAAGTGAACGCAGCCAACTGTTAGGCGTCCGACTTGATTGGCTTGTTATGTGTTACGTTGTTATGTAGAGTTCTTCAATAACCAAATGCCACCCACTTTTTTTCATACACGCCACTAATTGAATAGAGCGAAGAGCATGAGTTGGCATATTGGCATGAGATGAATCTAATTGTTTAATACAGTTGGCCAAATCTCTTGATTGTTTTTCCTTTTGAGAGTTAGTCATATCGTAAGCATCTTTGCTACCTAAAGGAGCCCAAGACTTATAGTAACCATAATGTGGTTCAATTAACTCCAATCCTTCTAATTCTTTGCTTGTTTGCTCATATGTACCAGTTACTTTGCAACCAACTAACAGCATAATCGCGCCAAAAGTTCCCCAAAATTTACTCATGATTTCCCTGTACACATAACGCCCCATTAACGGGCTAAAAATTGTGGGCTAAAATTTTTGCAAAGCAAAATCAGCCCGCTATTTTTAGTCCCTGTTGAATTGCTTGTTAGGTAGCTTTTTCTCCTGAGCTTTGTTTATGCACTTTTCTCTGTTTAAACAAAGCAGCAATGAAGAAAATTGAACACCATACAAGTCCAATAAATCCACCAAAGTAAACATGTAATGAACCTGTTATACCTGGTGTGTAATCAGGCTCTAAATACATAAGAACCTCTAGTCTCAAGAATACTAAAAGCCAAAAAACAATAACACCGCTAAATAGTCCAATCAGTTTAAATTGATAAGACAACTTTGCTGAGGCCAATAATCCAATGATTGGTATCGAAATGTCTGCCAGTTGAGTCAGTTCCATTGCTACCTAACGCCCTATTAACGGGCTAAAAATTGTGGGCCAAAATTTAGCGAAGCGAAATCAGCCCGCGATTTTTAGTCCCTGTTGAATTGCTTGTTAGCTGTAAATACTACTTTATTTAGTTAATTACAAAATACAAAATAGGAACAGCTATAAAACAAATTATGCCTTTTATTCTGTATACGGCTAAAACCATATTTGAAGGCTCTGTATCCCTAAACTTCCAACCCTCACGCACAAACCAGATTGCTCGAGGAGCTATAACGGATACGAGTGAGAATACTAACAAAAGAACTAAGAATGCATATTTAGCTATCTCCATGTTCGAATATTTCCCTTTACTGCTAACGCTTTAATAATAGGCAGAAAATTATAGGCTACACTGCCGCCCTGCGGCAAGCCTATGATTTTATGTCCTTATTGATTAACTTGTTATGTTTCAAATCGGCTCCAATGTGGTTTCTACGCCTAAGATAGAGTCATTTGGCAATTCATTAAATAGTAACCGTGCATTGTCACCAAAATTGTAAAATACAAAATAGTCCCTACTGGACAATCTAAAACGTAATCCTGAAAGTACGCGAGATTTGCTACTTCTATAAAAATCATACATGGCTTCGATCGCAACAATTTTGTAGCCTTTAGCTTCAGCACCTTCTTTTAGTTCTAGTTTTTCCCAATGGGCTTCTTCGTCCTCAGTCACTTCAAATGATTTAGGCACAAGCAGTTCACCTGCATACGCCCCAACACTCTCTCCATCACCTTGTAATGTTAAACACACCTTTAAACCAGATGCTGTTTGTATTTCAAGATCTCCTAAGTCTTCATCGTCTCTTTTACCATTGAAAAAATACTGACTGTTTGAAATACAGGTAACTGTCTCTCCTATGAGGTTCTTAACTATATCTATGTACAAAGAAGAGTCATCTTTTGGGGCCATGATTTGACTATTTACCTGAAACATAACGCTTTAATAATAGGCAGAAAATTATAGGCTACACTGCCGCCTCGCGGCAAGCCTATGATTTTATGTCCTTATTGATTACCTTGTTATATTTACCTTACGCTTTTACCTTTAACTAGAGTCAATGTGCAAGAGCCATCTTCGTTAGATTTGATGCTAAACCCTTCTGCTTTGAACTCTCGGTTAGAGAATGTAATTGAAATTCCACTCTCATCCGATTCATCTGTGGCGTTAACATTGATATTGCAATTATTAAGTTTAAGCGAATTAACCAAAGACTCTTTAACTCCAGCAGAATTCACCACGTGCTTAGTCTGACCTGATAAAACTTGAGTTTCTGTTGCAACCGATAACATAGGTGTAGAGGACAATATAAGAATTGCTAACTTCATTTCTGCTCCATGATTGAAGTAAATATAACGCTTTAATAATAGGCAGAAAATTATAGGCTACACTGCCGCCCTGCGGCAAGCCTATGATTTTATGTCCTTATTGATTAACTTGTTAGCTGTACCTTCTCAATTGTTCTATTTCCACTTTTATCTTCTTCCACCACTGATTCGTATAGAATCTAAACCAAATTGGTTTGCGCCTGTTGTATCTATGCTTTTTTAACACTCGCTCAATCAACCAGTTTATTTCGAACCCACACCACTCTGGGGCAGGAAACATGTTTAAGTTAAATCTACATGCAGGCAAGACCTCGTTAAAGAGTATTGCTTCAAGTTCATCAGAAGTGTATTTAGATCCTGCACATACAGCTGCGATGTATTCTATTTCAAACTCAGGATCAGTATCCATAAACAGCATTTGCATAGAATCCCAGATTTTAGAGCGATCTTCGATATCGAGTTCAGGTGCTTTCATAGATGTACAGCTAACGCTTTAATAATAGGCAGAAAATTATAGGCTACACTGCCGCCTTGCGGCAAGCCTATGATTTTATGTCCTTATTGATTAACTTGTTATATGCCTTTTCCTCTTAACCAACTATTAGCTTGAGTTCTTGCTTTATGCCTTAGCATCTGTGTTTCTTTTTTGTTTTTTGAAATTGCTAACAACTTCTCACAGATAGAGGAATTAATCTTGAAACCTTGTTCCATCCACCCCATGGCAGAAAGAGCCCAGTGTCGACTCTCAAAAGTTAACGAATACTCAATCATTAGACTTAAATCGTTTTCAGTAATAGTAAAATCATCAGAAATTGCGCATTTTACTTCATGCAGCGAATATTCAAGCAACGGCAACAAAGAAATTACTCTCTTACTCTCACTCCACCTAGCATCTAACTCTTTGATTGGAATCTTCATAGGCATATAACGCTTTAATAATAGGCAGAAAATTATAGGCTACACTGCCGCCCTGCGGCAAGCCTATGATTTTGTGTCCTTATTGATTAATTTGTTATGTGATTTTACTTAAACCGCTGCAATTGATATGTTTTGGCAGCCTGAATCTTTTAATGTGTCTATGATAACTGGAATCTTTTTATGTTCGATATTTCTATCTACCATCAAGATCACTTTACCTCGACAATCAAAGTTTTTCTGGATATATAACTTAAGATCATCAACTACTTTTTCATTAACAAACAATCCTTCGTGTTTTACTTCAATAATTAAATTATCAAATTCGTTAGCGTTCATAAAATTGGTATTTAATAGTAGTAATAAAAACAAAACATATTTACGCACACCAAACCTCAGAATCACATAACGCCCTATTAACGGGCTAAAAATCGTGGGCTAAAATTTTTGCGAAGCAAAATCAGCCCGCGATTTTTAGTCCCTGTTGAATTGCTTGTTAGCTGAATATTTAAATCAAACCTGAATCTTGATTAATTACTAAACCACCAACCATTAATAACATAAAACCAGGTATAGCATGACAAAACAACGCAGGTACTTGTTTTACATGTTGAAATTTAGGAATAAAAAAGTATGGGTCTATGCTTTGAAGTTTTTTATAAATTGGCAACAAAATAGGCTTAAACCAAGAATTAAAGTAGAAACCAAATACAGCAACTAACTGGACTTCTAAAAGCATTAAGAATACTTCAAGACCGACTGCATCTATGAACATTGCAAGACCAGCCAACTCAGGATTAACTACTAAGAAGCCAATAAAAACTAAAGTTAATAGTTTCCAAATCCATTTTTTTAACACTAGACTCTCCTTATTCAGCTAACGCCCTATTAACGGGCTAAAAATTGTGGGCTAAAATTTTTGCGAAGCAAAATCAGCCCGCGATTTTTAGTCCCTGTTGAATTGCTTGTTATGAGGCTAGCTCCATTTGCTAAGTATTTCATCAAGAGCTTTCTTTACCTTTAAACTATTGGATTTACTATTAATTCCTCTTGGTAACTTACAGTACCATTCTTGCCAATAATGCTCAAATGGAGGATGTTCACCTCTAGTGCTAGGATGAATGGTTTCTTCGAAAAATGCCTTACAAGTTCTTACTTGTTCAATTCCGTTAAACTGAAATGTAAAATTACAGACGTTTGCAAAGTACACCCACTTCTCTATTAGATTGGACGAACTACCTTCAATTGGAAGTCCACCTTCATGATTGGTACTCATGTAATCCCTGTGAATTTTTGGATCAGCAATTTCTCTCCAAATTTTGCTCATTTCCTAAGCCTTATAACGCTTTAATAATAGGCAGAAAATTATAGGCTACACTGCCGTCTCGCGGCAAGCCTATGATTTTATGTCCTTATTGATTGACTTGTTATGTGGCTATGTCTCTTACATCCACATTTTTAGCACTAAAATTAAATTCTCTTTGATCTGTATGCAGACAATAACTGGCATTAATAAGATCTAAACCGATAATTAATTCGATGCAATTTTCATCCAAATCATATATATCCAATTGAAGCTTGGTTACACCACTAAATGTAAGCAAAAGAGCTGGATTAAATTCCTCAGGTTTATCGTAGAAAACGATACTTAACGTTTCCAATTCCTCGTTATATTCGATTGACTCTACATGTCCTGAATAGTGTGGGATATATTTGCTGAGTAGATTCATCCTTGCCACATAACGCCTTACTAAGAGGCGTAAAATGCTTGGCTATAATCGCTACGAAGGAGCGCAAGCCAAGCGTTTTGCGTCCTTTTGAGTACCTTGTTAGTTTTCAATGCCTGTCTACAAAAGATGTAATCCAGTCATGCTCTTCTTCATTGGTCGTTTCAGTGTCAAGAAAGTCTGAAATTTCCTTTTTCATTATATTTATTACTTCCATCCCTTTTTCAAATGTTGATAGGTATGTAGTATGAAAGAAGCTACCGTAAACACCGCTCGTAATCGAATAAGGTGCAACAACGCACTCTTTTTCTAAGGTTAAACGAGCGCCTTTTGAGTGTTCAAGATCAACAACTATTTCACCGCTCTCAGAACCTAGCGTCCCGATGGTCTCTCCTTTATCAGTAATATTCCACATACTCTAACTTTTGAAAACTAACGCCCTATTAACGGGCCAAAAATTGTGGGCTAAAATTTTTGCGAAGCAAAATCAGCCCGCGATTTTTAGTCCCTGTTGAATTGCTTGTTAGGTGTTTTTAATCCACCCAACGCTTAGAAGATA
>Ga0213830_1000699_pt1 | contig 12338 bp, 10 predicted proteins | sample SWATP11_FD_161661 | JGI IMG/M metagenome (GOLD analysis project Ga0213830, IMG submission 161661) | Coastal seawater microbial communities from Marineland, Florida, United States - SWA TP1 #1 | ecosystem: Environmental > Aquatic > Marine > Coastal | place: USA: Florida | collected 2016-08-06 | reverse complement strand
TCAGGCGAAGGTGGAAACAGAAAATTGGCAGTAGAGTAGGCTGAAGAGGATCAATCAGATAATCCGCTGAGAAAGATTTTCTTCTTTACATCTTTGGCATTTTATCAACCAGAAATTCCGGATACCCTCAATTTGCACATGCTGGCCAGTTCCGTGACCTCGCCGCCAGCCACGTATTCTTCAGTGGCTTGCCACACCAAAGCACGCAGCGCTTCAATTTCTGTTTTCAATTCAGCCAGGGTGAAATGCACCACCTGTTGATCCAGCACCGTGCTGCCAAACAGGTTGCGCTGGCGTGTGTAATTGATGGTTTCGTTCAGCACATGCATCATGCCTTCGATGCTGTTGGCCGCGCCCCACAGGCGTTCCTCTTGAAACTGGATCATCTGGTACATGAAGCCTGCGCCTTCCATGCCAATCAAATTGCGCTGAGGCACGCGCACATTGTCAAAGTGGATCAGGCCGGTGTCGGAAGCCCACATGCCGATTTTGTGAATCTTCTTTTCGATCGTGATGCCAGGGGTTTTCATCGGCACGATGATCAGCGATTTGTTCTGGTGGGGTTTGCCTTCGCTGGTGTTGGCCAGCAGGCAGATCCAGTCGGCTTGCAGACTGTTGGTAATCCACATTTTGCTGCCGTTGATGACATAGTCGCTTCCGTCTTTTCTGGCGGTGGTTTTGACACCTGCAACATCTGACCCAGCACCAGGTTCAGACACGCCGATACAGGCCACCATGTCGCCTGCTACCGCAGGTGCCAGAAATTCACGGCGCAGTTCGTCGCTGCCGAACCGCGCCAAAGCGGGTGTAGCCATATCGGTCTGAACGCCGATTGCCATGGGTACGCCCCCACAATGGATTTTTCCCAAAGCCTGCGCCGCAACGACGGAATAGCTGTAGTCCAAACCCATGCCGCCAAACTCTTCCGGTTTGGTCAGGCCCAATAGACCCAAGTCACCCATCTTCTTGAATAGCGCGTGGGCAGGGAACATTTGCTCCTTTTCCCAGGTGGCCACATGTGGGTTGATTTCATTTTCTACAAAACGCTCGATTGTGCGTTGCAGTTCTTTGTGCTCTTGGGTCAGTCTCACTCAACTCTCCTGAAAACAAATCAAACGTTTGTTCGAAATAATAGCATCAGCTTTTGAAAATCGGAACTTTTAAATGCAATGAATTAACTCAACTTGACAGTCAATTTGATTTTGGAGTGTGACCCCCATGCCAGACCAGATTCGTTCAGCACAGCCTGAAGCCAGCCATGTTGACCCAGGCAGGCTGCATAAAATTGCGTCTGTAGCCAAAGCGGGTTTGAGTAAGTGCGCAGTGACCGTGAAGAACCTGGCGAGTCAGTTGAAGTCGACGGTGTCCGGTAACTTTTCCAAAGTGGTTGCATGTTTCGGGCAAGCGCCTTCAACTGTGCAGACTAGACAAAATGCCATTCCAGGCATATTGAAAAATCTGAAGCCCAGTCCGGTCGATCAAACCATGGTGTTGAAAAAACTGGATTCCACTGCGCCGAATGCTGTTACGAAGCAATTGGAAGCCTTGAGGAGCATGGAGTCGGTCGAGCGCTTGAAATCCGTTGTGAGTCGATCAATTTGCTCTGAAAGTGGCAAGGTGAACCTGAGTTTCATTGAGCATTTTTGCGGACTGCGTAACGATGCAGCCAAAGCGAGTCCAAATTTTCGTCCCTCGCCTTCAGAAGGAAAAACCGAGTTTTTGGCGCCTTTCAAAGACTTTTCCGTCGATATTCTGGCCAATGAAATTGAGTTGCTTGACAGCATTGTCAGCGATTGCGAGCGAAGTGATGTGGCAAAAGTGCAAGTGATCGCACTCGCGCGGCGATGAGAACCGTCTCTGACATTCTGAAGAATAGCGCGAATTTGATGTCGAAGATCAGCAGACATGAACTGCTGGTGAATCAGGCAGGTACGCCCAGGGCAGTGTCGAATGCCGCGAAAGAATGTCTTGCAGCTGTTGAGCAACTGCCGCCTAGCGGCAAAATCCTAATACCACTGACTTTTTATTCTCTCGGTAGTGGCGTATCAAAAAGTGCGGGCCATGCCACCTACATGGTGGTTGAGAAGAACTGGGACGACACCGTGAATTTGCACATGGTAAACCGGGGTGCGGGAAGCGGGTCGCACCCGCAACAGTTTGGCCAGCGTTTGAAGCCGGGCCAGCGACCAAAAATTGAATCAGCAGTATCCAAATGGAATTTGCCTATAGGGCAGAAAAAAGGATTTAGTCATAATTTTTTGTGCAAAACGTTGATGTACACACTCGACGCAGCCACAACGCACAATGGATGCGCAGTCGCAACAACTCGTGTTGATCCAAATCGACAGATGCGAGCGAACATCGAGCAGTTTTATCACGAGTTTGGACAACGTGTTGGTTGTAGGCCGGGCCCTACTGACCATCAGCCGATTTACCAGCGGTCCCAGAAAGACGGCAATTGCGGTTACTCGAATCTGAAAGCATCGATTCGTTATTTGCTGAACGATCAAAAAATGTACAACCAGATTGATTTGATAAAAACAGAAAAGGTTGCAAAACTGACGCTGGGTTATATGAAGGAGAATCTCCTGCATAACCTTAATGGGGATACTGCGGTATTGAAACGCTTTAGTTTTAATGCTGAAAATGCGGTTCAAAAGCTGACTGAGAAATTTGAAAAGGCGGAGCTGCGGACCAAAATGGACAGTGGGGCAGCTCTGCCATTGAAGTTACCGCCTCACTTGCAAAACGTGACAAATTAAGCCGTTATGGCCGCGCCACCCCAAACTGCATGGTTTGCACGCTACGTTCTTGTTGAAGGCAGGCAGTTAGCGCAAGCGCCAAAACCTGCCGGGTGTCGCGCGGGTCGATTACACCGTCGTCCAGCAACAAGCCGCTGGTGTAGAACGCGCTGGTTTGCGACTCGAATGTGTCAACAATTTGTTTCTTCATGTTTTCCAGCATGAACTCGGGCACTTCCATGCCTTTGCGGGCTGCGCTGGCCTGCATCACGGTGGCCATAGTGCCGGCAGCTTGTTCGGCACCCATCACCGCAGTTTTGCTGTTGGGCCAGGCGAATACAAAGCGGGGGCCAAATGCGCGACCACACATGCCATAGTTGCCAGCGCCAAAGCTGGCACCGCACAACACTGTGATTTGCGGGACGGTGGCGTTGCTGACGGCCTGTATCATTTTTGAGCCGTGCTTGATGATGCCGCCCTGCTCGGCCTCTTTGCCGACCATGTAGCCGGTCGTGTTTTGCAGATAGATGATCGGTGTTTTGGTCTGGCAGCAGCTTTGTATGAAGTGGGTGGCCTTGGTTGCACCCGCTGTGTCGATCGGCCCCAGATTGCTGATAATGCCAATGCTGACACCCATCAGTTTTGCATAGCCACACAGTGTGGCTGAGCCGTAACCCGCCTTGAATTCAAGGAAATCCGAGTCATCGACGATGCGGGCGATTACCTCGCGCATGTTCACCGGGGTTTTGATGTCGGCAGGCATCACCCCCAGCAATTCTTCCGAGGGGTAGCGAGGTGCAGGCGCGTTTTCGTTCATCGCAGGCAACACACTGCGGTTGCTGTTGTTCCAGTCGATTTTAGCCATCACTTCACGGGCCAGTGCAATGGCATGCCGGTCATCATCGGCGATGTAATCGCCCAGCCCGGAAATTGAGCAGTGCATGTCGGCACCACCCAGTTCTTCATCGGTTGCAATTTCACCCGTGGCGGCTTTCAACAAGGGTGGACCGGCGAGAAACGCGCGGGCCCGTTCGCGAACCATGATCACCACGTCGCTCAAACCTGGAATATAAGCCCCGCCTGCGGTGGATGAGCCGTGGAGCACATTGACCACGGGCAAACCAGCAGCGCTAAGCTTGGCAAGGCGGTAGAAGTTGCCACCGCCCAGTATGAAGTGTTCGACTTTGTACTTCAGAAGGTTTGCGCCCGCTGATTCGCCCAGATTGATGAAGGGCAGTTTGTTTTCAAGCGCGATGTCTTGCGCGCGTTGCATTTTCTCGATGCCCATGGCTTGGAGTGCTCCGGCTTCAATGCCGGAGTCGCTGGCCACCACCATGCACAAGGTGTTTGATACATAACCCAAACCGGCAATAATGCCGCCGCCCGGAATGCTTTTGTCAGCCTTCTGCCCGTCTTGCATGTAACCAGCCAGCGTGCTGAGTTCAAGGAAGGGGGAGCCTGCATCGAGGAGCAGGGCTACACGGTCGCGGGGCAAAAGTTGGCCGCGCTTGGCAAATGAAGGTGCTGCTTTGGCCGATGCGTCGCGTGTGCGCTTTTCCAGTGCCCTTAGCTCATTCAGGGCCGCTTCCATATTGGCTTTGTTCAGTTCAAATTCACTGGAAGTGGCGGCTACAGCGCTTTCTAGAATAGGCATTGTGTGGGCTTTAAATGTCGGTTAAAAAATCAAACGTTTGTTTGATTTTGAACGCGAGGCTTGATCAAGTCAAGCCGCGTGCCTGCTTGAGTTCTTATTTACTTTTTGCAGCCGCACGTGCAGCATCGCGGCGTTGAATGACTTCCGGTACGCCGCCCAGATGAAAGCTGTTAAACGCCGGATTGGCTTTGCCTGTGCCGACTTGCCAGATGCGGCGCGCATTGGGCGCTGCACCGTCGATTCGAATACAGGATCCTGAAATGAATGAGGCAGCAGGGCTGCACAGGAATACCAGAGCACCAGACACCTCTGCTTCCAAACCCAGTCGTTGCAGGGGTATGGTTTTGTCCAGTTGCATGATGGTTTGCTTCATGGGTTCGGGGTAAGTGTCCATGCCGCTTGATGCGATGAAGCCGGGAGCTACCGCGTTCACTCGCACGGGTGCCCATTCATTGGATGCCGTTTCCGAAAAGTTCAGCATGCCCGCGCGTGCGGCGCCGGAGTGGCCCATGCCCGGCATGCCATTCCACATGTCGGCGATGATGTTGGTAATGGACATGTCTGCCTCGCCCAAATGCAACATCATGTATTGGTTGAATACTTCACGGGCCATCAGAAAGCCGCCGGTGAGGTTGTTGCGCACCACGGTCTCGAAGCCTTTGCCGCTGATCATGTTCAAAGGGGAAGGAAACTGGCCACCCGCATTGTTAATGAGGTGGTTGATTTTGCCGTGTGCGGCCAGCACATCGGCCACGGTTTCCCTGACTCGGTCTTCTTCGCGAATGTCGCAGCTGTGCAGTGAAATTTTGACGGAACAGGTTTGCTCGATCTCCGCTTTGACGGTTTCGAGTTTTTCCATTTTGCGACCGACCAGTGCAAGGTCGGCACCCAGGCTGGCCAGTTCATGTGCGGTGCAGCGACCAATGCCCGAGCCGCCGCCAGTGACCAGCACGGTTTGGCCTGCAAATAGATTTGGGCGGAAAACGGACTGAAAGCTGTTCAAGAGATTCACCTGTAAATTGTGCGTGCAAAGTTTATTCAAACGGTCGTTTGAATTTAAGCACGCTTTTTTGGGTCGTGCCCTTGCAAAACACAATTCACAGGAGATTTTTAGCGCACGCTGGCGTCGGCAAGTCGAACATTCTGTGGTTTTGCAAACAGCTGGGCGGCAAAAGCAATGGTGTGGGCCTGTAGTGCCTGAGAGCTGTCGTGTTCAGGGTCACGGTTGGAGAAGTCGGTTCGAATGGATTTCACGCGTTTGAAGACCACGTCGTAATACTCAGGGGCCACTTTTTGAACATAGGCCAAGCCGACCAAATCGGCCAGTGTCTCTTCGAAATGCATATTGTTCTTGAATTGAACACCCAAATGCTGCTGCAGCGCCTGCCTGGCGGCAACGCGTTTTCCCTTTTCCGACATCAGGCAGTGGGTCAGTTCGTGGGCAGAAGTGAATGCAAGGAATGCGGATTCTGAACCCTCGTGGCCAGTGTCGAGAAAATGCGACCACACGCGCTTTGCATCGGCATGCTGGTTCACATGCAACACACAGGCTTTGACTCCGCTGTTCGTCAGAAACGGTGACGGATTGTTCATGGTGCTTTTGCGTACATGGATCCGGCCGGTGTCGATGGAATACACTTGGGCGAACTGGTGGATTTCGGCCTCCATGGCCGCCGTGTCGGGCAGACTGGCCTGGGGGGTGAAGAGACTGACCAAACCAAAAAACAGACCGTTCCACATGACATGCTCCAACAATTTGCGGGTATGTCTTGTGAACGGCAGCTTGGTACCTGTTCAACATTGCACCAATGCGTTGCCCTTAAAGGGGGTATTCAAAGCGGGCGGGGGCATGAAACAGGTGGGCTCATGTCAGAATAGTCAAAAATTCAACTTCATGGCAGGAGATATTTCTTATGAACAGCAGTCCAGTGGCGATCATCACCGGTGCAGCGGGCAATCTGGGGCAGGCGGTGGCCGTGCATTTGGGTGGTTTGGGATATCGCCTGTTGTTGATCGATCTGAATCAACCAGATTGGGACGGCGAAACGGATGCGGTGTCGATTGGCAATGTAGACCTGACCCTGCCCGAGCATGCTCAGGAAGTGGTGAATCAGGCCTGGGAATATTTCGGCCAGATTGACGCAGTGGTCAATATCGCCGGTGGTTTTGCATGGGAACGGCAGGCAGAGAGCAGCCTGGACACCTGGAACGCCCAGTACGCCATGAATGTGCAAACCACAGTGAACATGTGCCAGGCCATATTGCCCCAGTTCCAGGACCAGCAAGGTGGCGTGATTGTGAACATTGGCGCGGCTGCGGCCGGCAAAGCGGTCGAGGGCATGGGTGCTTATGCGGCTGCCAAGTCGGGTGTGTTGCGTTTGACCGAGGCATTGGCGGCGGAAAACAAACATTTGGGAATTCGCGCCAACGCAGTGTTGCCCAGTATTCTGGACACACCAGCCAATCGGGCTGCCATGCCTGAGTCGGACCCCGCAGATTGGGTCACCCCTGAATCATTGGCGGGCGTCATTGCATTTTTGTTGTCAGATGCCGCCCGCGACATCAATGGTGCGGGCATTCCGGTCACGGGCAGGGTCTGAACTATTTGCGGTTGACCAGTCCGTGCAGGTAGTTGTCGATCGTGAATTCGGCCTGTTCCATCAGGTCGAACAATTCCGGGCTCAGCACGTAGTTCGCGAACAGGCCGTCAATCAGTGAATGAAGACCAATCGCCGCCCGTCGGGCATTGGTGCTGGCGGGTAATTCACCCTTGTCAATGGCCGCCTGGAAATCAGTTTCAATGGTCTGCAGGCAACCTTGAATCGTTTCGAGGTGCATGTCGCGGATGGGCAACATGTCATCAACCATCTCTGTTTTGTGCATCACGATGTCGAAAACCCGTTGAATCTGTGGGTTTTCCGCCAAGGTGCGAACCACATGCATGGATCGAATTCTGAGGTAGGCCAGGGGTTGCTGCTCGGGGTGCAGGTCGTGTGTGGCGATGAATTCATCCATTGGTAATATGACGCGCTGTAACATGGCGTCAAACAGGTCGGCCTTGTTCTTGAAATGCCAATAGATGGCGCCCCGTGTCAGATCGGCTGCCTTGGCTATATCGTTCAGCGTGGTTCGTGACACTCCTTTTTCTGAGAAAACGGTCTCTGCCGTGTCCAGAATCAGATTGCGTGTTTCCTGCGCTTCTTCCTTCGTTTTTCTTACCACAATTGTTGTCACCAAAATTTGAAAAAATATTTACATACACTCGTGTATGTATGTATTATCTGACTTCTCGGTCAGTAAATCAACCCGAAAAATTCCCACAAGGATATAACAGGGCACATATCATGCACAGCAACTCATTGAATTCAAAGCAAACTCAAGCTTCCCCTTACAGTCGCGCATTTGCAGGAGCCACCCTTCTGCCTTCGCTGCTGGTGACCGTTTTGTCCAGCGTTTTGTTGCTGGGTTGTGGTCAGGGCGCAGACGCCCAAGCCCCCGGAGGTCCCGGTGCCGGTCAAGCCGCACCAGTTCCGGTGGTTGAAGTGAAAACAGAACAACTGGAATTAACCTACGAATACCCAGCCCAAATTGCGGGACTGCGCGAGGTTGAAATTCGCGCCCGTGTGGCCGGTATTATCGAACGCCGACTGTTCGAAGAAGGCGGTCGTGTGAAGAAAGGCCAATCTTTGTACAGCCTGGACAACGCACCGTACCAAACCGCGTTGGCCCGCGCTTTGGCTGATGAAAATGCCGCCAAGGTTCGTGCTGCGCAGGCTGAGCGTGATTACAAGCGCGTGATGCCACTTGCTGAGAGCAAGGCGGTTTCGCAGTCAGAGCTGGATGGTGCCCAATCCGCGTTTGAAGTCGCCAAAGCAGATTTGCAAGTGGCTAGTGCGGCTGTTCGCACTGCACGCCTGAACCTTGATTACGCCAAAGTTGAATCGCCGGTGAACGGATTTGCAAGCCGCTCCCTGTATTCAGAGGGCAGTTTTGTATCTGGCCCTTCCGAGTTGTTGACCACTGTCACCCAGATTGATCAGGTGTATGTGAACTTCGGTATTCCGGAAAAAGACCATGAGCAGTTGCGCAAAGGCGTGGCCAGCGGTGCCGTCTCAATGCCCGGGGGCGATTTGGTGGTCGAAGTACTGGGTGCCGACGGCAAGCCCATGGGTTTTAAAGCCAAGCTGGGCTTTCAGGATGTGCGCGTGAACCCGGCCACGGGAACAGTGGATGCCCGAGCCGTGCTGGTCAATGACAAAGAAGTGCTTAGCCCTGGGCAGTTTGTGCGGGTCCGCGTAAGCGGTGCGGTACAAAAGGATGCCGTGTTGTTGCCACAGCGCGCTGTTCTTGAAAATCCGGAAGGTGGCAAGGTCGTGATGACTGTCAGCCCCGAAAACACGGTGGCACCCCGACCTGTTCAGGTTGCGCAGTGGAAAGACGACCAATGGGTGGTGACTGACGGTTTGGTGGCAGGCGACAAAGTGATCACCGACGGATTCATGAAAGCGCCCCCGGGAACCCCAGTACAACCCGTGATCGCTGGTGCCAACAACCAGCCTGAAGCAGCAGCGCCGGCTAAAGCCGCGCCAGCCACTGAGCAGAAGCAATAAGGGGTAAAACATGTTTTCGAAATTTTTTATCGACAGGCCTGTGTTTGCGGCCGTGTTGTCGATTTTCATCATGCTGGCCGGCTTGGCCGCCATGCGTGGTTTGCCGATTGCGCAGTACCCTGAAATTGCGCCGCCGGTGGTTCAGGTTCGTGCCGTATACCCCGGTGCTTCCGCTGAGGTGATTGCCAGCACTGTGGCTGCACCCATTGAGAATGCGATCAACGGGGTGGAAGACATGATGTACATGAGTTCAACTTCGGCCAGCAGTGGCGTGGTTGAAATCATGGTGACGTTCGAAATTGGCACTGACCCGGACCAGGCCGCGCTGAACGTGAATAACCGTGTGAAACAGGTTGAAAACATTTTGCCGCAGGAAGTACGCAGGCAGGGTGTGACTGTGAACAAGGGTTCTTCGTCGTTCCTTCAGGTGTTGGCGTTCTATTCTGAAGACGGTCGGTTTGACGACTTCTACACCTCGAATTATGTGACCTTGAACGTGCTCGACCGCATCAAGCGGATTCCCGGCACCACCAACGTGCATATTGTCGGTGCGAAAGATTATGCCATGCGCATCTGGATCAAGCCCGATCGCATGGCCCAGTTAAAACTGACTGCGGGTGACATTGCTGCCGCGTTGAATGAGCAAAACGCACAGTTCGCGGCGGGCAAGGTGGGGCAAGCACCCAACAACAATGGCCAGGAACTGGTTTACACCGTGACTGCCCAAGGTCGTCTGAGTGAACCTGAGGAGTTTGAGAATATCCTGATTCGCGTGAATCCGGACGGCTCCTCACTTCGACTGAAAGACGTGGCCCGTGTCGAGTTGGGCTCGAAGGACTACGACTTCACAGGTCGTATCAATGGCAAGCCAGCCACGCTGGTAGAAGTATTCCTGCAGCCGGGTGCCAACGCGCTCGACGTGGCTCAGAATGTAAAAAACACGGTGGATGAAATTGCTGCGGACTTTCCGGAAGGTCTTGATTACGCAGTGCCTTATGACACCACGCGATTCGCGGAGGTGTCCATTCGTGAAGTGGTGAAAACGCTGGTCGAGGCGATGATACTTGTGTTCATCGTGGTGTATGTATTCTTGCAGAACTGGCGCGCCACCTTGATTCCGATTGTGGCCGTGCCTGTTTCATTGCTGGGCGCATTTGCAGGGCTTTATTTGCTGGGTTATTCCATCAACACGTTGACATTGTTCGGCATGGTGCTGGCCATCGGTATTGTGGTGGACGACGCCATTGTGGTGTTGGAAAACGTAGAACGGATCATGCATGAAGAGGGCTTGGGCGCGCGCAAGGCGGCGATCAAAGCCATGCAGGAAGTAACCGGCCCGGTGATTGCAATCGTGCTGGTACTTTCAGCGGTGTTCATTCCAATCGGTTTCCTGGGCGGCTTGACCGGTGAACTGTATCGTCAGTTCGCCATCACCATCGCCATTGCTGTGATCGTATCCGGCATTGTCGCGTTGACATTGACCCCGGCCCTTTGTGTGCTGCTGCTCAAGCACGAGCACAAAAAACCAGGCAAGTTTTTCACCGCATTCAATAACTGGTTTGCGCGGGTAACGACCAAGTACGTGGGTGGCGTGAAATTCATCAGCATGCGTCCAGCCATTGGTATTGGTTTGTTTCTGGTGATGCTGGTGGTCACTGCTGGTTTGTTCAAGGCCACACCGGGTTCATTGGTTCCTGATGAAGACCAGGGCTATTTTATTGCGGCCGTATTTTTGCCCGATGGCGCAACACTTCAGCGCACCGACAAAGTGGTTGCCGAGGTGGTGGATGCAGTGGCCGCCAACCCCGCCAACGAGTATTCCTTGGCGTTTACAGGCTTTGACGTCCTGGGCGGCAGTTTCAAAAACAACGCGGCCACCATGTTCGTAACCCAGCGCCATTGGGACGACCGCGAGGCTGTGACCACTGATTTGGTGGGCGAGTTGTTTGGCCGGACTGCGGGCATTCAGGAAGGGTTGGTGCTGGCTTTTGCACCACCACCCATCTTCGGTTTGGGCAATGCCGGTGGCTTTGAGTTCTATATTCAAAACCGTGGCGAAGGCGGCCCAGCCGAGCTGGCCAAGGTGATGAACGCCTTCATGGCCAAAGCCAATGCAGACCCGCGCCTGGCTGGAGTACAAACATTGTGGCGCCCCGGCACGCCTCAGCTATATGTGGATGTGGACCGCGAACGTGCCCGCGCAATGGGCGTGAACGTGAATGAAGTGTTCGACACCCTTGCGGCCAGCATGGGTACCTACTATGTGAACGACTTCAACAAATTCGGTCGTACCTGGCAGGTGTTGATGTCGGCGGATGCGCAATATCGCAAAAGCCCGACTGACATTGGCAACATGTATGTGCGCTCGAACACTGGCGAAATGATCCCGATTTCGGCCTTTGCCAAAGTGGAGTTTTCACAAGGGCCGGAAACTTTGGAGCGTTTTAACAATCTACCTGCTGTAAAGCTGTTGGGCAGTGGTGCACCAGGCATCAGTTCAGGCGAAGCCATTCAGGCCATTGAGGACATTGCAGCCGAGGTGTTGCCGGATGATTTCAGCTACGACTTTTCTGGTGCCTCGTTTCAGGAAAAGCGTTCTGAAGGTTCTTCCAGCTTTGCGCTGGTCTTGGGTGCGCTGATGGTGTTCCTGATTCTGGCTGCCCAGTATGAAAAGTGGACCCTTCCGTTTTCGGTGCTGCTGGCCATGCCGTTTGGCTTGTTCGGCGCGCTGCTTGCGGTGTGGATGCGCGACATGACCAATGACGTGTATTTCCAGATTGGTCTGGTGACGTTACTAGGTCTGGCTGCGAAGAATGCGATTTTGATCGTGGAATTCGCGGTGCTGAAGCGTGAAGAAGGTATGAGCGCCCTTGACGCTTCTCTGGAAGCGGCCCGTTTGCGGTTCCGTCCCATTTTGATGACCTCGTTTGCGTTTATTCTGGGCGTTGTTCCGTTGGCGTTCTCCAGTGGTGCTGGTGCAGGTGCACGCGCCGCTGTAGGTACCGGTGTAATGGGTGGCATGACCGCCGCCACATTGCTGGCCATTTTCTTTGTGCCCCTGTTTTACCGCTTGATCGATCGCAGTGAAAAAGGTGGACGACACCATGGTGATGAAGAGGAAGCAAATGATTCATCCAATCAACAATCAACAAACAAAGGGGGCGAGCATGTTTAAAGCCCTGCCGAAAACCGCAATCGCCTTGGGTGGGTATACGGATTTAATGGTTGATGGGGCACCTTTACCCCACCAACCTGATACCATTATCAGATGGTTGATAGATCGACTCCGTAGTTGAGTTCCTCTGCGAAGTCCGGCAGTCCGTAACCGATGGT
>Ga0213830_1000697_pt1 | contig 12347 bp, 10 predicted proteins | sample SWATP11_FD_161661 | JGI IMG/M metagenome (GOLD analysis project Ga0213830, IMG submission 161661) | Coastal seawater microbial communities from Marineland, Florida, United States - SWA TP1 #1 | ecosystem: Environmental > Aquatic > Marine > Coastal | place: USA: Florida | collected 2016-08-06 | reverse complement strand
TGATGGAAGATTTACGAAGGTTAATAATAGAAATAGTAGAAAACACAAAAATATCGCGATCGCAGCCTACGGCTGCTTAATAAAAACAAACCCCATCAAAAATGACGGGGTTTGTCAGCGATCTGAAGGGCGCTGTTAGCGCCCTTTTTTATTCGATAATCCAGACAAATCAGTTAAGCTAACCGATGTTTAAAAAGAAGCGCAAGTTCGTCCAAAATGGATTTATCATCTATCGTCGACGGCACCTGCAGCTCATCACCATCCACCATTTGTCGCATGACTTTTCTCAGGATCTTGCCAGACCGTGTTTTTGGTAATCGCTCGACTAAGAGTACGTCTCTTAATGAAGCAATCGCGCCGATTTGGCTGCGTATCATTAGTTTTATTTCGTTACCGACATTCTCAAGTAGGCCTTCACCATTTTTGGCTACAACAAGAGCCAATGGCACTTGGCCTTTCAATGAACATTTAACGCCAACAACTGCACATTCTGCAATCGCAGAGTGCCCGGCAATTACTTCTTCCATTTCACCTGTTGATAAGCGATGACCCGCGACATTTATCACGTCATCGGTTCTTCCCATGATGTAAAGGTATCCATCTCTATCTATGTAACCGCCGTCACCAGTTACATAGTAGCCGTCATAAACGGATAAGTACCCTGATTTAAGCCGGTCCGTTGAACCCCATATGTTTGATAGACAACCGGGAGGCATTGGAAGTTTGATAGCGACATTGCCAGATTCACCTCGCTCTGTTTGCTCTCCCTTTGCATCTAACACTTCCACTTGATAACCTGGTATGACGACACCTGCCGATCCCTCTTTGGCGTTCATTTTTTCAATCCCATAAGGAATACCGGCAATAGCCCAGCCCGTCTCGGTTTGCCACCAATGATCAATAACTGGCAAACCAGTTGAATCACGTAACCAGTTATATGTAGAAGGGTCTAAACGTTCCCCGGCAAGATATAAACGTTTTAAGCAGCTAAGATCGTATTGTTTGAATAACTGTGCCGTTGGATCTTCTTTACGAATGGCTCTAAATGCCGTTGGCGCACTGAACAAAACATTTACCCTGTGTTCTTCACATACCCGCCAGAAGGCACCAGAATCGGGTGTTCGAACCGGCTTTCCTTCATATAAAACAGTTGTACAGCCACTAAGCAGCGGCGCGTAAACAATGTAAGAGTGTCCTACTACCCAACCAACATCCGACGCCGCCCAGAAAACATCACCAGCTTCAACACCGTAAACGGCTTCCATGCTGTATCGCATAGCAACAGCGTGACCACCGTTATCACGTACAACCCCTTTGGGTTTTCCCGTAGTACCTGATGTATAAAGAATATAAAGTGGCTCATTCGACCGAAGTGTTACCGCGGCTACTGGACTGGCTTTAACTATAAGTTCATCCCAATCAAGATCTCGCGGGGCGAGAAGTTTAGAATTGGACTCTTTTCTTTGATAAATAACGCAGTGCTCGATGTTGTGATCTGCTAATTCCAACGCGTTATCAACGATTGGCTTATAAGGTAGCACTTTATCGATTTCAATCCCACAACTGGCTGTAACAACTACTTTTGGTTGTGCATCATCTATTCTGACAGCTAATTCATTAGCGGCGAAGCCACCAAACACAACTGAATGCACGGCTCCAATACGAGCACAAGCTAACATTGAAATAACGGCTTGCGGGATCATCGGCATATAAATTAATACTCTATCACCTCTATTAACACCCATTTCTTTAAGGCTGCCTGCAAACAAAGAAACTTGTAAAAGTAATTCTTCATAAGTAAACATTTGTTTTGAATTGGTAACGGGGGAGTCATAAATAAGGGCGGTTTGCGATCCCCTACCCATCTCAATTTGATGGTCCAGGGCTAAATAACTAGTGTTAAGTTCACCATCTTCAAACCACTGGTATAAACCGTCACTGTTTTGAGTAACTGATTTTTGAGGCGATTTAAACCATTTTATTTTTTGAGCTTGCTCTAGCCAGAATTGTGCGCTATCTGAGCTAGCGTAATTAAATGCTGATTGATAAGTCATGGAGTTCTCCAGATAAAGTCATCAAACTTAATCTAGAGAACTCCATTCATTTTCGGTATTAGACCTTAGGCTAACATTTTCCTGAATTGTTATATCTAAATGAGAACCCAGCAAATAACAGAGACGATACCAGCACCAAAAAAGTTAAGGGCTGCGCCCGCCTTTGCCATATCTTTAATGGTGAGTTGCCCTGAAGAAAAAACGATAGAGTTTGGTGCAGTAGCAACAGGTAAGCAAAATGCATAACTGCAAGAAATCACAGCTGGTATCATGATTAACTCTAATGGCAAACCTTTAGTGATGGCGACACTGGCCAGAATTGGCATAAATAACGTTGCAGTAGCAGTATTAGACGTTACCTCAGTCAAAAATGACAGGCTTAAACATAATACAAATAACAATAATAAGATTGGCAAATCCAACGCCGATGAAAGAGATTGACCTATTAATTCACTAAGGCCTGATGCGCTAAAGCCTTTTGCTAAACAAATACCACCGCTGAACAAGATCAACATATCCCAAGGGATCGTTTTAGCCTGTTCCCACTGTAAAATCGGTTTTTTATTGTCATCTTTAACTATGGCCATGAGTAAAACACCGAACAGGGCTATGGTCACATCTCCAACATTTTTGAGTCCGGTTAACTCGGCCCAGCCCCCAAATGGATTTTTCCTAAATACCCATAACAGTGCGATGACGATGAAAATGCTTAGCGCCCGTTTTTCCGCAACAGACCATTGTCCCATTTTAGGCAAAGATACTTTAGTCTTAAGACTTACGCCTCTTGTTAACCAAAACGCGATAACTGGAATAGTTACGATTATGATTGGTACGCCAATTTGCATCCAATGCAAGAAACTGAACTCTTTCTGAGCAAAATTCTCGTAAACCGAAGCAAATATAACATTTGGTGGTGTGCCAATTAACGTACCAACTCCCCCAACTGACGCTGAATAAGCCAGTCCAAGAAGAAGTGCAATGGTAAATCGTTTGTCTTTACTGGCAGACGCAATAGCGACGGCTACAGGCAGCAAGGCTAATACAGTCGCGGTGTTAGAAATCCACATAGACAATATTGCACTGGCACACATAAACGCAAAAACTATTCGAAATGCACTGGTCCCACCGATCTTTTCGATGATATTAAAAGCTATCCGTTTATGTACTTGAGAGGACTCCAATCCCTTTGCCAATAAAAAGGCACCCATAAGTAGAATAATTACGTGGTTGCCAAAAGAAGAAGATGCTTCTTTAAAATTTATTACCCCGGCCGCAGGTAACAAAATGAATGGTAAAAGAGATGTAAAAGGTATGGGAACGGCTTCCGATATCCACCAATAGCCAACCCAAACAGTGGTTGCTAGCGTGAAAGCTATTTCCAGCGGCTGGCCAGCCTGAGTGGATAATATACCAACTATAATTGCCAATAAAGGTGCCAATATTAAGTGTTTATTATTATTGTTCATCACTTTTCCGTACTACTTTTGTTTATAGCGCTAAACCCTGCACCAAGAAATGGCAGCAGTCGTTCCAAAATTCCTTTTGTATCAATATCCGTTTGATAATCTGACTTGCTAATTTCCATCAATGCGTCAGAAGCGGCAAGAGTAAACACTGAGGTCCCCAAAGTAAAATGTATTCGCCAAAACAGTTCCTCTTCACTTAGATGTGGTGCGCTTTGTCTTAGAGATTCTTTAATAATCTCTATATCTTCGCAGTAAGTTTCCAGGATATACAACTTCAGTTGACCCTGAACGTCGATGTATCCTCTGCCTAGTAGCTTCAAAAAACACACGGTTCCGCCGCGCCCCACCTTGTCAAGGTCCATAAGTGGCGTTACAAAGCTCTCCAATACATCCGAAATATTTGGCGCAGTTTTGCTCGAACGAAGATGAGCAAGTGCAGACGACAATCCAGGCATTAAGTGTTTTAAATAACGGTCCAGAACGGCAATTGTTAATGAATTTTTTGAACCGAAATGATAATTGATAGCAGCTAAATTTACGCCAGCCTTTTCAGTAATGGCGCGCATTGATGTTTCAGCAAAACCACCTTTAGCAAATAGTATTTCTGCAGCATCTAAGATTTTGGTTTTTGTTGACTTATTTTCAGACATCTTAAACATCTATTTTCAAAGGACAAAATAGAGTAATTAAGGGCTATTAAAAAGACAACCAGTATTTCAACTGAGGTCCAACTGGCGAAGTGAAAAACTCGTTAATAAACTTGCATAAAAAATCTGGTGGGGTTTAAGCAGTGCTAAATTCTGATCGTTTCATTATGAAATGAAGCCAATTAAGAAGTTTTTAACTCTCGTTCTCTTAATTCAACGAATTCGCTTAGAACTTCCCTAACCTTTTTAACTTCGTAGGGCTTGCCTAGATAACCATTCATCCCTATTTGTTCATATAGTTTAATTTCCTCCTCAGTAATATTGGCGGTAAGCGCAATAATGACCAATTCTTGTGGCTCGTATTGTTCTCTTAATCTTTTTGTAGCTTCAACCCCGTCCATTATTGGCATATGAATATCCATTAAAACTATCTGATAATGCCCCGTTTCAATTGCAACTAACGATTCCTTACCATTTTCAACAATATCTACTTGCAAGCCTAATGATGTAAGTAAATTAGTCGCAACAATTTGATTGATCTTATTATCTTCAACTAATAACACAACACCGGTTTCCTCAACATTGCTACTTATGGTTTCAATTGGTCTTTGTGGGTCAATCGAAATCTTATGGCTTTGATTAACGTGTGGCTTATTATCCGAGTTTCTCTCGTCTCTAATTGAACTGGATAATGCTTCGTAAAGCCTCTTTATTGTTAATGGCTTTGCCAAATACTCGGAGCTAAATTGAGTTTTGGCATTTTGCTCAATGTATTCTCGGCTGTATGCGCTGCAAACAACTAACCTGTCTGGGCAAAAGGCATAACCTGAAACTTGTTTTATAAACTCAATTCCCGATTCACCCTGCAGACTCCAATCAATAAGTGCTAAATCATACCTTTGTGTTTTGCACAGTATCATTGCGCCCATAACAGAGTCTGCGACATCGACACGATGACCCAAATATTCCCCCATGTTTTTGATAACGTCTTGAGTAATGCCATAATCTTCCAGTAACAGGATACGCATAGCGGGAACGCTAGGGAATTTGGGTTGAGAAAACGATTTTTGCTCTTCAGCTAACGGAATTTGAAATCCAAAAGTCGAGCCCGTTCCCAACTGACTTTTTACATAAATATCACCTGACATCAATTCAATAAGTTGTTTACTGATAGATAGACCAAGACCGGTTCCACCGTAATTACGTGTGGTCGTCGAGTCAGCTTGAGAAAAGCGGTTAAAGATCTTTTTTTGTTGCTCTTCAGTTAAGCCAATTCCAGAGTCCTCGATCTCAAAATGCACGGATTGCCCCTGTTCATCTTGACACAAGCTAGCCCTTAAAATGACATGACCTCGTTCTGTAAATTTCACCGCATTGGACAACAAATTGAGTAGAATTTGACTTAAACGCACTGGGTCTCCAACCAGTTCGTTAGGAAAGTCTGGAGCAACATCAAAAACAAGCTCTATTTGTTTATCTTCCGCTACACGTCCCAACAATACATTTAAGTTTTCAAACAAAATATTGCATTCAAACTCGACTCTTTCTATATGTAATTGCCCAGATTCAATCTTAGAGAAGTCCAAAATATCATTAATAATGGTTAGCAATGATTTTGCAGAAAATTCTACTTTTTCTAAAAAACTCTTCTGTTCTTGTGACAATGGTGTTTTTAAACAAAGTTCTACCAATCCAATTATACCTGTCATTGGCGTTCTAATTTCGTGCGACATGTTAGCTAAGAATTGTGTTTTTACCTCCAGTGCATTTCCAAGTGCGTTTGAAGTTTTTCTAAGTTCAATTTGCTGACGCTTTAAGACAATTGTTAAGAGTAATAAAATCGCACAAACGCCTGCTATTAGCCCCAAATATTTAACTCTATTCTGGGCTTCAATAAGTTCATGTTTAATATCTATCTGCGCAATTGTTGTTTCAACGACTGGAGAACGTATGATGTCTATTCTGTTTTCGGATGATTTTTGCAAATTATCCAAAATGAACAGAACATGTAATCTGAACATCTTCCATGAAATTCTTGTCTTTGCGCTACCGTTTTGAACATCTATTTCTTTTAATAACACTATTATTTCAGATTCCAGACTTTCGTTTGGATTATTGAGGTAGTTAAAGAGCTCTATCTTTATTCGGCTGACATTGGAGTTACTATGATCGATTTCATGAGATAATTCCTTACTGACTAATTTACGTGAAGTCCGCAACATAGTTATTAGCTGCATATAAGCAAGAGACTTTTCAGTATATTCCGTTAAATCTAACTTCAACGCACTTTCGATACCATCAGAATATAGGTAAGCCTCTATCTCCGATTGCAACTGAGCAAAAATGTCATAATGCGATTGGTCACTAAAGTTAGCATTTAACACTTGCAATTTATGTTGCAATAACAGCGACTCAAGCGAAGTTAGATTCTCTAGCTCATCATGCAACTTAGTTAATTCATCATTAGAAACATTCCATAACATGATGCTTATTGACAATATAGACAACATGAAGGTTTCGGGCAGGTAACGGAATAAACTCATTTTATTCCACCTTATACCTGATGCCGGTAAAAGAATTTAGCAAAGCCACCAAGTCATCAACTTCGTTTTGACTGAGATCTTTTCCAAGTTGGGTTTTAGCCATTAATTGCACAGCTTCTGACAATGTTTGCACTTCTCCGTTGTGAAAATATGGTGCGGTTAAGGCAATATTCCTAAGGGTTGGAACTTTAAAGACATGTTTATCATCTTTATTCCCTGTTACCAGAAAACGTCCAAGGTCGGCTTCAAAACCAGACGGCAAATCATCAATTCGCCCAAATTTCTGAAGAATGTTTCCGCCGATATTCATGCCTTGATGACAGGTTGAGCACCCCGATTCTTCGAATAACTTCAAGCCCCTAATTTGTTGTCTATTAAGCGCACTTTTGTCGCCCAAAACATATCTATCTATCGGTGCGTTTGGAGTGACCAAGGACTGCTCAAAAACAACAATCGCTTTAATTATGTTGTCTACCGTCACACCATCCTTACTCAGACTCGAAAAAGCTCGCTTAAAATACGGGTCATTGTTGAGTTTAGGAATTATCTCTTCCCACGAAGTGTCCATTTCTACTGGATTATGAATTGGTCCGGAGACCTGATCTTCTAACGAGTTAGAACGGCCATCCCAGAACTGCTTAAAGTTAAAAACGGCATTTAATACCGTCGGAGAGTTTCGTTCCCCCTTCTGTCCACTTACACCAATTGATACAGGAAACCCATCATCTCCACCAAAATCAATCATGTGACAGGAAACACAAGCAACTGAATTATCTTTAGATAATAGTGGCGAGTTAAACAACGCCTTTCCCAAAACCATCCAGTCTTTATCAATAGTGATTTTTGTGGGTAACGGCTGGATCGGGCCATCAACCTCTTCAAAGCGATATACCGTTTTGTTAATTGACACTGTATTCTGGGTTTGCTGGTCACTTAAGTCCATCACCATTGGCAGGCTAATACTCGTTACTAACCCAAGCGTTAGTGAAAAATAGTAAGATCTATCCATGTCTTAACGAGCAGTTACCTTTGAATGTTGTAAATTATAGACGATATTTCTCGATTGAAGTTCTAAAGACTATCCCACACGAGCTACTCGTTGAATGTGTAGGTATTAAGGTTTTAGCGAGCACGATTATGCTGTATAATCCGCCAACTTTTTTTAGACCCCAAGGCCCTTATGACTGTAAATACATTCGACCCAAAACAAACAACCACTTTAGACACGCCTAAAAAGGTAATTGAGCAACAACATGAACAAGCCGCTAAGGATGGTCAAACGTTTGAATTAGGTAGTCGCATTGGATTTATCTCATTAGGCTGTCCAAAAAACCTAGTTGACTCAGAACGTATCCTTACGCAACTAAGAACCGAAGGTTATGACGTTGTAAACACTTATAACGACGCTGACTTAGTTATCGTAAATACCTGCGGCTTCATCGATACCGCAGTACAAGAATCATTGGATACGATTGGCGAAGCGTTAAAAGAAAACGGTCGAGTAATAGTAACTGGATGTTTAGGCGTAAAGGACGATGAAATCCGTGAAGTTCACCCAAACGTACTCGCGGTGACAGGTCCACATGCCTACGAAGAGGTATTGAATCAGGTACACGAATATTTGCCAAAACCAGCGCATAATCCATTCGAACATTTAATTCCTGACCACGGCGTAAAGCTAACGCCAAAACATTTCGCCTACTTAAAAATATCTGAGGGTTGTAACCACAGATGTACTTTCTGCATCATTCCTTCTATGCGCGGTGATTTAGTGAGTCGTCCGATTGGTGAGGTTTTATCCGAAGCACAAAGATTAAAGGACGCGGGGGTTAAAGAGTTACTGGTTATTTCACAGGACACTTCAGCTTACGGCGTGGATGTAAAACACAAAATGGACTTTTGGAATGGCATGCCAGTTAAAACTGACATGAAATCCTTGTGTGAAAAACTTGGCGAAATGGGACTTTGGGTCCGTTTACACTATGTATACCCTTACCCGTCTGTAGATAAAGTTATCCCACTGATGGCCGATGGGAAAATTCTTCCATATTTAGACATTCCATTCCAACACGCAAGCCCTAAAGTGCTTAAAGCAATGAAACGCCCAGGTCAGGCAGAACGTGTTTTAGAGAGAATTAAAAAGTGGCGTGATATTTGTCCTGAGATTGTTATTCGTTCTACCTTTATTGTTGGCTTCCCAGGAGAAACTGAAGAAGATTTTCAGGTGTTATTGGATTGGTTAGAAGAGGCCCAATTAGACAGAGTTGGCTGTTTTAAATACAGCGAAGTCGAAGGTGCCGCCGCTAATGAAATAGAAAATCCTGTACCAGAAGAAATCAAACAGGAAAGATTCGAACGTTTTATGGAAAAACAACAGCAGATAAGTACGAACAAACTAAAAGCTCGCGTTGGTACTCAAATGCAAGTACTTGTTGATGAAGTTGACGAAGAAGGCGCTATCGGACGTACGGTTGCAGACGCGCCTGAAATAGATGGAATGGTTTATCTTAATGGTGAAACTACATTATCACCAGGTGATTTAATAACGGTAGACGTAGAGCATTCAGACGAATATGATCTATGGGCAAGTCCGGTTAATCAGGATTAATGTCCCGAGTTTGACTACAATTAATAAAACCATAAGTATTACGTGGTTTTATTAATTGTTAACTATGCCTATAATCGTCCCAAACAAAACATAAGAATAAAACTAATGAGCGAAAACGATATTCAATTAAAGGAAGCTGGACTTAAAGTAACGTCTCCGCGTTTAAAAGTTCTAGAAGTATTAAAGTCTATTCCTGACGAGCACATCAGTGCTGAAGATTTATATAAATTGATGTTGGAACAAGATGAAGAAATTGGTTTAGCGACAATTTATCGAGTACTTAACCAGTTTGATGACGCAGGAATCGTGACACGTCATCACTTCGAAGGTGGAAAATCAGTTTTTGAATTGAGCGATAAACATCACCACGATCATTTAGTTTGCTTAAAATGTGGAAAAGTCATTGAGTTTGAAGATGACGTCATCGAAGAGCGTCAACAAATGGTTGCAGATAAATATAACTTGAAGTTAACACACCATAGTTTGTATTTGTACGGTGAATGTAACGACAAAGAAGCGTGTGCAGAATACAAGCGCAATCACTAGATTTGTCCTAAGTATTAAAAAAGCAGCCAATTGGCTGCTTTTTTTTGGACTGCTAATTTATTGTTTTTAATTGATAAACGGATTTGAACTGCGCTCTACACCTATTGAAGAAATTGGACCGTGCCCCGAAATAAACTGATAGTCATCAGGCAAAGATAATAAATTATCGGTTATTGATTTAATCAATGTCGCATGATCCCCTCTTGGGAAATCGGTTCTACCAATACTGCCTCTGAACAAAACATCCCCGACCCATATCAATTTGTTCTCATGATTAATAAACACCACATGACCAGGTGTATGACCCGGGCAATACCTGACTTCAAATTTTAAGTTACCAACGGTTACGTTATCTGAGTGATTTAACCAACGGTCAGGCTCAAATGGTTTAGCTTCAGGAAATTGAAACATGCGAGATTGATCAGCAAGTTTTTCAATCCAAAAAGAATCTTCTTTTTGTGGCCCTTCAATAGGCAGGCTTAACGCTTCAGCCAAATCGGCTGTGCCACCGGCATGATCTATGTGTGCATGTGTAATTAGGATCTTTTCAGGCGTAACACCCAACTGTACTAATTTTTCTTTAATTCTATCTACTTCGCCACCAGGATCGACGATGGCTGCTTTTTTTGTTTCTTCACAAATGATAATGCTGCAATTTTGCTGAAATGGCGTAACCGGTAAAACTTCTACTTTCATGGGGTACCTATTTTGATTTGCTTAACAGCAAACTGTATTCACCTGTACTAATTAGGTTTTCTAAACCTTTGTTAAATTTATTAATTATGTCAAAGCACTTGCTGTATGTTTTTGAACATACTAGGTAAGTTGGTTCAGAGCTCAATTGCGGTTTTAAAATATACTCGACGCTATTGCGTTGACGTTCATTGAAAAAAGACAATAAATACTCAGCTTCAAGTTTCTCGACGATTATACCGTCTAATTCTCTTGCGACTAACTTTTTTAGATTTACGTAATCCGATATAGACTCTCGTAAATCTAAGTAAGGTTGAATTTGATTAAATTTCTCACCGTAACTTTGACCCCTGGCGATGCCAAGTCGATAGTTTCTTAATTGATCATACCGCTCCCAGTGAAAACGAGACTCTTTTGTGGCAACAATAACCACATCACTACGGTAAATGGGTTGAGAAAATATCCACTTTCTTTGTCGTTCGTTATTCTTGTGCCACATGAAAGAAATAGACTTATCGTTATCAACTGCACTTTCGGCTTCTAACCAGGGCTTGAAATTTATAGTGCTCTTAATTTCCTGTTGTAAAAAAGCCCGTTGAACAATGCCAGTTATTAAACCAAGATTTTCTGCATTTTCGTCAACATACGGTGGGTAGTTATCAATAGTAATGGAAACTTCTACATTGGCGTAACTGTTAAAAGAAAATACTGATAACAAAATCACTTCGAGCCATTGAAGGCCAAACCAATCTTTTTTATTCTTTCCACATAATAATTTTTGAGCTATGCGCATGACGTTTGTACAACCTAAACATTCTTTGATAAAACTCTGTTTCAACGCGTTGAAAAGAAAACCCGTATCTGTAGATGATTTTGAAGGATTTTCTATCAGGGTCAACAACATTTACACATCTAGAAAACAATTAGACTGGTTTAAGAAAGCCTTCGATGAACCGAACAACATCAATAGCTTTGCATTTGTCGCAAGTTTTCCAGTGATATGCCAGTGTTTGGTTCAATCAAACATCCCTTCTCCACTGTTAGGATTAATACATATAAGCAGCGAATTTAGCGTCGAAAATCCTCATAACTGGTTGTTGCCTTCGGATATAGAAGTGAACATTAAACACGTAAATAAAACGGATAAAGGTTTGGTTTACGAAGTGGAGACGTTAATTTATCAAATGGACTATTTAACGATCCAAAATACAAATGTCATGTTAGATAAGGACAGGAGTTATAAACCTGACAACAAAGTAACAAGTAATAAGGCGGAAGACTTAGCAATCAATAAAGCTTTAAGTTCAACCGGCATCGGTCTTAAAACAGCTTTGAAATATGCATGGTTATCTAAAGACCTTAATCCAATCCATTTACATCCAGTTTTTGCTCGTGCATTTGGGCTAAAGACGGCATTAATCCATGGCATGTTCAATGCGCACTATTGCTTAGGGGAATTGAGTAAGCGAGACCTACTTAAAAATACAGATAACGTTAAATTCGAATTTAATCGACCTTGTTTCATGCCAAATCAAGTCTTTTTAAGACCCTACGAAAACAGTAGTAACTATGGTTTGTTTTCAAAAGACAAATCAGAGCGTTTTTTAAAAATTGAAGTGAATTAATTATCAGAAGCTTTAGGCATAAAAAAAGGAAGCATATGCTTAACGCCACTCGTTTAAGAACGAGTGGCGCTTTTTCTTTTATATCTAGCTGGATATTTTTGTGTTTTCGCCAGAACAGACCGTGGATATGATTTTCGCTTTCTTTTCTCGGGTAAAATAAGCCGT
>Ga0213830_1000695_pt1 | contig 12378 bp, 10 predicted proteins | sample SWATP11_FD_161661 | JGI IMG/M metagenome (GOLD analysis project Ga0213830, IMG submission 161661) | Coastal seawater microbial communities from Marineland, Florida, United States - SWA TP1 #1 | ecosystem: Environmental > Aquatic > Marine > Coastal | place: USA: Florida | collected 2016-08-06 | reverse complement strand
TCTACGATGGTCAGGCATCGCTGGTGTTCTGGCTGCCCAACGGTCAGAGACGAATGACCATCGACCTGGCAACCGATGCCGTGCGGTGGCGGTGCTCTGCGCCGTTTTCCAGCGAGACGATCGATTTCGGACGGGTCTTGTGGGGAGAGGCTTGGGAGTATCCTCAAGAAATCATTCTTGCGCAGGGCGGTAAATCGGTGGGCCTGTTCCATTTGAGGATCACCTAATCGTGCAGATGGAACAGACCACCTTCGACCCTGGTGAGCGGATCACCCATCTAGATTTCGGCGCTGGCGTTGTGCTTGAAGCACCGCGCGACGGCTACCTCCGTGCATTTTTCAGCATCGGAGAACGCCGCGTTCCGATCGCCAGTATTCAGAAGGAGCTGTCGCGCACCGAGCGCATTCTGCGATCAGTGGAGGGCACAGCCGAACGGGCTCGATCCGTCTGGCTATCCTATGAGGCCCATGCATTGCCCGTGATGGAGAGCGCGTCCGCGCTTACGTCCGCGCGCATCGACCTTCTGCCTCATCAGGTCGTCCTGACACATCGCATCGCAACAGCCTCGCCTCGTCGCTTTCTTATCGCCGACGAAGTCGGTCTCGGAAAGACTATCGAAACCGCGCTCGTGCTCCGTGAACTGGCAAGCCGCGGTGAGCTTGATCGTGCCCTGATGGTTGTGCCTGCAGGCCTCGTGAACAACTGGCACCGGGAGCTGAACGAAGTCTTCAACCTGGACTTTGAGGTCTTTGGGTCGGAAGGCGATATCACCGACCGAAAGACTAACGCTTTCGCGAAACATGACCGGCTCATTGCCAGCATCGACACGTTGAAGCGGCCGGCGCGCATCAAGCGCCTGTTGGAAGCTCCACATTGGGATCTTGTTGTCTTTGACGAGGCGCACCACCTGACCGCCTATCGAACGGGTGGAAAAGTTCGGAAGACGGAAAATTACAAACTCGGCGAGGCTTTGAAAGGTCACGCCCGAGACCTCCTTCTCCTCTCCGCGACGCCACATCAAGGAAACCACTTCCAGTTCTGGATGCTCGTCCAACTGCTGAATCCCACCCTCTTCGGCAGCCCTGAGGAGATGTTGGAAAATCGACATCGCTTGAATACCGTGATGTTCCGACGGACCAAGGCGGACGCTTGCCGCCCGGATGGTGACCCGCTCTTCGCACGCCGGTGGGTACATACAGAGTCCTTCCTGATGGGTGACGAGGAGCGACGCTTTTATGAGCGGCTGCGCGAATACCTCGAGGAAGGTTTCGACCTGGCCAAACGGAAAGGAAACCAAGGGCGAGCCTTGGGTTTCCTCATGGCGATCTTCCAAAAAATCGCAGCGTCCAGCTTCGCTGCCGTGAGGCGAACGCTCAAGCGACGTATGCTCATGCTCACCCTGCACGAGGCGCTTCTGCGGGACAAGGAGCTTGATATTGAAGGTCGCGAGCGACTGTTCGATGAAGCGCGAGAGCTGATTCATGCCGAATGGGGGCTTGAAAGGGATCCAATCGGGAAAAGCGAAGTCGACCGGATAATGGCCGACCTAAAATATCGGCTCGCAAAGAAGTTGGACGAGGAAGCGCTGGAGATGGCCTCCGATCCTTATGGCTCGGAGTTTGCGTCTTCTCACATGGAAGATGTCGCCTCGGCAGCGATCGACCTGCATCTCCCGGAAGAGCGGTTGCGAATTGCGGACTTGCTCTCGGTTTTTCCGGTGCAGCGTGAGACCAAGGTGCAGAAGCTACTCGACGGCCTTGGTACCTTGTGGCGACAAAACCCCAACGAAAAGATTGTTATCTTCGCAACATACTTGGGGACGGTTGACCTCCTGGCCCGTGAAATCGAGGCAACATATCCTGGTCAAGGCGTCGTAGTCCTCCGAGGAGGAGATCACGGCGCCAAAGCCGCTGCGGAACGCCGGTTCAAGTTGAAGGATGGACCCCGAGTAATGGTCTGCACCGCGGCAGGCCGCGAGGGCATCAACTTGCAATTCGCACGCATCCTTTTCAATTTCGACCTGCCCTGGAATCCGATGGACGTTGAACAGCGTATCGGCCGCATTCACCGCTACGGTCAGGCGCACACTGCCCAAGTCTACAATCTGGTTTTATCCGACACTATCGAGGGCCGAATATTCTTGTTGCTGGACGACAAATTGACCGAGATCGCGAGAACATTGGGCAAGGTCGATGATCGCGGCAATATCGCGGAGGATCTGCGCTCACAGATCCTGGGGCAACTCTCAGAACGGTTGAATTATGATCGGCTTTATCAGGAAGCGTTAGGTGACCCGGAATTGAAACGAACCGCGGTTGAGCTCGAGGCCGCCCTTTCAAATGCCCGGGAGGCCAGAGAAGTTGTGTTCGATCTCTTCCAGGACCTCGAAGGCTTTAGCCTCGATGACTATACGCCGTTTGCGGACGTCGCGACGGGACTCGAGCGGCTCGCGAACTTCCTGTCGTCTGCGCTTTCTGACCGGCATCTGCAATTGGCCAAAGTCGATGCCGAGACATATGATCTGCTTACGGAGGGTGGTGCTCGACATACCCGATTCACCCTAAATCGCGATGTGGCAACGTCATCTGAGGCTTGCGATTTGCTTGGGCTCGATCACCCAACCGTGCAAGACGAACTTGAACGATGGTGCTCTTTGAATCCGGACCGCCTAGGTGTTGCGCTGGATGGAAATGGCATGGGGCCAGCTTTGCTGTCTTTGTGGCTTGTTGAGGCCGCAAGCAACCAAGGCGAAAAGCGCACGACAATCCAACCTATTGCGATGACGTTTGATGGCACCAGAGTACCAGCCATTGAACGACAATTGGAACAATTCTTGCGGTTCTCCCCAGTAAAGCCGCTCTTAACTGGTGAACAGCGCCTCGAACTCTTTAGTCAAGCTGTTGAACCGTCGCTGCAAAGGGAACTAAGACAAAAGGGGGCTGCTAGCGGTGATGGAAGTTACTCGGCCGAACTAATTGGGTATGTTGAGTTCGCGTAGTCTACAAAGAGCTGGGATGCGCGTCGCTCAAACCGCCTCTAATAGTTCTGAAAGTTTGATTCCAAGCGCCTTTGCCAAGCGCTCCAGCACTGAAAGCGTCGGATTCCGCACGCCCCGCTCCACCGCTGAAACGTAAGTCCTGTGCAATCCCGCCCGGTCGGCAAACTCCTCCTGCGACCAGCCGCGCGCCTCGCGCAGCGCCCGCAATCGTTTGCCAAATTTCTTCCGGACATCCATGTCGCCAAGCGACGCTGATGCTGCCTTTCGATCTACAGTCTATGAGTCTCTTTTTCGGGTTGACTGTTGTCGCACACCATGGCTTCCAACGTGTCATGGACGAGGAAATAGCCCCTCTCGAAACCTGCCGGATCCGGCCTACTGCCGTGCGCTATATCAAGCTCGGCGAGAAAGGCGCTCTGGCGGACACATGCATTGGGGGTGGGCTCGCCGTTCTGCAACACACCGAAGTTCCACACGATCTGGCCAATCGCGGAGACTGGGATGCGATCCGGGAGATCCTGGCCCGGCTGAGCGACAATACCGGCACCGTCACCCGCTGGCTCGGCGAAATCCGCGATTTCTACGAAGCGGGCCGGGATACGCTCTGGATCACCTTCCACGTCGGATTTTTGTGGTGGGGCTTTGCTGAACGCGGCACCAGCCCCACCGAGTCCGCCCTGCTTCCGGGCGGGCGTCGCCGCCGGATTGCAGGTGGATGGAAGAATACCGACCTTGCCGGCAACCCGCTTCACATAGACCGTATTTCAACCGACATCACGCGCACGGCGGGATTCCGGAGCACGATCTGCAAAGTGCCGGCAGCCGATCGGCTCATCCGGCTTATCAATGGCGAAGAAAATCCCGCGGTGATCGAAGCGCGCAATCGACGGGAGGCGTTCGAAGCAAGCCTGGTCAGCATTATCCGGTCACTGCATCAGAACGACTTCGAGCTTCTGACCGATCTCATCTTCCATCGCCTCGGCTGGCAACGGATCGGCGCGCTGGGCGGCGCGCAGGCAGATACCGACCTCGTCCTGATCCAGCCGGCGACCGGCCAGCGTGCGCTTGTTCAGGTCAAATCCAGCGCGAGCCAAGATATTGTCGAAGATTATGGCAACCGCTTCGCAGGCGACCCAGACGCTCTGCCCTTCCTGATATGCCATTCCCCACGAGGGACGCTTACGGCCCCCGCAGCCCGTGACGACATGATCATCTGGGATGGCAAAATGCTGGCGCGCAAGGTCAGTGAGGCCGGCCTGACCGATTGGCTCCTGGGGCACGCCGCGTGAATGATCCGGAACTCTTCTCACACCTGATGGCGGAAATCACCGGAAGGTTTGAAGATCTGGCAACCGAAGCTGCGCGACTGCAAGCGCCCGGCGCGGGAACGCCGGACGCTACAGCCCTTTTGCTACGGCAAAGCCTCAGTGCGCATCGGCTCGTCGAGGCAGCCGTCTGCCTGACAAAAACCGATGGGCAGGATCAAAGCACCTCATTCTCATAGCGAAGACGCGGCGGCACCATATCGCGGTCCCTTTCTTCCAGCTCGGCCAGAAGTTGCTCTACGGGAACACAGGGCGGCAAGACTGCATAGCCCAGGGCCTGATCCACTGCCCTTGCCCCAGCGTACTTTTCCTGCAGGACGCCGAAATAGTTCATTGAAGGTTGGTGTCGGTCCTTCAACGCCCTCTGGCGTAGCTTCAATAAAATGACCCGTAGGGTGGATGCAAACTGAGGCTGCTCCTTCGGGCCGATGTTGAGTGGCGCGTTCAGGAGCCGCTTCACAATCTCGCTGGCAGACTTCGGATCGACCGGCCGTTCACCGCCGTGTTCCTTATTCCATTGTGCCCGCTGCTCGCGGACATAGGCATCCAGATCGGGATCTGTGTCGAGCCATTCGCGGATTCCCATGTCAGATGGGGAAACGATCACACCGCCGGGCGTGAACACTTCAGGAAACACGCCATAGTCTTCACATGCCTGGACCACCTTCTTGACAGCCTGCACCTTGCCCATCAGGGCATTGTGGATCTGACTGCGCATCAGAGCTTCGAATTGCGTGATCTGCTCAGCACCCCGCTCTGTCCTGATCGTGACAGGTTCCTTGAGAGAGGCTTCGATCGGATGATCCGGCGGCCTTGGCTTCTTCGGGCGTCCCTTGGGGTTGCCCGACTGTCCCGGCTTGAACCGTGTCGCGATCGGTGGCTTTCCTCGCCCCACTTCATAATCACCCTTGGACATTGTCTGCCTCCTGAACGTCAAAGGCTTCACCCGTGACGGCATGAACGACATCCAGACCTTCACGCTGCATACGCCGACAGATCACATCGCAATAGGCCGGGTCGAGTTCGATCCCATAGCCAACCCGCCCTGCCCTGTGTGCGGCAACCAGAGTGGTCCCGCTGCCGGCAAATGCATCCAGAACAATCGAGCCGCGATTGGACGTATCCAGGATCGCATCCTGGACCAGCTGAACCGGCTTCACCGTCGGATGGGACGCGAGCTCTTCGTCCCGGTTTGCTCCGAAAGCGTTGACGCCGGCATAAGTCCAGACATTGCTGCGGTAACGCCCGTACCTGCCAAGTTCGACATTGTTGATGTGAGCGCCCGTGCCGGCCTTGAATACGAGCACAAGTTCATGCTGCGAGCGGTAGAGAGAGCCCATCCCGGCATTCGTCTTTGCCCAGACGCAAAGATTCTTGAGTTCGGAATAGACCTTCTCGCCAGCTGCCTGAAGTTCCGGCAGATGCCGCCAGTCCATACAGACATAGTGAATGGCCCCGTCCCGGCTGACACGAGCCATGTTCGCCAGAACGTCCGTCAGAAAGCCGGTGAACTGATCACGGGTCATTTCGCCAGCCGCCATCGCGAATTCGCGATGCTTGACGGAACCAAGCCCGCAGACATGTCCATCGATCGGAACATTGTAAGGTGGGTCGGTGAAGACCAGGTCCGCCACCTTGCCATCCATGAGGCGATCATAGGCATCCGGATTGCGAGAATCCCCACAGATCAGCCGGTGCGGACCAATTTGCCAGATGTCACCGGGCTTCGTTCGCACCTGATCTGTCGCAGGAGGTTCCGGCGGCGCTTCTTCTTCCTGTTCCGGTTCATCGAGCGAACCGATGCGGACATCGATTTCGCCCATTTCGAATCCGGTCAGGGTGAGATCGATGTCGAGCTCTGTCTCTGCAAGCTCCTTCAGCTCAAGGGCCAGGAGCTCGTCATCCCAGCCCGCATTTTCGGCGAGCTTGTTGTCGGCAATGACGTAGGCCTTCAGCTGTGCATCCGTCATGTGGGACAGGGCAATGGTCGGAACCTTTGCCAGCCCAAGCAACTTGGCGGCTTCCAGCCGGCCATGACCCGCGACAACGGTCGCGGCATCATCGACGAGGATGGGATTGGTAAAGCCGAACGCCTTGATGCTGTCAGCAATCTGACGGATCTGCTTCGGCGAATGCGTGCGGGGATTGTTCTTGCGGGGTGTCAGCTTGCTGACATCCATCATGACGATCCGGGGATCGTCCAGAACGGCGGTTGAGTTTTGCGTTGCCATCGTGTGGCTCCTGAAAATTGGAGCCATACCCGTGCAAACACGGCGATCAGGAACGGCTCCGGTTAAGGGAAACCGCACCAGAGCCACAGGAACCGGATACGTATCTTATCTGCCAGGTCATCAGGGACCGAAGGCGCAGAGCTGTCGCCTATTCATCACCAGCCACAGGAAGGCGAGGACATAGAGGATAGCGTCTGATGAGACCCCCAAAAAGTAGCATATTGTGGAGGAAATTCAAGAGTTCTCGGGACTTGGAACAACAGCCTAATCCCTACACCGAAAGTTAAAAAAGTGTTGACTGCTCGATCAACATGCCCTATTTCACTTTTTTTACGTGAGCATCGGTGAATTTAATGAAGATCGACATGAAAGCTCTTGCAAACGACACGGTTCTGGCCGGCGCCGTTACGGGTAAGACGGTTTTCGTTAGGATGATTGAGGCGACAGGGAACGAGCCGGACGAGCCTACAGCACTCATCATGGACTTCGGTGGCGTGGAGGTGGCGACTGCCAGCTTTCTTCGCGAAACGGTGTTTGCCGCAAAGACTTACATGCGGGCGCGGCAGTCCTCTTTTTATCCGGTGGTCGCAAATCTGAATGACGAGATTCGTGACGAGCTGGCGGTGCTGATCGAGGCGCTGAACGACGCGATCATTGCCTGTGAGATTTCTACGTCCGGACAGCTCTCAAATGTAAAACTTATCGGCAAGCTCGATCCGAAACAGCAGGTTACATTCGATTACATCATCGAAAACCGCATCGCGGACGCGAACACGTTGAAAGAGCAGCTTGGCGACACCGATAAAGCCAAGAGCACGAATGCTTGGAATAACAGGCTTGCAGGTCTCGTCGCTCGCGGGGTGATCAAAGAGTTCTCCCGCGGCCGAGCTAAATTCTACAAACCAATTCTTGATGAGGCCGTGTGATGGGTGCGGATTTTCTAGATAAGCGCAACAAAGGTTACGCAAAGCATATTGATCGCAAGCGCGCGGCGTTGGCTACTAGCGATTTGTTCACCCAAGAGCCGAACGACAAGCCTCGCCGCGTCATTGCCAAGCTAAGGCGCGGCGTCGGCCTCGTTATAGGCGATAAACTCATTATCGAGAAAAATGGCGCCGGTCTCATTGGATGCCAGGGAAACAGCGTGGTGGCGGAGGTTGAAAACGCTTCTCCTGCGATCGCTGATGCCATCTCGAAATCAAGCGGCGTTGCCACAGGTACGGTCGAAAAGATCAACAGAATCTCCAAGACAGTGGAGGTATCAGTCAAGTGAGCCAGTTTCCGCCAGATCCACGCAGTGATCAACTGATTGCACGAAAGCTGACCGACAGCCCTGGAAACTTTCCGCTGGCTCTAGGTTGCCCGTCCTGCCGCCACTTCGAGACCTGCGGCGGCCTCAGCATTGAGGAAGGTGTCTTTGACTGTCTCGCCTTCTGTTGCGCGAAGCAGGAGTCCTGCTCTTTAGTTTGCCGGAGAAAGAGCGAGTTGTTCGCGGAGCAAATGCGTGAAATCGACAGCTTCGAATTTGGCAATGTCGCGCGAACGCCGGCAATCGGGGTCGATCTCAACGACGATATTGTTCCGTTGATCTACCATGGCAGCAGCCGCGCGAATGCGCTTTCCCACGAAGTTATGGCGCTACGACTCGCTGACCTTATAAACTTCCGGTCCGCCAAACTTCGTTTCGAAACGAGGGCGGCACTTTGCCAAGCGTTCCGCATCGACGAGGGGGCAACGCTCATCTTGACGGGCGTCGATCACGATCAACGGATAGAACCGTGGTGGGCGCTTGGAGACAAGCGGATTCGCATCATTGAGCAGCTTCGCCAGATCGGCGTTGCACTAGTGACGGCGCCCAATTTCAGCGTGTTTCTCGATCATCCCAGAACAGATGACCTTCACGCAATGAAACGGATCGCCCTCGTCTTCGCCGAGTTCCAGTTGGGCGGCATCGCCTGCGCGCTTCACGCCCATGGCCGGACGGAGCACGACTTCAGGCGTTGGGCGCTTTTCATTCGCGAGCGGCCGGAGATTCAAAGCCTGTCGTATGAATTCATCACCGGACCTGCCGCAAAAGCCCGACGTCCGTTTCACCTCGAACAGTTGGAGATGATAGCGAAGATGGCTGGGCGCGATCTGGACATCATCATCCGGGGAAAACCAGACGTTATTCCATTCTTGAGGCAGCACTTCAGGCAGGTCATTTACATCGAATCCGGAACATTCGTGAAAACCATCAATCGCCAACGCGCAGAGCGGGTCGGCAACCGCGATCTCATTTGGGCCACAATGCCGACCGATCTAGGCGCGCCTATCGATGCTTTGTTTCAACACAACGCACACGAGCGGATCGCCTATCTTCGAAACAGGTTCTACACGGACCCCGAACCCGACCCCGTGTCGAGAGCGGCGTGAGGTGACCCATCGACGCGCTCACATACGACATTGCCGACGATATCGCCCTTGCGCTTGAAAGCGGCTCGGCTGCGATCAGCGATTTACCGGGGCACCGCATCCGTGATGTGTCACCGGTGTTGGAACTGGCTCATTGCAGGCCTGAGATAGCATCTTTGATCCGTGAGCCGGGCACATGGCTCGATATCCAGGTCGCAAGAGAACTACTCATCGCCAGCACCGGGAGCGAGAATACTTTTATCTCCGCAGACGGTCGGCAAGGCATGATCTCTGTTGCCGAGATCAGTCGGAACGCTACCGCGTGGACTGATTTCGCCGTCGAGCTTAAAGCTGCGGCAATATCAGTAGGATTCTCCTCTGATCACGGTGGAAAGCTCCTCGCGGCGGTCAAAGAGTTTTTCGAAAATGTTATCGAGCACAGCGAAAAGATCGAAACTGGCCAGGTCTTCTTCGCGGCTCAGCCGGGACGTTTTGAGTTTGTGGTTCGCGACCGCGGCATCGGCGTGCTGGAGAGCCTGAGAAAAAGTCCGAAATACAAAAATCTGAATGACGGAGGCTCAGCGATAGAGCTTGCTCTGCGAGAAGGTGTTTCGCGACATGCTGAAGAACCGGGTCATGGCTTTGGGTTTCGGCCAGTGTTTATCGGCCTCGCCAATCTCAGTGAATACATCCGGTTTCGTTCCGGAGATCATTGCCGGGAGTTCTTTCAAAAATCAGACGGATCAATTGATGCCCATACCAAACAAGCGAGCCGACTCGACGGTTTTAGTTGTGCAGTAATCTGCACACCAATGAATGCTTAGTAGAGATGCCAAGCTAAGAAATGTCGCAGCGGCGAGCAGGCAAAGTGAACGCACTGTTTGTAGCCATAGAATTGAACTAGACCATGAAAATCAGCCAACTTTCGATCAAACACTTTAGAGGCATCTCAGAAGCTCTTCTTCGTTTGCCGGACCACGCCGTTCTAATCGGCGATAACAATACGGGCAAGTCGACCATTTTGGAGGCGATCAATCTTGCAATGGGGCCAGACCGCCTCAATCGTAAACCACCAATAGATGAGCACGATTTCTACGAAGGCCACTATCTACCGAAGAAGCCAGGAGCACCTAACGAGGACAACGCGGATCAAAGCGCTGCATCCGTTGACGATAATGAGCCGCCTGCAGCAGCCGAAGCTGATGCACCCAATATTAGAATCGAAGTCGTGATAACTGGCCTCAACGACGAGCAAATCGCCCGGTTTCATGAGTATCTCGAAGCTTGGAACGAAGAAGAAGGAAGCTTCGTTGGGATAGACGAGGTTGACTTGGTAGACGGCAAGGCGGTTACGCCCGCGCTGCGGGTTGCGTTTATCGGGTACTATGATCCAGAGGAAGACGATTTCGAAGGCCAGACTTATTTCGCGAGAAGCCTTGAGGAAACACCAGATAAGCCAAAGAAATTTGGGAAATCTGACAAACAGCTATGCGGGTTTCTATACTTGCGGGCGCTGCGAACTGGTTCGCGAGCCTTGAGTCTCGAACATGGTTCGCTCTTAGATATCATTCTTCGGCTGAAGGAACTTCGTCCACAAATGTGGGAGAACACTATTCAAACTCTCGCAGAAATTGACGTTGCGAGCAAGGAAGAGCTAGGCATTTCGGGTGTGCTGGAAACGCTCAACACATCTCTTGCGAAGTATGTTCCGAAGGAGTGGGGAGCAGCGCCGCGACTCAAGGTGTCCTCACTGACGCGAGATCATCTTCGCAAAGTCATTACCGCCTTCATGTCAACCGGAGCCGGTGATCACAGCGCGCCGTTTTATCGGCAGGGTACCGGCACCGTCAATATGCTGGTACTCGCGCTTCTGTCGCAAATCGCCGAAGACAAACAGAACGTGATGTTTGCGATGGAAGAGCCAGAAACAGCGATTCCGCCCTATGCGCAGAAGCGCATTGTTCATGAACTCCGAAAACTGTCTACTCAGTCCCTTGTAACATCGCATTCACCCTATGTTTTGGAGGAATACGCGCTCGCAGAAACCGTCGCTTTAACACGCGGGGGTGACGGTGCGCTTACGCAAAAAGTAATTGAATTGCCTGATGTCGTAAAACCCAAAGCCTATCGTCGAGAATTCCGTACACGCTTTTGCGAAGGATTATTGGGGCGACGCGTGTTAATCGCAGAGGGTCAAACAGAGGCTGACGCGATGTCTGCAGTAGCTCGTCGTCTCAATGAAATTGATCCAGCGACCTATTCCTCATTTGAAGCGCTTGGTCTGACGGTCGTGGACGCTGGATCGGATACCAAGGTCGGACCACTGGGAGGGTTCTACCGGGGTCTTGGAAAGACGGCTTACGGACTTTGCGATGCGCAGGATGCAACGACTGAAGCAGAAATCGCTGCTGAACTAGATGAACTGTTCATGCATGACTGCACCGGATTTGAGGATTTGGTAATCCAGAACACAACTCAAGCCGCGCTAATTGGCTTCATCAATCAACTCGACTGGCCACAACATCTTCAGGCTAAACATCCCGATCCGGCTACCACACCAGAAGCGGCGCTGAGTGATTATTTTGGTTGGTCAAAAGGGGACGCATCGATTGCCCATTTTCTCGCTGGCTGTTCAATTGACGAGATCCCGCAATGGATCAAGCAGACATGCGCCAGACTGACTGAGCTTTGTCGATCTCCAACAGGTGACAATGATGCAGATGAAGGCGAACCAGACGAGCCCGGCGAGCTTGAAACTGCCGAGCATCTGGGAGGCGACGATCAAGCTAAGTGACGAGCAAGAGAAAGTATTGGCGAGCGAAGGGCCTCTCCTAGTCACTGGCGGACCGGGGTCAGGCAAAACGACGGTTTCGATACTGAAAGCCGGCCTTCTTGTTGAGCAACACCTCCAACCCTTTCAGCGCGTTCTATTCCTTAGTTTTGCGCGAGCGACCGTGGCGCGCGTACTAGAGGCGATAAGCGAGACGAACTCTTTGCTTCCGGAGTCGCGAAAGCTTATCGAAGTCGATACATATCATGCTTTGTTTTGGAGGATCGTCTGCACGCATGGCTATTTGGTTGGCTTGCCGCGCGCGATAACGCTGCTTACGCCGCAAGCCGAAGCGGTAGAACTGAGTGAAATACGTCATCAGTTTGGCGCTGACCGAAAACTAAATACAGCAAACCTTGCACTGAAGCGCGCCGCTGAGGTCGAACTCCGAGACCAACTCGCAAAGGATAAGGGGCTGGTCTGCTTCGATCTTTTCGCGCCGACTGTCGCGCAGATATTCGAACGGAGTCAAAAGATCCGAGCATGGTTCGCAACCCGATACCCGATCATCATTGTTGATGAGTTCCAGGACACCGATCCGGATCAGTGGCGTGTGATCCAAGCTTTGCGCAACGAGTGCCTCGTTATTGCACTTGCAGA
>Ga0213830_1000693_pt1 | contig 12522 bp, 9 predicted proteins | sample SWATP11_FD_161661 | JGI IMG/M metagenome (GOLD analysis project Ga0213830, IMG submission 161661) | Coastal seawater microbial communities from Marineland, Florida, United States - SWA TP1 #1 | ecosystem: Environmental > Aquatic > Marine > Coastal | place: USA: Florida | collected 2016-08-06 | reverse complement strand
TTGGTGCAAGCTCACTAGACGATTTAATTGAGCAAACTGTACCGGCAGGTATTGCGCTACCAGAGCCACTAAAATGTGGTGAAGGGGCGACAGAAGTTGAAGCATTAAGTGAACTTAAAGCCGTTGCAGAAAAGAACAAAATTAACCGTTCTTTCATTGGTATGGGTTACTACGATACGCACGTACCAAACGTTATTCTTCGAAACGTGCTAGAAAATCCAGGTTGGTACACAGCGTACACGCCTTACCAGCCAGAAATTGCCCAGGGGCGTTTGGAAGCTATTCTTAACTTCCAACAAGTAACCATTGACCTAACTGGCCTAGAGCTAGCATCTGCGTCATTACTTGATGAAGGTACAGCGGCAGCAGAAGCCATGGGCCTTGCTAAGCGTGTATCTAAGAACAAAAAAGCGAATGCGTTCTTTATTGCTAACGACGTTCACCCGCAAACGGTTGACGTGGTTGAAACTCGCGCTGAAATGTTCGGTTTTGAAATCATCAAAGGTGCAGCAGAAGAAGCAGCTGAACACGACGTATTCGGTGCGCTACTTCAATATCCAAGCTCTACCGGTGAAGTAAAAGACATCAGCGACATCATTGCTACTGTACAAGCGAAAAAAGGGATTGTGGCAGTAGCCGCTGACCTAATGAGCTTGGTAATGCTTAAGTCGCCTGGCGAGCTAGGTGCAGACGTTGCACTGGGTAGTGCACAGCGCTTTGGTGTACCTATGGGCTACGGTGGCCCACACGCGGCATTCTTTGCTACACGCGACAGCTACAAGCGTTCACTACCTGGCCGTATTATTGGTGTAAGTAAAGACACCCGTGGACGCCCAGCACTTCGCATGGCGCTACAAACCCGTGAACAACACATTCGCCGCGAAAAAGCGAACTCGAACATTTGTACAGCGCAGGTGCTGCTAGCCAACATGGCAAGCTTCTACGCGGTGTACCACGGCCCACAAGGCCTTAAAACCATTGCTGAACGCATTCACCGCTTCGCCGACATTCTTGCTACTGGTTTAAACCAGAAAGGTGCAGAAAAAGGTGTAGCTCTTAAGCACAGCACGTACTTCGACACGCTAACCGTAATGGTAAGCAACAAAGAAGACGTACTAGAGAAAGCCTACGCAAAAGGCATGAACCTGCGCGCAGACCTTGAAGGTGCGGTAGGTGTGTCGCTAGACGAAACCACCACACGCGAAGACATTGTTGCGCTATTCGACGTACTTCTTGGTGAAGAGCACGGCTTAACAGTGGAAGGTCTGGATGCAGAAGTAACCACGCAAGACGTAAAATCTATTCCTGAAGGTTTAGTACGTACTAGCGACTTCCTAACGCACGAAGTGTTTAACAAGTATCACTCTGAAACAGAGATGCTTCGCTATATCAAGAGCCTTGAAAACAAAGACTTGGCGCTTAACCACTCAATGATTTCATTGGGCTCGTGCACCATGAAGCTAAACGCAACTGCTGAAATGATCCCAGTGACATGGGCTGAATTCGGTCAGCTACACCCGTTTGCACCACTAGACCAAGCAGTAGGCTATCAAGAAATGATTGCCGAACTAGCTGAGTGGCTAATTAACGTAACAGGTTACGATGCGCTTTCAATGCAGCCTAACTCAGGTGCGCAAGGTGAATACGCAGGCCTATTGGCTATTCAGCGTTACCACGAAAGCCGTGGCGAAGGTCACAGAAACGTGTGTCTAATTCCAAGCTCTGCCCACGGTACTAACCCTGCGTCTGCGCAAATGGTTAGCCTTAAAGTGGTAGTAGTAGCCTGTGATAGCAAAGGTAACGTAGACCTTAACGACCTTCGCAAAAAAGCGGAAGAAGTGGGTGATAACCTGTCATGCGCCATGATCACATACCCGTCTACCCACGGTGTATATGAAGAAACCGTACGCGAGATTTGTGACATTGTTCACCAATACGGAGGTCAGGTTTACATGGACGGCGCGAACATGAACGCGCAGGTGGGCATTACGTCACCTGGCTTCATTGGTTCAGACGTGTCGCACCTTAACCTACACAAAACCTTCTGTATTCCACACGGTGGCGGTGGCCCAGGCATGGGGCCAATTGGTGTTAAGTCGCACCTTGCGCCTTTCCTACCAAACCACACGGTTGTTAACGTAGAAACAGCAGGCAAAGACTGTGGTGCGGTATCGGCAGCGCCATGGGGCAGTGCATCAATTCTTCCTATCAGCTACATGTACATCAAAATGATGGGTAGCGCTGGCCTTCGCCGTGCAACCGAAGTAGCTATTCTTAACGCGAACTACGTGGCTAAGAAGCTAGAAGGGCACTTCCCAGTGCTTTACAAAGGCAACAATGGCCGCGTAGCGCACGAATGTATTATTGACCTTCGCCCGCTTAAAGAAGCAAGCGGTGTAACCGAGCTAGATATCGCGAAGCGCTTAAACGACTACGGTTTCCACGCGCCAACCATGAGCTTCCCAGTAGCGGGTACGCTTATGATTGAGCCAACCGAGTCGGAAGCGAAGTACGAACTAGACCGTTTCATTAACGCCATGGTTAGCATTCGCCAAGAAATTGCGAAAGTAGAAAGCGGTGAGTGGGATGCGACTGACAACCCGCTACACAATGCACCGCACACGCTTGCAGACATCTGTGACAGCGACTGGAACCGCAGCTACGACCGCATGCTGGCGGCGTACCCAGCACCAGAAGTACACAGAAATAAGTTCTGGCCAACGGTTAACCGTATTGATGACGTGTATGGCGACCGAAACCTAATCTGTTCTTGCCCTAGTATTGAGAGTTATGTTGAGGAATAGGGTGTTTTTCGACGCTTAATTAAGTTTTTGAACGTTTTAATAAAGTTTGTGACTTAAAGTTAAGTTTGTGACAGGACTAAAATTGAAAAGGTGAGCCTAGTGCTCACCTTTTTTATGAAAATTTATAGCATTTGTTTTGTTAAACCAAAAACTGATCATTCTGTTATTTGAGTGACAGAACTATATGTTAAATAAAAGGAAAAATGGCTTAAACCGTGTTATTGTTTCTTACACAATAAAAAAGGCAAATGTTTAGCATGGATAAAGCTTGGATCAAAATCATTTCAGTAACGGGGGCTGTAGGTGTAATAGGCTATTTGTTTAGTCTTTTTATGCTCAAATTTTTTAGTGACCCTGTTCTTTCTCTCCTTGGGTCAGAAAAAGTATTTTATGTCATAGTATTGTTGGTGTCGTTTTTAGCAATAGCGCTGATTCTTGCAATATTAAAACCTAAAGCGCAGCAGAAGAATCCTAGCTCTGGTGAAAACAATATTTCTGTTAGTTATAAAGACTCAATTCACAAAGGTAATAATAACTTTTAGCCATGAGTCAAATAGAAGTAAATTACAAAGGCTCTGAACACAAAGGGGATAATATATTTGTTCCTCTTACATCTTTAGAGCAAGCCATTGAGCAAATAAAAAGAGATCTTGGAGAAGATGAGAAGTTAGTCGATCTTATTGAAGAGCTAACTGATTATGTTACGAATCATCCTACACGTGAAATTATTGGTTTAGAAAATAAGCTTAGAAATGGTCAAAGGGATGATTTATTAGATCGAGCGACATTGTTAAAAAATCGCTTTGAGAGGCGAGTGGCTAAACAGCAAATGTCATTAGCTGAACAGCAGGTTTATGCACAAATTCTTTCAACAATTAGCACTGTTTGGCACCATAAAATAAAGCCTCTAATTGATATTAATACTTCAAAAACAACAATTGACAAGGTGATTCAAGAAGAGTTGATTGAACCAGTGCATAAAGCGATCGTACGTTACGATACAATTGCGACAATGGAGCTCGTCAGTGGTATGCTGTATTTTCTTACAGGTAAGTGTCACTTGATATGGAATAAGTCATGCTAATGTACCACCCAGCACAAGACATCAACCATTGTGTCTATCGTGTACTTTTGATTCTTGAAAATACAGAACATAGCTCCTTAAGTATTGATATCTATCGCCTGATGGATTTTTATACTGTTTTTCCATATTTATTGAAATTTATCAAACCATTACCTACACCAATTAATAAACATCGTAAAAAATTTGCTGACATTCATGAGCCATTTGAGTCTTTAAAAAATACAAAGCGGATAATGCATGAGCTAGAAATCCTACAAACTATTGCATTTCAAAACTTATTAGCTAAAAGCTTTTTATGTAAGGAGTCGTTTGATAAAGGCCTGCTCAAAAGAAGCGCAACTCAATTACCAATACAACTGCGAGAGTCATTTGAAGCTGCACGTTTAGTTAGTGAAGATTGGTTTTCAGTGGTAATAAATGAATTTCCTAAAGCTAAATTTTTAGGTAAGTCAGGGATTAAAGCCCGTACAGGGTTAATGGAATTTAAATATGATGTGGAGCCATAATGAGCCGTTCTAAATTATTTGTAAACCGGTTTGTAGTATTTGGTGCAGGCAAGTTTTTATATGATCAAGAGTTTCATGTAGGGGTGAACATTATCCGAGGCGAGAATGGTACAGGTAAATCTACTGTAATGGATTTACTTAACTATGGTCTAGGAGCAGAAATAACAGAATGGACCGTAGAGCAACAACGTTGTGATTGGGTTGCCACTGAAGTTTTATTGAATGGTCATGTTATTACCTTTAAGCGAAATGTAACGCTGACAGGTCAAGAAAAAGTGTTTTGCTTTGACGGTGAAATGCAAAAAGCTTTGGAAGCAATCGAAGGTTGGAAAAAGTTTCCGATGAGGCGCAATAGTGAAACGCATAGCTTTTCTCAGCAAATTTTCGAATTATTGAATTTGCCTCGCCACAAGACAGATGAAGACAAGAATTTAACAATGCATCAAATTCTTAGGTTGTTATATGTTGATCAATTGTCTTCTACCACAAAACTTCTCAAAGAAGAGCAAAAATTTGACAACGTTACCTTTAGAAGAGCTATCGGTGAATATTTATTGGGCATTGATGATTTAGAAGCCTATAACCTAAGACAAGAACTGATTGAAGCCAACAAAGAATTTGAAAAAGTAAATGCTGAGCTAAACGCTATTTATCGAATGTTTGGTCATGATGAATCTTTAATTAACGTTCAAACGCTCAATAATGATATTGCTGAAATTAGTAAAGAAATAGAAAACCTAGAGCAAAGAAGGTTGGAAGCGAAGTCTGTTACAGCTGAAAATGCTTCTGAAGAGGTAAAAGTTAGAGTAAAAGAACTAGTAGCGGCAATTGACAATAACTCCCGTCAGTTAGCTTCATTTGAGGCTGAAAAAAATGAACTAGAAACGGAAATAAAAGAGACAAAATTTTTCTTAATTTCGCTCGAAGAAAGAAAGGCCGCATTATCCGAGTCCCAATTGACTTCTGCTGTTATTGGTGGTGTTTCTTTTGCTTATTGTCCGTCTTGTTTAGAGCCGATAGAAGAAAATGATACAGATAGTTGCTGTTTGTGCAAAAAGGCAAAGCCTTCGGAGGACAAAGATTTTGCATACTCCCAACTTCTTAATGAAATTAATTTTCAGATTAAAGAAAGTAAAAAAATCATTGAGGCGTTTGAAAGTGATGTTTTGAAAATTACTGCTGTCATTCCTAAGGTTCGCTATCAGTTAGCAAGCGCAAAAAATGAGTTAAGAGAAATAAATACTTCTACAGATGACAAAGAAGCCGTGCTAATTGATATAGCATCAGAAATTGGCTTCTGTAGAAGTCAAATATTATCATTGGAAGATAAGCGAGAGCAGGTAGAAAAAGTAGACACACTTAAAGAACGAAAAGCTAATTCAATAACTCGAATCAGCAACATAAAAGCGAAGTTGGAGGAAGTGGCTTTACTGCAAGAGCGTAGGTATGTTGAAGTATATAGCTCCATTGAAAGCAAAGCTAAGAATTTACTCAAGCTAGACGGAGGTTACGAGCCATCGTTCTCTGCACCTGAAGAAGTCGTTTTTGATTTTGCTAAAGATAAAATGTTTGTTAATGGTCGAAGTAAATTCTCAGCGAGTTCAATGGTTGTTATGAAAAATAGTATTCGATTTTCTATATTTGCTCATGCTGCTGATGACAAATACGCTCGAATTCCTAATTTGCTCCTTATGGATAATATTGAAGATAAAGGAATGCGAGAAGAAAGAAGTCAAAATTTTCAACGTCAGATGGTTAACGTGTGTGACACTATTCAGGATGAATACCAATTGATTTACACAACTTCTATGATTGCAGATGAGCTGGAGGGTACTGCAATGTGTGTTGGTCCGTATTATCCAAAAGGGGCTCACACATTAGACTTTTAAACGTTTTTAAGTATTGGTTTGTGGTTGTATCTTGTGGCGTAATAGCTAACAAAAACTGTTTTAGTTTAATGTAAATTACTCCTTAGAGACAAGAACAGTTGAGAAATCTGCTGTGGTCTGAAACCGTTATACAGCAACTTAAAATCACGAAAGTCAATTATTGCATCAGTTCCATCCTCCTTAAGTGAGACTGTAATTAATATTATGTAACTGCCTATCACAACATACTCTATTGAGGGTAAAGGGTAGGTAGGTGCAAAGGAACAACAAAGAACTTGAAGCTTTCACAAAAGAAGTAGCTAAGGGCATTAAAACGACTGAGGACTTAAACGAGTTTAGCCAGACGTTGAAAAAATCACTGTTGAAGCGGCATTGACAGTATAAATGGGTGAGCATCTTGGCTACGAGGAACATCAAAATCTACTTCATCAAAAAGTCGTAACGGTAAGAGCCGTAAACGCATTGAAAGCGAAGATGGTGAGTTTGAATTCGATACACTTCGCGATCGTAAGGGCTCCTTTGAACCTCAGCTCGTTAGAGGGAAGTGTACACATGAGTTTATTAACTTTTGATTATAAGTTGATTTAACCACTCTGTTGATGTGTGAAGCTCATCATCATGAAACCACATTAAACCAATATCCATCCATTCCAGAAACTTAACACATTCACTGTCAGGTTTCCCTGGTAATAGGATCGCAATATGCGGTTCTTCGTCACCTTTTAGTCCATACCAGTAATCAAATAATTGCCCAACTGCCATACGAATATTTGGTTTTTCTAGTGAGCTTTTTACTTCAATTATTAGATCATGTTTCTTGTTGTATTTTTGAATGAGAACATCGAACATACATGAGTTATCGCGACCTTCGAGTAACGTATAATTTGATAGTACTTTTCTGATCATGTTTGTTAATTGATTGTGGATTTTTCTTTGCTTAATTGTCGCAGCCTTACGTATTACCTCAACATCCTTCTCATCTTTAAGCGGCAGCGTATTTTTATTCTTCGTTTCTTTTTTCTTGAGTAAACCTTTCTTTGGTTTTCCTCTTTCTGTCTCTATAAAGTCAGGTAAGTCATTGCCAACTTGATCAAGGTCAGCTGCGTCCTCAATTCCTCCTGTACCATAAAGACTTACCATAGCTTTGTACTGTTTTAATAGGTCATCCCCTTGGACCTTTAATGCCTTAAGCAACTGTTTTACACCTTCATTGCCATTGATAAGCGGAAATTTAATTTCCTTGTCCAGCATAAAGAATGCTGGTGTTAAAAAGTATTCAGCCTTCATAAGCTGTTCTTGATGATTGGCTTTTGGAATTCCAGGTGTTTGTTGTATTGCCTTTATCAACATTTTTCTATCATTATCATTTCTAGCTGTAAAGGCAGATTTATACATCGGTAGCAAAGTATCAAAATTTTCCTCTACCCATACTAAAGAGCTATTTCGGTATGCTTTGTAAAAGTTTGTGAACCCCGTATGTTCTTGAACAATATTAGCGACAGATTCGTCTTTAAGAGTTAGAGCTATGTCTTGTGATACTTCCTTGAGAGATAAAGACGTAAAATCTCTATCGAAAATATCCCCCAAAGCAGGAATCTTAGTACTCTTTATATAGCTAGCCTTTCCACCTTCATAGCTATTCGTAATCCATGACAGCTTGGATAAACCATATAATTGTCTTGGTGTCACTTCAGATTGCTCAAATACATATTCTGCCATTCGACGAACCATACGATTTGTATTTCTCTGTCTATTTGACCAGTTTAATGACATGTTTAATTTCCTTAAATTACTAACTTAAAGTTAAAGAGCATAGACATAACGCTAAAATTATGAAGCGGCGGCGTGTGCGCCTCAGCGAACTGAGTAAGTGACGAAAATGCGCTGTTTTACATGTAGAGAAATAGCTATTGGCTAAATACGTACCAACTTCAAAAGTTTAGCTAACTGCTTTGCTGATCCATATGCATAGGATGCTACAACTACATGCCCAGAGAGATACTTTACTCAAGAGAATCAAAGTATTTTAGTCAGCTATGGTACTTAAAGCAGAAGGTGCATATTATTCGAGAGAATATCAGAAATTCGCGATTTTACCTTATCAACGATTCAAATTGCCAACTTCCGTTTAACTTGCATTCTGCTTTGAACAACAACTCTTCACAAAAGGCGGAATAGAACGCTATAAATCTGTAATTCTACTCCTAGGCTAATACAGATTAACGGTTCAACCTACGCCAATTATTCTTTCCTAACACCCCGAATCCCCCCATCCATCACAAGCGCCTTAACCAATCCGCCATCGCTTTCAGCATCACCCTCAAACCGAACACTACTCCCGTTCTTAGCAAAAAATCGTCCGCCACCCTCATGAAAATATTCTTCATTCTCAACATAAGGTAACGCGTTAAGCACAAAGCCGTTGGCTGTTTTTTCTAACACCACATCAACATTCACAGGGTTGGTCACCACATAGGTTCCAGTGTATTTACTCAGTTCCTTTTGGCTTATGGGTACTAACTTCCTAACTTCAGCTTCCGAGTAACCTACGTCTAACGCTTCTTTTAAACGTATCTCTAGTTCAGTTATTAATTGCCTACCATTGTTGCCGTTCGCCATAATGGCGTAGCCGTTGCCCGTATCTAGTTCAATATATAGCTGCGACATAAACCCAGCATCTGCGCCGCCGTGGCCAAAGCCCAGAATTTCTCCATCGTCACTCATGTTGATAAAAAAGCCAATGCCAACATTAGGTGCTTCATTGGTTGGCGTATTGTTGGTTAACATTTCCTGCGCGCTGGCTTGCGATATCCAGTCGGTTTTCTGCCCTAAATACGCACTGCGCACGCCGCTTGCCAATTTCAACATGTCTGATGGCGTACTCCACATGCCTGCAGCTGCTAATGTGGCGTAGGTATGGGCGCCACCCTTAATTGGCGCACCGTCTCCGTCATACGGCGTCGCCATATTGTTTGATAGGTTTGTTGTAATGGGTTGCTCGAAGCCAGAACGCGTCATGCCTAAAGGTTTAAACAAAAGCCGTTGTGACAGAGTTGGCAAGGGCTCGTTAGCTACGTCTTGCAAGGTAAGCTGAGCAAGCGTAGTGCCGCCACCCGAATAACGCATTTGCGTGCCTGGTTGAATATCAACAACAACGGCATCGGTATTGGCGGGAAACGCACCTTCTAGCACCTGCTGCAAAGTAGGCACCGGTTCGCCTGCCGCGTAACCAGGAAAGCCATGTACTGTGGTACCTGCCGTGTGACTCAATAATCTGCGCAATGAAACTACGTCTTGCCCAGTCCATTCATGTTCAGGCAACTGCCAGCTGGTGAGTAAGGTATTAACATCTGCATCTAAATCTAGCGGGTTATCTTGGCGATATTTCATCAATACTGCCGCAAATGCGGGTTTAGAAATACTGCCTGCTTGGAACACTGTGTTTTCATCAACAGCCAATTCAGTGGCTAAATCTTTAACGCCGCTTTGCATGGTCCAAGCTAGTTGGCCATTTCTCATAAACGCGACAGATACCCCAGGCACATCATAATGCGCTTGTCTTTGCTCCAAAGATTGGTAATCAACCTCTTGCCCTTCAATTCGAATGCGTTCAGTAAGGCCTGTTTTTAAAAGGTTGGCTTCTTTTGATTCTGCGGCAGCAGAAGGGGAGGCGGAAAAGGTTTCAGGCTCTGTACAGCCCAATAACGACGCTAAACAAAGCGAAAGTGTAAAAGAGGAGAAGAGCTTGATTGATGTCATTATGTGTATTCCATTACGAGTGAACGTACCAGAGTACGTCCCTCACGTCATTTGGTCAATCAAACTACTTTCAAAAGAAAACTATTAGGCAAATATCAAATACATATGTCATTCTTTTTTGAACGATAGCTTTGATTTAGAAGCAGCGATACTGGAAAAAAGTTCGGATTCAAAACGGAGAAGCAGCATGTTAGACACGCTTGGAAATTTCGTATATGCCCTAGTAGACCCCAGCACTAACGAAATTTTTTACGTTGGAATGGCAAGTAAGAAAACAAACAATAGAATAAATGAGCGCCCAACTGAACATTTTAGGTTTGCAAAAGCTGTAACTGCAAAGGAAAAGAAAATTGAGGCTTTATTAAAACGTTATGATATGACTGAAATAATACACATTGTAAGGCATAGTTTACCTGATGGCGTTGCTACTCATGTTGAAGCAGCATTAATAGATGCATTGAGCACAAATACACAATTGACGAATCTGAAACGTGGAAATAAGACTGAGGTCGGAATTAAAACCTGGGCGCAGGTAGCTATCGAATTAGGAACAGATTTTATCGAAATAGAAAAGCTTAAAAAGTTTGCACGTGAAAGAAATATCAGGCTAACGCTTCTACATGTAAAAAACTATCAAGCGCACCTCAAAGCTCATGAATTATATGACCGAACGAGAGGCCTTTGGAGAATAGCGGAAAAGAAAGCGATGCTAGACAAGCCAACTATTGCTATTGCTTGCGTTGGTGATTCTATTATAGGTGCTTACCGTGTCGTTTCATGGTTACCAGCAGGCTCGACCTTTTCTTCAGTGTACGGTAAAAGAGACATTGAGGTGATACAAAATACAGGGGAAGTTAAAGAAGAAAAAAAAAGGTTAAAGGAATTTGTAGGGCAGCTAGCTACAACTGCAGAGTTTCCTTTCTCTCAATTTAGAATAACTGAGAATGGAAAACTTTTCGTGTGGCCTCGACAATCTGTAAAACATATAGAGTAAGGAAAACATGAGATGAAAGCTAGGGTGACGACAAAAGAACATAGGCAATACGAAGAATCTTTGAACTCACCTTCTTCTGATGTATCAGAACAACTTAATAAGGTACCCAAACTTATTCAAACTAGTCATTTACCACCTGAAGAAGAGAAGAATATACAGCAGTTATTTGCTTACAAAACGCTTATCGCTAGTACAGACGATGAGTTATGCTTTGGCGATACATTAGAAACAATCGGGTTCCGCCTTCAAGATGCGTTAGCCGAAGAGTATGTGAAAGTCGATATTGGGTTAAAGAGTATTGCTCGCGCTACCGCTCGGTTGCTGGACAAAGAATCGGAGTATCAGGCCGACTTAGGCCTTTTGGGCGATCATTGCCTTACTAAATGGACACGCTTACATCACGAAAACATTTACCTTCTGGCTTGTTACATTCAGCTTTATGAGATACATGCACACGAAGAAAGTGACTGCTATTAATTTAATAGAAAGAGCAATCGTTTATCAGATAAAAAGGCAGAATACACATTATCTGTACTAGTGTGATTACGTCAAAATCGCTTGGTACTTATACAGTCAGTATCCCTTGGTAATCACACTAATTACTCTGACCCTGAGGGTTCAATCTAACGGATTATTTTCGCGGTACTTCATCAATACTGCCGCAAATGCGGGTTTAGAAATACTGCCTGCTTGGAACACCGTGTTTTCATCAATAGCCAATTCAGAGGCTAAATCTTTAACGCCGCTTTGCATGGTCCAAGCTATTTGCCCATTTCTCATAAACGCGACAGACACACCGGGCACATCATAATGCGCTTGTCTTTGCTCTAAAGATTGATAATTAACCTCTTGCCCTTCAATTCGAATGCGTTCGGTAAGCCCAGTTCTTAAAAGGCTGGCTTCTTTTGATTCTGCGGCAGCAGAAGGGGAGGCGGGCAGGGTTCCAGGCTCTGTACAGCCCAATAACGAAGCTAAACAAAACGAAAGTGTTAAAAAGGCGAAGATCTTGTTTGTTTTCATTATGTGTATTCCATTACGAGTGAACGTACCAGAGTACGTTCCTACTATTATTCGGTCAATGCTGACGATTTTCTAGTTCAGGCACTTGATAGCTAGTCGCCCGTACCTTCCGCAATCTTCTTTCGCAAGTTTGCCAGCCGTGTTTTAAAAGCTCCATTTTCAACATTTTCTTCATAGCTCATTGCTAGCGCTTTCTCTCGCATTTCAAGTGCCATGGCTAAATCGCCGTTAGCTTCATAACCGTCTGCCAGACTGTCGTAAGCATCAGATTTATTGGGGAAGCGAGCTATATTTTTCTTAAAAATTGCAATGGCAGAGTCAAAGTCTTGTTTGTTTAGTGCCGCATAACCCGCGTGGTTTACTGCTTTATATTCTGGCTTTGCTTCAAAAGCGTATTTTGCAGAAAGGTCTTTATAGTATTGCTCTACCGCAGGAATACCTTCTTGTATTATCGCACCTGTTGGGC
>Ga0213830_1000689_pt1 | contig 12672 bp, 10 predicted proteins | sample SWATP11_FD_161661 | JGI IMG/M metagenome (GOLD analysis project Ga0213830, IMG submission 161661) | Coastal seawater microbial communities from Marineland, Florida, United States - SWA TP1 #1 | ecosystem: Environmental > Aquatic > Marine > Coastal | place: USA: Florida | collected 2016-08-06 | reverse complement strand
GATTAAACGAAATCATGACGTATTCCGTTAATACAGGCCTTATTCACGCTAATCCGTTAAATGGCATTAGAGCTGCTTTTGAAAAGCCTAAAAAGCAACATATGCCAACAATCAAGCCTGATGAGTTGCCGGAATTGATGACAGCACTAAATGCTGCAAGTTTGAAAATGGTTACAAGGGCACTGATTGAATGGCAGTTACATACTATGACCCGATCAAATGAATCAGCAAAGGCCCGTTGGGATGAAATTGATTTTGAAAATAAATTCTGGATTATCCCTGGTGAAAGAATGAAAATGGGGCGTGAGCACATAATACCGCTCACTCCTCAAACACTATCCATTCTGGATGTACTTAAGCAATTCAAAAAACCTTTTTCTGAATATTTGTTTCCATCAAATATTAACCCTAAAAAGCACATTAATACTGAAACAGTCAACAAGGTGCTTAGGCGGATTGGCTATCAGAATAGATTGGTAGCTCATGGTTTTAGAGCATTAGCTAGTACCACGTTAAATGAACAAGAATTTAACCCTGATGTAATTGAAGCAGCGCTTGCGCATGTAGACAAAAATGCAGTTCGTAAAGCTTATAACCGTTCAGAATATTTGGAACGTAGGCGCGTATTAATGTGCTGGTGGTCGGATCATATTGAAGAGTGTTCAACAGGAAAAATGAGTGTAACCAGTAATATTAAACACCTGAAAGTAGTTTAGTTAATTAATTTGCTTAATCAGTTTATATAATAAACTCCAACCAAAAGAATCAAGAATGCGAACAGAGCAAGAAGAAAGAGATGAGTACCTATTAAGAAGCAGCATTGAATATCCTGAATTCGTCAGCAAAATAACATTAGAAAACTTAGTTTTTCAGGAGGTTATTGATAATGCTATTTTCTCTTCAGAAGGTATTCAATTAGAAAAAGTTAGATTGGGAAAGGGGGAATTTGTTAAACAACGTGATGGCTCTACCCAATTTGTTGAGTTCGAGAATAGTACTGTAGGTAATCAATTAAGTGTCCAACAAGAGCTTGAACGGCAGCGAACGAATGAAAAAGAAGAGCATGATGGTCATTATTGTTTTTCTTTAATTTGCTTGGAGAGTGAACTTGTTAAAGAAATAAATCATATTTCAAGTTTAAATTTTGAAACCGAAGAATCCCACCAAAGAAAGTTAAAGCCCTATCAGTCAAGACTAAATACAGTTCGAACAGCTCTGCTTGAATACGACCAGCCCGAAAGTAAGAAGAAAAGAAATACACCTAGAGGGCCACTGGTTAGAGCCCTCGTTAATTGTCTAATGCAGAAGCCTGATCTTAAATTAAATGAAATACGTATGCTTATTAAAAGTGCCTATGAACACACGACTGAGCTTGGAGGGATCATTGGTGTTGATTATTGTTCTGGTTCGGTTAACAGCAGTAATTTTTCATTTAAATACCAATCCATAGATGGTAGTAAAGTTCCTGACAATGATACGAATAATGGTTCTTTAAAAACTTCACTAACAAGAGCTAGAAAGATCATTAGTGACGAGAAAACGCCATAAAGTAGTAACAGCAAGTAACAGTTAAGCTTAACTGTTACTCCACATTCATAAATTAGCCATGTTTTTAATTATCCAATAGGAATCAAACATGGTTATATCCTTCCTAAAACTTCCGGAAGTAAAAAAAATTACAGCGTTAGGCCGAAGTAGTATCTACGCCAAAATGTCTCAAGGCACATTTCCTAAGTCAATAAAGCTTGGTGATGGAACAGCTGTAGCCTGGATTGATGAAGAAATTTATCAATGGGTGGCAGATCGTATTAAGGAAAGCCGACCTGATTATAATCTAGAGCAAAATAGTAAAGCCTCTGCATTCGAAGGAGGTGTATAGCATGACTATATTTGCATATGCTCAAAGAAAAAATGCCTCTAAAGATCACAACACAGTCATTACTTGTGACAAGTGTAAATTAAAAATAACTATTAATCATAAGCTTACTAATGTTGTTGAAGGAGGTGTTTTCAATGACAAATAGGATCGAAAATACCAGTAAGTCGATCATTGATTTAGTCAAAGTTCAGATGCTTCCTGAGAAAAGTCAATCAACGGATGACTTTATTATAGAGTTACTCTATCTACTTCAATCATATGGAATTGGTCACAGTATCAAGAAACCTTCATTAAAATACTTTAAAAAGGGCTACTTACTATTTGCCAATGATTCGTTAAGGGCGGCATGTGGCTCGATAAAATGGAATGGTTCACATAATTACGTGCAATTGGAATTGTCAGGCTTAGGCTGTAGTTATTTTAATGCAACTACTGAGCGGTTTGATGTACTACATGAATTTGTATTTAACCATCAGGGGGTCATAAAAGAAATTGATATAGCCGTTGATGATCATACAGGTAAATATAGCTTAAGGCGCATTAATCAAGATTACACCCAGGGTAAATTCAATGGTGCTCGTGGGGGACAACCGAAACGAAAACTTATAAATAATGACGGAGCCAAAAGCATACGAATCGGCAGCCGGCATGCTTTAAAGCAGTTTCTTGCTTATGACAAGTCGAGAGAACAAAACCTACCAGTATCAGATTTCAAATTCGATAACTGGACAAGGCTGGAAGTTTCACTGTATTCACGCAATGATGCTTTACTGCCTTTAGAGTGTTTGGTCAACCCTGATTCATTTTTTGTAGGCGCTTACCCAAGGGTTCTTTCTAAAGTGCTTAAAGGTGTTGCGCCTCGGTGTATTGTTCGAGAGCAGGCATTAAAAACGTCTGAAGATTTTGTTCGCTCTATCAAAGCGTTGAAAAAGCAGTGGGGTAAAACCATCAACGGTTTGCAGGAAATACTTGGTGATAATGCTCAAGTTATCAGTGTTGCTAGTCGAAATGGTTTACCTTTATCGTTGGCCTTACCCAGTTACCTTTCTCATGAAATGCTGCTCCCGGTACTCAAGCCACAGTTACTAGCACTAATTGAACAAAGTAAGGGGAGAGGTGATGAAAACTAAATCATTAACTCTAAGTGACAAAGCTATCCGTACATATAGTCAGCACTCGGGAATATTTCAACTAAAAGATATTCAAGAGTCTTTGGTGTTTAGGTTTCATGACTCGCGTGAATCTGGCTCGTATTATTTAGTTAAGCGTATTCAAGGGAAAAGCCGCTGGGTACGTTTAGGGAGCTACCCTGAAATATCGACCACAACGGCACGAAAAGCGTTAGCTATTGCAATAAAGCGTATGACTTTATCGGCACAACAAGGAGAACTTGGTGAAGTAACTTTTTGCTCCAACAACTCTATCACTGATATTTTAAATTGGTACTTGTTGCGTCATCTGGCTAATCCGCATTTGTCTAAACATAGTCAGAAAGGTGTTAAGTCAGTTATTGAACATCATTTGATACCAGCTATTGGCGATTTGTCGTTGATTCAAGTATCTCGGCAGGTTTTGGATCGACAATTGTTCTGGCCATTACAGCAACGATTAAAACCTTCGACGGTAAAGCAGATTTTCCAGATATTAAAGCGTGCTTTTAAAACTGCATTTGGTGTAGGGCTTATTCAGGAAAACCCAGTGGAAGCCATTTCATTTAAGGACTTGGTTACTTCAAAAGTGAGTGTAAAGGCAGCACGCTTAACAGTAATTGACTTACCTAAGTTGTTTGTCCAAATACAGCATGCCTCAATTACTACGCAAACACTCGTGTTACTGATGTTGTTATTTGGCACCCGAGTAGGAGAAACTAGTCAGGCTAAGTGGTCAGATTTTGATAGGCGCAGTAACTTGTGGCGTATCCCCGCAGGCAACACAAAAACAGGGCAGGCACATCGTTTACCTATGTCACAACTAGTGTGGCAATTATTGCGACATTATAAGCAAAGTTTACCCATTAAGTTACAGCGAAGTCCCTGGCTATTTCCAGCGCGATCTAATGTTAAGAAGGCTGTTAGCCCGCAATATGCTTCACAAATAGTATCGTTGTTGGCGAACGGACATTGGAGTGCTCATGATTTACGAAAGCTTGCTCGTACAGCATGGTTAGAGCTCGATATTGATTATGTGATTGGAGAGTTCTTGTTAAACCATCAGCTTCGTCAAGTAGATAAGGCCTATATACAAACCTTTGCCGATGTAAAATGCCAACAAGCGATCAATACCTGGCATCAGTATCTTTTAATCAATGGATTAGGAGAATTTGAGTGTGGAAGATCGTTGTTAGATAGTCAGCGTATGCTAACTTGATAAACATCTTTAATTCAAAGTGTTATGTGTATCTAGTGATACTTGTTGTAAGAGTACTCTATAAACTTGGATTTTTGTAAGGATGGTGTTGTGAGCAGGGAAGGTTCAGCGCCTCCTTTCCACCAAATATATTGTCAAAATATCGGGCTTGCACAATTTTAAGTTGCTAATCATTCGAGCCGTTGTGCACAGAATATAATTCAGAATCTTGGTAAGTGGTTGTTTTACACGCTTGTTTTGTGATGGGTATCATAAAGGAAATTTAGATGATGAAAGAAGAATGCACAGTTAATATATAGGTGGTTATGGCTTTTTTATTTGTTGGAATGAGTACTGTTTACTTAGCAACAAATGAAGTATTCTTTTTATGTTATCTATACAGGGAAATGTATATGTATAAGTGGCTAGATTCATTATTAAAAATTTTCAAGCGTAAACCTCCAGTATTAGTATTGTCAGAAGTAGAACTAATAAAGGCAGAACGTCAAAAGCGTATGCCATTTTTGGGTACTAATTATTGGCAAGGTGATACACATATTATGTGTATGGGTCCAGGCCACAAATTAAGTAATCAAACACATAAAGCTATTGCCAAGGGCCATGCTACTGAAATCCCCGAAACGCATCCAGCAATTATTGATTAGGAAGTCGTCTTGATGAACAAACAATACTTCAGTAATGAATGTACACGTCAGTTAACTGAATATTTTAATTTACTTAAACAGGGGAAGATTGATGAGAAATTAAGGTGTCAGATTCAAGGCTTTATCAGTGCCGGTGAATTTATGGGATTTATTAATCGTCAAGAAGCTTTGCAACTTATGGATGATGCACATTTGATAGTTTTCGGGATGAACTGTGCGCAAAGAAAGCTAAATAAGGAGGCCATAAAATCAGCGCTATATGGTGAAGATGACGCTTATTTTGAAACCCCTGCGATTGAAAGAAGAAAAACGAGGCTATGATTCATATCAATATAATAGGAGCTTTTTGAACTTTAATACTTAAAAGGTGGACTTCGTCACACATTGTCTTTATCTTTTCTTAAATAAAGGAAAAGCAATAAGTTAAGTAAGGACACTGTTAAATGAACAACCCCATTGCAAACTATATTCGTAATATCATTTATAGTAGTGACAAAGCATCATTACATTTATTGCCATGTCCAACAGGGATTGGTAAAACATATTCCACTGTCATTGAAATCGCCGAATTGCTTATTCGTAAAGCTAAAGATGGCGATTGGCCAGATAATGCACCTAAACGCATTTGGTTTGCAACAGACCTTATAGAAAACGTTACTGATGCCCATAGGAATTTAATAGATATAATTGAAAGTTCAGATGAGTTGTCGAAAGAGCAAAAAGTTGATGCAGTAAAGTATATAGATTACATACCAAGTAATGCTGATTGTATGTCCAAAATTTCTTCCCAGGAATTAAGTGAATTTTTTATTTCTATAGACCTACCTCAGCCGAAGAATATAAAAAAACTACATCAAGAGTTAGAGCAACTTTTAGCTCTTATTGAACTATTAAAGAAAGATAAAAATCAACCTTATGGCTTTTTTACATCGCAACAAAAACGTACGCAAGAACTTGCTAACCAACTATATTCTCGCTTATTACTGGCGGTTAGAAGCCATATTCAAAATTTTCCAGAAATACTAGAATTGCCAAAGGCGCAGTCTGCACTCTCTAAGGTGCTACCAGGCGTAAGAATTGAAAATGATATAACTAAAGTTATATTTTGTACTACTTCGAAGCTGTTACATGGTATTGATTTTAAGCTTTTCAAATATAAACCGTTATTAAAAGAAACTAATTCCCTCTTTATTATTGATGAGTTTGATAAACAATCTAGAGTTATATTAGATTTTCTAGTTGATAATAAGCCTATTGATATCCTTGAAGAAATGCGACTGGTTTCGAATAACCTTAAGACTCAAGAGTTCGAAAAAACGCCTGCATTTGAAGGGGTTTCTGAATGCTTTACTGAGTTAAGAGTGTACTTGGAAGAGTTGTTTGATGAGTGGAAACTTCACTCTCCTGTAGGCTTAGAACAATCTATAATTGACAATTCAATTAAAGATATAACTTTATTTTCCGATAAGTTAGCAATACATACAGGAAGCCATGATACAAAAATATTTGCCCAATTTTGTTCTGAAAGTAATAAGACACTCTTATCTAATCAGCAATTAAATACATCAAAGAATTTCACTCCTTTCTTACAAAGAGCTAATACTCTTTTAATGAATAAACTTAGTCATTCAGTACGGGCTGCTGCTGAAAAACTCATAGAAAACGAACAAGGTATAAAGCATCACTATAATGATGGTGATATATATCAAGCTTCAAAAAGGGTATTAAATCAGCTGAACCTTGGAAGTTTGGCAAAACGAATTACCGAACGCTTTCTATTCAACCAAACTAGAAGAATACGTAGTCTAAGAATAGGTACACAACCTAACTACCATGCTAGAGGGTTAAAACTAACTGATATATCTATTCCAATTGGTGAGCGCTATATTGTGGAGTGCCGTCACCATAATTATGATCTTAGCCCTTCGGCTTTAATTGCAGAAGTTGTGTGTAATGACAATAAGCTTTTAGGAATAAGTGCCACTGCTGAATCTGAGTCTGTTTTACATAACTTTGATTTGGAGTATTTAAGAAACCTTCTTGGTGATAAGTTTCATGGAATGCCTGCGAACAAAAAATTAGAGATTCAAAATTACTATGATGCCAATCGTAAGTATGCAGAAAATGGAGTAACTGTAGTTGTAACTTCCTGCCAGGATGAAGATCAAACACTTTTACATCAGTATATAAAGGAAGCATATGGAGTACGTGCCGACACTAATGGCGTTATAGAGTCTTGGAGTGATAAATCAGACAACTCTCACCTAAAAAAATGGACTGGCAAGCTTACTCATGCAATCACTAATTTTTGCGAAAGTGCTGACTCGCGTTACATGGTCGCTTTGTTAAATCGGGGTTTACAAAAGTATGCAGGCTTTTCAGATTTTATAAAAGTATATATAAAAACTATGTCTGAGAAATTAGGGCAAAATATCCACGTATTTGAACGAGTAAATGCGAATTATCTTAGGTTTAGTTTTAAAGCTGAAGTTTTACCTAAGTTAGAAAATACGATAGATAAAGTGATTCTAATTTCCACATATCAAACTATGGGCGCCGGTACTAACCTTGACTATCAAATTGCAAATGATGAAGAACTAAATGAGCTAATTAACGTAAGTGAATTTCCCTTACCTGAAAAACCGAAAACAGATATTGATACATTGTACCTTGAAGCTCCCACTCACATGTTTTCATTATCTAATGCAGAAGAAGTACCTTCCGAAATTATGGTGAAGAAAATGCATTTTCTTCATAATATTTTAAGTTTGCATGAAACGAACACTTTTGGACCTCTCCAAGCTAAAAATCTTATCCGTGAAGTATTGAAGCAAGACTCCTCAAAAGGGCTGGATGGTATTGCATGGCGCCAAGTTAAGTATAAAGATACTAATGACTTCTTGCATTCTACATGGCGTGTAGCAGAACAAGCTGTTGGAAGAACTGCAAGAACTTCTCTGAAAAGAGAAAAAATTGACATACTAATTGACGTAGAATTTCTTAATTATATATCTCTGGATTGTAGAAGAGAGCGCGTTACAAGTCATGAGTATAAAGCTCTGTTGGCTTCTTCACAAAAAATTAGTTTTACTCGTAATAATTTTGTAAATAACGAGAATAAACGGTTACAAAATAGGGCGAAAAAGGGAATAGAAAGAACAATTTCTGATATTAGAGGAAATTTGAAAGTTTTCTCTACATTACCTGTTAATGAGAGCTCTGTTGAGCGTTGGCAAAAACAACGCGAATTTATTTTAAAAAAACCAACCTTGGAACAATGTGAACCAAGTTTTGACTTTATGTACGTTAAGGCTCCAACCCAAGGAGAGTATATTTTTCAGCATGATGGGGACCCCGATACAAACCTGGCGTCATATGATTTCTTTTTTGGGTTGTCTAATGCGCAAGAAGTTTCTGAAGAGCAGTCAGGCTTAGTTACATTAATGAAAAATGATGTCGTTCGTGATTACTTTATAAAAAGGCACTATTCGACTAATTGGGGTAAGCACTATTATATTTTAAACCCTATTGCTTTTAACAACCTTTATAAAGGGGCTTTAGGGGAATCAGCAGGTACCGCAATTTTAGAAAAGTTTGAGTTTTCACTTAAGGATTTACCCACAGATAACTTTGAGGTCTTCGATTCAATAGTATGTTCTAAAGTTCAATTAGATGGCGAAAACCGAAAGGCTTATATTGATTTTAAGCATTGGGAGCTAACTAAATGGCGAACATTACCACATACACAACGTAGCGAAGTCTTAGCAAAGTTAATTAATAAAGCTGAAAAACTTGGTTTACACAGGCTTGTTATATGTAACACATTAGGTTCATCCCAAGATAGAGTTCAGGGTTTCGACAAACAAGGAAATATATGTAACTTAATGGATGCTTTTGTTTTAGCAATTCCTGCTCTAATAAATGAAAAAAGTGGTGAAACAATTATTTCGAATATTATGGACTTACGAGAATGGATGCAACAACAATGATTCAGGATTCAGTGTTAACAAATATTCTCGAAAGCGAACAAGTAGACTTTAATGCTTTGCAATCTACCTATAGAGCATTTTGTATACGCTTCGAGGGTAGGGAGTATGGAGCGAATATAAACCTGGTACGTGAAATAATTTCTCCTTTATCTGTTGCTTACGAATATGGACGTGGAAATTATTATGTAATGTTGAAGTCTACTCAGGAAATTGAGCAAGATGAAAAATTTACAGCCCAGGAAATACAGTTTGCAAACATACCTTTGCTATTGTTACACCGTCTATTAATCCGAGCTATTCCTCATATACTCGATAAAGCTGAATTATGTGAAGCTGATGGCTTGTATTATAAAGTAGCAAGTAAGAAGCTTCGAGCTCAGTTATATTACATCGCTGCGGAACTAGAGTGGCAAAAAGGGTTTAATGAACAAGAGTTGGCGATAACTATTAACACTAAGGTCTTTAGCCCGTTAAGTCTACACGAATACAATGGTGTTTTGCCCAAAAATATTGCTCGACTACCTAGGTTTGATGTAAGTAGCTGGGAGCAGACTATTAAGAGGTCGTATCAGGGAAAGTATGTCAAAAAATCATTTAAGTTCTGTAATCATACTATTGATGCATGTGATATTAGTAGTAATGACTTCTTAAAGTTTAGAGCTACGAAAGTCGGTGTTTTAGCAACTTTTTTAGAAGATGTACATGCCGCATATGGTGATATTTATAAAATACGCTTTAAGCGAAGTTCTTCCTCGTACCGTAATTATATTACTGAAAAAAATGTTAAAAATGAATATCAGCATATTCAAAGTTTGTTATGCGAAAAAGAAATTACGATAGTAAATAACATTGCTAATACCAAATTGGCAGAGTTACTTAAGAACAGTATGGAGGAGCAAGGATACCGATGTGTTATTAGTGATAAACCGGAATTAACCTCTCCGAATATTTTATTAGTGCATGACCCTTTATTTTATGAAGAACGGAATATTGAAGATCCTTACAAGAGGTTGAAAAAATTAGCTCCTCAATCACAAGCCGCTATTTCAACCAAGCTCTTTATTACCGAAAAATCAGAGACACTAATAAATGAGTCTGTTTTAACTGTAATATTAAAAGAGTTACTGATTAAACATGAAATAACCAGTCGGACACTTCAAATTAAGCCTCTTTCTGGAGATTGGGGGTTTGTGGTTCCCGAGTCCAAATATGATGGTAATGGTGAAAGAATAGAATTGATTCATTGGTTGAGAGTGACTGATAGTAAATTAAAATTTGAAACTCTTGATAGCTTTGAGTGGAGTGAGAAAGAGGCACTACATTATGATGTTGATACAGATAAAGCAAAGCATATAGTATTAAACTACACAAATTCTGCGTATTACGAAATTCAAGAGTCAAATGTATTTTCAATTCCTGAGTTTGAGCCTGTAAAAGAGGTTTTAGAAAAAGTTCATTCAGGACAAGAGGTTGGTATTTCTCGTAGCTTCATTGAGCAATATATATCAAGTGAAATTGACCATGACAATAGTAAGTCAGTTGACCTCATGCTTAAACTAGAGAATATCTTATCATCCCATCAGTTTAAAAATACTTTTGAGGTAAAGAGTTTATCCGGTTGTATCGGTGATAAGTCGTTTAAGCTTGCTTACCAGGGGGCGGCAAAACACTTTTATGATTGGCTTGATGATGTTCATGGAATAACGCTTAAAGCTTCTTTGCGGAGTCAAAAAGATGGATATTTTAATGCTCATCTTGGAGTGTTTTATGATAGTGACAGTGGTTACTATTTTGTAGGTAATAAAGGTACCAGTACTAAAAGTAAGATAGCTCGATTTTCACGTATCCGTAAAATTATAACTAATCAAGAAGTAGTGCCAGAGAGTTTCTTTGAGCTTTTTGAGTCAACCTATGTTCGTCATCGAGAACCTTCCGTATACCCATATCCTTTTAAAATCTTGAATGAAATTAGAAAAATAGGACTAAATAAGTGTCATTAGTATTTCGAGTTGTAGGTAATATTAGGTTGAGTGACAAGCAGGACAAAAATACTATTTATCTACATAAAGATAATTGGGATGACTTTGGTTATTCAACGTTATTTTCAATGGTAGTATTTGATGAATTTGGCAATCAAACTGAAATTGGAAATGTAAAAATTGGATATAGAGGGGAACCTACAGGAGGGTATACATATAGTAAATTACCTGATGAGTTTTCTCATTTAGAAGAAGGTTTTTTCTCTCTAGGGCAAGGGGTTGAATACTATAAATCTATTGTTGACAATTTATCAGAAGAATTTGCTAAAAAGCTTCTTATCGCAATTTGCGATGTTGTACTAAACCCAAATTGTTTGACTACAGCCGAAAAAGAAGATGTTTTCCATACTTCTCTATTGAGAAATGTAAGTATAAGTTCTATTCATAAACAATTTAAACGAGTTTTAGATGGTGATGCAATTTTAACAGAATATCACTTTGCTTATGAAAAAGATGAAGACGACAAATATTCAGGAATAGAGTTGGATTTTCACGTTGAACCTGATTCAAAGCCCCATTCAAATATTCATACTATTATAGGCCGTAATGGAATAGGCAAAACTACGTTGCTAAATAACATGATTAGCTCGATCATTGACAACAAAAAAGGTGCCGCTGAAGTTGGAGCTTTCTACGATCTTTTAAAGTTGGATGAACCACGTATTGATAGGGATTATTTTAGCAGTGTTATATCTGTAGCGTTCAGTGCATTTGATCCTTTTACTCCACCGAAGGACCAACCCCATAGAGCTAAAGGAACTTGCTTTTATTATATTGGATTAAAGCTTAATAATGACAATGAAGAGCCTTCTATGCTCAAGCATATTACAGATCTTCATGATGAATTTGTTTCAAGCTTAGCTGTTTGCTTTAGTATTAGAAGTAAAAAGCAAAGATGGGTAAGTGCTATTCGAACACTTGAATCAGATACTAATTTTGCTGAAATAGATCTTTGCCGTTTGGCTGAATTAAAACGGGAAGGCGAAGTAAAAAAATCGGCGAAAAAACTTGTTTCATTAATGAGCTCGGGTCATACGATTGTATTGTTGACAATTACTAAGCTTATTGAAACAGTGGAAGAAAAAACACTAGTTTTAATTGACGAACCCGAAAGCCATTTACACCCTCCATTGTTATCTGCATTTACCAGGGCTCTTTCAAACTTACTTATCAATAGAAATGCTGTTGCTATAGTTGCGACACATTCACCTGTAGTGTTACAAGAAGTACCAAAATCTTGTGTGTGGAAACTGGAAAGGAGTAAGTTAGAAGGGAAATCTTACAGATTAGAAAGTGAAACATTTGGTGAAAACTCTGGTGTATTAACTAGAGAGGTTTTTGGTTTAGAGGTTGATAAGTCCGGTTTTCATGATTTATTGAAAAAATCAGTTAGTGCTGGTCATTCGTATGAGGCAATTTTAAAGGAATATAAAGGGCAAATAGGTTTTGAAGGGAAAGCCATATTAAGAGCTTTGATATCAAGCGCTTCTAACAATAACGGTAATTAACTATGCGCATAATTAATCCTCCTAATACGAATTTCAATGAAATATGGGAAACATGCCTTGATAGTATATCATCCGATAATTTGCGAACTCGATTAGAGAATATAAACCCGCAGATCTTTAATGCTACCCAAGATTATCTCCAAAAAGCTCCTTCCGCGGATCTATATTTAATCCTGAGGGATCCCCACGAATTCAATCTACCTCTCCATACCCAATAGCCAGCTCTGGTAGCTGGCTATAAACGTA
>Ga0213830_1000667_pt1 | contig 13178 bp, 10 predicted proteins | sample SWATP11_FD_161661 | JGI IMG/M metagenome (GOLD analysis project Ga0213830, IMG submission 161661) | Coastal seawater microbial communities from Marineland, Florida, United States - SWA TP1 #1 | ecosystem: Environmental > Aquatic > Marine > Coastal | place: USA: Florida | collected 2016-08-06 | reverse complement strand
TCTGCTGACAGATGATGACGACAGCGACTGTGCCTATGCCGATAAAATGCGGACATTTGCTTCTGATACTGACATCACACTAACGCAATTCATCGCCTCAACAACTGAAATGACCGAGTCTACAAGGGCGTTAGAAACCCAAGTACAAACCATTCAGCAGGCCATGCCTACTGTCATTGAGGCGTTAAGTGGTATTGATGATATTTCTTCTCAGACCAATCTTTTGGCGTTAAACGCTGCCATTGAAGCAGCGCGAGCAGGTGAAGCTGGACGCGGTTTTGCAGTTGTTGCCGATGAGGTCCGTGCGCTATCTACCCGCTCTACACAGTTTAGCGACGTTATAAAAACGCAAATAGAAAACATCAAATCGCTCATCGATAAACTAACGGAAACTGCAGAAGTGGTTGCTTCTCAGGACATTTCTCACGTGGTCAACGCGAAAGACGCCATTAGCGAGCAGCTAAAAGGCATTATCAAAAAAGCCGAAGCCGACATACAGGGCGCAAGTGAGCTTGAAGCTATTCGCCAACAACTTGCAGACTCAACTGCTGCCGCTATTCGCGGCTTACAATTTGGCGATATAAACGGTCAAAACCTTACCTACACCCGCGAGATTATTGATTTCATTGTGTTGCAGCTTTCAGAACTAAGCCCTGAGTCTGCGACAAAAGTGAAAGACAACCTAGCTAACTACCAGATTTCGTTGACGGAAAAAGGGCAAGCAGATCACAACCCTGTTTCGTCAACGTCAATGGACGCAGGTGACGTAGAACTTTTTTAACAGCAAAAATAAATAGTTACACAACGATGTGTGATTAACCCTGACATTTTTATAGGTGATTGAGTTATGAGTAAAAGCATACTGATTGTGGACGACTCTGTGTCCATCCGCCAGATGGTAGAAATGACCCTTAAGTCAGCGAACTACAACGTTACTACTGCACAAGACGGCCAAGATGCGTTGGACAAATGCCAAGGCGCGCGTTTCGACTTCGTGCTTACCGATCAAAACATGCCTCGCATGGACGGATTAACGCTTATCAAATCGCTCAGAGGTTTAGCGAACTTCAAGTCGACGCCAATTGTCATGCTGACCACTGAAGCCGGTGATGACATGAAAGCAAAAGGCAAAGCCGCGGGAGCAACCGGATGGATGGTGAAACCTTTCGACCCCAATAAGCTACTTGATGTGATGAAGCGCGTTCTAGGTTAAGAGAGTCGGTTTGAATACGGTAAATGGGAGTCAGTCATGACCATTGATGTAAACCAATTTCACGGTGTGTTTTTTGACGAGAGTGATGAGCATCTCCAAGATATGGAGCAGTTGCTCATGACCTTGGATGTGGATGCGCCCGACCCCGAAGAGCTGAACAGTATCTTTAGAGCGGCGCACTCTATCAAAGGCGGCAGTGGGATTTTCGGGTTCGATGCACTAATGAATCTGACTCACGTAATGGAGAATTTGCTCGACAAAGCCCGAAACCAGGAAATTCAGGTTACGGCAGACATCGTCGACATATTTTTGCAAACCCTTGATGTATTGAAAGACACCTTATCGGCATATAAAGAACAAACAGATCTTCCCCAAGAACAAATTGATGCAAGTATAAAAGTCCTTGAAGATACCCTCGCAAGTGCGTCAGGACAAATGCCACAAAACGCAGAAGAAACATGTGATCAAACTGCTCAAGGTGAAGCTAATACAGACAACGAGATTGATGGATTTGGATTCTTTGATGAAGACGAGACTGGATCTCAAGAAACCAATTTAGAAAGTTCTCAAAGTCAAAATATCTCAGATGACATTGAAGGCTTCGGACTTTTCGAAGATGAAGCAGCATCAGAAGAGACGCAGGCTAAAGGTGAAGCGAATACCAAGGTCGGCATAGCTGATGAGGGCTTTGGCTTTTTCGAACCCGACACCCTTCCTGTAAAAACAGACGCTACTGAATCTTCTTCGCAACAAGTTACACCAAAACAACCTATTGTGAAGCCCGTTAAAACCAAGCCAAAAGCAGCGACGAAAGAGGCAGCATCAATTCGTGTCGATACCACCAAAATCGATGCGATGGTTAATCTGGTCGGCGAACTGGTGATTACTCAATCCATGCTTTCAAACGTGGGGCAGGAAGTTGAAGGGCAAGTCGGAGAGCGCCTACAGCTTGCTATAGACGAGTTGCAGCGCAATACCCGTGAAATTCAAGAATCAGTCATGTCTATGCGCATGTTGCCGGTAAATATGACGTTTAACCGCTTCCCTCGTGTGGTACGTGATTTGTCTTCGAAGCTAGGCAAAAAAGTGGATTTGGTGATTCAAGGTGGTAACACCGAAATAGATAAGAGCCTTATCGAAAAACTGGTCGACCCGCTTACGCATTTAGTGAGGAACAGTATCGATCACGGTATAGAAAGTCCTGAAAAACGCCTTGAAGCTGGCAAAGCCGAAAACGGCACAGTTATCTTAAGTGCAGAGCAGAAAGGTAGCAGTATCATCATTGGTATTATCGACGATGGAGCCGGTTTAAACAAAGCACGCATTGTAGAGAAAGCCACACAAAACGGCCTCACGGTTACGCCAGATATGCCCGACAGTGAAATTTGGCAGCTTATCTTTCAAGCGGGCTTTTCGACTGCTGCAGAAGTTACTGATGTGTCGGGCAGAGGTGTCGGCATGGATGTGGTTCGCAGAAACATCGAGTCTATTGGCGGGCGCATTGAAATTGAATCATCGCAGGGTGAAGGCTCTGCGTTTTATATCCACTTACCACTCACGCTCGCTATCGTAGACGGCATGTGTGTATCGGTTGGCGATCAAATTTTCGTTATCCCACTACTTAACGTTATCGAATCATTTCAACCCACATCATCTCAAGTGAAAACCCTTGGCAATGACAAAGTACTGTGGATTAGAGACCAGTACTGGCCGCTGGTGTCACTTACTCAACTTATGCAGGTAGACGACGGCATCACTGAGCCAACCAAAGGCATCGTCGTGCTACTAGAAAGCAGTAAGAAGCGCTATGGCGTGCTGGTGGATTCGCTTGTGGGTCAACAACAAGTCGTAATTAAGAGCCTTGAGCAACATTACAAAAAAGTAGCAGGGATCGCAGGTGCAACCATTATGGGGGATGGCAAGGTAGCCATGATTTTGGATGCAGACTCGGTGGCTACTAACTGTACAAATGTTCCAAATGAAGAGGTTTCACTATGAGCGAAGCAGCCTTACAACAAGCCGTTAGCGCATCGAAAGAGAACGAATTCTTAAGTTTTGTCTTGGGCGAGGAGCACTATGCCCTTGATATCACAACCGTGAAGGAAATTCGTGGTTACGAACAGGTTACCAAAATTGCCAATGCGCCAAACTTCATTAAAGGCGTGATAAACCTTCGTGGCGACATTGTACCTATCGTCGACTTACGCATTAAGTTCAACGTAGGTGAAGCCACTTATAACGATTTTACTATCGTCATTATGCTTAACGTTCACGAGCGGATCGTTGGCATTGTGGTAGACGGCGTGTCTGACGTCATTCGCCTTTCCGAAGAAGACATGCTGCCGCCACCAGAGTTCGGTGTGGCGTTCGATAGCAAGTACCTTCACGGACTGGCCGATGTCGATGAGCACATGGTTATTTTAGTCAATATTGAAAGCTTAATTACAAGTAACGAATTGGGTTTAGTTGAAACAAAAGCACAAGTGGTTGAGGGCTGAGAAAATGGGAATTATGACGTGGTTAGAAGACTTCACAAAAGCAACGGACGTTAACCAAGCATTGAGAAATAAACAGGCACTTGATGCTACAACCTGTTGCATCATGATGGCCGATGCAGACAGAAATATTATCTATGCTAATCAGTCTGTAAAGTCGCTGCTCAAAGAAAACGAGAAGAAACTTCAGGCTGTACTCCCCAGTTTTTCTGCTGACAACTTGGAAGGTCAAAACATCGACCAGTTTCATCGCAATCCTTCGCATCAGCGCAATATCCTTGCTGAATTGAAATCGACAATGACCTCTACGATTAGCATTGGCGACTTGAACTTCAAACTCACCCTTACGCCGTTTTTTGACCAAGAGAATAACAATATAGGCACCATGGTTGAATGGGTTGATCAGTCAGAATTACTCATTAAAAGCACAATGCTTAATGTGTTGAATAATGCCCAGGCTGTTATCGAATTTAACGCCGATGGTGTTATCCAAAACGCGAACGACAATTTTCTTAATGCGCTTGGCTACAGCCTCAATGAAATTGTTGGCAACCATCACAAAATGTTTTGTGACGCACAATACATTCGCTCAGAAGAGTACGCCCAATTTTGGCGCGACCTCAAAGAGGGCAAGTCACAAAACGGCGAGTTTTGTCGATTCGACAAAATGGGGAAAGAGATTTGGATCCAAGCCACCTACAACCCGGTTTTCGATGGCGAAGGTAAAGTTATTCGCGTTGTGAAATTCGCCACCGACATCACTGCATCTAAGTTACGCAATGCCTATTTCGAAGGACAAATAGACGCAATAAACAAAGCGCAGGCCGTTATTGAATTTGACCTTGAGGGCAAAATTTTAAACGCCAACGAGAATTTCACAAACACGGTTGGCTACAGCCTAGATGAAATTAAAGGCAAGCATCACAGTATGTTTGTGGAAGATGAGTATAAGCGCAGTGTTGAGTACAGTCAGTTTTGGGAACAGTTGCGCCAAGGCGTGCAGTTCACTGATGAATTTAAGCGCGTGGGCAAAGGTGGGAAAGAAGTTTGGATCCAAGCGTCTTATAACCCTATTTTGGATCAAAACGGTAGACCTCACCGTGTGGTGAAATATGCCATTGATATTACTGGTAGAAAACAGGCCATTAGCGATATCAAAACCGCCATGAATGAATTGGTTCAGGGTAATTTAGATTGCCGCATTGAGCATGAGTTCGAGGGTGAATTTAAAGAGCTTGGCACGTCAATCAACCGCTTTATCGACGATATGCGTCGCATTATCGGTTCTATCAGTGATGTGATGACCCGCTTATCTGGCGGTGATTTAACGGCAGAGCTTGATGAACAGTTCGAGGGTGAATTCCAAGTACTAGGCGATGCTATCAATCAATTCGTTAGTGAAATGTCTGGCACTATCGGTTCAATTTACCAAGCAGTAGAGACAATCAATACGGCCTCGTCTGAAATTGCCACGGGGAATTCAGACCTATCAAGTCGTACCGAACAGCAGGCGTCTAGTCTTGAAGAAACGGCGTCGAGCATGGAAGAGCTTACCGGTACCGTCAAGCTCAACGCTGAAAATGCGGAACAAGCCAATAGCTTAGCGTCTCAGAGCTGTGAAATCGCGTCGCGGGGCGGTGAGCTAATCCGTCAGGTTGTGGACACCATGTCGTCTATCAACGAGTCTGCGCAGGAAATTTCAGACATCATCGGCGTAATCGACGGCATCGCATTCCAAACTAATATTCTGGCATTAAACGCTGCCGTAGAAGCTGCACGAGCAGGTGAGCAGGGCCGTGGCTTTGCGGTAGTTGCGTCAGAGGTACGAAGCCTGGCTCAGCGTTCTGCCGAAGCAGCAAAAGAAATCAAAGAGCTTATATCAGACTCGGTAAGCAAGATTGATGGCGGTAACAAACTCGTCAATCAGTCAGGCGACACCATGGAAGAAGTGGTGACTTCCATTAAGCGAGTTAACGACATTATGTCGGAAATTGCAGCGGCGAGTTCTGAGCAAGCTTCTGGAATTGAAGAGGTAAGTAAAGCCGTTGTGCAAATGGATGAAATGACGCAACAAAATGCAGCGCTGGTGGAAGAGGCTGCGGCTGCCGCAGAAAGTTTGCAGCAGCAAGCGGGAAGTTTATCTGAACGCGTATCAGCATTTAACATTGGTGATAAAGCGATGGTCAGTGAAGAAAAAACAATAAAGGTTGCATCAGTAAACAAGAATAAACACGTTGCACCGGTTACAGCAATTAAAACGCAAAAGAAACTGGCTCCAAAAGTACCAAGCAGTGACGATTGGGAGTCGTTCTAAAAAAGCGAAGGCGAATTCTTGAAAAGGAATTCGCCTTTTTTATTACACGGCATTTAGTTTGACGCTTTTAGAACAGAGCGTCGCAAATCAGGTGGATGGAATAATGGGCGTATTTAATATATTTCATAATGAAGAGTTAGTAGCGGCACAAAGTCTTTCACGCTTTCAAGAGCAAGCGCTAAGCGAAAGTACCGCATGTTTGATGTTGGTCGATGCCGAGGGAACGATCACCTTCGCCAACAAAGCATTTTATGCTTTAGCCAACGAGCACCAAACGCAGTTCGAGCGTGTTTTACCAGGCATTAATTTTCAAGGCCTGACGGGCTCTGCTATGGCAGCGTTTTTCGCAAACAATAGCGACCTGAATTTGCGTTACAAAAGCTGTGATAGCAGCGATACCTTTTTACTGCCTGTGGGCGACTTACTCTTTACCCTTAAGTTATCTACCATTAAAAGTGTTGAAGGCGACAAGCTCGGCACTATGGTGGAATGGCTTAATGATCAGGAGCTGCAATATAAAACAGGTTTACTGGCAGGGTTAGATCGTTGCCAAGCCATTATTTCCTTTACGCCGGAGGGAATAGTAGAAGACGCCAATGAAAACTTTTTGAAGGTTACAGGCTATTCGAAAGAAGACATTGTTGGTAAGCATCATCGCCTTTTTGTATTGCCAGACTACGGCGTGTCTGAAGAATATAAATCATTCTGGGAATCGCTGCGAAACGGTGAGCACAGCAGCGGTGAATATTGCCGCGTAGCGAAAAACGGCGACAAAGTATGGATTCAAGCCTCTTACAACCCTATCTATGACAAGCTCGGAAATATTGTTCGGGTAGTAAAATTTGCTACCGATGTAACGGAGCAAAAACGCAAAAATGCAGACTACGAAGGCCAAATAAATGCCATTGACAAGTCCCTTGCTGTGATTGAGTTCGACCTTGAAGGCGTTATTCAAAACGCCAACGCAAACTTCTGCGCAACAACGGGATATGAGCTGAACGAAATCAAAGGTCAGCATCATAGTATGTTTGTTGAACCCAACTATAAAATGAGCCCTGAGTATGCAGCGTTCTGGCGTGACTTAAAGAAAGGTGAGTTTAAGTCAGGCGAATTCAAACGGGTAAAAAAAGATGGCAGTGAGCTTTGGATCCAAGCGTCTTATAACCCTATTTTTGACGAGTTCGGCCAGCCAATAAAAGTGGTGAAATATGCCTCTGATGTGACTGAACAGAAGCTACAAAACGCGTTTAACACAGGGCAAATAGACGCAATAAGTAAATCACAAGCGGTGATCGAGTTTGATACAAAGGGCAATATTCTCGTCGCCAACGATAACTTTCTGGCAACGGTTGGCTATTCCCTAGATGAAATTGAGGGCATACACCACCGCATTTTTGTCACTAAACAAGAGCGAGAATCTGAACAGTACCAATCGTTTTGGAAAAAACTGGCAGAAGGCCAATTTTACTCGGGTGAATTTCACAGAATTGCGAAAGACGGCTCAGATATTTGGATTCAAGCGACCTACAATCCTATTTTAGACATGAGTGGGAATGTGGTTAAAGTGGTGAAGTACGCCAGTAATATCACCGAACAGAAAGTGAAAAATGCCTACTTTGAAGGGCAGTTAGCTGCAATAGGAAAGTCTCAGGCCGTCATAGAGTTCAATATGGATGGCATTATTCAGCACGCCAATGAAAACTTTCTAACTACGGTGGGCTACACCTTAGATGAAATCAAAGGTAAGCATCACAGCATGTTCGTCGACCCTGCTCACCGAGCTAGCCCTGAATACGCGGCGTTTTGGGATGCGCTACGCAGCGGCACTTTTTCTTCAGGTGAATATCGTCGATTGGGTAAAAACGGCAAAGAGATATTTATTCAAGCCACGTATAACCCTATTTTAGACCACAACGGTAAGCCTTTCCGTGTAGTTAAGTTTGCTACCGATATTACGGGTAGAACCCAAGCTGTTGATGAAATTAAACACGTAATGACCAAGCTGACTGAGGGCGACTTAACGGTCAACATTGAACATGCTTTAGACGGTGACTTTGCTGTGTTGGGCGAGGCCATTAATCAGTTCATCAACGAAATGCGAGGCACCATCACAAGTATTAACGAAGCAGTAGAAACCATTAATGTGGCGTCGGGTGAGATTGCAACGGGCAATGCTGACTTATCAAGCCGCACCGAGCAGCAGGCATCCAGTCTGGAAGAAACTGCATCGAGTATGGAAGAGCTAACGGGAACCGTAAAACTCAACGCAGAGAATGCAGAGCAAGCGAATGGCTTAGCGGCACAGGCGAGTAAAATTGCTTCAGAAGGGGGGCAGGTTATAGGTGAAGTGGTGAAAACCATGACCCAAATCAACGACTCGGCACAAGAGATCTCTGACATTATTGGTGTTATAGACGGCATCGCTTTTCAAACTAATATTCTTGCTTTAAACGCAGCCGTTGAAGCTGCTCGCGCGGGCGAACAGGGGCGAGGCTTTGCGGTAGTTGCTTCAGAGGTAAGAAACTTAGCTCAGCGCTCAGCCGAAGCAGCGAAAGACATCAAAGAACTGATTTCTGACTCTGTAACCAAAATAGCCAGCGGTAACGAGCTGGTTGTGAAATCGGGTGACACCATGGCTGAGGTAGTAACTTCCATTAAGCGCGTAAACGACATTATGTCTGAAATTGCCGCTGCGTCTGCCGAGCAAGCGGCGGGCATTGAAGAGGTGAGCAAAGCGGTCATTCAAATGGATGAAATGACCCAACAAAATGCAGCACTGGTAGAAGAGGCTGCCGCCGCCGCGGACAGTTTGAAGCAGCAGTCGTTGCAACTTAATGAACGGGTATCGGTATTTGAAGTTGGAAAGGGCTTGTCAATGGAGCAAAAGCACATCGCTGCGCTCTCTCACACCGACTTCAAGCAGCCACGCGTAGCCTCAGTGATTAACAACGCGCCTCAAGCACAAGCATTGAAACCCGCACTGCCTGATGAAGCCGAGTGGGAGTCGTTCTAATGACAACGGTTCTTTCATCGCGTGATAGCACTCGGGAGTTCGCCTTTGAAAAGGCGGACTTCCACAAAGTGCAAAACATGCTTTTCAAAAAAGCAGGTATAAAGTTGTCAGACGCTAAAGAAGCGATGGTATACAGCAGATTGGCTCGGCGTATCAGAGCCCTTCAGCTCACAAGCTTTAACGATTATCTAGGCGTAGTTGATAAGTCTGAACCTGAGCTAGAGCAGTTCATCAATGCATTGACGACCAATCTTACGTCGTTTTTTCGCGAGCCACACCACTTCACTGCACTGGCTGAGCACTTAAAACAACATCCAGAAGTAACCACTATCTGGTGTGCTGCCAGCTCCACCGGAGAAGAGCCTTACTCTATTGCCATGGTCGTCGCAGAGGCGTTTGGAAGCTTCAAAACGCCTGTGAAAATCATTGCATCAGACATAGACAGTAAGGTACTGCAAAAAGCCAAAGCGGGTATTTATCCTTTAGCATCGATCGCGAAAATACCCGTCCAAAGACAAAAACAATTCTTCCATAAAGGTAAAGGTGCAAACGAGGGAAAAGTGAAAGTAGTGGATGAGTTAAGACACATGGTGCAGTTCAAAAAACTCAATCTTACCGATGCAAAGTGGGATGTAAAAGGTCCACTCGATATCATTTTTTGTCGAAACGTAATGATTTACTTCGACAAGCCCACGCAATTAAACGTGTTACAAAGAATGGTGGGTATGTTAAAGCCTGCAGGACTTTATATGGCAGGGCATTCTGAAAACTTCAATATGTGTACTAATCTTGTGAGACCGGTAGGTAAAACTATATATCGCCCGGTTCATTAGGAGCACGTGTGGAATCTTGTAATTTCGAAGTACCTATTAGCTATTACGACAAACGTTTTTCTATCGACGCAGTAAAGCTATTACCTGGACAATACTTCGTAACAACACAAGATAAAATGCTGGTGACTGTGTTGGGGTCTTGTGTGGCGGCATGTCTATACGACCCTGAAACGGGCATTGGCGGCATGAATCACTTTATGTTGCCGACAGTAAATAAAACTGCCAGTGAGTTCGAAAAAACACAAGGTATGGCTGCCAAATATGGCGTGCATGCCATGGAAATTCTTATCAACGACTTAGTGAAAGCCGGTGCCAATAAAGCCCGAATAAAAGCAAAAGTGTTTGGTGGTGGAAAAGTGGTGCCGTCCTTCGTGCAGCACGATGTTGGGAAGTTCAACGCAGAATTCGTAACAGACTTTTTAAGCACGGAAGGCATACCGATATTGGCCAGTGACTTATGTGATGTTTACGCGCGCAAGGTTTACTTTTTTCCAAGCAACGGCAATGTCTTTATGAAGCGAATTCACGAGCTTAATAACGCCACTATTATTGAAAGAGAAAGTCAGCATCGGTGGGAACTGTCAAGACGTGCACCTACCGGTAGCGTAGATATCTTCGAGGACTAACAATGACGATAAAAGTTTTGGTGGTAGATGACTCGGCACTGATCCGGCAAATTCTAAGTGAAATTATAAAAAGTGAGCCAGACATGGCATTAGTGGGTGCTGCTCCCGATGCTTTCGTGGCAAAAAAGCTGGTTCTAGAAAAGTCGCCAGATGTTATTACGCTTGATATAGAAATGCCTAAAGTGGACGGATTACGCTTTCTAGAAGTACTGATGAATGCGAGGCCAACGCCCGTAGTCATGATTTCTACGCTAACCGAAAAAGGCGCTGATGCCACGCTGAGGTCCTTGGAGTTAGGAGCTATCGACTTTGTTGCAAAGCCCAAAATAGGTGTGGCGCAAGGCATGGCAGACTATCATCAGTTGATTGTTGAGAAAATACGTACGGCTGCGCGCTCTAAAGTGAAAAAATCAGCGCCTTCGAAAGTGTCTACCGTGAGCAAAGTCAATTATTCGGGTACTGAGAAAATCATTGCAATTGGTGCCTCGACCGGTGGAACAGAAGCCATAAAAGAGGTGTTGCGCACCTTTCCGGCGAACGCTCCTGCCACCGTGATCACACAACACATGCCAGCAGGGTTTACTTCGACTTACGCTAAACGACTAGATGCCGTGTGCCAAATGCAGGTCAAAGAAGCGAAAGGCGGAGAACGTTTACTACCAGGCCAAGCCTACCTTGCACCTGGCGATAAACACATGGAAATTGAAAGAAGCGGGGCTGATTACCGGATTAGATTGACCGATGGCGCGCGCGTATCGGGTCACAAGCCCTCGGTGGATGTGTTATTTAATTCTATCTGTAAAAGTGCTGGTAGCAATGCGTTAGGCGTTTTACTTACGGGCATGGGTAGCGACGGCGCAAGCGGCCTTCACGAAATGTTTAACGCGGGCTGCGAAACATTTTGTCAGGACGAAGCTAGTTGTATAGTTTTTGGTATGCCCAAAGTAGCCATAGAAAAGGGCGCCGCTAAGCGCGTAATAAGCCTAGATGATATGGGCAGAAGTGTTATGCAAACCGTAGAAAAGCTCTCGGCAGGTAGTCGCTTGTAAGTATAGTGAGTAAATACTTACAGAATGCAATTTCTGTCCTAAAACCTGTAAAAGGATTGTTATAACTTTTCTTGTTCCAGAAAAGCTAAGGTGTTTTAATAGCAACGCTTAATAGTGAGTAATGCTGCTGCAGAATGCTGTTGCTGTAGCCGATACTATGGATAGGCTCACTATTTAGTGCGTAAAAATATAAAAATCGATACGTAAGTGGAATGGTAAGGTAAATCATTGTCGACATAATAATATAAAAGACAATGGCTTATGTGCGTTAGCAAGAACAAGGTAGGCAAAGTTTTATTACTGCGTATGTTTTGTAGTACCTAACTAGAATAAAAGGCCTGCTATATTCCTTACAGATTTGAGAGCAAATATATGCTCATTCTTACGGTATGACACTAACCCGGGATTATAACGAGTAGTTGGGGACTCTTATGAAACAGCAAACGCTTATAGCAGTATCAGCTTTAATGTTTTCTTCTTCTGTTTTGGCTAATGGCGGCTTTGAACCGAATAAGAAAGCATGCGTGAACGTCGGAAAAGAAATCACTCGCGTAAGCACTGAAATGGACGCAGCTAAGTCAGGTATTCAGAAGTCATGGCTTAAGCGTCAATTAAGCGCACTAGAAACGAAACGCAATTCTTGCAGCACACAAGGTTTTAAGCCAAACCAGCCCGAGCTAGCAAAAGTTTAATTGTTTTGTATTTCGATTTGAAAAAAGTCTTACTTCGGTAAGACTTTTTTGTTTGTGCCTAATTATTTTGCAACTACGCTAGGTTTATAGCGGTCAGGCACAGCGAGGTCGTTGTGCCCTCACACAGAACACGTTACGAACTTATCATTTCGATAAGCGCAGTAAGCGAAGCAATGCTGTGATCGGGAGCAAGCCCTAACGGGTACACCATTTTTCCCGAGCGCTCTACGAATACGGTTTGCATACCTGTCGCCTTAGCACCACTTACATCCCAACCATGAGCCGCCACCATCATGGCATCTTCGTTCTTTACGTTAGCCTGCTGACAGGCCCAGTGATAAACCGCAGCATGTGGTTTGTAGGTACGTACACTTTCCACACTTAATACATGGGAAAAATAGGGCTTAATATTGGCAAACTCAAGCTGTGCGTCTAGTCCGGCTTTAGATGAGTTTGAAAGGGCGACCAAGGTTACACCAGCACTTTGAAGCGCCTTTAATGTAGGAACAACATCGTCGTGCGCTGGCAATCGGGTAATATGCTGTTTGATGATATCTTTTGCGGTAGCCTCATCAACAGAGATATCTTTACTGTGAGCTACCATGGTAAGTGCTGCGGCTCCAATATCAATGAAATCGTGAAACTGTCCAGACGCAACATCCACTAAACTGTGATGCAATAGGTTAGCAAACCATAAGTCTACCAGTGTCTCATCGCCGTTTAGCACCGACGCTAAGCCTGTTTTTATGGCCTGCATGTCTAGTAGTGTTTCATTAATATCGAAGAAAATAACCTTTGGCGTCACGATTCACCTTCCTATAGTTGATGATAGTAAACGGTACGTTTCGTTTTTAGCTTGTTCGTTGCTTATACCACTGTAAAACAGAATTGGTTTTGCTAAAGCACATTACGACCAATGTCGATGAATTAACGCTGACAGGAT
>Ga0213830_1000659_pt1 | contig 13370 bp, 11 predicted proteins | sample SWATP11_FD_161661 | JGI IMG/M metagenome (GOLD analysis project Ga0213830, IMG submission 161661) | Coastal seawater microbial communities from Marineland, Florida, United States - SWA TP1 #1 | ecosystem: Environmental > Aquatic > Marine > Coastal | place: USA: Florida | collected 2016-08-06 | reverse complement strand
CAGGCGAAGGTGGAAACAGAAAATTGGCAGTAGAGTAGGCTGAAGAGGATCAATCAGATAATCCGCTGAGAAAGATTTTCTTCTTTACATCTTTGGCATTTTATCAACCAGAAATTCCGGATACCCCTAATTCTTTGCACACAATAAACCGACCGTTGAGTCGGTTTTTTTGTGCCCAATTCAAACTTCACAATGATAAGAACCAATCATCAACGACAGACACTTTTTCCACTAGTTCGGTTTTCACCCCCAATGAGAGCTCTTTTAGCTTATCAGCAAGCTGATCCCCATCGATAAGATCAATGGGGGCGACTCCATCACGGTTCGCTTCCTCTATGGCAGCCTTTGTAAAGCTCCCTGTTGTGATAAAAAGGCCTCTATCAGCTCGTCCAGCGGTTGCTCCTCTAAAATCCCGAATTTCAGGAGCTCCGACAGATCCTTTGTACTTTTTACATTGGAATGCGATGTGGAAGCTCATTAGACCATTTATTCTAGCGATGCCCTTTCCATCTATTCCACCATCTCCAGTCCGACCGGTTACTTCAACGTGAATAAAGCCTGATTCTCTTAGCATTCTTTGTGTTAATCGCTCGAAAGCATCAGGGCTCATTTCATCAATCAGTAACTTATGTAGTCTTTCTCTCCATAAAAGAACTTCATCCGGCTTTTCAGAGTCAACCACGCGCTCACAATCATCTTTTGAATCTGGTTGACTTAACTCGTCGTTCTGTCGAACTTGCGAGACAACAGTCTTAGGATCAATTGAATCTATAGACCTAGCCTTTTCTGTTAGTGCCCAAACGCCCCGAGAAGAGTTTTCTAGGTAACCAGCTTTTTTGAGATAGGTTCTAGCCCAAGCTAATCTGTAACCTATTTTGGTTTGGTTTGTTTTTTCTGGGTTCTGCAAAACTGCAAGAGCTTCTTCACTAAAGCCTTGTTCTTCTACTACCTCCTCATACATTTCGTCTATAGAGGCTGAACCACCGAGCTTTCGCAAAGCGGAAAGTAATGGGATCATAAGTTGATCATAGGTAGGAATTTCGTTCGTTCTAGGCATACTTTCTCATGCCCTCCTTAAGTATCTCCAAAAACGTATGATTTCTTGTCTCAGCATCGCTAACAATAGCGTCGAATGACATTACAAAAGTAGGAGTTGGTATAAACCTGTTATCTGCATCAGGAGTCTCAAACTCTTGGTAAAATACTTTACCTTTTGAAAACAAAGGAGCCCACTTCTGCTGCCTTAACCTTGTTGCTAAAGAGTCGTTAACTTCTAGAACAGCGTAATACCAAATTCGTTGGATGTTTGAACAATGCTTGACTAGCTTTTCCGCGCGCTGTAACAGTTGATTTATTGCATACGAATTCTCTTTTTCGTCACTAGTCTTTTTCTTAATCTCTACCACAACAACGTCTACCGCTGAGGTTGTGTCAGGATCTGATGAGAATATCATTGCTATATCAGGCCTTCCATCATCACTAATATCTTCCTCATCAAGTTTAATTGCCTTAATCACTTGATCCATTCTTTTCTCACTCAAAATGGTCTGGAATACCATAAATTTATCGTCTAACAACCAAGCATTGTTCTGGTATAGCTCTGACTCCAGGTCACCGCTGAATTTTTTAAAACGCGGCACTATCAAATTATGCATGTCCTTTTCGCTGTTTTTATCAGTCATCGACTTCATTTTGCGGATTATCTTTTCTCGATAAAGAACATATTCCGTTAGCACACGCGAAGACAACTCAAGTGATTTATTGTAAGCATCATCGCTAAGCTCTGAGCATTCCAATACCTCTTTTTCAGCTGTGAAAAATTTCTGTTGAGCAGATGATAAGGCTTCATCCTTATCAATGAGACCAACAGTATCTTCTTCGAAGAAGCCAAGCAGGTGAGGGAATTGCTGTTCAAACTTGCTCCTTACCTCTTTGTTCCTTGTTTTTATTTCCGGAATGTTGTCAGATAGGATTTTCGCGATTTCAGACTTCAAAGTTTTAAACAATACTGATTCAGACAAGCCTTCAGGCAGTATTAATTTTTGTCTTGAAGAATCTGTATTAGAGTGAAAAATTTCTGACTCGAATAAAAAAATACAGGAGTATCCGTAAGGTATTGAAGATGTGTTTACCAGTGATACGGGTACTGTTCTGTCATCTATATTAAACGCAGTCAAACAGCTACCACTACCGTCATTTTCAGTAATGTGATATCGAATTTTGACCTTCGAAAATACATCGATTTTGGGATCTTCAATTTCAACAAGAGTGAGAGGTGGCAAGTCGTTCTTCACAATTGAAACATCTCGACTAAAAAACTCTCGCTGCCGATTTTCTTCGTCGACACAAAGTACCAAACTAATTCTAAAATCGGGAACTTTTTGTGCCAGTGAGTCTAGTGCAGGAAGGAAATGTTCAATTATTCGTCTTTTAAGTATGTCAGGTTTCAGATCATCGTATGACTTGATTTTATCTTTACGAAATATCTCAAAAATGAGCGTTGTTGAGTTCTGGGTGAGCTCCGGAGCTTTAGTCTCAACCGAACTTTTGTCAAACTCATCTTTAAAAATAAACTCTCTTTTATTACCTTCCCAAATACTGAGTACTTTTACTCGCTTAAAATAATTGAGAAATACTAATCGCCCGATACCTTTGTGATGTTTATCTCTTGGCTTAAGCAAGGTTGAAAATCGTTCAAAGTTTTCATCGTTAAAGCCTGCTCCATCATCCGTAATTGTAACTTCTAACGAATCGGGCTTATCGAATCCAGTAAGCCCAATATTTATTTCGATATTTTTTGCACCAGCGTCAAACGCATTAGCAATAGCTTCAAAATACACAAGCATCAACGAAGGATTTGGAAAGAACAGTTTTACCGCACTAGAAGTATCTATCTCCATCATTTCACCTGTTTTGGGATTATTTTAACGTTGGTTGCATCGTACTGGTAGTTAGCTATCTTATTTTTTCTTATCAAATCAGCAATTTGCTTAATTAGATCTAGAGGCAAAAAGAACCACTCTTTAGGCTTAACCATATTGCCAAAACGGTCTGGTATATGGATGTCTGCTTGAGCTTCTCTGAAAAATGCGTGCAGTAACTTTTCGGTGGCCTGAAGGTTCATATTGTAAAGAGTGAACTCGGCAACGACCTCAACGTCAGCAAGGAGGTAGGTCGCGTCTTTAGCCGCGTTTGCGACTCTTTTCTTAACATCTGAGGTCGTCACGCCAATTTTGTGGAGATACTCACGATGCTTGGCTATCGAAGGCTCCTCTGACTTTGAGCGCAGTACGTAAACGATACCTGTTTTGTAAAGTGGAGAGTCCTCTTCAACAAATAGCGGTCCTGAATCTTTGGGGACAATTGCTCTGGCTGATTTGTCTTTGTATAGCGCGGCACCAAATGAACGAAGCAGCAAGTTACTTTCCATACCATTCGAATAAACTACGCGCATACGCGCATTATGATGGCCTTTACGACGCTCATGTTTCTCACCCATCTCAGCAACATAAGCAATTAAACCAGCTAAAATAAAGGCTTGGCCTTTTTGTATCTCGGCGATACCTTTGATGCCTGAAGTCTCTAATGTACCTTCGTCTAGTTCCTTTTGAATTCTCACGAACAAAGGCTTAAACGAATCAAAGTCCATGCATTTTTTACGAGTTGCCATGTCAGCACTTGCAGTCTGACTTTTTGTTCCGACAGTCACATGCTTTAAATTAAAAATATCGTCATCATCGGCAAGTAAGTCACTCGACAGGACATCATCAATTGTTAATTCAGTTTTTTTTTCACCAGGCGATTTAGAACCTAATAAGCCTTCTACATCAAAAGGTGCAAGAGCTTCAAGAGCTTCTGGCGTTGAACGAAGCTTAGACAATCGTGCAGCCAGTTTAGCCTCATGAATGTTAGTGGCTTCGATATCAGGCTCTCTACCATTTGCTTCGATAAAGCTTTTGAGTTCTTCAAACGTCTCATAGTAAATCGCATAGTGACTAAGCTTTTTTGACTTGGTCACAGAAACTTCGAGTAAACCCAATGGGTCATCGTTAAATACGTCGTCTAATGTCCGTTTAGCCATACTTCTTTCCTTATGCTCTCATCTGTTCACGCTTCTTGTTCTTCAGCCACTCAAGGGCTTCCCCAAGGCGTCTCTCAAGCGCAATGTCACTTTCGAAACTAGGAGGGCGTCCATTGTCACGTGCGAACTCTTGAATTCTCGGCCACAAAGCTAAGGCCTCTTCTTCGGTCATTTTTATTTTTTGCGTTGAAGCAACACCATGCACTTTCTGCAGCAGCTCAGAAGTTAGCCCCTTACTAAGCACTTCGTAGGCGTGCCCGAATGGATTAACACTGTCAATCAAATCAACTGATAGGTCATTGATGTTGATAAACTTGCGAACAAGCCCAACAAAACTATTGGTCCCAGCCTGTTGCTCATCTTCATCATCTGAAGCACTCTCATTGTTTCCAAGAGACGCCATCGCCATCGTTGCAGCTACTCGTTGCCTTATTGCTTCAACGTCCTCTTCAGATTCGTTCGGATATTTTTCTTCGATTACCCGACGAACGTAAACATCCTGAACGAGTTCTCCCGGCATATCTTCATTAGCCATGGCCTTAATGACATCAGAGTTCTGGCAAACAGCTGCGACCAGCTCATCCATTTCTTGCTCAATAATCTGCTTGGCTCTTTCTGACTTTGGCTCCTTGAGATCTTTCACACCAATAACAATTTCGCCAGTATTCGGATCTTGTTCACCCTTACCAACAGAATCATCACTCGACTTAGGAACGAACTTGAACTTAGGTGCAAGGGCCTGTTCCATTGCCAGAGATACAGAGATTGCTTTAAGCATTTGGTTGACTGCATTGACTACCAATTCGTCGTCAGCTCGAGGCTCTGCGATTAAGTTTGTAAATGTTGCCATTGGTTTGCCTTCATGATCACGGGTGACTCGGCCTATAATCTGAATTATCTCGGTCAATGAACCTCTGTAACCCACGGTAATTGCATGTTCAGCGGGAGGCCAGTCGAATCCCTCTTTTGCCATACCCAATGCAATGATTACGTCAACTCGCTCTTGTTGCTTTTTGTCGCGTAAAGACTCTTGCAGCTTACTTCTGAACTCTGGGTCATCCTCTACCAGATTGGCAACGATCAATGTACGACCATCCTTTGCTACAACTGGATAGAAGTTTGTTTCTTCCTCAACGTCTTGCATGTCGCCGATTATATCGATGATCGCATCGACTTCGTCATGTTTGCTGCCAGCCGTCTCGGGACTCATGCGGTGCGGAATATGAATGATTGTTTTCTTGGACAGATCGAACACTTTTGGCAATGCCTGTAGATAACTACCATCCAGCGCACTGTAAAAACTGTAGTTGATCTTAAGCGTTTTCAGATGCTTGTAGGCGGCCATCTGTTCCCAATATGTATAAGACACATGGGTAAACCGGGCTTCGTCTTCAACAGACATGATAGCCATGTCATCACCTCGGAAATAACTTCCGGTCATAGCGATCACATGAGCTTTGTCTCGCTGTAATACACTACGGAGCAACTCTCCCAACTTACTTTCATCACTGGAACTGGAATGGTGAAATTCGTCGATAGCGAGAACACAATCGTCGAATACTTCTTCACCAGCTTCTTGGAAGGCAAATCGTAACGTAGCATGAGTGCATACTAGAGCGACATCATCACTCTCAAGAAAAGCCAATAACTTCTTAACTTTGCTTCTGGCCCCAGCTCCATGGTCTGCACCTGGGCTACATAAATCCCATTCAGTTTTTACTGTCCAGTTCGCAAAAAAACCATGACTGACTAAATCTGTATCCGCAAAGCTTGAGCCTATCGAAACTTCGGGAACGGCAACAATCACCTTTTTGCAGCCTTGATTTTCTAGCTTGTCCAACCCAAGAAACATTAATGCGCGCGACTTACCAGAGGCCGGTGGTGACTTTATAAGTAGGTATTGCGCTTCGCGTTTGTCGAATACTCTGCGCTGCATTGGACGCATACCCATCGGGTCTGATTCAATCGGTTTGCGATTTGCTTCAAGGTCAATTCTTACAGCCGTGACATTCCCGGTCATTTTGCTCTCCCTTGCGTCATTTGAACATATCGATTAAATAGGTGTTCTAGTCTTTCTTCATCACTTTCAAAAGGTTCTTCCCTATAAAATTTCTCAAGAAGAAGGTCATTCGCATTATGTGCAGATTTTAAATCAGCTGGCATACTCTCTTTATCGTAAAGTTCTGCAATAGATTTTGGAAAATGCTTTTCACGAACAATTAAGATTTTTCTTGCTGACTCATTCAATTGTGACAACTGTTCTTCGTTTAAAGATGGGAAAGGAAAAGTATTCCACCCCAAGGTATTTGAATACCTAATTCGAGTTTCCAGTTGCCCGCAAACAGTTCTAACCCATAAAGAATGTAAGGTCGAACAGATTATCGCTAAAACCCACTCGTCAGAATCATAAATACCAAAAGCAAGGTTGGATATGACGGTATCGCTTTGACGTAAATCAACAGGCAGGTATTCTCTATTTTCAGAGGATACGCTTGGTACCACAAACAGGTCCTTCTTTGCTTCTCTGAACTCTCTGAACTGATAAGGTACCTGAGCTAATTTTCTGGCTCCAGAGTCTCGACTGTTAAGACGCATTTCTTTGCACGCTTCTATCCGGCATCGTACATCAGGAATTGATGTAGCGAAATCCAATTGGGCTTCATCAATCCAAAGGCAATAACGTTTAGTTCCTTTTATCAACTCGTTCGAGCCGATAAACTTCTTAATTATTTTTTTTGCTTCCGGATATTTTGCTAAAAGTTGATTTTTTTCCGCCTCACTAAGAATTAAGTTACCTCCATCAACTGGCTTATTACCATACTCCATTTCTGGAACTTTGCTTATTGGTTTGCCTGACTTCTTTATTACGATGTTTGGTGCATCTAATAGATAACCATTAATATTTTGACAAGCTTTTCCTTCGAATTCATCGAATAAATATTTAGTCTTCGAGCAATCTTTTCCCAGTCCAAGAATTACGCATGTTACGCCCGCGTTGTTGGCAGCATTGTTTTTCCATTTAAATGATTTATGAGCAAAAACAATGGAGATACCTATCGAGTCAATAATCGGCCATAGAATAGGAACATGACTGCCTTGAACAACCGAGTTTGTTGAAACAAATGCCAAGAATGCCCCGTACTGTGCGCAGTACTCGCTGCCTTTGATCAACCAACCACAGACATAGTCTAAAGTTTTGTAATTTTTTGAATATGGCTTGAAAAGTCTTGCGATGTCCTCTTTTTGTTCAGCGTCCATCCAAGTAGAGCCTAGATAAGGAGGGTTACTCGCTATAAAGACTTGTTTATCGTCAGTTGGAGAACAAAATCTAGACCATTCAACCGTCAAAGAGTTCGCACAAAGGATTTTCCCAGAGTCTCTCAAAGGTAATGCTGGAATTTCAGTTCCAAACGCAGCTCTGAACCTTGCATTCTGTTGATATTCTGCAATCCATAGAGCCAATTTCGCTGTTTCAGCCGCGAAGTCTGCATACTCAATTCCATAAAAGTTTGACAGCGAAATCACCGAGCTAAATCCGAACGCTAATGACGCTCCACCTTCCAAATCTCTTAGCGCATCGAGAGCCTGCAATTCCAACTTCCTCAGTTCGCGGTAGGCTATTACAAGAAAGTTGCCACTCCCGCAGGCGGGATCAAAAACGACAATCTTTGATAAACGCTCTAAGAAAGCATTAATCTGCTTTTTGGAATGTCTTGCCTTCAGCAATTCATCTCGAAGTTCATTGAGGAATAGCGGCTCTAATGTTTTAAGAATATTGGGCACTGAAGTGTAGTGCATACCCAAATTGCCGCGCATCGTCGGGTCAACAATTGCTTGGATGCTTGATCCAAGAATATCGGGATTAATATGTTTCCAATCCAGCGCCGCAGTTTCCAGAAGGTATCGATATGCTTTCGAAGTAAATACTGGAACAAGAGCTTCCCCACTAAAAAGCCCACCGTTTACATACGGAAACTCACCTCGCCAAGGAGCGATATCTTTACGATAAGGTTCATCTAAATCTAAAACGCCAAAGATTTCGGTAATAACTTGGGTTGCATGCTCTCCGTCACTACCCGCGCGGTTTTTCAGTGTTTTTGTAAAAATATCTTTCGGGAAAATACCGGTATCTTCTGCAAACAAACAGAAAATTATCTGCGTCATAAAGTGGTTAAGTGCATGGCGTTTATCACCTTCCAGCCACTCAGGATTCCTCTCAATGAGCGCATCGTAGACTTTAGCCAGTTTACCAGTGGCCTTGATGTCGACTTCACTTTCTACTTCTCGACGAAAGCCTTCTTGCCCGGCCAATGGCAAGAACAGTTGAGGCTCATCTTTAATCTTATCGATCGTGCAGTCTGTGAGCTCGTCAAACTTTCTATCGTAAACAAGAATGTGAGAGCCATCGTTAACCACCACCAATCTGACTTTAGCTTTGAGTGTTTTATCGGACTTTTTAACCGCGTCGATAGTTGCGTTAAGTTGTCCTAGAGCGCATGGGGCATAATGAATTTTCTCGCGCCACAACAGCCCATTGTCAAATTCAGATGTATTCGCCTTACTTGTGCCCAACCGTTTAAGCGTTGCTGAAGAACTGAACAGTGCAATGAGCTCTTTCCCATATTCTGCGGGTGATAAATTCCTGTTCGCAAGCTCTTCAAGCCCGTTTTCTATGTCGACGATGTTTAGTTTTTTTACTGCTGACATACATCTCTTCCTTGTTTAGTGCAGTGGTTCTGCAGCATTGTTATTCTTTGTATCTAATGTTTTTAGAAGTTGGGCCATTTCTCTGTCTGGCCAAATGTAATCTTTCTTACTCTTTACACCACAAGGCCTGTGGCTTAAATCCGCGCTATATCGGTACGGGCTGATATCTGCTACCGATATTCTCTTGTAATACAACCCATAATCTATTTCCTGAGCGACCTGATTCATCGTACCTTGTACCGAACGATTACAGATTGTATCGAACGTAAGTGGCTGGTAGTTCGTCGCAGCCGTATCGACCAATTCAGGCTGCAAATCTCTTTTCAGTAAGGTGTTAATAAACACATCGTTAAAATGCCAATTAAGGTTTGCGAAGTCTTTCTTGGTTAAGCATGGAATGAATAACGTAAAACGTGTGGCATCATGCACCGCGATGACACACTGTCTACGCTGAATAGTGATAAGGTTTGCATGCCAATTGAGCCACTGCGCTTGTATGCCCATCGCAGTTGCAGGTTGCTGTGTGACTTTCATCTTTTCTGGTAGCTTAGCATAAAGCTTCTTGGTGCAATGGAGGATCAATTACCACCTCCGCTTCCGTTACCTTTAGCTTCATACCCCGGTGCAATCGCCAAGTTTTGCACATTGTTGAGCGTAAAACGGTTTTGAAGCCAAAGTTGGTATTCCGCTCCTTTTAGTGTGCCTCGCTCGGTACAGTCCACGTTCCACCGCCTCAACAGATAGCCTGCCATTGCTGCTCGCACTTCTATACGCAGTTGCTGGTTTTCCATACCGTAATCCATTTCTATCGCGGTAGGATGTTCAACATTCTTTGGATGCGGCACGAGTTGAAGTGGTATAAGGCGCTGCCATTCGGTATCTGTTTGGGCGCTTTCATCTTCGTCAGGCGTGTCTTTAATTGTTACTTTGCTAATGCGCGTTAACACAAAGTCTCGGAAGCTTTGACTCTTACGATCAAAGGCGCGAACGTGCCAGCGAAGGCCATTATCTACGATGGAGTGCGGAACGAGTTCTCTAGCATTGGAACCACTAGAAAGTGACGTATAGATAACGCTTACGGCTTTGTTATTAAGAATGGCTTGTACCAGACGCGCAACGATAAAGATGTCTGGAACATTAAGACTGGACGGAGCTTCTACTGGAAAGTGAATATCGCCTATTGCATCAAACCCGTCGGAGATATCATTGGCAAGTTTGGTTAAGGTGCGTCTTGCGTCGTGTTCGAAGACAGGCTTGAACTGAGGTGTCTGGAAGTACCGTTTCTCTCGCGAATCGTAAGACAGGTTATCCGGCGCAAGCTCTTTGTAAATGCCGAAATCTCGTGATCCTGCCGACAAACCGACCTGAAAACGATTAATTAAGTCCTGACGATAAATAGCACCTTTAAACAGCAGGCAAAAGTCGATGTAGGCAAGGCGTTGTTTTTGAGCAAAGCTGATAGAGTCGAGCATCGTCCCTGTGTACTTTTCTATACTTTAGTCCAGTGTGGTTTATTTTGAGACGGTTGTAAAGGAGATACATATTTAACTGCTCATGAATCGGCGCTTAAACTCCTTCTTCCTTTCTACGGGGTCTACTTCTGTAAGTCCAGTGCAGCGATGCGCCGCATGCGCATCCCATCCAAACGGCCAGCGTTTAAATTCGTGTTGATGACAAGCTGGACAAGAACGCTGATGGCCTGCATTAGAAACAGACTGCTTTTTCCTTGTTGTGGGTTTAGGCTTTGTCGTTGGTTTTGCCCTTGGACTGTTTATCGGCTTAACTTTTGGTATCCAGATAGCATCGCCTTTCTCAGGGTCGCCAAAACAGATGCGTTCCTGTTCAGATAAGCTTGCTACCCATGCAGCACTGTAGGCGTCCACTCTGTCGTGCATCGGCCCAAGACAAATGTTGCCTGCCTGCTCCCAGTCATCATTATTTCTTGGCCAACCGGTGTAATGCGACATTGCAGACAATTGCAACTCGGCCTGATTCCCTTTACTTTTATGGATATCAGCAACGCCTAATTGTTTCACTGTCGCGTGTGGATAGACTTCTATGCACTCAGCTACTTTGCTTAGCCCCTCGTTCAGTGCAAAGCCTAATAGCATAAAAATTTGATGAGCATGTGGCAGATTTTGTATTGGCTTATTTGATTGCAGATGAGCAATACCCTTTGCCTTAATGGCTTCGAAATCGTCAGTAGATGGCGTGGTGTAGCAGCTGATACCTGAACTATCGAGCGCCTGTTCGGCAAATCTGCGATTAAGATTGTTATCCCTTGGCCGAAGCGGTGAGTCGATACCTATTCGGATTGGGTTTAAGTGAAATGATTCACATACCGTTTCTATGTAATTCGCGACATCGTTTGCAAATGCCTGATTCACCTTGTCATGCAGTGTTAATGCGTTGCCCAAACCTCTCGGCGGCTTTATTTGATACTTGGCTAATGGAAGCGGTATTAATCGCCCATTTTCTTGAGTACAAATCACCAGTGGCAGGTACTTGTCTTTGGCACAGGCGACATCAATACCGATAAACACGTCCATGTTTGCCTCTCCTATCTGTCAGGAATGAACCTTGTTCTATTAAACGATACTACACGATTGGAATTAATACCCAATCAAGACATTGCCTGAGTTAATATATTTTCGATATTTAACAAGGATGTTTGATTATGCCTAGGAAAAACACAACGTTTGCCGACCTTCTTTTCCAAGCGCCATGGTGGGTTTCGGTTATAACGGCAGCAATTACCTATATTGTGATGGGCTACCTACTGCCTTCTGTTGAAACTGATAACCAGCTTATCAACATGGTATTTAAGGCTCTCACTATTCCTGCGCCTTATTTTGCAATTTTCATAATACTCATTGCGCCTTTTTCATTTTTTAATGCTCGACGTAAAGCTAAACAATTAGATGCTCAAAAGAGTATTGAGACAATTCGGCAACTGCATTGGCGCAATTTTGAGGAGCTAGTGGCAGAAGCCTATCGAAGACAAGGTTATCGAGTAACCGAAGGTGGTTTTGGTGCTGACGGTGGGATTGACCTAGAACTGAGAAAAGACGAAGAGCTTATACTCGTTCAGTGCAAACAATGGAAAGCGCAAAAAGTTGGTGTCAGTGTGGTACGTGAGATGTTTGGCGTGCTAACTGCCTGCAATGCAAACAAGGTTATTGTCATCTGTTCAGGCAAGTTCACCCAACAGGCAATAGACTTCGCATCCGATAAACCAGTGACGCTCATTGACGGAAATGAACTGCTCTCTCTCATTCAGAAAGTACAAACAGAACCAAAAGTAGAAGCGATAAAGCAAAACGTCTGTCCCAGATGTGGTAGTGAGCTTATAGAACGGCAGGCGAAGCGTGGCGCTAGTACTGGAAACGCCTTCTTGGGCTGTTCTGCTTTTCCCAAGTGTCGCTATACAGAGTAATAATTATGATATCTTCATAAGAGCTTGCCAGCTAGATACATTAGCTGTAGATGCAGTCAGGGTAGCCGTATGCAGCTACCCCATTTTATCGTTCTTCTGGCTATTCACCCCCTCACTGGTGGCTCATACCCCCATTGATAATGCTTCTTTGCATCGTAGTCGCCGCGGCTACTTTTTTTGAAGGCCGCAAGCGCCTCTTTTTTAGTATCGTACTTTTTAAAATAAGACTTCGATATACCTTGCGTATATCTTTTCACCTCATCATACCTACTGTAAATACCAGGAGATGCACCAACAAAAACAACATACCAAGTCTCTGACTTTTTACTTTTCATATAAACTCCAAAATTAAACACGCAACATTGCGTCGTTCTTGGATTTACAGTTTTTGAAATGTAACTTTGCTTAAGTTGAAATGCTGACTTTGAAGGCTTCCAGTTCTAGCCAATAATGTAAAAAATTACCCTCCCATATCTGATACATATCGGTTGCCTGTTCGATAGGAAAAACGCCGAAAAGGTTTTGAAATACGCCAGCCTGAAAATCAAAGTCGAGGTCTTTTGCTAACTCTGCATAAGGGCCACTCCCGACGTAAGCGAAGTCTGTGATATAACACAGGTGCCAAGTGTTATTTTGCCGTTCCAGTCTAATTTCGACAGGATGAAAACCTCCATTCTCGGCCGAGTAAGTCGGGTCACGAAAGTTGATAGTCACATTATCTCCCGAAATACCCTTTTCGTTGAGCATAACCGTTATTGCGTTAGTAAACTTCTGAGTAACAGGCAAAACTAACCCTTCGCTGTGAATGCGCATAATTTGGTTCCTTGATGTTAATTTGAAATAGGTTGGCTTTTTTGTCGAAGCGAGTCGCATAAAAAGCTAATTTAGTTGTATAGGCAGCGTTAAGTTGCTTATAGAAACAAAGCGTGATGGCTTGCCATTTAGCCTTTGACTGCTGAACCACGGAAAGAGAAAGGGCGATACTGATTATCACCCTTTCAGCGGTTCTGCCTTTATTAGCTTTTTGGCCCTGCCTTTTTAAGAACAGCTGGTTTGAGTAGAGCGCTATCAAGCTCACCTTTTTCAATCGCCTGTATAACGGTATCGATAATCTCAGGTAGCTTGGCTTTATCGCCAACGTCTATC
>Ga0213830_1000655_pt1 | contig 13661 bp, 8 predicted proteins | sample SWATP11_FD_161661 | JGI IMG/M metagenome (GOLD analysis project Ga0213830, IMG submission 161661) | Coastal seawater microbial communities from Marineland, Florida, United States - SWA TP1 #1 | ecosystem: Environmental > Aquatic > Marine > Coastal | place: USA: Florida | collected 2016-08-06 | reverse complement strand
TGGAAGATGAGGCGATCGAAGTTGTAGGCGAGGTTGGCCAGCGTGAGTTTGGCCTGCGCACGGGCAATGCCGATGGTGCGGATGAACAGGCCATAGCGGTTCTTCTGATGGGCAAAGACATGCTCGACGCGGGCGCGGATCACGGATTTTGCGGCATTGGCGCGCGCCATGTGCTCGGGCATCGGCCTGCCCTTGGGCTTACGGCGATGGATGCGGCTCTTGAGCATGTTGCTCTTCAGAAATGCCTCGTTCTTGCTGCTGCGATAGGCGCTGTCAGCCCAGACATCGCTAGCGGTGTTGCCGGTGTCGATCACCCGGCGCATCTGGCGCCCATCGCTGTCGGCTGCCGAGGTCACCGCTGCCTTGCGGATGAACCCGAAGCGCCGATCGATGCTGATATGCGACTTGTAGCCGAACACGGGCGTTGCGATCTGAGGCAGCGGCGTGCCGCCGGGACGATAGCGGACTTTGCCGCCGATCTTCACGGTCCAGCGCGCATCAATATCCTTCTGGTGAGCCTTGCTCGGCTTGCCCCGCCAGATCTGCCTGGCTGACTTGCCCGCCTTGATGGCGGCCTTCTCGTCCTCGGTATTACGCTGCTTGGGCGCGAGCATCAGCGTAGCATCGACGATCTGACCGCCCATCGCGAGGTAGCCTGCCTCACGCAGTTGCTGCTCGAAGGCCTGCATCAAAGCCTCGAGCGTGCCGCTCTCGGTCAGCCGGCCCTCGATAATGGCGGATGGTGTTCTCATCCGGCATCGCACCGCCAAGGTCGAAGCCGAAGAAGCGCATCCAGCTCAAGCGATCCCGGATCATGAACTCCATGCATGCATCCGACAGATTATGCTGCGCCTGAACCACCAGCACTTTGAACATCGCCACGGGATCAAACGACGGCCGACCGCCCTTGGCGCCGTCGCTATAACCGAGGCCCTTGGTCAACAGCGGTCGGAAGCGCTCGAACCCCACCGTGCCGGCCAACACCTCCAGCGGATCGCCATCCTTGCTCAGCCGCTCCAAGTGCTCCGCCAGTGAAAACAGGCTGCGTGGGTGCATCAGAACTCTCCGTCCAATGCGCGGAGTGAATCAGATCATAGCCTCAAATGCGACGGGTTTTGCAGGTGTCCAGGTCGCAAACTGCGTGGTGCAACAGGCTTGCTCGGGCGACCGATCCGCGAGCCAACGAGAGCAAAGCCGACTTTCGGGCCTTACATCCGCGGCATGGTGACTTTCTGGCAGGTCATCGGAACCATGCGACCGACCGTCCAGCTCGCTTCCCCGCCCTTGTCCCAGAACTCGTGCTGGGCTGTCATGTACTTCGCACCGGACGCCGCCTTGACTGCGGGCAAGATGATCGGATCATTGTCGTTCATCTGCACCTGAATGCGATCACCGCTCAAGGAGTCGACTTTGAGCCGTGTGCCGTTGCCGCAATCATAATAGGCGCTCACCCCGGGGCCGCCGACCTCGTTGGTCATGCAGCCGGAGATTGCCAGCAACGTGGCTGCTGCCAGCAGCGCAGATACCGATTTGTGCATGATTTCTCTCCCCTTATGGCCGAGAGACTATCCCTTTGCCTTGCCAAGTCAACTGCGCGCATCCAGCCGTGCGACCACCCGCACCGCGAGCGTGATCAGGAATGGCACCAGCACCAGCGACAAGGTCACCTTGGCGATCACCTGTCCGATCAACAGTCCGGTGATGTCAAACTCGCCATAAAAAGCGAGCGTTACAAAAATGACGGAGTCAATCGCTTGGCTGAGTGCCGAGGCAATCGCTCCGCGCACCATTAACCCGATGGTGCTGGCTTCGCCCTGTCCGCGCAGACGATCAAAGATCCATACGTTGAGCAGCAGCGAGACAAGGTATGCCACCGGGCCAGAGGCCACCACGCGCCAGAACTGGCCATGCACCAGTTCAAAGGCTTCAATCGCGCCGGGGCGGCCTGCCACCATTTCGGGCGAGACCGGCAGCGCCAGCACCAAAGTCATCAGGCTGATCGAGAAGGCCAGCGGCAAAAAACCCCACCACACAATGCGCTGCGCAAGCTGTTTGCCGTATAGCTGGGCAATCGTGCTGGAAATCACCACCAACAGCAGAAAGGCGAAAATGCCTGCCTCCACCGCCAGATCAGTGGGCCACAACTGCACCTGCTTGAAGGCGAGAAATCCGGCAAGCACAGCCATGCCGCCATAGATCAGCGCACATACAAACAGGCCAAGCGGGATCGGCGCAGTGCGTTCTGACGGCGCCAGCGCGGTGGATTGCATGGGTTCCATGGATGATGGCCTAATCAGGCCCTGCGCAAAAGAAAAGCCACGCCAAGCCCGCTGTCACCCGCCATGCATGGGCCAGTGCGCGTTTGACGGTTGCGTTACGCCTGACAAACTGCCAACCCTTTGATCTGCGAAAGGGGCGCGGGCTGCGGCCTGCCTTCGCGATGGGATCGCATAAGCAGGGGCAAATCGCGCCGTGAATTCAAGTGCTCTTTCCAGCCTCTCGAGTGTGCTGGGTATTGTTGCCATTCTCGGGATCGCCTTTGCGCTGTCCTCGGGTAAGCGCCGTATCAATCTGAGAGTGGTGGGATCAGCCTTTGCCTTGCAGGCATTTATGGCGCTGTTGGTGCTGCGCACAGATGCCGGGGTGGCGGTGATCGGCGGCCTGTCGCAGGGTGTGATTGCGCTGCTTGATTTTTCCAAGGTGGGCATCACCGCAGTGTTTGGCCCGATGGAGAGCAATCCCTTCGCCAGCACCTTTGTGATCGCTGCCCTGCCGGTCATTGTGTTTTTCGCAGCCATCGTCTCGATCCTCTATCACCTGGGCGTGATGCAGCGCTTGGTGCGCTGGGTCGGCGGCGCGATTGGCTGGGTGACCGGGATCAGCAAGGTCGAGGCGCTGGGTGCTGCAGCCAATATCTTTGTCGGCCAGTCGGAAAGCCCGCTGGTGGTGCGTCCCTATCTTGCTGCCTTGCCGCCTGCGCGCCTGTTTACCTTGATGAGTGTTGGCATGGCAGGCGTCGCGGGCACGATTTTGGCCGCCTATGCGAGCTTTATCGGAGAGGAAGCCGTGCCCTTTCTGCTCGCGGCTGCGTTTATGTCGGCGCCGGGCGGAATTTTGATGGCGAAGATCATCATGCCCGACGATAAGCCTTTGGCAGGCGATCGTGATGACATGGTCGGTGTGATGGCGGTTGCCAAGGCGCGGCGCAGCACCGCCGTCAATGCCGACACCACGCGCGTGGTGATGCTTGATGAAAATGGTGAGGAAGTCGAACTTCCGCAGGCCCGGATCAGCGCGGCTGGTCCGGCTGCGATCGTTGAAGGCGGCAAACCGGGCGAAGTGCTCGCAGCGGAAACTTTTGAGGAAGGTCACAGACCGGCCAACATCATCGAGGCCGCCGCGCAAGGCACGCAGACCGGGGTGAAGCTGGCCGTAGCGGTGGGCGCGATGGTGATGGTGTTTGTGGCGCTGGTGGCGCTGGCCAATGGTGTTTTGGGCGCAGCAGGCGGCGGAATTGCCAATCTCGCTGCCAGCTTTGGGGTGCCGCTCGATCCGGCAACCGCCCGGTGGCTTGCTGATCTCAGCTTCCAGAAATTGCTGGGGCTGGTGTTTGCGCCTGTCATGTTCCTGATCGGGATTGCCGATTGGCAGCAGGCACAGATTGCAGGTGGATTGTTTGGCACCAAGATCGTGCTCAATGAATTTGTCGCCTTCATTGATCTCGGCGCGATGCAGGACGGGGAACTCACCAACCGCAGCCGGGCGATCATCACTTTTGCGCTGTGTGGCTTTGCCAATTTCTCCTCGATTGCCATTCAGATGGCGGTGACAGGGGGGCTTGCGCCCAATCAACGCCCGGTGATCGCGCGGTTGGGGCTCAAGGCGCTTGCCGCCGGCAGCCTTGCCAATCTGATGAGTGCAGCGCTTGCCAGCCTGTTTCTGCCGATGTGAGGCGCATTGCGCACCGCTTGGCAGGAGTGCTCCTGCCGGTGTAAGGCGCGCCCATGAACAACACCCTCACCGATATCGCCAGCGTGTCGCTGGCACAGCCGCTTGAAACCATTGCTGATGAACTGGGCCGCAGTTTTGGCGAATATGGTTTTGCCGTGGTGCGCGATCACGGCATCCCGCAAGATCTGATCGACCGCGCCGAAGCGGCTGCCAAGGCGTTCTTCGCGCTGCCGGAAAACGTCAAGCGTGCCTACAAGCTCGAAGGCGGCGGCGGCGCGCGCGGCTACACTCCGTTCGGGACAGAAAAGGCCAAGGACGCCAATATCTTTGATCTCAAGGAGTTCTGGCACGTTGGTCGTGATCTGCCCGAAGGTCATGAACTGGCCGAATTCATGGCGCCCAATGTGTGGCCTGCCGAGATTGCCGATTTTCGTGAGGTGATGAGCGCGCTTTACGCAGCCTTTGAGGAAGCGGGCGGGCGCGTGCTGGAAGCCATTGCGCTGCATTTGGGGCGCCCGCGCGATTTCTTCGCCGCCAGCGTTGCCGACGGCAATTCGGTGATGCGCCTGCTGCACTATCCGCCGCTTGGCGATGATGCGCCTGAAGGTGCAATCCGTGCGGCGGCCCATGGCGATATCAACACTATCACATTGCTGCTCGGGGCTGAGGAAGCAGGGCTTGAATTGCTCACCAAGCAGGGCGAGTGGCTCGCTATTCCCGCCGTCAAGGGCGCGCTGGTCATCAATGTCGGTGATATGCTGGAGCGTCAGACCAATGGGCGGCTGCGTTCGACCACGCACCGCGTCGTCAACCCGCGTGGGGAAGCGGCCAAGCGGGCGCGCTATTCAATGCCCTTTTTCCTGCATTTCCGGCCCGATTTCCTGATTGAGCCGCTGCCTGAGTGCATTGATCCGGCACAGGCGGCCTCCGCGCCCGAACCGATCACTGCGCATGACTTCCTGATGCAGCGGCTGCGCGAGATCAATCTCGCCTGACTGCAGATTCGCAACCTGGCTTGGTGGGCTGACTCGGCGGGGTGCGAACCCCGCCGAAAACCTTTTCGGCTTTTGCCAAAATATTCCCATTTCGTTGCGCGCGCGCAACAGTGCGGCGCCGAGCGCGCTGAAATCCTGACTTTTTGCGCGATTGATCCGGCTCGCGTGGGTTCCGTTGTCGCGCGATGGACATCGGTTTCATCAAACTGTCACAAAACTGTCGCTTTGCCGCAGCGCAACAAACCTAGGGGCGGATGCAGCCGTAAGGGTGCTTCTTATTTTTTCGTCATTTTCGTGATCAGGGGCCTTCTCAATGAAACTCAGATATCTTCTTGCCGCGAGCGTTGTCAGCCTGGCTGCTACCACCATGGTTGCAACGCCGGTTTTCGCTCAGGAAACCACCTCTTCTGTTCGCGGCAGCGTGGTGGACGCCGATGGCAATGCGGTGCCGGGCGCCAGCGTCACCGTCACTCACCAGCCTTCGGGCACGCGTTCTGAGCTGACCACCGATGCGGGCGGTAACTTCAACGCTTCGGGTCTGCGTCTGGGCGGCCCGTTTGTGGTGTCGGTGACTGCACCGGGCTTTGAATCGGTCGAAGAAGAAATCGGTTTCCTCGCAGCTGGTCAGGCGCAGCGCGTAAGCATCGCGTTGGCCCAAGCCGGGCAAACCATCGTTGTGTCTGGCGCGCGTTCGCGCTCGGCTATCTCGCTTGCCACCGGCGCCGCCACGGTTCTGACCGCGCGCGATGTGTTTGGCGTGGCCAACGTTGATCGCACGCTGCAAAACCTTGCTCAACGCGATCCGCTCGTTACTGTCGCGCCGAACCGCCAAGGCATCCAGATTGCCGGGCAGAACAACCGCTTCAACCGCTTCACCGTGGATGGTGTCGACTTTGGCGATCCGTTTGGTCTGGAAGCGGGCGGCCTGGTTTCAAACCGCGGCCCGGTTCCGCTTGATGCCATCGGCGAATTCTCGGTTGAAGTCGCCCCGGTTGACATTCAACAGGGCAACTTCCTTGGCGGTGCAATCAACACCCAGCTCAAATCGGGCGGTAATGAATTCACCTTCTTGGGTGCTGCGTTCTATCAGGACGACGCTCTGCGCGGCTCGCGCTCGCGCGGCTTGACTCGCACTGGTGATTTTGAATCGCGGATCTTCACTGCGCAGGTCACCGGCCCGATCATCAAGGACAAGCTGTTCTTCGCCGTCACTTACGAACGCACCCGCGACACGGTGCCGGCCAACGTTCAGCCTTCGCAATTGGGCATCACCGATGCGCAGCTTAACGAGATCGGTTCGATCGCGCAGAGCGTTTATGGCTTTGACACGCTGGGTGTCGCTGACAGCATCACCGAACGCGATGACAAGTTGATTACCAAGCTCGACTGGAACGTGGCCCCCGGTCACCGTATCAGCGCGACCTATATGTGGAACGAATCCGCGCTGCTTTCGGGCCAAACCGCTGCAGGTGCGATCAACGCGATCAACCCGACCTTCAGCCTTTTGTCGAACAATTTCACGCAAGGCGCGGTCAACCACTTCGGGGTGCTGCAGTCCAACAACCAATGGACCGACAACTTCTCGACCATCCTGCGTTTCTCCTACGCCGATTACCTGCGTCTGCAGGTGCCGATCGGCGGCAACCGTGATTTCGGTCAGTTCCAGGTCTGCCTTGATCCGACCGCAGTTCTGCCCAACCTGCAATGTACGCCTGGCGTGCCGCGTCTTACCTTTGGTCCGGACATCAGTCGCCAGGCGAACGAACTCGACAGCCAGCGTTACACCATCGAATTCGCTGCCAGCCTCAAGATGAACAATCACACTGTGAAGTTCATCGCTGAGCGCCGGATGCAGGACGTTCGCAACCTGTTTGCTCAACGTGTGTCGGGTGCCTGGGTGTTCGACGGGATCAACGATCTGCAAAACCAGCGCGCGGTGGAGGTAGATTTTGCAGTGCCGCTGCGTGGCGGTATCGACACGGTGACGGCCAACTTCAAGAACAACCAGTGGACGTTTGGTATCATGGATACCATCGACGTGACTGATAACCTGACTGTGGTCGCCGGCTTCCGTTACGATCTTTATGACACGCCGGATCGTCCGTTCTTCAATGAAGATTTCTTGAACCGCTACGGCTTCCCGAACACCGCGAACCTTAATGGCCGTGATCTGTTCCAGCCGCGCTTTGCACTGAACTGGCGCGCGACTGATCGCCTGACGGTGCGCGGTTCGGCGGGCATCTTCGGCGGCGGTAACCCGCTGGTGTGGATTTCGAACAACTATTCGAACCCCGGTCCGACGCTCGGCCGTGCGCAGGTGCGCCGGCGTGATGATGGCACCTTCCAGGTTACCGTCCCGGGCCTGACCGCAGCACAGCAGAACGCGATTGGTGCAGAAACGCTCAACAACGTAACCGGCGGCACGGGTGTTCCGGCCTCGCTGATCAACGCGATCCGCGGCGTCGGCACGGGCCTTGCTGAGACCAACTCGCTTAGCCCGCAGTTCCAGCCGCAATCACAATGGCGCTTCTCGGGTTCGGCGGATTATGTGGCCAACCTCGGCCCGCTTGGCGATGACTGGAACTTCGGTGTGGACGTGATCTACTCCAAGGTTCGCAATGCTCTGGAATGGATCGATCTGCGCGCCGTTCCGGTTGGCACTCTGCCCGATGGCCGCATCCGCTATCAGGGCCTGATCAGCAACGCCGATGGCAACACCGACATTCACCTGCTCAACGTTGATCAGGGCGATAGCTGGAATGTGGTGGCGCGCTTCAAGAAGCGTTGGGCTTCGGGCTTCTACCTGAATGGTGCCTACACCTATCAGCAGGTTGATGATCGCAGCCCGGGCACCTCGTCGGTGGCCTTCTCGAACTATGTCAATTCGGCCGCCGGGATTGATCCCAATGCGTCAGCTTTCGGCACCTCGAATTATCAGACCGACCACCAGTTCCGCCTGACCGCGGGCTTTGACGGCGAGATCTTCGGAGACAACCTTACCCGTGTGGAACTGTTCTACATCGCGCGTGCAGGCCAACGTTTCAGCCACACCTTTAACCAGCTGAACGTTCAGGGTCGTTCCTTGTTCGGGACCTCGGGCCGGTCTGACCGTAACCTGATGTATGTCCCCGACGTGAGCAGCCCGACAGCTGACCCGCGTGTGGTTTATGCGCCGAACTTCGACTTTGCTGGTTTCCAGAATTTCATCCAGAATTCGGAGCTTCGTAACTTCCAAGGTCAAATCGCACCGAAGAACGCTGGACAGAGCCCCTGGTGGCACAATGTCGACCTGTCGTTCCGTCAGCAAGTGCCGTTCTTCCGCGGAGGCAAGGTTGAACTCTTCACCGACGTGGAAAACGTCTTGAACCTGATCGATAGCGATCTGGGCAGCTTCCGCCAGGTCGGCTTCCCGTTCTACGCCCCGCTGGTGAACGTCAGCTGCGCCGATGCGGCTTGCACCCAGTACCTTTACGCCAACCGCACGGGCGCTGGCTTCCAGGAGCCGCAATTCGTGACCCAGCCGCTCAGCTCGCTGTGGGGTGTGCGTTTCGGTATCCGCGTGGCCTTCTGATCGCGGTAGGCGCAAGCCAAACAGAAAAGGGGCGGCCCGCGCAGGGCTGCCCCTTTTTGCTTGTCCGGGCGCTAGGCGCAGGCGATGGTGCAAGTGCTGTGCTAGCCTGTCAGTGTGGCGCTGATCTGCTCAAGCTGAGAGTGCTCCAAGGATATCGCTGCTGCGCATCCCGCGCGCGTTCATGCGCCCGTCTGACAATTGATACCAAGGTTCACTGGCGTGAACCCATACACCACCCACCCCACCTCCCCGCCCGGCCACCAATGATGCCAATAGGATATGGTGGCCGGGCGGGGAGGTGGGGTGGGTGGTATGAGCGAAGCTCAACGAGCTTAAGTATGAGCTGTTGTTCCGTGCGAGCGTGGGCAGCAACCTCGCCGCAGCCCGGCGCGCCAATGCGCAACAGGGCCTGCGGCTATCGGCCTGCACCGCGGACAAAACCGCTGCTGTTCGCTGTGCCATTCCGACCGCTTCATGGTGGCGCCAAAACCACTAGCGCGCGGGACGGCGCTCTTGATCCAGCTCGCTTTCTGACGTGTCCAGCAAAGCCAGCAATTCGCGCGCGAGAAGCTCACACTCCTCGCTGCTGGCGCCTTTGCGCAAGGCTTCATCAAGCGCAGCGGCGCGAGCCCCAAGCATCGCTTCGCCAAAGCTGGCGGCGGTGCCGGCGAGATTATGCACCATGATCTGCAACTTGCGCGTGTGATCATTCAACCCGCTGCCACCGGAAAGCCGTCCTTTGCGCAGCGCGGATGTGATCGCCGTCACGGTGCGTGCGCGATGCTCAATCCACTGCGCCCAACTCCTTTCCGGGGGGGGGAGCGCCCCTCGGATGCTCAGCCGGTCTGCCGGTTTGGTCAGCGGGGCATTCAGCAGCGGACGCAGTTCTTCGCGAGAGGATTCCACAATGCGAGATGGCAGCCAGCGCTGCAAGGTGCGGGCCAGATCCGACATCATCACCGGCTTGGCCAGATGGGCCTGCATTCCGGCAGCGCGCGCATTAGCGATGTCGCCGGGAAAGGCATTGGCGGTCAAGGCGACGATCGGAAGGATATCAGCACTAATCCCTTCGGCCCGGATCGCGCGGGTGGCGGCATAGCCATCACAACCCGGCATCTGCACATCCATCAGGACAAGATCATAGGGCCGCCCGCGGATGATGCTGTCAATCACCATGCTGATTGCCTCCGTCCCGTCATAGGCAATCGCAACGCTTTGTCCGCAGCGTTCAAGCATGTCGCACATCAGCAAGCGGTTCACGTCGTGGTCTTCGGCCAGCAGGATGCGCGCAGCGGGCGGCAGCGTCAGCGGTTCTGCCAGATCGGGGCGCAATTCCGGGGTGGCAGGCGGCGATGTCAGTTTGGCGGGAAGCTGCAGCGTGAAGCAGGAGCCGCGCGACAGTTGGCTTTCGACCATGATGGTGCCGCCCAAGAGATCGGTCAACTTCCGGCTGATCGACAGGCCAAGCCCCGTGCCGCTCAACCGCTGGTGATTGGGGACGCTGCCTTGATGAAAGGGCGTGAAGATCTTGCTCACTCTGTCTTCAGCGATGCCGATCCCTGTGTCTGCGACCGAAATGCAAACGGCATCGTCTGCCAGTCGATAGGTCAGCCGGATCGAGCCTGCTTCGGTGAACTTGACCGCGTTGCTGAGCAGGTTGAGGATGATCTGCCTCAGCCGCAGGCCATCACTGATGATCCAGTGGCGCAAGCTTTCATCAAGCGCGTGGCCTTCGCTGTCGCCGCAGTCACATTCAAACCGCAATTCAAGGCCTTTACGCTGGGCATCCGGCCGATGCAGCGCAGCGCATTCAGCCAATGTGGCGTGCAGATCCACCGGTCCTTCATCAATCGTGAATTGCCCGGCCTCGATCTTGGAGAGATCAAGGATGTCATTCAGCAACATCATCATCGAGCGACCGGAATGGACGATCAATTCGGCATAGCGCCGCTGCTCGGGTTCGAGATCGCCTTGCAGCATCATCTCGGCAAAACCCAGCACACCATTCATCGGGGTGCGGATTTCATGGCTCATATTGGCGAGGAAGTCCGATTTCATTTGCGCCGCCTGTTCGGCTTCCTCACGCGCATGCGTCAGCAACGTTTCCAGCTCGACCCGCTCGGTCACATCGCGCACCGCCGCGATTACGCCGGTAATTGTCCCAGCCAATGCATCGCGCGCCACTCGGCAATCTGCTTCGAGAAACACTGCGCTGCCATCGGCAGCATCGGTGGAGCGGCGATAGGTCAGCCGTTCATGCTCGCTTTGCCCGGAATAGATCCGTCCAATAGCGGCGTTGATTTCGGTGGCGGAATCAGGGTGAAGCCGACTGTCGATCCGCAATCCCAACATCTCCTCCGGCTGCACCCCGACCACTTCGCGCACAGAGGGTGAGGCATAGGTGCATCGGCGCTCCAGATCATAATGCAGCACCGCATCGCCAATATTGTCAGCCAGCATATCCAGCTGTCGGTTGCGATCCGAGAGCCGCGTCATGATTTCACTTCGCGAGGTCAGAATCGCGGCAACCGGCAGGCCGGTGAGGAAATTGGCGGTTATAAAGAGTTGCAGCAGCAACATCTGATCCATTCCGGATGAGGTCGCAGCCGCAATCGGGCCAAAGCCCTGCCATGTCAGCAAGCTGGCAATCGCCGCCACACCGAGCACATAGATCGCCGTGCCGCGACTGCCCAGGCGGAAAGCGTGGAGCAATGTGATGGGCTGGATCAGGAAAAGCAGCGGCAAAGCGGATTGCCGGAACACCAGATAAGCGCACGCCATTCCTACGGCCAACAGGGCCAGCACCTCGATTACCCGTGCCAGCGACAGGAAGGCAGGGCGGTGTCTGGTTTCACACATCACCAGCGCAGTTGGCACAACCAGCAGCATCGCCATGCTGCCAGTCACCAACCATGTCAGCGCTCCATTGCGGATCGCGGCAAGGTCGCTGCCCAAGGCAAAGCTGGCGACAACTGCCGAGCACAGCGGTGCGGCCACGCCGCCTGCAAGAATAAACCGGCTGAGATGACCAATTCGGCTGAGCCTTGGTCGCGGGCCGCACAGGTGACGCGTCAGCGCCACCGCCAGCGCGATTTCGACCAGATTTGCGGTCGAAAGAACCACAGCGTCAGCAGGGTTGAACCCACCGAGAAGTTGGACGCAAACACTCGCGACCGTAACGCAGCCCAGCACCAGCCATTCATTGGCGATGCGATGCGACAACAACAGGAACGCCGCCACGCACGCGTTAGGCGGCCACAGCCCGATGTTTATCGACGCGTGACTTTGCGGCAACACGATTGCTCCCGCGATAAGCGCGTAAAGCACGCCGACACATAAGGCTGCGCCCAGATCGTAGAGGCCGGGCGGCGCGTGGGCGATCAGAGGCACAGAAGGCTGCGCAGCGCCACGCGACAGCCCTGCCAGAGCATCGGCTGGCTGATCGGTGTTTTCACACGCAGTGGTGCGATAGCCTGCTGCATCCTCGGTGCAGTTCGGCCCGTGCGCGCCCGGGGCGTGAGGGGGCGACGCAGAAGAGGTTGTCGTCGCCGCGTGCATCAGTGCCTGACCTTGCGCTCCGCCAAGAATTGACCAGAATGCGGTATAGCGTTTTTCAGAAAGTTTCCGGGCAAACCGCATCCAGAATGGACTGATCGATGACAGGCGTCCGATCCCTATGAACCAACCATCAGCCGGTGGCTTCCTGCGCGCGCGGCGCCCCTTGCGTTTGCCGTTGCTGCTTGGCCTTGCCTTGCTGCACGCCGGGATACTGTACGGTCTGGCGGTGGCCCTCGTGCCCGATCTGACCAACGCTGTGCAGCAATCCGTGGTGTCGGCTTTCACCCTCGCGCAAGAGCCGCTGGTTGATGAACCGCCTGTTGCTGAAGCTGATGACGAGGCTGCCGGTGCCGCAGGCGATCCCGGGCGGGATGCCGTACCTCGTCCGGTAGCAGCCCCATCGCCGCGATTGCCGTTGCCCGAAACCCCGCCGGCCCCACGTGCCGCTGCAACCGGTGTGGCCAATCGTTCCGGTGCTACCGAAGCCGGCGCAGGTACCGGAGCAGGCGGCACCGGCGATGGCCTCGGCAGCGGCGGATCAGGCAGTGGCCGCGGCAGTGGGCTGGCCAGCAAGCCGGTGCACATTTCCGGCGAGATCAACAACGCGCGCGATTACCCAGTGCCTGATGGGGGGCGCGCGGCAAGGCGTGGCACCGAGGTGATCGTGCGCGTGATCGTCGGGGTGGATGGCCGCGCGCGCGAATGCAGCATCTATCGCCCGAGCCCTGATCCCGAGGCCGATCGTTTGACCTGCGAATTGGTTGAGAGCCGCTTGCGATTTCGTCCCGCCAACGACGCCAGTGGCAATCCTATCGCCGCACCCTTTTTCTGGCGCCAGCGCTGGTTCTGACAAACGCGCAGCGGTTCGCGTCAGGGAACCTTGGCATCAGAGCGTTTTGCGGTTCAAGCTGACGCGGAGACAACAGCGCCGCTCAGGGTCTGCACGAGCTTGCCGCATGATCCGGGGCTGCTTGATTCGGGAAATGTTCTGTCGGGGAGTGAAATTGCCAGACGGGCCTGCAAAGCTCGGGCATGATCTGCTGGATGCAGATTGCCGCTTTACGAGTGCGGCGGGCAAGGCCTTGTTGCCAAAGCTGCCCAATCACATGCTCAGCAATCGCTCCAGTTCGGCGCGGCCATAGGGTTTGCGCAAAACGCCCGCTGCGCCAAGCGTATCCACTTCGCTTGCCACTTCAGCATAGCCTGTCGCCACGAGGAACGGCACGCCGCGTTGGCGGAGGGCTTCTGCCACCGGAAGGCTGGATTCAGCGCCGAGGTTGAAATCAATGATCGCAAGATCGGGCAAGGTCGTTTCGATCGCTGCCAGCGCGCCTTCCACCGAACTGGCAAGGCGTACCGATGGCACACCGAGACGCTTGAGGTTTTCCTCGGTGTCGAGGGCAATGATCATGCTGTCTTCCACGATCAGCACATCGCTGGGCCGGTGCTGGCCGGTCGCAGCGCAGGCGGGCAGTGCGCGCGCGCGGTCGGGCTTTCGCTTGGCGGCCTCGGACAGGGCACCCGGCTCGGTCGCTTCGGCCAGAAAGCGGCGCGGGATAACGAAGTCCGCTTCCAAACCGGTCAGA
>Ga0213830_1000653_pt1 | contig 13685 bp, 8 predicted proteins | sample SWATP11_FD_161661 | JGI IMG/M metagenome (GOLD analysis project Ga0213830, IMG submission 161661) | Coastal seawater microbial communities from Marineland, Florida, United States - SWA TP1 #1 | ecosystem: Environmental > Aquatic > Marine > Coastal | place: USA: Florida | collected 2016-08-06 | reverse complement strand
AAAACATCGAAGTGGCCGAGGTAGCGCCTCATCAGAGCCCGTATATAAGTACGCAATCACATCAGCTTAATGTAAAAAAGGCTTGTGCAATCGGAGGAGTCCATATAAGCGATTTTACATCGCGTCCCAGTGCCTAGGACCTAGAACCCAGAGTCTAACGCTTATGACGCGGGATAAACCTGCTGCTACATGTAGGCGTGAAACTTGTTTCGCGCGTCTGATCGCTGACCGCTCTTTTCTACGTTCAATTCGGCACTAAAGTAACTCCTACAATGCCTCGAACAAGGTTTTCATTGCAGAGAAAAACACTCGAACTAACCAACCCCGCAGTTCGGCTGATATCTAATATCTGACCTCTAACGGCTAAAAGCCAGCGATTTCACATCGCGTCCTAGGACCTAAATCCTAGCGCCTAGGACCTAGAGCCTAGGACCTAAAACCTAAACCCTAGCACCTGATGACGCGGGATAAACCCGCTGCTACATGGGGTTCGGCTATGCTGTTTCGTTTAGCAACGAATTAAAGCTGTCGTTGTCGTGAAGGCTGGCAAACGCGCTTTCGTGTAATAGCTCGTTACGTAGGTTAGGTGAATACTCAAGGGCCATACGAATATCAGCCATTGCATCGGCGTGTTTGTGCAGTAACGCATAGGCACAAGCACGTTGCCAGTATGCGTAGCCGTAGTCGCTATCAATTTCTAATGCTTGATTACAAAGCTCGATAGCTTCACCTGTTTCGTTAATTTCTAACAGTGCATCTGCTTTATAGGCAATGGCTTCTACGTCTTCTGGTTTACGTTTTAAGATCTCGTCAAAAATCTCAATCTTATTCGCAACGTCGCTTTCTAAATTGGCACGCATCCATAAAGAATGAACTTCATTAGTGATTGAGATCTTTTGTTGGTTTAATAAGATCTCTTCAGATCGCTCACGTAGCTTTTCTTCAAGTACTTTTAGGCGCTCTTCGTATTCTTGTGTAATCGCACTAACACGTGAGTTTACTATGTCTTCTACTTTGTTTTTCACATCACGCAGTGAATTCCAACCAACTAAAACCAAAATTGAAGCAGTAATCGTAATAATGAAAAACACATTATTAATGGTGTCTGTTGTATAAGTTAATGCTCGATCGGCAGTATCTAGTTGCGTATGAGCAACTTGTTTTGTCACATCTTCGCGCAGTTTTTGTTGGTCTTGGCGCACAGATTTTAATTCATCAAGAATATAGCGCTCTAACAATGGCTTATACATAGGTTCTTGAAGCTTATCGAGAGCTTGTTGTTGCTCTGCTTCGGTTAAAGCAGGGCGGTTTTCTGGCTCATTTTGAGCTGCTGCAAATGTACTAAAGCTCATTAAAAAAGTGATTAAAATTAAGGTATAACGCATGACATATTAATTTTTAGTGATTTCTGAGGTAACTGTAACATGCGTGAGCATTGTGGACTAGGCAAAAAAAAGCCAGCTCGGGGGAGAGCTGGCCAAACTGCTTAAACAACATAAAGTCGTAAGGGGTATCAACAGGAGTTAGGTACAATATACCCATTTTAATCTGAACAACTACTTAATACTTAATGAGTTTTTAAAAACTTATATTCGTTCTGTCAGAATCACAATGTTCGTCTAGACTTAAGGAGTCGTAAAACTAAAAGGTGAGAGTATGCGCCAACAACTAGTCCAACTGCTGTATGGAGTATCGATTTCTTCTGATCTTGATAGTGGCAATGTTGAATTAGCTGAACGCTTAATTCTGAATGCTGTACTTGATGGCCTAGAAATTGGCCGAGCTGGGATCTGGCTGTTAAACGCCGAAAATACGGCGATTGAATGCCGTTTATTACTTGATAGAGAAAACGGCAAAGAAATTCAAATGTTAGTGCTCCCTCGTGATGCATATCCTGCCTATTTTAAAGCGCTCGACACCCAACGTACGATTACCGCAGTAGATGCTCATACCGACCCTGCCACCTTTGAATTTAGCGAAAGTTACTTAACACCTCTTAACATAGGTGCAATGCTCGATGCGCCAATTCGCTATAAAGGAAAAATGATCGGAATATTTTGCTGTGAGCATATAGGTGGCAAGCGGCAATGGACAGAAGATGAATGCTCATTCATCGGTGCTTTGGCAGATCTTTATGGCAGAGCGCTCTCGGCACAAGAAAACGAACGTATCAATGCTGAACTTGAGCGTGCCAATCAGAATCTAGAACAACGTGTTGCAGAACGAACTCGTACGCTTGAAAAAACCTTATCTGAACTGACTGCGATGCAAGAAAAACTCATTGAAGCCGAAAAAATGGCTTCACTAGGTAACCTTGTTGCGGGGATTGCTCATGAGGTAAATACGCCGATTGGCATAGCTGTCACAGCAAATAGCTCAGCAAAAGATAAGCTAAACACGCTTAATAAGCACATAGATTCAAATACCTTAACAAAAGCGGCCTTACTTGAAGGCATGAATCATTTAAACGAGTGTATCAAAATATCGTTTACCAACCTTGAGCGGGCCGCAAAGCTCATAAGCGACTTTAAACAAACGGCGGTTGATCAATCATCGCTTAATTTACTCGAAACCAACATTAAAGATTACTTTGAAAATATCTTACATAGCTTAATGCCACTTACACGTAGTCATAGTGTTGAAGTAAACATCAACTGTGTTGATGACTTTTCGCTTATAACCGTGCCGGGGGCGCTTAGCCAAATATTCTTAAATCTTGTAAATAACAGCTGTGTGCACGGATTTGTTGGCCGTGAGCAAAACCGCATAGATATCGCTGTAAGTATCGATAACGACACCAATAGTTACACCATAACCTATAAAGACAACGGTCATGGCATGACCGAAGATGTAATGTACAAGGTATTTGAGCCATTTTTCACTACCAAGCGAGGTAATGGTGGCAGTGGTTTAGGTATGTCGATAGTTTATAACCTTGCAACGCAAGCGCTACAAGGCGAAGTGAGCATTGATAGCAAACCCGATAAGGGCGTCACTGTCACCTTCAAATTGCCGCAAAAGCTCACATAACTAATTAATAATTATACAAGTTGTTGGCTAAATAATCTGGTGACTGGGTAATAAAATTAAAAATTAATCAGTTTGCTTAGCAAGACAAGAAATATCAGTGCATTCGTTGTCTTGGCAAAATTGTTTGATACGTTTTTTAGAATATAAATAATTAATGCTCAAAGGCGTTATCAACAGCGTTAGCCAAAACAACACCGAGTTTCTAAAGGTTAGCCCCACAAGCGAAGCCACCACGAGTCCCGTTAACATTAAAATAGGTAAATTGGCGATAAAAAAGTTAATGCTTAGTTGTCTAGCAACGTCAGGATTAATGGTTTTCATAAGGGCTACTCGCTATTAAAAAATACCCTTATAAAATGGACGGTTTTATAACATGAATCAAATCAGATTTTTCTATCGGTGCAATCGATTTAAAACCATGTTCTGGATCTAGCTTTATTAATGGGCAACTCCTATAGTTTTAAACAACAGGAACTTATTTGCTATTAGTTATTCATAACTATTAGAAAATCTCTTTTTATGACGAAAGGGATAAAAGCGATTTTTAGCGTTTCGTCATATTTTTAGCTTATGAGGAGCACATAATGAGTAATGGAAAAACGGGCCAGTGCCCGGTAATGCATGGTAGTAACACTGTCACCGCTCAATCAAATACCGACTGGTGGCCAAACGCGCTCAATTTCGACATTCTTCATCAACACGACAGCAAAACGAATCCTTACGGCAAAGACTTTAATTACGCAGAAGCATTCAAATCCCTTGATCTTGAAGCCGTTAAAACCGATTTAAAAAACTTAATGACCGAAAGCCAGCAGTGGTGGCCAGCTGACTGGGGCCATTACGGTGGTTTAATGATCCGTATGGCATGGCACTCAGCGGGTTCATACCGTTTAGAAGATGGCCGTGGTGGCGGTGGTACAGGTAACCAACGCTTTGCGCCATTAAATTCGTGGCCAGATAACGCTAACTTAGACAAAGCACGTCGCTTACTTTGGCCAATCAAAAAGAAATACGGTAATAAGCTTTCTTGGGCAGATTTAATGATCTTAGCCGGTAATATGGCATATGAATCAATGGGTTTAAAAACCTTTGGTTTTGCCGGTGGCCGCGAAGATATTTGGCACCCAGAAAAAGACGTTTACTGGGGCGCTGAAAAAGAATGGTTAGCACCTAGTGATGAGCGCTATTCAAATGTAGCTAAACCAGACACCATGGAAAACCCATTGGCAGCGGTACAAATGGGCTTAATTTATGTAAACCCTGAAGGGGTGAATGGTAACCCTGATCCGCTTAAAACAGCGGGGCAAGTTCGCGAAACATTTGCCCGTATGGCGATGGATGACGAAGAAACTGCAGCGCTTACAGTCGGTGGCCACACTGTGGGTAAAACTCATGGTAATGGTAGTGAAGAAAACGTAGGCCCTGAGCCAGAAGCAGCTGATGTATTTGAGCAAGGCCTTGGCTGGAACAACCACAACTCACGCGGTATTGGTCGCGATACCATGACATCAGGCATCGAAGGCGCGTGGACCACTCACCCAACTAAATGGGATAACGGCTATTGCTACTTACTGCTTAATTACGAGTGGGAACTTAAGAAGAGCCCTGCAGGTGCGTGGCAGTGGGAACCAATCGATATTAAGGAAGAAGACAAACCAGTTGATGTAGAAGATCCATCAATTCGTTTAAATCCTATTATGACTGACGCCGATATGGCGATGAAGATGGACCCAACCTATCGTAAGATTATTGAGCGTTTTAACGATGATTTTGAATACTTTAGTGATGTGTTTGCACGTGCATGGTTTAAACTGACGCACCGTGACCTAGGTCCTAAATCACGTTATTTAGGTGCCGATGTACCAAGCGAAGATCTGATCTGGCAAGATCCGATCCCTGCGGTTGATTACACCTTATCAGACAGCGAAATTAGCGAGCTTAAAACCAAGCTACTTAACTGTGGTGTAAGCCAAGCAGACTTAATCGCAACAGCATGGGATAGCGCGCGTACTTACCGTGGTTCAGACCATCGCGGTGGTGCAAATGGTGCACGTATTCGCCTAGCACCGCAAAAAGATTGGCAAGGTAACGAGCCTGAGCGTTTAGCTAAAGTATTAAGTGCACTTGAATCAGTACAAGCGGGTTTAAGTAAACCAGTAAGCCTCGCTGATTTAATTGTACTTGGTGGCTCAGCAGCGGTTGAACAAGCAGCAAAAGCAGCGGGTGTTGATATAACCGTGCCATTTGCGCCTGGCCGTGGTGATGCTACAGACGAGATGACAGATGCAGACTCGTTCGACGTGCTTGAGCCAATTCACGATGGATTCCGTAACTGGCTCAAAAAAGACTATGCGGTTTCAGCAGAAGAGCTAATGTTAGAGCGTACGCAATTAATGGGCTTAACAGCACCAGAAATGACCGCTCTTGTTGGTGGCATGCGTGTACTTGGTACTAATCATAATGGTACTTTACACGGTGTATTTACAGATAACGTAGGCACACTCAGTACTGACTTTTTCGTTAACCTAACCGATATGGCTAATACGTGGAAACCACTAGGTAAGGGCTATTACGACATCATCGATCGCAGCACAGGTGTAACTAAATGGACAGCAACACGCGTTGATTTAGTGTTTGGTTCAAACTCAATCCTACGCTCATACGCAGAGTTTTACGCACAAGACGACAACAACGAACGTTTTGTAAAAGACTTTGTCGACGCATGGGTCAAAGTAATGAACGCCGATCGCTTCGACATTTAACTTAAAATTCCGTTAAGTACAAAGGCCACAAAGTTTAACTGTGTGGCCTTTTTTATTTAGAGAAGTTAGCGAGTTACGAGGGGAAAGAGTAAAGTTACGAGGTAAGAGATGCGAGATTCGAGGTGGCAGCGATTTTACATCGCGTCCTAGAACCCAGAACCTCGCTGATGACGCGGGATAAACCCGCTGCTACACGTAGGCGTGAAACTTGTTTCGCGCGTCTGATCTGAAGGCTGATGCTCTTTTACTTCTCAATCCCAAACCAATAACTATTTTGAAAAATACTCTCTTTTAACTCTCTTTCACTGTAGGCATACGTGCTTTGCCAAAACAGACGATCAAAAAGGTACTTATCACCTTCTTTAGCGAGAATTTTAAAATTGAGTAATGATGAATAGGCAACTTCTTGATTTGCTAACACTTCATTTTTACAGCTAGCATAATCAACTGCACCTGGGCACTGTGACATCATTGCAAAGCTAATGCTGTTATCAGCTTCTAATTGCCAATAACTACTTGGCGTAAAGTTAGCTCTGTTTTCTAGGCCATATTGGTCAGCGTAATAGAAGCTGCCTTTACCATCATCATTTATATACCAGTATATCTTCTGGTTGCCGCTGGTATAGCCTTGACGTAAGTAACTAAATAGCTGCTTATAGTCATCAAGTGTGATGGTTGAATCATCAATCACTTCCATAAATTCATACCCTAAGCGAGCTTGGCGTTCGTCTTTATTTCGTTCGCGCGCCATGATCATTTTGCCATCAGGCTGAGTGAAAAATTGTAAGCTAGTATCTAGGCCATTGCCTGTTACTTTAACGGTTTCGCCATTATTGTCTAAGTCGTAATGCCACTTAAACGAGTCTGTATTTTCAGGCGTATTAAATGTTACCGTTGCAGTATCGGCGGCAGTGATGGTGAAATATGTTGGTAAATAGCGGAACGTTAGGCCTTCACCTGTATCTGAATTTTTGTTATTCAAACGGCCTGTATATGATTTGCCTACTGTAAGCTCAGGAACCGCAATAGGAGTAAGTTTGCGCAGTGTGCTAATCGTTGTTTTTACTTGCAATGCTTCAGCAAGTTCGGCTGACTCATTAATATAATTCTGAGCACTTTCATCTTGATAAGTTAGAGCATGACGTAGTTTTAGCACTAAAAAGTCATCAAATTGGGCAATGACTTCTGCATCAACAAGATCAAGATCAAATGCGACATCTACCTCATGACCAAGGTTACTAAATTGCTTTGTGTTTTGAGTTACAACTAATGTATCACTCTCAATTTTTAATGTTTTGCCATCTAACGTTGCCGAAAATTCAGCATGAGGGAATGACGTAGTACTTCCTGAAGCCGTCGGAATAAAGCTTGCTAAAGGTACTTCAAAGTAACTTTCTTCACCTGCTGCACTTAAATAATTAACAGAGTGGAATGAGCTTTGCTCTACATCAGCGTAGTACGCAGAACTAAACTCTGTATTTGATTTATAAAGGGTAACGACTTCGCCTTTATCGGTTGAAACATTAAAAAGCTCAACACGAATAGCATCATCGCGCTTAGCCAACACTTCCATTTCAAGAAGGGCTTGTTGATTACATTCATGCAAGCAATCAATCGCTTGGGTATTTAATGCAATCACATCAGGATTCGACCAATCAAAACGGCTTAGCTCACCATTTTGAGCAATCACCCCGGCATCTTCAGTAGCAAATACCAGCTCTACGCTACCATCGCTTGATTGCCACTTACCCATCACTTCGCTATTGCTAAGCTCAATAGGTTGCCATGCAGCACGATTCTCGGCGACATTAACGGTTAGAGTATATTGATTACTCGCTTTACCGTCAGACACTTCCACAGTAAAAGCATGGTTAGCTACTTCGAATAAGCTTGGCTCTGCACTAAAAGTTACTTGATTACTGCTGGTGGTTACAGTCAGCCACTCTGGTTTATCAATAATCGTTGTTGTCACACTGTCGTTTTGCTCATCTTTTAAATCAACAACTAAATTAGTTGATTCAAGCGCTTTGGCTGAGAGAGTGAGTGAGCCAGAAAGCGTCGGTGCAGTATTTTGCTCTACTTTTACATCTGGCGTTTTATCTGTTGATGAACCGCCACCACAGGCTGTTAGAGCCAGAGTCAGTGCCGATACGCTGAGAAGTTTTTTCATTTAGGTCCCTTAAATTTATTGTTCTATTGAAGTCAAAGAAATTTAAGTTACCTAAAACGGGTAATTCAGTAAAGTGAATATGTAACTGAACGTAAACAAAAAAGTGAGCTAACTTGCTCACCTTTTCTTGGAAGGGCTTATTGCGCTTGTTGCGCAACATGGTCCATATATTCGTCAAACGTGCCCTGAAAATCGATAAGCTGTTGATCTTTAATATCGATGATACGAGTCGCTAAAGACGATACAAACTCACGGTCGTGGCTTACAAAAATCAGCGTGCCTTGGTAATCTTTTAATGCATTATTGAGTGCTTCAATGGCTTCCATATCCATGTGGTTGGTTGGCTCGTCCATAATTAGCACGTTGATGTCTTGCATCATTAACTTACCAAACAATAGGCGGTTCTTTTCACCACCCGAGCAATTACGGGCTTTTTTGTTAGCGTCGTCTGCGGTAAATAATAAACGGCCTAACATAGCACGAACCATTAAATCGTTGTGCTTAGCGGTGCGCCACTGCGACATCCAATCAAATAAAGTTAAGTCGTTATCAAAGTCTTTACTGCTATCTTGCGGGCAATAACCAATGCTGGCATTTTCAGACCACTTAACCACACCTTCGTTACTTTGTAATTCATTCACTAGGCAACGTAGTAGGGTGGTTTTACCAACACCGTTTTCACCAATAACTGCAAGCTTAGCGCCGGCTTCAAGTAATAACTCACCACCGCTGAACAGAGTTTCGCCATCAAATCCATGACCTAGCTTAGTAAGCTCTAATGCTTGGCGATACATCTTTTTGCCTTCGTCAAAACGAAGTGACGGGCTAATACGGCTTGACGCTTTTACTTCATCAAGCTTAATTTTATCCATGCGCTTAGCACGAGAGCTCGCAAGTTTTGCTTTTGATGCGTTAGCACCAAAACGGTTTACGAACTCTTGTAGCTCGTCAATTTCGGCGCTCTTCTTTGCGTTTTCAGCAAGTAGCTGTTCGCGTTGCAAGCTTGAAGCTTCGATCCACTTTTCGTAGTTACCTGGGTAAATTCTTAGCTCACCGTAATCGATATCGGCCATGTGTGTACATACCGAGTTTAAGAAGTGACGGTCGTGCGAGATGATAATCATCGTACACTTACGCTGGTTAAGCTCGTTAGCTAGCCATGTAATGGTGTGAATATCAAGGTTATTGGTTGGCTCATCAAGTAGTAAAATATCAGGGTTTGCAAATAGCGCTTGTGCTAACAGCACACGAAGTTTCCAGCCCGGCGCAACGTTTGCCATTAAGCCATAATGAAACTCTTGCTCAATACCCGCTTGGATCAAAATTTCTTCCGCACGACTTTCTGCTGTGTAGCCATCCATTTCGGCAAAAATGCTTTCAAGCTCAGCGACTTTCATGCCGTCTTCTTCACTCATTTCTGGCAGTGAGTAGATACGGTCGCGCTCTTGTTTAACTTTCCATAGTTCTGCATCACCCATGATCACCGCATCAACCACAGTGTATTGCTCAAATGCAAACTGATCTTGGCTTAGCGTGCCTAGCTTTAAACCCGGTGCAATCGACACATTGCCAGACGTTGGCACAAGCGCACCACTTAGAATTTTCATGAAGGTCGATTTGCCGCAGCCATTCGCACCAATTAAACCATAGCGGTTACCGTTACCAAACTTAGCTGAAATGTTCTCAAACAGAGGCTCTGCACCAAATTGCATGGTGATATTTGCGGTTGAAATCAACGAATTGTTCCTAGAAAAATACTGACAGGGTTATGGGCGCAGCAACTGCGAAAATAAACAAGCAATAGGGTAAATAATAGGCCGCGGATTATACAGATCAGCCCCTAATAACGCTATTAAAAAAGGAAAGTTTCAAGTTACGAGGGGAAAGAGTAAAGGGGAAAGGTGCGAGATGCGAGGTGCGAGATTCGAGTCTGTAGCAGCGATTTTACATCGCGTCCTAGCGCCTAGAACCCAGATCCTAGCGCCTATGTTTCATTCGTAGGCGTGAAACTTGTTTCGCGCGTCTGACCGCTGAAGACTGAACGCTCTTTTTATGTTCGATTCGGCACTAAAGTACCTCCTACAATAACTCCTAAAGGGTTGTCATTGCAGAGAAGAGAACCCGACCTACATAAACCCGCAGCACGCCTGACATCTAATATCTGACGTCTAACGACTAGAAACCAGCTATTTCATATAGCGTCCTAGAGCCTAGCACCCAGCGCCCAGACCCCAGCACCTAGCGCCCATGTTTCATTCGTAGGCGTGAAACTTGTTTCGCGCGTCTAAGAGCTAAAGGCTGAACGCTCTTATTTATTTTTGGTTCGGCACTGAAGTACCTCCTACAAGACCTCCTACAAACGGAACAAATTACGAAAAAAACCTGAAAATATATAAATATAGTTAATACTTTAGGGAAATCAGGCGATAATACTAAGTAATATGACAACAAAGGTGGATTCAATGTCTGCAGGTATTTCTTTCAACAATTTGAGCATCACAAAAAAAATACACGCTATAACATGCATTGCCATAACGGCATTTGTCATTATCGTGGTGACGAACTATATCGCGATGAATGACAATAAAATCTCGCTCGACGAGTTAGAAAAGTCGTCTTATCAGGTCGTAAAACTTACTTCAGAAAATGTAGCATTACTCGAAAAACTAGATGAGTTATACACTCAAGCAGTCACGTTTGGTGAGTCAGACTTAGTCGATAGTGCTTCACAAACGTATAAAAAGATTAATGAAAACCTACAAAACATCATCAGCATCAACGACAGCTATGTGCATGCCGATACCAAAAAACAATTAGAGCTTTATGCACAAACCTCGTCGATGATCGCCACTTCAATGATCGATGGCACTGCTGACTTTAGTAAAATTCAGCAGCAAGCACAGCAAAAAACACAGCAATATGAGGCTGTTTTAGCGGGATTTAAACGTGCACAAACCCGTGCAGACGACCGCTTTTTTGAACTAGTGCAAGCAACTAAAGCCCGTTCAGACAATGCACTAAACTTAATGCTTATTGTGTCTGTAGTGTCACTGATTCTGCTTATTGCTACCTCAATTTGGATTGCTCGAGGAATTGGCTCATCAGCAAGTGCTGCGGCAAATAACTTACGTCTATTAGCTGACGGTAAAGGCTCGTTAAGCACCCAACTTGAAGTTCACGCTAAAGATGAAATTGGCCAAGTGTCAATTAACTTTAATGCTTTTATACAGCTGTTAAAAGCTGCGGTACTTGAGGTAATAGCGGTTTGTGAACCATTAATGGAGAACTCAACGCGACTTGTACAAGGTATGGAACGTGCAGAGCGCGCAACAACCAAACAAACATCAGATGCCGAAATCGTTAAACAGTCGATGGAAGAAATGCGTCAAAGTGTTGCTGATATTTCTCATTCAGCGGCAAATGCATCACAAGCTGCACAAACAGCCGAGCGCGAAGTTGAGCAAAGCAGAACGCAAATACAGCGCTCTGTGACTGAGTCAAAAACATTAAGTGATGAGATTAACCAAGCGGCATCAACAATTAACCAGCTGGCAAATGACACTAAAAATGTGACTCAAATCTTAAACGTAATTACCTCGATTGCAGAGCAAACCAATTTGCTTGCTTTAAATGCGGCTATTGAGGCTGCGCGTGCAGGTGAACAAGGCCGTGGCTTTGCGGTTGTAGCAGATGAAGTACGTGAGCTTGCCTCAAGAACGTCGCACTCAACTAACGAAATCAGGGAGCTGCTTTCAACTTTGACAACCGCAGCAAGCCATGCGGTAAATGCTATGAATTCGGCTCGTGATATGGCTACAAACAATGCCGAAGCAGCAGAAAATACAGGGCAATCGATAGATAAAATCTCTGAGCAGATTTTAGAAATTAACGGTATGAATTCGCAAATCGCCGCAGCCACCGAAGAGCAAACATCAGTTGCTAGTATGGTTGTTGAGAACGTGTCGAATATGCATATGTCGTTTGAAGAAACAATGGATTCATTGTCGGCGGTACGTGATGTCGCGAAAAACCTTCATTACCTTTCTGATTCGTTGCTCGACGCCACAGCTAAATTTAAAATTGAGTAATTTAAGCGAATAAAAAACCAGGCACATTTAAATTGCCTGGTTTTTTATTAATGAAAGTAAAGACTTAAAAAGTACCGACTACTTTAACTTTATCAGTTACTTTTGCTGCATCGATATAACCAATGGCGTCGCCGTTGGCTGCAACAAAATCAATAACAGCTTGATCGTTTGCTAGTTTCTCAGGTGGCGTACCTTTACCGGTAAATACCAGTTTTGACCAATAAGCGTTAAGCTGGCTGCCCGACTTACCAACCACCTTATCGTTAAACTCATCGCTTACGCTGTTGCCGTCTTGGTTTACCGGGTTTACTTTAGTGCCATCGTCAAACGATTTTGTCTTGCCAAGGTAAATCTTTTTGATTGTTCCTTCATCAATAGCATTGCCATTTGCAGGATTTACAATAACAGCAACCTCAGCAAATGCAGCGTGCGAGCAAAGAGTCATTGCTGTAGCGATTAATAATTTTTTCATCATGAGCTCCAATTAAAAAACTAAATCAACAGCAACAGCAACAACGTCGGTTTCTGTATCTGAAATGTCATCTTTAAAGCGGCTGAAATCTACTTTTAATGCAGCAGATGGGTGGAAGTCATAACGAGTACCAATGGTATACACATTGCTTTTTGCTCTAACGCCTTCAAGCACCTGATTAATACCCGCGTTTAAAGCAGGTACTGCAGGTAGCGCGTTGTAGCGATTGCTATCGTGTTTGTCGTCGTTATTTTCGTAAGTTAAGTGCACAATCCACTCATCCATACGGTAACCAACAGACGTGTAGTATTGAGTTTGTTTAGCAAGAGCACTGTTTTCTACTTCAAACTCAGTGTATTCCGCATCAAACAAAATGTCGTTGTAATCAATTGAAAAGCCCACAGCGAAGAAAGAACCATCATCTTCGTCTACCGCAATATCATCTGCTTGATCAACAAAGCCGGCAGCGCGAAGAGTTTGCTCAAGGCCATTAAGTGCAACACCTGCATCTGTGTCGTTTTCAATTGCAATTGTTGTATCGGCTACAAAGTACGCAGCACGAGCACTGAACCAGTCATAGCTCATCGTCCAGTTGATACCAGCAATATCATTAAGCTCTGTATCGCCATTAACCGATACCACAGCAATGTTGCCATCGAAGCTACCGTAAATAACTTGAACGGTTGAATCCCAATCACCTAATTGCGTGTTATGTAACAGGCTTAGGCCTTCATACGTTGAAAACGGGAGGTTATAAACAGATTGCGGCGGACGAACCCAACGGTAAGTGTAACCAACGTCTAAGAAGTCTGAATAACGGTAAAAAGGCACGCGCATTTTACCAGCACTCACTTGTAGCTCATCGCTGAACTCATAAGTTAGATAAGCCCATTCAAATTCAGCATCAAAATCATCGCTACCACGTGCTACAATTTGTGCCGTAGCGCTTAGTTTTTCTTGTAAATCTGCAGAAAGCTGTAATGCGAACATACTTTCGTTTTTAAACGAAATATCGTCATCGTAACCGTAAAGAGTAGCGTCGTCGTCAAGGGCTTTACCGCCAACAATAGAAGCAAAGCCGTTTATGCGAACCTCTGCCATTGTGTTTGCAGACACAAAAGCAGCACATAGAGCCAATGCAATAGGAAGTTTTTTCATTGTGT
>Ga0213830_1000652_pt1 | contig 13820 bp, 8 predicted proteins | sample SWATP11_FD_161661 | JGI IMG/M metagenome (GOLD analysis project Ga0213830, IMG submission 161661) | Coastal seawater microbial communities from Marineland, Florida, United States - SWA TP1 #1 | ecosystem: Environmental > Aquatic > Marine > Coastal | place: USA: Florida | collected 2016-08-06 | reverse complement strand
GAGGTGTTACACCATTGGTTTTGTTGTTAAACTTCTCTGGCCATAGCTGATAAAACTCATTGAATAGGCCCGCTTTAAGTAGCTCAGTGTGAAGTGCAGCTACACCATTCACCGAATAGCTACCAACAATCGCTAAATATGCCATGCGAATTTGTGGCTCAGGGCCTTCTTCGATAAGCGACAGCGCACGTTGTTTTTCAACATCACCTGGCCACGCTAACGCAACTTCAGCTAAGAAACGCGCATTGATTTCGTAGATTATTTCTAAGATACGCGGTAATAATCGGGCAAATAAAGATACTGACCACTTCTCTAATGCTTCAGGAAGTAAAGTGTGGTTTGTATAAGCCATGGTCTTAGTCGTGATAGACCACGCTTCTTGCCAATCTAGCTCATACTCATCAACCAAAATACGCATAAGCTCAGCGACAGCAATACTTGGGTGCGTATCGTTTAATTGAAAAACATGGTAATCAGCAAAATCAGAGAAGTCTTCGCCATGTTTGCTAACCCAAGTGTCAATGATGTCTTGTAAACTCGCTGATGATAAGAAGTACTGCTGACGTAAACGCAGTTCTTTACCATTCTCACTGCTGTCATTCGGGTAAAGAACCATGGTAATTTGTTCAGCTAAGTTTTTACGCGCTACTGCTTCTGAGTAACTACCCGCATTGAATTCGCTCAAATCAAATTCGTCTGTTGCTTCTGATTTCCATAAACGTAAGGTATTTACAATATCATTCTTGTAACCCGGAATTGGCACATCATAAGGCACAGCTAAAACATCATGAGAATCTAGCCATTGACGGTGCTCACGACCATATTTATCAGTATAGCTTTCAACATGACCAAAGAATTTTACGCGCTTTGATTGCTCAGGTGCACTTAGTTCCCACGGGTGTCCTTCACGTAGCCAGTTATCTGGTTGTTCAATTTGATGACCATTTTCAATAGCTTGATTAAACATGCCGTATTCATAGCGAATACCATAACCAACCACAGGTAATGCAAGGCTTGCACAGCTATCTAAGAAGCATGCAGCTAAGCGCCCTAAACCACCATTACCAAGGCCTGCATCATGCTCAGCCTCAGCAACTTGCTCGAGCTCTGTGCAGTATTCTTGTAACGCTTTAGCGACTTGCTCATCTAAGTCTAAGTTCAAAATCGCATTGCCAAGTGCACGCCCCATTAAAAACTCAAGTGATAAGTAAGCTGTTTTACGGCGTTTTTGTTCATGGATTTGCTGTTTGGTCACACGGCAACGAGCAACTAATCGGTCACGAATAGTTAATGCTAATGCATGGTATAAATACAGTTGTGATTTACCCACTTTGTCACGCCCAAGGGTGTAATAAAAATGGCGTGATAAGTCATCATCTAGCGTACTTTCATCAACTGTAGGCGCATCCTGCCAGCCCTTTACAATACATACTTGATCGGCATTTTTAGCCATGATTTAGATCCTCTGAATTGGCGGTAAAAACCCAGCTGCTCATTGCAGCAATCTGGTGTTCCTTATCAACAAATTGTGTTGACATAGGATGAATGCTGGTCAGTGCTAACTGCCACTTTCCTTTTTCTAAACTAGGAAGTTGGCAAGTTACCGGCTCTGCTCCTGCATTTAATATGATCAATAAAGCTTGATTTGTATGCTTGTCGGTCAGGCTGTATATCAACACTTGGCGATCACCTTGATGCCAATCGTCTTGTTGCATATTGGAGCCTGATTCGGTGAACCACGCGACTTCATAACGCGGGTCATTATCGTGAACAAAAAAGCGATGTTTAAAAATACTGAACTGCTTGCGAATGCGCAGAACATCGTCAATAAATCGAGTTAAAGGATGACTGAATTGTGAGTCTTTCCATGCAAGCCAGCTTGTGCGATTATTTTGACAATAGGCGTTATTGTTACCGCCTTGTGAGTGTGCCATTTCGCTTCCTAATGAGAGCATAGGCACGCCTTTAGAAAGTAACAAAGTTAACAGCATATTTTTTTGTTGTTGTAAGCGTAATTTGCTCACTTGTGGATCGTTGGTAAACCCTTCGACACCACAATTGAATGAGTGATTGCCACTGTGGCCATCACGATTTTGCTCACCATTAGCTTCGTTGTGTTTATGCTCGTAGCTGACTAAATCAGCCAGCGTGAAGCCATCATGGCTGGTGATAAAGTTAATACTGTTAAGTGGCCCACGTAGGTTGTGCTCAAACAAGTCAAACGAACCATGTAAACGTTTTGCAAGCTCGCCAATTACGCCCTGCTCTTGTTTCCAAAAGCGTCTTATCGTATCGCGATACTTATCATTCCATTCACGCCAAGGCGCAGGAAAAGCCCCTAATTGGTATCCACCGGGGCCAATATCCCACGGCTCTGCAATCAGTTTAACTTGGCTTAGTACTGGGTCTTGATTAATCGCTTGGAAAAACGCATGTGCCTGATTAAAGCCATTAGGGTTACGCGCTAAAATGGTCGCTAAGTCAAAACGAAAGCCATCGACTCCCATCACTTCAACCCAATAACGCAAGCTATCAAGTACCAGCTGTAAAGAGCGAGGCGAATCAATATTTACGGTGTTACCACAGCCTGTATCATTAATATAATGCTGGGGTTTATCAGCAACGGTGCGGTAGTAACCTAGATTGTCTAAGCCACGTAGCGACAAGATAGGTCCATCTGTGCCTGCCTCTGCTGTGTGGTTATAGACCACGTCGAGTATTACTTCGATATCTGCTTTGTGAAGCGCCGCCACCATTTCTTGAAACTCGCTAATATCATCATTAACCAGATACTCTTTATGCGGTGTAAAGAAATTAAGTGTGTTGTAGCCCCAGTAGTTTTGTAAGCCTTTGGCTGTTAAAAACTGCTCACTGATAAAAGCATGAACGGGTAATAACTCTAAGCAAGTCACACCAATAGTACGTAAATGTTCTATAAAACTAGGGTGGCTTAAACCTAAAAACTTACCTTGTAACGGTTTTGGGATCTCAGGGTGGCGGCAGGTTGCACCAACCACATGACACTCATAAATTACCGTTTTTCCCCAGCAGTGATTCGGTTTTTTACCTGTGTAAGGTGCCAGTTCACGGACTCGTGATTTTGGCATATCAATGGCATTATTAACCTGACTTAACTTTCCTACAGGCATTTGCCCATAGTGACGTTCACTCCAAGTAAACTCACCATACAAATCTCGGGCATACGGGTCTAACAGCAATTTGTGATTATTAAAAAATAGTCCTTTTTCGGGTGCGTACTCACCATCAGCGCGAAAGCCATACAAGGCGCCACTTTTCAAAGGGCTCACTTTCAGTGTCCAGATGCCACCTTCGTTCATATGCATCGCAAGGGTAAGAATTTCTGAATGACCGCTGCTATCAAATAAGCACAGAGACATATGTTGTGCTTGTGGTGCGTACACAGCAAAGTTTACGCCCTCACCAACAACAGACGCCCCTAAAGGTGAGCTCACACCGACTTCTAGTTCGACACTATGACTCATCGCTCACCTTCTTAAGGTAAATTGTCGCAAGGCCAGGCAAAGAAACACTAATACTTTGATTAAAGCCATGACTTTCTTTCGCTTGGCTTACAATTATTTGCTCTGCATGATTAGTTGCTTCAACGCCAGAACCAAAGTAATCCTCTTTGTCGGTATTCAAAATAACTTGATAGGTACCAGCTTTTGGCACACCAATCACGTAGTCGTGATACACCTGCGGCGTTAAATTACAGATCACCACCACAAAGTCTTCAGCTTTTTTTGCATAGCGAATAAAGCTAAAAATACTTTGCTCAGCATTATTGCTATCAAGCCACGCAAAACCCGCAGGGCTTGTATCCTGCTCGTATAAAGCTGGCGTGCTAGTGTATACAGCATTTAAATCTTTAATCGTTTGCTGCATACCACTGTGGCTAATATGCTCAAGTAAATGCCAATCAAGCGATTGGTCGTGATTCCACTCTTTACGCTGGGCGATTTCTGCACCCATAAACAATAATTTTTTACCTGGATGCGCCCACATAAAGGCATAGTATGCACGTAAATTTGCAAACTTTTGCCAGTCATCTCCTGGCATTTTTTCAATTAATGAGCCTTTACCATGCACCACTTCATCGTGGCTAAGCGGTAGAATGTAGTTCTCGCTGTAGGCGTAAACCATTGAAAACGTCATTTCATGGTGGTGATGCGAACGGTAAATTGAATCGCGCTGCATATAATGCAAACTGTCGTTCATCCAGCCCATGTTCCACTTATAACCAAAACCTAAACCATCATGGTCAACTTGGCGCGTAACACCTGGCCATGCTGTAGACTCTTCGGCCACCATCATAATGCCCGGATTTTTTGCATAGCAGCGCATATTGACTTGTTTTAAGCACTCAATGGCGCCTAAATTTTCTCTGCCACCGAATTGATTTGCAACCCATTGCCCTTCTTCACGGCTATAGTCTAGATAAAGCATTGAGGCAACCGCATCCACGCGTAAACCATCAATGCCAAATTCATGCAGCCAATACATTGCATTCGCAATTAGGAAGCTACGAACCTCTGCGCGATCATAATTGTAGATATAGGTATTCCAATCAGGGTGAAAACCTTGCCTAATATCAGCATGTTCGTATAGATGGGTGCCATCAAAACGATGTAAACCATGAGGATCACTTGGGAAATGACCTGGTACCCAGTCAAGAATAAGGCCAATATCGGCTTCGTGACATTGCTCGACGAAGTAAACAAAATCTTCAAAGCTGCCATAGCGACTGGTCGGGGCAAACAATCCAACAGGTTGATAACCCCAAGAACCATCAAATGGGTACTCGCTGATTGGCATTAATTGTAGGTGCGTAAAACCGAGCTCTTTTGTGTAAGGAATAAGATTATCAGCAAGTTCACGCCATGTGAGATAGCGCTCGCCATCATCTCGTCTTTGCCAAGAACCCGCATGCACTTCATAAATACTAACAGGCGCATCAATACTGTTTCGTTTTGCACGATTTGCTAACGCCTTTTCAGAAAGCTGAATACCTGTTTTTAGCTTTTGTAGCACTGACGCCGTACCCGGTGCTTGTTGCATCTTAAACGCAAATGGATCGGCTTTATCAAGCACTTCTCCTGTTAGAGTGGTGATAGCAAATTTATAGCATTGATGCTCTTTAAGCCCAGGAATAAATAACTCCCATACCCCACTGGCAGGATGAAAACGCATAAAATGACGATTACGCTGCCAATAGTTAAATTCACCAATAACCGATACACTACTGGCATTCGGCGCCCACACTGTAAAGCGAACACCATCAACGCCTTGTTCAGTCACAAAATGTGCACCAAAATGTTGATACGCATGCTCTAAACTGCCTTCATTAAACAGATACATTGCCTGTTCATCTAAGCTGCTTTCAAAGCTGTACTCATCGTATTGTTGATGAGTAAATTCATTGCTATAGCTAACTTCTAGCTGGTATTCAGGCTTAGTTTTTGATTTGATATTTGCGATAAATAAATGACTATCACCTTGTTGCTGCGCAACGATTTTTTCTGTGCCAAGCAGAATCGAAACACTGCTTGCGCCAGGCAAAAAGCAACGAATTTCATAGCTTGTAGGGCCACTTTTATGCGCCCCAAGAAAGCTGAAAGGATCTCTAAAACAACCACTGGCTAATGCATCGATTTGTTTTTGATAAATAACAGATTGTGCACTTTGCTCTTGACGAACACGACTTCGCATTATTGATTCCTTATCGAAATTAAATTGGCTAAGAATGACTGTTGCGCTTCGATAATCTGCGCAGCTGGACGCGACAATAAACGCCGCCAATTTGGGTACTCTTTATCAGTACCGGGGATATTTACAGGCAGTATTTGCTGATCTAAGTCATCTATTTGAATAGTAAATAGCTTTGCTGGTGCTGCCGCTAATGAGGATGCCAACGCTTCATAAACCGTAAAGGCATCTGTTTCTAACGATAAATGCTGATTTGACTCTCGTGCTATAAAATTAAGCATACGATGCTTTTCAATGTTTCTCGCATCGAATTGAGCCCGAGTTTGCTCATCATCAAGCAAACCATATTGTTGTTTAATCGTAATATCATGGCCAATCCACCAGCCTTTGAATGGTGGTACGTCATGGTTGGCTATCATTAAAAGACTATGAGGAGCAAAATGCTCAGCCGCTAAAAACTCACCTTGGTGATCCTTTTCAAAGTAGAACAACCCGTTTGAATAGATTGCACTTGCTTTTAATGCTTCACGCACTTCATTAGGTACCACGCCTAAATCTTCGCCAATAACCACACATTGATTGAGGTGAGATTCAATCTTTAGAATTGCTAATAGTTGTTCAAAGGGATAATAGACATAACAACCATCTTGCTGGGAATTATTTTCAAAACACCACCAAAGTCGGCGTATCGCCATAACGTGGTCAATTCTAAGACCACCAACATCTTCCATATTGGCGCGGATAAGTGAGCGATAAAACGCAAAATTGTCTTTACTTAACTTCTGTGGATTAAGTGCCGGCAAGCCCCAATTCTGACCATGTTCAGCCCAAGGGTCTGGCGGAGCTCCAACATGTGCATTTTCGGCAAATAATTCATTTTGGCTCTTGAACTCACTGCCATCACCTGCACAGCCAACGGCTAAGTCATTAATAAGGCCAATTGCCATACCACTGTCACGGGCAGCTTGCTGGCAGATATTTAATTGAAGGTGAGCTTGCCATTGTAAATAGCTAGCATAATCACGGTCCCCAACCAACATGGTCGACAGGCTGTGTTTATGGGTTTCACAAAAACGAGTGAACTGCTGTTTTCGCTCTGCTGAGCCAAATTCACAAAAGTGTTGATATAAACAGCTAAACACTTGATATTTAAAGTCACTAACTGATGTATAATCAATGTAAGTCGCATCGGTTTGCGGTTTATCCGCTAACAATTTAATAACTGCATTATTATTTTTTGCGTCTTCGCATAATGACACTGCAATATACAGCGGGTTCAATAACGCTCGGCTATTTGGACTATAGGGACTCGCCCTCTCTGGGCTGTGTTCAAACAGTAAATGCAGTGGATTAAGCAACACATAATCCATGTTTTTAGTCGCGGCTGCTTTAATAAGCTTTGTTAAGTCAGCGAAGTCACCAATTCCTAACCCCTCTTCATTGCATAAGCTATAAAGCTGAATGGATAAGCCCAAACGCTTTTTGTCATCAATAGAGAAGCTTTCTTTAGGTGTGATCCATAGCTGACTGTGAGATTGCTGATCTGCCACAGTAATGAGTGCATCATGATAACCAATTGGCATTTCAGGAACTGGCAATGCAAGCTCAAGATAACGAATACCGTTTAGACCATAATCACCAAGAATAGCTAAACCTTGTAAGTTTTCACAAGTAAAGTGAATATCAAGCGAAGGCACGCTTAGAGTACATGAGCGTGATAATAAACGCTCATCAACGCGTACTTTCAAAATTGGGTGGTGTGCCTCAATAATGCTTGTATGAGGCAACAAATTCAGCCATGTACCTGCATCTAATGCAAAATTAAGTTGGTTAATTGCATCAGTATCCTGAGTATCTACACCACAACAACTAAGTGCCTGCATGCGTGTACTTTCATCGAAAATAACATGCTCACCAGTGTATTTAGTATATTCATAGCCTATGCCATGCAGGTAATATAACTGCGAAAGTGACTGCATCAAAACACCTAAGCGCGTTGGGTATTAACAATGCTGTTATCAGTACCAAAACCGTTAGGAATATAACCATCTGCTTGGTGGTCATTGTCCCATGTTTCGCCATTGATTAAGTAACGGAAGTGAAATTCTTGATCTAGCGGTAAGCGCTGCTTGCATTTGAATACTTGTTCTTTTTTATTAAACTTCATTGGCACTGGCTGCCAATCTGTAAACTCTGCAACTAATTGCACATCATCAGCGTCAGGGTGTTGAAATTCAAAGGTAACTTCTGTTTCGTCTTTAGTTTTAAAAAAACGTTTACTTAGCATAGTGGGCTCCAATTCAACCAATTGGTAAATTAATCCTTGCCACAGTACCGCATTCGACGACTCATTCAGCGGAAGCTGTGCGTTTCAGGTTTCTTAACTTGCTTACTAAAACATCAAGTTTGTATCTAGTAAACCAAACCTATATTTACGCATTATGACAGTGCATCTGTATGTTTTTCGCACCACCATAGTGCATAAAACACACAAAAACTACAACAATCATATTGCTGTATTATTACGAGCAATAACTGAACCAAGTTGATAATAAAATATACTTTATTTTCAGTACCTTTTTTATCAACCTTATTCGCAACTTATAAAAAAGTAGATAACAATTTAGATTGGGTAAAGTGAATAAAATTGAAGTGGAAAGTTAGAGCAATCATACTAAAATAAACACTACCTCTTTCGTCAAAAATACACTGCCAACTATTTATAAAAACAAGACAAAACAGATTTACATCGTATAGCCCTGTTAAATAAATTAACAAACATGATGGTAATAAAATCTTTATTTTTTTGACTGATTATTAATTTTTTATCACAGGAAAAATTATAAAACGCAACGCAAATTTAATTTTATAAACCAGACGCTAATCCCGCACTACCCAATTAACTTTTTTAAAAATTATCTCAGTGCATATACAAACACAATAAGTAGAAAAGCGTAAATTCGAACGGACCACCAATCCCTGAAAGCATTAACAGTGCTGCTTTTCAGTAATGTTATAACCACTTTTTCTGACCACAAGAATAGCTAGCTTAAAACCTGTTTCGGATAAAACTAGCAGGCCACAGCAAAAGTTGGTATATAACATTTAAAAATTAACAATTAGCAGAAAAAATAATAAATTCCACACATAGGCATCAGAGATAATAAAATAAATACAAAGTAGTGACTTATTGTTTAGCTAAACAATAACCATAAACACTATTAGTATGAAAGTATCTAAGCATTTTTGTCGGAAACAGTGCTAAAGTTTGCTCGGTGAATAGCAATAATGCAGTATAAAAGTAAGGCTTCAATTAATTAGCATAAGAAAAACATTTTAGAGCATTAACACTAATGACTATGAATTTTCACATTCTATACTCATCCATGCCCCAAAGTATGAGAAAGATTTTGTCTAATCTAGATACAAACAATATACTCGATGTATTAACTGGTGAGGTTTTATTGTAAAACAAAGACACCACAATGGTAGTAATGTATGGCCAATGCTCTTCGAACTTTATCAATAAGTATTATAACTTTAATAGCTTTTATATACGGCTTAAATATCTTCTTGACTAAACAGGTCAATGATTTGATGTACGCGCCAAAAGGCTTAGAACTACATAACTTTCAAGGTACAGATGTTACAGTGGTAACAGCTCCTTGGTACAACCTCGTATTAAGTGGCCAGCATTTAGTTTACGATAATAATATTTCTTATATTGTTATTAATACAACAAATGAGTCAGTCGTAACAGCTGCGACTTCTGATCTTATACTCACTACATTATTCTCACCGGTAAACATTATCATTTTAATCTTGTTAGCATTAGCCATCAGTTGGTTAGTTAACTTAAGATTTCAAAATAATCATGAGAAATACGCTCTCAAGATGCTCAATACTAAATCAATTGAATTACTCAATAGTCTAAACTTAGCCAGTGAATCAGGTCTAAACAAGCATACACAACTTGAACAGTTACAAGTAAATTTTCAAACACTTACAACCCATATAACTAATTACACACGTGAATCTGAAGTCAGTATTTATCAAGATAAGTTAACCCACCTTATTGACCGACATGCCTATATAGAACACCTTGCCAAACAATTGAGACTTGCTGAGATGGATAAATTCAGCTGTGCATTACTATTTATAGATTTAGATGGATTCAAACAGGTAAATGACTCTTTTGGTCACAGTTTTGGTGACGATGTGTTAATTCAAGTAGCAACACGCTTGAGCAGTGTTTTACGCCACCATAAAATAAGTAATATTTCCCCAATTAGTCAACTAGAACAAAACTTAGCGCGCCTTGGTGGTGATGAGTTCTCTATTTTCATTAACTTAAAAGATGATAAAGACAAAGCACTAGAGGTTGCACAAAATGTACTGCACGAAATCGAACGTGATTTTGTTTTAGGTAACAAGCTAATCAAAATTAGCGCTAGTATAGGTATTGCGGTTTACCCAGATAGTGCATCCACCCCACAAGCATTACTGCAAATGGCTGATGTAGCAATGTATCGAGCCAAAACAGATGGTCGTGGTATTTTTAAAGTCTATTCTCCTGAAATGGGTAAAAAGATTAGGCGCTATCATTACTTGCTAGAAGAGATGCGCCTTGCTATTGCTAGCAGCAGTTTTCATTTGTCTTTTCAACCTATTGTACATGTAGATGATTGTGCAATTGACTACTTTGAAGCATTAGTTCGCTGGGATCACCCTGTTGAAGGCTCAATCACGCCTGACGAGTTTATCCCCATTGCTGAAGAGTCTAATCTGATACTAGAACTTGGTGATTGGATCATGCTGGAATCATGTAGACAAATGTCTGCTTGGTATAATGCGGGGATGAAGAAAGTGTCTATTTCTGTGAATATATCTGGCGTGCAATTAAAACATTACGATATTTATGAGTGGGTCATGGAGAAGCTTGCCAAAACAGGGCTGCCTGCAAAAGCGCTGATGCTTGAAATAACCGAATCAACCTTAATCAAAGCAAGCAACAAGATTATTCAATCGTTAGAAAAACTCAGAAGCGAAGGGATCACCATTGCGATTGATGACTTTGGTACTGGTTTTAGCTCGTTAAGTACCCTTGCAGATTTACCTATCGATGTGATCAAACTCGATAAACTGTTTGTTGCGCAAGCTAACGATAACCTTAAATATAATGAAATCATGCACTCTGTCAGCGAGCTTGGCCGAAAACTCGGCCTTAAAGTTGTCGCCGAAGGAGTTGAAGAACTCGCTCAATTTGAACTAGTTAAATCGATGGGCATAAACAGTGTTCAAGGCTACCTAGTGAGCCACCCTGAGTCGTCTGTTAATGTTGGCCACAAAGTATTGCAAGATAACATTAACTTTATGTCTGTTACTGGAACAGGGGTTTGGAATATACAGCAACCGCTTTAGTAAGTTATACTAAACACATTATTCAAAGCCATTCCCTTGTTAATGTTAAAAAAAAGCTTACTTACAGTTTTTATCTTGTCAGTCACCATCATTGGAATACTGGTTGGCTCTTCTATTTATACCCTTTACAGCAAAAAACGTTTAACTGTGGACCCAAAACTGAGAGAAATCTCCGGTATTGAATTTGATAAGTTCAATCGACTTTGGGCCATTAATGACAGCGGTGACCAACCAAAACTATACCGTCTTAATGAAGATGGCTCTATAGCAAAAGAAATTTTAGTAACCAATGCTAAAAACATTGACTGGGAAGATATGACACAAAACAAATTTGGTCACTTCTTTTTGGGGGACTTTGGCAATAATAAAAACGATAGAAAATGGTTAACCATTTATAAAATAGAAAACCCTATCGATATCAAAAGCGACACCACAGAAGCAGAGATAATCAAGTTCACTTATCCTGAAATGGATGGCAGCCCTATTCAACCAGAACAACGTAATTTTGATTTAGAAGCCTTTGTAGCCCTTGGCCGACACCTCTATTTATTTACTAAAAATCGCACTGAGCCATTTGATGGTATTACAAAAGTGTATAAAGTTGGCGATCATGCGGCTAACTTTGATGCACAATTAATAGATTCGTTTCAAACTTGCACCACAATGGAAAAACTTTGTTGGATCACTTCTGCGGCTCTGAGCCCTGATAGAACCAAGTTAGTTCTACTAGATTCAACCAGCATTTGGTTATTTGAAAATTATCAAGGCGATAAGTTTTTTTCAGGGGATGTATCGCGCATTGACTTAGGCATTGTTACACAAAAAGAAGCCATCACTTTTTACGATGACAACACAATTGTTTTTACAGACGAAGAGTTTAAAGGCATTGGCGGTAATGCCTATGTCATTAAGCTCGATGAAGTCGAAAAGAAGGTCATCCGCAAAGCGCCCAAAACCAATCAATAACCAAACACATTATTTAGAGAGCGCTTTTTCGACATCTACACCTAAAATCAGCACTCCCATGTGCTGATTTTCCTTATCAAATATGGGCACACTAAACTGTACCTGAAAGTGTTTAGTCGACTCATCGAACTCCACTGTATCAATGTAATAGTCATCATCTTGCTGGTACATATTTAAAAATTTGGCTTCATCACCCTGCCAATAGTCTGTTGTGACTTCACTAATAATGACATTTTTACCTTGTTTATCGCTGACAATTATTTCTGTAATGACACCTTGCATCTGCTTTTGCCATACTTGTAAGAATTGTGAACCTTCAAGTTTTAGGTAGCGCTCTGCCAGTATAGATATATTGTCACGGACTTGTTGCGCCCACTGATGATCAAGCTGTTCGAGATCTTGCTGCGCGAGTGGTTGCTGATTACTTTTAATTACTGCTTGCTGCACCTGTTCTGAATTCGCTAATTGCTGTATTTTTTCTAAAAGCCCTTGCACTAAAGTAAGTTTTTCAATTTTTGACAATACAAAGGGACTTTGTGAACAACTACTTATGTGACTGTTAAAGGCATTTAAAAAGTCAGGAAACTCCTCAAGTGTTTTATTTGCAGCAAATAATCCCAAAGGTACATAACGATAGAATGTTTGCGTGTATTCATCTGGCTTTATTTGTAACTGCACCGCATTGAATTCAAACTCTTCTAAATCAAGCAGTATTCTATCTACCCGCTGCTTTTTAAATACTTTTATAAGCTCTTGCGTGGTGTTAACTTCGACTTCAATATTCCGATTGGTTAATTGATACCAATCAGCCTGATGACTCCCTCTTACGACGCCATAACGAAGATCGTGTTCGGCTATTGAAGCTGAATCTGCATGGGTAAACCAGTACCAGTTTTCTAAAAACATCGGCGCAGAAAGCTCACCATAATCTTGCATTTGCGATAACAGGTTTGCGGTAAAGTAACCATCGAGCCGATTTAGCTGCACTTCCCTTTTAGCCCTTAACCAAGGTAACTTCTGCAAGTGAAATGGCACATTGATTTGCTTGAAAATACATTCAACATGCGTAATTGCGTTGTGTGGTGCGTTAATTGGTAAGTTAGTACCTAACTGAAAAGGCTGAGCTACAGTGAGTGACAGCAATAATGAAGCAAGCATCAATACAAGCCTAAATAACTAACGAGTAACAGTTATTATAGACAAAAGAAGAGGTTTTACCTGATTAAGGGTTAACGCTTAAACTTTGTCTCTAAAATCACAGACGACGTTGTTCGCTCTACGCCATCTAAGTTACCAATGTCATCTAATAGGTGACTTAACTTTTCAAGGTTTTGCGCTTGCACGACAGCAATCAAATCAAATTCACCACTAATTGCATAGAGCTGTGAAATAGCATCAATTTGCTTTAGTTCAAGATTCGTTTTGGTGGTCAGTTTTTGCTTCACTTTAATCGAAACATGGGCCGATACCATTTGGCTCAAATAGGCGTCACCATAGTCTACGCTGTAGCCTTTGATCACCCCTGTTTCTTCTAATTTTAACATTCGGCTTTGAACAGTTGAGCGCGATAAATTAAGCGCTCTCGCTAGGTCAGAAATACTCGCACGCGCGTTGGTTCTTAAGATAGCTAATAGTTTTTCATCTTGTGAAGTTATCACTTTGACTACTCTTTTCGTTAATTTGCTTTTTATTTTAGTCATTTTTCA
>Ga0213830_1000647_pt1 | contig 13935 bp, 15 predicted proteins | sample SWATP11_FD_161661 | JGI IMG/M metagenome (GOLD analysis project Ga0213830, IMG submission 161661) | Coastal seawater microbial communities from Marineland, Florida, United States - SWA TP1 #1 | ecosystem: Environmental > Aquatic > Marine > Coastal | place: USA: Florida | collected 2016-08-06 | reverse complement strand
CACCTTGCGTGCCCACTTACAGGCCATATTTAGAAAAGCAGATGTCCATTCGCAAACGGAATTAATGATGAAATTGAACATGTTTAAAAACTAGTTTATGGCTTTCCTAAGCACATAAAGCTGTAAATAAATTCGTTTTATATGTTTGTATAAAGAAAATGCGTAGAAAATTTGAATTAAATAAAGGCTAAATCGCTACAAGCCCGATTCTTACTGGCCTGATAGCTTGCTTAGAAAATTTTTCGAGTGTAGGTTCTCTACCGTCTGTATATATTTTATAACCGACATGGTAGCGATGAACAGAATGCTTTTCAGCTTTATCTAAAAACTTTTTATGCCTATCTTTGCCATGCGCTCAACAACACTATTCGAACGCTTAGCAAAAGACGGCGAGCAGTGGTACAGCCATGTTTACCAGAATAACGGTGAATATCAGCTCAACAAAACCCGTAAAAGCCATGAAGTTATTTATGATGCCATTGCTCGCTTGGGGGAGGTAAATGAAAATTCAAACGCTTAACCAGCTTGAGCATGCCATAGGAGGCAGGCCTAAAATGAAACTACGCCGTAAAAAAGTTCGTTTGAGCTTTTACTTAAGCCCAAACGAAGCCAAACAATTGAAAGTCTATGCGGATAACCATGATAAAACAGTCAGCGAGCTTGTACGTAGTTTACTGAAATCCAAGTTAGCCAAACAAAATTAAAATTACATTGAGATAACCTGTTTAGGGTTGTCTCTACTTCAATCTGTCATGATCTGTACAGCCCGTTCGACAACAATCGTGCAGAGAATGCAATCAGGGTCTTCGTGATTGGGCTTAAATTGTTTGCTCCCAAACACATCACGCAACCACAGGCCAGTGCCATACTCAACACTATCATCGAAACAGTCAAAGCCAACGGCTTATTGGGCGACAGTTACTTATAGACTTGTTTTGATAAGCTAACTAAAAAACGGGTAGCCGGGAGCGTATATTCCCTTTGAAATATTAAGCAAAGCTAGGCACAGTCCTTAGGAGACTTACCTTAGAAAGGTCATTATTGATTTCTAAAATGTATTTTGTCAGCCCCTCCCTTCGACAAAACTATAGAAACAGTAGGTGACTGATAACCATGCTTTAAAAACTATTTGATTATGTTATTGACTTAATAACATAATCGTTTAGTATGATTATTAATCAATGAGTTCAAGGAAGAATTTCAAATGAAATCATCCGTTTATTTGCCTTTCGTTTTATTAATTGCTTTTTCTCAAAGCGCTTTTGCCGATATGTTTGTAGGAGCCGGAGGAGGAAAAACTAAGTTTTCCATAGATTACGAAACAACCCCCAGCATTTTTTTTGATGATAACGTTAATAATGGGCGTATTTTGTTTGGTTACGCATTCAAGAAAAATGAAAATCTCGTTAGATTTGAAACTGCTTACAATTATTACGGTGAATGGAATCCAAATAATACAAAAGACAAATTAACATCTTTTAGTCTTTCATGGACGCCTTACATAGAGTTGTCTTCAGGTACCTATTTAGTTGGGAAAGTGGGCGCTTTCTGGTGGAATAGTGATTTTTCTGGTGATGAAAAAATCATTGAATCTCAAGGTACCGATGGCGTCGATTACTTTTATGGGGTTGGAATAGAGACCCAGTTAGTAGATAAACTTTCATTAAGAGCTGATTTTGAGCGTCATGATATAGATTATTTACAGTTTGACACAATGACTATTGCACTTATTGTAAAATTCTAACTTTAATAGAATTTTTAAAAAAAGGAATATAAAATTTAAAAGGAGCTTCACCTGTGAACTTAAAATTAAAAACGTTTATTGCTTGTTCTGCACTGTTTCCTGCTTTAACAGTTGCGAATGATTTGTCTCAAAGTCAACGCGATCAAATTTGTCAACAAATGATGAGTTCAGAAGGATTAGTTGCTACTACAATAACAAGAAAGTCTTCAATAGGTATCCAAGGTATAAAACCTAGACATGTACTACAGAATGTGGAAGCCACATTTAAAGGGGAAGATCCTAAATATTTTAAGTGTGAATTAGACTCCAATGTATGGTCTGTTATTGTTTCTTGTGTTAAATCGCTATTTGATGATCCTTATGCACGGTATAATTTTTATAGAACTGCTTCTAGTCGTTATATCATTGGTGATATAACGTCTACAGATATCAATAACATGTACCCAGTAAATAGCGGTGGTGATACAGATAGATCAAAAGAAACAACATTTACTCAACGAGGTGCTTATGCTGTAGGTATGTTGCAAAAACTAGATTCATCACCTTTTTATTGCGATGAAAGCGCTGTTTATAGCCAAGTAGCCCCTACAATTGCCTTAAAAACATACCAGGACTTTATTCCTCCCTATCAACCGATTTCAGCTGAAGTCAATTATTCATATGATGAATTATATTCTTATGTTGCGGTGCGAGGAACGCCACCTCAATTCACTTGGACCTTTGAGAATATGGATTACAGTGGAGTCAAGGAAGTTTGGTCAACAAATGTCCCTAGTGTATCTTTTCATCCTCAATATTCTGGTGAGTATAAAGTAACAGCCAAAATTAGTGATGGTACTTTTTCTGCTTCTACTTTAATTGGGTATGTCATGTATGCATCTTCTAATAATGAATGCCCTCCTAGTGCAGGTTCTGGATGCCAGCAACCTTTTTAAATCTTCAAGATCTACTACGTCTTGATACTATTTTCATAATTTAATCACTGTTTTAACAAAGGGAAATTTATAGTGAATTTATTAAAAAAATTGATGTTAACTCTAATCACATTTTATCCATTTATCGGTAATGCTGCTTCAGTTCCAAGCGATTGTACGTGGTATGCAAACTCTACTGATAATTTAAAGGCTCCTGATTATGTTCTTCTTAATCAAAGTGCACGTTATATCGCTGAAGCCAATACAATACACATCCTTGGAGGACAGGCTAGGTTTCATACTGAAGAAGATGGATTTTATGCAGAAGATAGTTTTAATCTTCAAGGAGATGCAAGCGTTCACATGACGTTTAATAGTAATCTAGGAGAGCAATTTGTATGGGTGCAGTTTGGTTATTTATCGCCGACAGAAAATTGTATATATAACAAAGTAAACGTACAGTCATATAGACCAAATGCTGAAGTGGATGTTGTAAATTCAGGACAGACTTTGTTTGCATCAATTAAAAATGTGACTATTGATCCTTTATCTAAAGTAAACATCGAAGGTGACGGAGTTGCTAAAGTAAGCTTTAGGTTTGAACATGAAGATTACCCACATAAAGAATCAACCGTCCCATCTTCTTCATTAAGTATTACATACTCTCCTGTTTATAGTGGGCCTTACAGAGTTTATGCCATTGTTTCTGATGGTTATTTCCATAGTACTGTGAATTTAGGTAATGTATTGTTCCTTGGGGGGCAGCCTTGTACTACTTGCGGACCGATAAAGTAAAAATGGGGAAATGCGTTGATTCAAATAACATGAGCTAAATCGTTTTAGTTAGATGGGTTTTTACCAGTGTAGTTTGTATATATGCTAATAAATCCATGACGAGATGTTCTTCATAACAATAAAGAAAAATTATCATCGAGAATTGCATCGTAATAATCAGTTAGTAAGGTTCTAATTTACACCAGTCCATAACTGAATTCTTCACGCTTTCCTCATGAAATTTATAACTAAAAGGTCATAAACTAATGAAATCATCGAAAATCATTGTACTTCTAATTACTTTGTTCTTTCTGGGGTGTAGTACGACTAATACACACTCGACGAAAGGTAATAGCATTGATAATGAAACCAAATATCAAGGTAAACCCTCCCATTATGCTTTGGCTGGCTGTGGTGTTGGTATGCTGCTTACTGCAAATCCAATAGTCTGTATAGCTACCGGTGCAGGAGCATACTTTTTATCTGATAGTAAAGATAAGAAAGAAGAATAAATGCTCTTTGCAAGTACTAAATAAAAGTAGCGCCTACAAACGGTCTTTAATTTCAATCATAGATAGGTTTAAGGCCGTTTGGTAAGTTGCTGCTGCATAAAAGTTTGGTAAGGTCCTAGTCCACTTAGTAATAAAGGCAACAGTAAAACAATTCTACTAGCAAAAATCACCAGAGCCTGACCGTAAACTACCCAATTCACCAAAACTAATCACGCCATGCCTATATTAGTGAAATAGCCAAAGCCATGTGCTTTCTTTACTTAAGTTGACTTAAATTAGATTTACGTACGCACAGAATATGCACAGGAGCCGTTTATGAATTCGTACTTTTATCTGAAATTTTGAGTGTTAAAAAGTTGAGTTAAATAAAGAGTAAATCGCTACAACCCACAAGGGTATTGACCTGATAGATAGCTTAAGAAATTTTTCGAGGAAGTAAAAGAATGGGGTGGCTGATGGGACTTGAACCCACGACAACCGGAATCACAATCCGAGTGTTAGTATTTTATAGTCATTACTTTTAGAGGTTTATCATTGATATTATTGCCCCGGATTTTTGTAGTAATTAACAATTAATTACCACTAATGAACAATACTAAGCATAGCAATTGCACATTCATTTCTAAGCAAAGTTTACTAGAGAGCAAGCTATCCTGTAACTACCAACCACTAAAGGACTAACTGAATCGAAATTCAGCCAGATCTTTCTGCCATTTCTTTAATGTTTTTGCTCTTCGTTCAGCAGTATCTTTACTGAGCGAAGGGCATTGCTCGATAAGAAAGTCTGTAGCTGAATCAGGATCCAACTCCGCAAGTGTCGACTTGTTTGACCATTTTAACCAAGCCCAGCCACAATCACTACTTTCAAAGCGTATCGCAGCAATATTCATTTTCTGTTTTTCATCAAGCTCAACAAACTGGTAACCGACAGAGTTAATCGAGTTATTTTTAGACAGTAAACCCAAAGATCTGGCCGCATGCAAATAATAAGCAACTTGACGATCTGTAGTTAAGTCAATGCTATTCGGTGTAATAAACTCACCTTTACTTTTCAACTCAACTACCTTAAATACCTTGGATAGATCATTTGCTTGCGGAACAAGGGAGCTAGATATAATAGAGGAAGACTGTTCTTTAAGTAAGGCTAACGAGCTCACTGCTTTTTCTTGAGCAATATTCAACTCAGCTTCGAATACACCTTCCTTGCTAAACTGAACTTTAACCTTTCCATCAATAACTTCTTCGAGAAGGTTTTCTACCGCACCGATATCTGCCCCAATTTGCTGTAAAGCCGGAAAAGGGTTTTCTTCCTGGTTCAGTATCTTAAAAATGTCAGTAACTAAAGGCATGCACTCTTTTATATTCGGTGAGTTTAATCTCAGAATAAACGAGCCAGTGCGAGCATCTAAAGGCACTATCACCTTATGGTTCAAATCAAGTTGCTTCATAACAGACTTATAAAGCAAAGAAAAAGCATCAGAAACTTTCGCTACAGCACTCAAGCTAGGCTTTTTACGCCCTTTCATACTTCGAATATACAGCTCGGATACATTTTCAGTACTCGGCACTACAAACGTATCTGAAAGGTTTTCAGATTTTTCGATAAAGAAGTCACCTGGAGGTAATATCTCATCACTTAATGTGTTCGGCGACAGTGCTTGGATTTCAGTGATTCTGTCTAAATCAAAAAACGTTCTTACTTGGAATACTAAATCGTCGGGATAAACATAAACATCGCGTAATTTGATTTTGGAATCGTTAAGTAAAACTAGCCTTTCTTGACGAATAGATGAATACAACCAAATATCGCTTACATCATCAGTATCTATCCAAAAGACTATATAGCTGTTGCCCGCCCCATTAACCGCATGAAAAAGCCGAGGGCCATCGTAATACTCATAAATATGAGAAATTTCTAAGTTTCCAAAATAAGGAGAATTAGGCAAAACACTCACTAGATATTCTCCAAGACTGAAAAATTGAATTGGGGTTGCGCTGTAAGTCTATACCAAACGGTATGGTGACTCGGCTCAAACGTATTTAACATTTTTCCATGAGCTGGCTCTAACTGCCCCTCGGCTATTAATTTATTTCTCAGTTTAGGAAATAATTTCCTCTTTTTTTGAATATCTTCCAGCTTTCCAAACTGCGAAGTTCCACAAGCACAAATTTTAGTCATTTCATCTCTAAAATTCCTATGAGGAGTTTCCTCAATAGTAGAACGAAAATCATCTCTTGTCGGTGGATTACTATCAACAAGCCTAAATGACTGTCCATTTGTAGGAGTTGCTTCCTGGGGAGGGGTGTTGTCAGGATAAAAATCAGGCCATTCTGCTACAACATTATTCATTCGATACACATTAATCCTTTAATTAGTGCTTGAAATATAACAAATATAACTACGTCATTCAATATTACTTAACCGCTTGGTGACATGTTCTAATGATGCGGATGAAATATCATTTCCAAAAAAATTGCGAGAAAGATTAATGGCTGAAACACCGACACTACCCGAACCCATAAATGGATCACACACAACCTCTCCTTCAACAGAGCTTTGATTGATCAAAATATCCATTAGCTCCACTGGCTTTTCTGTTGGGTAACCTCGATGTATTCTAGGAACTTCTAACACGTCCGGTATAGAAAGATTATTTAATTTTCTTTTACCTTTCTCAAAAAACAAAATGAATTCATACCGTGCTCGGTAGTGATATCCCATACCTATCTTTTTCTTATCCCAAACAATAGGTTTCCAAAACTTAAATCCACAACTTTCTGCGATAGGTTTAACGACAAAAGCGGTTTCTTGATCGCACATTAAATAGAAATGGGTGTTTTTCTTTAACACTCGATAGATTTGGTGTAAAAACTCTTCAAATCGAGAGTTCGGGAATATTTTAAACCAGTCGTTGCTTGAAGATTTGCTTTTTTTTAGACGGGTGGTCGTTCCAATTTTTCTATGTTTTTCAAGAGATTCGTATGGTGGATCAGTCACTACTAGATCAATACTTTCGGAAGGTAGGGACGCTAAAAATTCAACAGCATCATCCTGGCTTAATACCAGCTCACTAGTTTCACAAACCGTCACACCAACCCCTTCCAAAATCACAAGCTGTATAAAAAGACAGTATTCTAGTGGTTTAATGTAAAACTAGCAATGCCGACTTTAATGATTATTATCGTTTTATCATAGAGCAGAAAGCACTATTCTCAAAGTGTTCCAATAATATAGGTAATATAACTTTACACTCCATTTATAAATTATCAGGTATATTGTTATCCCCAACGCTCTTAGTAAACGCTAGGCTATGCTGCTGTAATTATTATAAATATCAGATAATTCAATGCGAACGCTATGGGCTACAGAGAAAAAAGCCGCTTAATTGCGGCCTAGTAAGTAGTGTAATTCATCAATGCAATCAGGAGCAAATAGGGGCTCATAATTAAAGTCTGGAAACTGATCTAGCAGCAATTTAAGCAGCTTGACTGTATTGTCGGTAGCTCGGACAAGTCCAAGGTGTAACTCTTTATTGATACCGCCTCGTGCTTGCGATGGCGAGGTAGGATAGCCATTATCAGTAAGCCACCTAGACAGTCCGGCATAGGTCATGGCGCGACTCAAACCGAGCAATTCTTGCGCGTAGGCTCGCAAGAACAACCGAAGTAGCACACCATCGGTGCCTTCATCTTTTTTCAACCTTACTTTGTTTTTGCAGTGCTTCAAGCCTATTGAGGCTTCAAAAAACTCATTCCAGTTATGCCAATCATCTAACGTTTTAAGGCAATTGGACTGCCGCCAACGGTTAAATCGTATACGATAAAAGTTGGCATCTTCCATTGTGCTAAAAGGCTTGGTATCACAAACAATGTGTGTTTTCCCGCTAATTTTCGCTTCTCTCGGATTACAGAGCTGAACCTTACAGTCAGGCTCTAACCCAATTTTTTTAGGGTTTTCAACCTCCACCATATCGGCTTCTGTCATGAATTGTTCTTGATTGGATATTAGCGTTTTTACATCGATTTTCATACCTGGAAATCGCTCCATTAAGAGCTTTAACGCATATTCACTTTTATTTTCTCCAGTGGGCACCTTGATGCTGGCACAGGCCTCAACTGGTGGAAAATCCGGATGCAGTTCCAAGGTGGTTTGAAAACGAGTTTTTACCGCAAATAAGCGCTTTGCTTTATGTTTCAGCTCTAGTATCTCACCGCCATCATTATCGATGGTGTGGTAGTACTGTCTGAACTCATTTGCTACAGGCCCGTTAAGGTCGATGTCAGCTAGTGTTGCATTCGTTAAGAAGCCATCGGTAGTAACAGATATCACAGTGCAGTGCCTAGGGATAGAATTTAGTAGCTCGCCAAGCAGGCCGCGAGCAAAGCCTGTGATATAGGTGGCGTAATAAGGGTTGGTGATTGATGAAGGCGGGATCTTGTTAAATAGCCCTTTGACGTTATCAAAACTGGATTTTCCGCGTAATCCTTGTGCGGTTTTTCCATAGGTGCCATTACCCAACTCTTTAAACAGCCGCTCTTCAAAACTGCCTTTTGGGTATTTGTTGCGGTTATCACGTACCCATTTCATATGATTTTCAAACACGCGTGGCGCGCCTTTAATCCAAGGAATGATAAAGCCCTGAATGATTTCTATCTTGCAACCAAGGCTTAAAGCTACTTCAATTTCTTTGCTGGTTGCTGTTGTTTTGCCAGATAAAGGAAAAATAAGCCCATTGTCAGTTCTAACGGATAGGCACGGAAAACGGGTGTTTTTAGGAAAACTGAACTTGATACGTGCCAGGCCATAAGTATCATCACGGAATTTTTCAGGGTCGCTGGTCATATACATTGCGTCGTAATCTAACGGGCGAATACCTACTGATATCGCGGTGTAGCATGACGGTAAGTCAAAGTCATTCCAGTCATTATGCTCTGTCGGCCCAAATACGAAATTCCGGTTGTCTCCACCGTCGTAACTGTTGGTCGCAAGCTGCTCTAAAATCGCCCGACCTTCGATAGGGCGTTTTACTTTTTTAGTAAGCGGCTTGGCTTTTTTCTCCGGCCAGTGTTCTATTTCAACCTCGTTAAAACCGAACATTTTTCCGTATTCATCCGGCAGCGTTTGCATCAAAGCCTTTACTGCGATACTACCTAAGGTAAAGGGTAACGTTTTTAAGCCAATGCTCTTGACGAATTCAATCATGCGTTCCATATGTAAACAGGCAATGTAGGCATCATTAATCGCGTACTGGCGAAACAGTGGCTCGTTCTCTTTCAGCAAGATATCCATACGCTCGATGCTATAAGGCGGTTGGATGTCAATTTTGGGCTGGCCGACAAGCTTACCTATATCTGCTAATGACTTGCCCGCAGGAGCTAACAGCATGGTGTCGTAAAACTTCACATTGACGGTGTGTTTATGTCTGCTTTTATCGTGAAAGGTGACGTCTTCACTGGTGAGCTTTTTATGGGCAATTTCTTCGTAATCGATGCCATAACTGCCTTTTAGGCTCACCAACGTTTTACGCATCCCGTTAACCTTGGTCTTGATGTCGGTAAAGGCTTCAGAAAAGTGCAAAAGGTCAGCACGCATAAAATGTGCGGCACAAATTAAGTTTTCAGGCCAGCCATCAATAATGCCTTTTTTCCTCGCCGTTTCTATCGCAACTTTAACCAACTTTTTAAACGCGATGCGATCTGATTTTTCGCCCGACCGAGTGTAAATGATGCCGCTACAGCGTTTACCACTTTTACTGACCACCCACTGATAGGACAAAATATCGTTATGCAGCACCTTAAGCGGATTCGTCCATTCAGAATCAATGGCCAAAATGATGTCATCGACACTGGCCCCTTTTCGGTTGAATTTACGCTTGTGATCAAATAAGTGCTTAAAATTAAGCTTTAACTTCTTCAACCGTCGCTTCAGACTGGTTACGGGTCGTGGGGTAATTGATAAAGGTGTCAAAGAAAAAGAAGGGGAAGCCAGCGTAAACGCTGGCGTTGAAGTTTTTGGAAAATTTAAACTTTTCATTCGAGAATCCTAAAAAAATAGCCCCAATGAAGGGGCTATGAGTTAATACACGAGAGGCTATGAGAATAAGAGCAGTTAGGCTAAGCCAAGTTCTTCCCAATTAGGGTGATAAGGATCAGATTTATCGGCAGTGAACACCGCCTTTGATAAGTGGCTGCATATGCTCTTAGCTTTTTCTTTATCGCTTTCTTCATGAAAATACAGTAAATCGCCACGCTTGCTGATCACAGCGACACCGGTTTCAGTGTTAGAAACTGAGCTAACATCGGCCGCATCAAACATGCCGTTAATGGCTAATACAAAAGTGTTTTTAATAGACATAATAATTTCCTCTTTAGGTTAAAAATAAATAGTCAATTTACGTAATACATTGATAACGCAAAGCGTTACCGCTTAAATTACAAACCCAGTAAAGATGTTAAACTGAGCTCGTCTTCTTTTTGCTTGGCTATTACGGCCTCGCGTTGTTTATCAAGCTGCTCTTGCTCCCATTTGAGCACTTCGCATAACTTGAAACGGATAGGGCTGTTTTTACCCACACCCACCTTAAAGAAAGGGGGTAAACTTTCAGGTGATTGTGAGCACGCCTTATCCACACTCTTTTTACTCAGGTGATAGCGCTTGGCGATATCATCCTTGGTTAAAATCTCTCTTGTCATAATCCTCTCCGCGTTGCCACGGAGAGTATTAAACCAAGCTAAAGGATTGCTTTTTCAATTCGGGGGAAATTCGGAATGGAGGCCGTGATTGCATCAGAGGTTACCTCGACCGCTCGAATGAGCCGCTCATTGTTATGAAAGGCATAATGCTTCTGGGTTACCGTGACATTCGAGTGCCCCAATAACTCACGCGCTAGCTCCATATCAGAGGTAGTATTTAATACATAAGAGCCAAACGATTTCCTAAGACAATGAATGGTTAAAGGCTCTTGGTTAAATGTCGGGTTAACAGTATGTGTTGAACCGCTACATGCGATTTGTGCCCGTTTGCATATGCGGATAAAGGCACATCGGGGATAGCCAATGTGACCTTTCTTACTCTTTGGGGAATAAAACAGGTAATCATTTTGTGTTACTTTTCTGGCTTGCGTAATAATCCATTTAGCCTGCTCTGATAAGAAGATGCGCTGGGGCTTTTGCGCCTTGGTCTCTGGTAGTAAGATACTTGAACCATCTGGCGCTATCATATCCAGGGTGATGCTCTGACAGTTCTCAATTCGCATGCCAGTCATAAGTGCCAATAACAGGCAAAGGGTATGGAAAGAAAATTGGTTACCATCAACGTCGGTTTCAACTAAGGCTGAGCGTAAAAAGGCTTCAAGCTCCTCATTTTCTGTTGTGCGGGTAACAACATTGCAGTTATTTTTAGCCGGTACTGCAACGCACGGGTTTTTATCGACTAGCTCCAATTTAATGGCTGCGCTAAAAGAAACAGAGATCAAGGCCCGTATTAAGTCGTGGCTTCGGTCGGATAAATGCTTGGGAATTTCATTTAACAACGATTGAATGTGGTACGGTCTAATGTCTGACATCATGATATGACCAATGGAGTTTTCGATGTAATACGTAAATCGTGATAAATCATCCTTCCAGGTTACTTTTTTCTTAGCTTTGGCAGCTTCCAAATAAATTTTTTTAAAAAATACAGCATAGGGTAAATTCATTGCCAAAGCGGCAGCTCCACCTGCCTGTAGTCGCTCACAGAACTCGCCAGCCAAGCGTTCAAACGTTGGCAGGCGCATTATGGGATAACTGCCTATCCGTTTGACTTTTCGCCGCCCTTTAAAACAATGGCGGACCACCAAAGTCTTTTTGTTGGTGTAGACGATTAGTCTAAGGTGAGTTTTGCCTCTTACTCTATACTCAGTCTGCCTTTCTCTTGGTTTTATAGTTGCCGTATCAAAAGCTTTTTTCGTAAAATCAATATCGTAATACATGGTTTCCTCTTCAAAATAGGCTAGTAAAAGTGATATTGGACCACGCCCAAATCAAGCGAATGGAATTAAGGGGAAACTCGGAATATTCGATAGGTAACCTATGCCGTTAAAGCCACATGAAGTTATATTAAGACAGCTAAAAGCTCACCCAAAAACAGGCGACGTAGTGCGAGTCTTACTGGGTATTTCTTCCAAGAACATGAAGGGGCTTAGCCGTGTATTTGAACCGGAAAAATTAGATATCAGGCAAGAGTATTCCTGGCATCTCGGTTTGGATGAGTATTCAAAAGCTAAGCTACCAAAAATCAATAAGAAATTAAGCACAGTAAAGGGAATTTGGGGCAATGACGGTGGTATCTCTACCATCATCAATCAAAAGGCATACACAGCTAAAATAGAAACAGCTATCGATAAAATACTATCTTCACCTACTCAGAATTCGCCACTTGTTCCAATCACGATTTTAATGCCTAACGTGGTACAAATGGACGGCGATAACCTGGAAGGTACAGAATCCAAGTGGAAGTTTACGCAAATACTGCATGATACGTGCGGCGATAAGCTAGGTACAGGGGACTTATTCAATAAACCTGAATTCCTGTATGGGGCTAGAATATTATCTGTATTTAATTCACTGGGTATCGCAGGTGTTAAACGAAGCGAGCGAAATAAAAGCGACTTTTTTTCTCACCTAGTCCAGTCAACATCGCTTCATTCCCAGTTCGAATACCTAGGCAGTAAAGCGGTTCATAAGTGGAAAAAGCTACAAAAGCAATTGGATACACTCGACAAAAAAGTGAGAAGGTTATCTGAGAAAGTAGATAAAAATTATGAAATCATCGAGCAAGCAATAAAATCAACATCAGGTAAGGTGGTGAAGGCAAGAACCGAAATTGAAGAATATACCAGGTTAATCAAACAGCTAACAAATGAACAAATTCCTATCGATGAAGAACTGGAGAGCATTAAACTAGAGGCACAAAACCTAGGTAGTGATTTTTATTTCGCGATTCCGCAGTCAATTTATGGTTCGTTAAGTGTGAACATAAAAGACTCGGAACGCTTGATTGCTTTACCATCATTAAGGGCGAAACATCTCGAAAATTTTCAAGTGTCTGGTGTAAATACTAAAGATGGCGAGGTGACAAAGTGGAGTCTCAAGCGAATGCGTTATGTCTTGAGCTATCTTTTTCCAATGACGTCTGGGCATGCTATTACGTTATGGATACAGCCTGAGGCTAATGAAAGAACGGTTAATCGAGATCACGTGATCAAATCACCGACTTTAATTCTGCCATCAGCATGGATGATGTTGATGAATGACATTAAGCAACACTCCCCTAAGGAAGGGACCATTAACTATGACGAATTTGAAGGGAAATCGGAAACAGAGTTGAAAGGGGTATACAAATCAGCACTGTACGGGGATTTTTGGGCGAAACGTCGCGACCTTTTAAGGGTTATCCCTGAGATAACGGGCACGACAATGAGCGCCGACTAAGGTGATATGATATCCCCAACGAGCTAGATAAACACATAGTCTGTGCTTTGATTTGATTGAAAAAAATAAAAAAACAAAAGCGAATAAGGTTGCAGCCGTTGGCTGCAACCTAAAAAGTTAGAAAAATAACCACCACACGCCAATAGCAAATCCAAAAAGCGCAATTTTAGGTGGTATTTCTAAAAGAACTGCAACAATTACTGCCGCAATAAGGTAAACAATAAAACCTGAAATAAAAGCCAACATAAGCTACCCCACACAGTTAACTAAAAAGAGTAATAACATGGCTGCAGCTATTGCCGTTTTAATATTATTTATTGCTTTTTCTAATACGATAACAAGGATAAAGAAGGCTGCAACCTGGACGAGGGTATCCATTAAGATAGCCCTTGGTCAGTTGTCTCTTCTCTTGTCTGGGCTTCATTGGCGATGCTGCCAGAAATAATAATCCCAAAGCTATATATGCCTAGGGGAATAAGCTGGTGAACTTTAAAGGACAATGTGCCATCAATATATGCCC
>Ga0213830_1000633_pt1 | contig 14251 bp, 9 predicted proteins | sample SWATP11_FD_161661 | JGI IMG/M metagenome (GOLD analysis project Ga0213830, IMG submission 161661) | Coastal seawater microbial communities from Marineland, Florida, United States - SWA TP1 #1 | ecosystem: Environmental > Aquatic > Marine > Coastal | place: USA: Florida | collected 2016-08-06 | reverse complement strand
GCTTGAGCAATATAAAACGCAAGCCCATCAAGCTAATTTGACTGAACAAAAAGCTCGCAGTGAGTGTCAACTTAGCGAAACCAAACTTCAGCATGCAAATGCCGCCCAAAGTGCTGCCAGTGAAGCTGTATTAGAGCTCAACGAGCAACTAGAAGAGCTAGTGATCCCGCTTGAAGAAGTAGCAGAGCAAATTATGCTATTGCTTGAAAAGCATCAACAAAGTGACGTTGAGCTGAAAAACTTGCAAGCGGCCTTGAGTCAAGCTAAAAAGGAGCTTGCTGATAAGCAAACAGCGTTGAAATCATCGCAATCTGAGTTGGTGACGTTACAAGAGCAGTTGCAAGCATTAGCGCTGGATGAGCAAAGTTTAATCGTGAAGGCGCAAGCTGCGTTAGAGCCACTTGAAGAACTGGAACAAAATTTAAAAACAGTACTTGAAGAACTGCCTGACAATGCCAATTTAAATAGCATGCAAACGAGGCTTACAAAAACCACGCAAGCATTAAATGAACTTGGCGCGGTGAACTTAGCGGCAATAGATGAGTTTGAGCAGGCTAAACAGCGCAGCGATTATTTAAATCAGCAGCTTGATGATTTAACACAAGCGTTAAATACCCTTGAAGGGGCGATTCAAAAAATCGACCGAGAAACAAAAAATCGTTTCAAGGCGACCTTTGAACAAGTAAATACAGACTTTGGGGAGTTATTCCCAAAAGTGTTTGGTGGCGGTAGTGCTTACCTTGAATTGACCAGTGATGATCTACTTGAAAGTGGGGTGAGCATCATGGCAAGGCCACCAGGCAAGAAAAATTCGACAATTCACCTGCTTAGTGGTGGAGAAAAAGCGCTGACCGCATTATCATTGGTGTTTTCAATATTCAGGCTCAATCCAGCTCCATTCTGTATGCTAGATGAAGTGGATGCGCCATTGGATGATGCGAATGTGGGTCGTTTTTGCCGTTTGGTAGAAGAGATGTCACAATCAGTACAATTTATTTATATCAGTCATAACAAGATTGCTATGGAAATGGCAGGCAGATTGACCGGTGTAACTATGGCTGAACCAGGTGTATCACGTATGGTCGCTGTAGATATAGAACAAGCTGTGCAAATGGCACATGCATAAAATTTAGGCATATCAAATAATAAAGGTGAGGGGATGGCCGAAGAATTAAGATGGGCTTTAATCGTAATCAGTGTATTTGTCATTGGTGGTTTATTAATTCACGGCTTATGGTCGGTGCGTAAAAAGGACAGCCCAGATACGCCTTCAGTTGAACGGGTTGAACCGAACGAAACAACCAGCGAGGTTCAAGAGCCTGCAACTGCAAAACCGCAAGAACGTGATGAGCCAGAGTTTGGTGATTTAAGCTTTTCAGCAGAAAGTCACGACGAACCAGCTGTTTCAGAACAGGTTGTTGAAGAGCCTGAAGCTAAGCAACAAGAAGTTGAAGAAGAGCCAGCAGATGCACAAGCTCCAACCGATTTCATTATTGTGCATTTACAAATGCCAGAGGGCTTAACAATGGATGGCAGCCAATTATTGCCAGCCGTTAATATGTTAGGCTTTAAGTATTCTGAAGAAGGTTTCTTTAACCGTCACTTAGACCCAGCAGGCACAGGCCCGGTGTTATTCCGTTTAGTGAATATGTACAACCCAGGCACGTTCGATATTGATAATATGGAACAGTTCAGCACTGCAGGTGTTAGTTTATTTATGACCTTACCATGTGATGGCGACGGTCTAAGTGCATTCAACATGTTGCACAGTGCAGCTAAAAAGCTAGCCGATGAATTTGGTGCAACGATTTTAGATAGCAACCGTGAAGAAATGACGGTTGAAAGCGTTCGTGAGTATGTTGAGAAAGTTCGCAGCTTTTCATCATAATCGCACACACAGAGTATAAGTATTAGGCCACTTGGCGTTAAGTCGTCTAAGTGGCTTTTTTATGTAGATTTTTGAGGTTTTCATGTCCAGCCCTATCTTTGAGCAAATTAGCCAACTTCGTGCCCAGTTAGAAGAGCATAACCATAATTATTATGTGCTGGATGCACCGAGCATTCCTGATGCTGAATATGACCGTTTAATGCGCGAATTAAGCGCCCTTGAGCAAGCTAATCCAGAGTTTCAAAGCCCTGACTCTCCGACTCAAAAAGTCGGTGGCGCAGCACTTGATAAGTTTGAGCAAGTCACTCACCAAGTGCCAATGCTGTCACTTGATAATGCCTTTTCAGAAGAAGAGTTTGCTGCATTTAACCGCCGTATCAAAGAGCGTTTAATGGATAACAAGGAGCTGACTTTTTGTTGTGAGCCAAAGCTTGATGGTTTAGCGGTATCAATTATTTACCGTGATGGGGTTTTAGTTCAAGCAGCTACCCGTGGCGATGGCATGGTAGGTGAAAACATCACCCAAAACGTGAAAACAATTCGTAATGTGCCGCTTAAGTTACGTGGCGATGACTTTCCAGCAGAGCTTGAAGTGCGCGGTGAAGTATTTATGGACAGCGCTGGTTTTGTCAAACTAAACAGTGAAGCCGAAAAACGTGGCGACAAAGTCTTTGTTAACCCGCGTAATGCTGCGGCTGGTAGCTTACGACAGCTTGATTCTAAAGTAACAGCAAAACGTCCACTGATGTTTTATGCCTACAGCACTGGGCTTGTTGCCGATGGGCAGTTACCAGAAGATCACTATCAACAACTGGCTAAACTGACCGATTGGGGTTTACCACTTTGCCCAGAAACAAAACTGGTTGAAGGCCAGCAAGCTGCACTTGATTATTACCAAGATATATTGACGCGTCGAAGTAGCCTTGCCTACGAAATTGACGGTGTGGTAATAAAAGTTAACGACAAAAAACACCAAGAGCGTTTAGGCTTTGTGGCACGTGCGCCGCGCTGGGCAATTGCTTTTAAATTCCCTGCGCAAGAAGAAATCACCCAATTACTTGATGTTGAGTTTCAGGTAGGGCGCACTGGCGCAATTACCCCTGTAGCACGATTAGAGCCGGTATTTGTGGGGGGCGTAACGGTATCTAACGCAACGCTGCATAATGGTGATGAAATTGCCCGTTTAGGCGTTAAAATTGGCGATACCGTGATTATTCGCCGTGCGGGTGATGTTATTCCGCAAATTACCCAAGTTGTCCTTGAGCGTCGCCCTGACGATGCGAAAGACATTGAATTCCCTGCTACCTGCCCAATTTGTGACTCACATGTGGAGCGCATTGAAGGTGAAGCGGTTGCCCGCTGTACCGGTGGTTTAGTGTGCCAAGCGCAGCGCAAGCAAGCAATTAAACATTTTGCGTCACGTAAAGCCCTTGATGTTGATGGTTTAGGCGACAAAATTGTTGATCAACTCGTTGACCGTGAGCTTATCAAAACACCTGCTGATTTATTTATCCTTAAACAAGGGCATTTTGAATCACTAGAGCGAATGGGTCCAAAGTCTGCTAAGAACTTAGTTAATGCGCTGCAAGATGCTAAGCAAACAACCTTAGCTAAATTCCTATACTCGTTAGGTATTCGCGAAGTGGGTGAAGCAACCGCGCAAAACTTAGCAAACCACTTTTTAACACTAGAAAAAATCACTCAAGCAAGCGTTGATGCGTTAACTGAAGTAAGCGACGTGGGTGAGATCGTTGCCAAGCATGTACGTGGCTTCTTTAGCGAAGAGCACAATATGGCAGTTGTAAATGCGTTAGTTGAGCAAGGTATTCACTGGCCAGAATTAACCGCGCCAAGTGCCGATGCGCAGCCATTAGCGGGCTTAACTTACGTGCTGACTGGCACATTAAGCGAGCTTAACCGTAATGATGCAAAAGCGCGTTTACAAGCGTTAGGTGCAAAAGTATCGGGTAGTGTATCGGCGAAAACAGATGCGCTGATTGCAGGTGAAAAAGCGGGCTCAAAATTAACCAAAGCACAAGACCTAGGCATTGATGTGTTAACTGAGGCTGATCTTATTGCGCTTTTAAGTGAGCACAATGGATAGTCTATTGCAGGCACTGTCGTCAGTTGCTTTAACAATCGGCAGCTGGCTGCAACCACACCTTTACAATATTTCATTACTGCTGGTGGTGTGCTTTTTATCCTTGTATGCAAACGACATTATTAAAGTGACCAAGCGCTTTGTCGCGCGTCGTCACTTTATTATACGCGTGCTTTGCTTTGTGCTGGTCACAGGGTTTGGTATGGGCTTACTTGTGGTGTTTGTAACTCCATTTTTAAGTAAGCTGCTAATGCTACTCGGTGTTAAATGGCTGGCGCTTACACTTACAGCTGCGTTTTTGGTACTCGGCATCATTGCTGATAAGAAGAACCAAATATGAATCGCTACGGGCCAGAATACTGGGATAAACATGGCGCTTATCGAACCCCAGTAGCGTTTCATTTAACTTTGTTAGTATTGTTACGCAGTTACTTTATATGGATTATGGCGGCGCTGAGTCGTCGCCCTGATTTAGATATCATGTCGCTGTTTTTTAAGTCGAAAAGCGATTTCTTTACAGCCATTGCTATAGCAGCAATCGCCTTATTACCGGCGGTGATCTTTTGTTTACGCCGACCTCAAGAAAATGCTGAAAGTGCAAAACGTCTCGCGTCTATATGGCGCTTTATGCGCTGGCCATTAATTTTGTGTGCCATCACAGATTTAAGTTGGTTAACCTATCAGGCTGCGCACAGTCATTATCAGTTTTCGTTTTTTTTAGCCTGTCAAATGGTACTGGTGTTATGGGTACTGTTATATTTATTAAAAAGCAGATATCTGTCGGTCTTTTTTAATGATTGGCCAGATCCAATTGAAAAAAAGTAGGGCTGCAATATGTTGGCAATTAATAAGCTTTTAGCAAAAATTTCACTCACTATCGCGCTGGTATTAATTGCTTTATGGGTATTTACGCCACTTTGGCACAGTGCTGCATTTTCGTTGTTTGTGATGTTATGGGGCTTTATTACGTTATCAAGCTTATATCGAGTGACTCCGTTATTTGTAGCGCGTAACCCCATTACGGATTTACTAAAGCGTGATGTAAATCAGCTAGCACTGATTAGTCTGGCTGGTTTATTCGATTTTAAACGCAAAGCTGAGTTTGTTTTAATTGGCCAAATTAAGCAGATTGAAATCGGCGAAGGTATAATCCATGTAACGGATGTCAACGACCAGCAAATAACTGCAGTATTGAGTGTTGCTAGCAGCCAAATTAATAGCCATTTAGTACAGCTACTTTCTGAGCGTGAACGTGCACAAATAGATATCCGGCTGCAAACACATTAATCACTAGACGCATGCTGCTTGCCCTTAGTAGGGCTTGTGATGTACTGTGCAACTGTTGTATTCAACCCTGAGGGAGCACTATGTTAACTTGGCAAGATATTTTAGAGTTTGCCCATAACGGCAACCCAACACCTCCACGTCGAGTCGAAAAATCGCCATCTGAATGGCAAGCTGAGCTCGAACAAGATGCATTCTATGTTACCCGCTTAAAAGGCACCGAACGTCCTCACAGCTCTGATTCATGTACGATATTTGAACCTGGTCAATATGCGTGTGTATGTTGTGACAACTTACTATTTGACGGTGATGAAAAGTTCGATAGTGGCACCGGCTGGCCGTCATTTACTCAGCCAAGCAGTGTTGAAAGCATTGCCTATATCGCGGACTCTAGCCATGGTATGCAGCGTATTGAAGCAGTTTGTAATGTTTGCGATGCACATTTAGGACATGTATTCCCCGATGGCCCGCCGCCAAGTGGTTTACGCTATTGCATGAATGCCATAGCGATGAAAAAACGCGACTAATGCGTGTTTAACCCATACTTAATCTAGGTACTGGGCAATGATGAAAATAAGGTGCTCACGGTGAATTGGCTTACTAATTATGTAGTCTGTCAAAATACTGGATTGCGCCTTATCGTCTTTTAGTACCGATGCTGTAACCGCAATGATTGGAATATGCTTAAAGCGATCATCACTACGAATTAGCTGACTTGCTTCTAATCCACCCATCACTGGCATCTTTAGATCCATAATGATCAGATCAGGTTGGTTCTCTTCTACCTTTTTCAAGGCCTCTTCACCGTTTATTGCTGTATCTATTGTAAAGCTCCAGCGTGATAGAAATGACTCCAAGTACTCTCGGTTGTATGGAATATCATCAACTATCAATATACGAGCTGGATTAAAATGATAGCTAGAAATAGCAGGGTAATTTCGATGTTTAACCTCTGTTTTTGATTCGGCAAGTTCTATATTTGGTAGCAATACAATAAACTCGCTACCTTTATCTTTTTCACTAATTACAGATAGTTCACCACCCATCAATTTTATAAAGCGATGAGATATAGCTAAACCGAGCCCAGTGCCACCAAATTCAGAACTGCGTTGCCCTTGAACTTGCTCAAAATCATTAAAAATCAGCGCTTGCTGATCGGTTGGGATCCCCTTGCCAGTATCTTTGACATGAATTTTTATATTAATGTGGCCATCATTTTCACGTTCTTCAAAGTCAAAGTGAACTTTAACGCTACCATATGAGGTAAATTTAATCGCATTACTGATCAAGTTTGTCAGTACCTGTCGAACTTTATTGCTATCAAGTAAAACAGGGGTTTTAAATTCAGGGTGTGAAGTGATCTGTAAATCTAGATCCTTTTGAGCGCTGAGCTGCAAAAACATCATACTTAGTTCATGGCACATCGTCGGAATTTCGACCCTTTCCATGTCCAGCTGCATTTTTCCTGCATCAATTTTAGATAAATCAAGAATATCATTGAGGACGTTTAGCAGAGAGCTGCCAGAGATCGAAATGGCTTCTAAATAGCGGCGTTTATTTTTATCAGTTTCACTGTCTTGGAGTAATTGGCTGAAGCCTAATACTGCATTAAGCGGTGTTCTTAGCTCATGTGACATATTCGCTAAGAACCTGCTCTTAGCTTGGTTTGACTGCTCAGCTTGCTCTTTGGCATCCAAGTATTCTTGAGTTCGTTTTGCAACGGTTTCTTCTAATTGACTATGTTGCTCATGCATGCTGTTTATTTGTTGTCTTACTGCAGCACGCATCATTTTAAAACCACTGGCAAGAGTGCCAATTTCATCACGACTTTTAATATTTATTGGGCAATTTAGATCGCCAGTGGTAACTGCATGCGAAAACTCAACTAATTGCTCAATAGGCTGTAAAATAATTCGGCGTATAATGATATAAGCAATGAGTAATGCAGTAAGTAAGTAAATTGCGAACAGTGATACAGCATTGCTGATAATTGATTTAGTTTTTAATGTTAAATCAATATCTGAAAAACTAACAATAACATAGCCAATATTTTCATCTTGGGCGTTATTGATTGGAACTGCTACAGCATATTGTTGATCTAAAGTGATGATAGAATTTTGTTTTGGATTGAGCTGCTTTATTATCGTTTGATTTGTTTCTAAGGTATCGACTTTGCTGTAATCAGGGTGAGCGGCAATAAAGTTATTCTGATCGATAAAGTAGATTGTCTTTAAATCATCAAATGTATTATTTGCCAGAATACCTTTAAGAGTGATGCCTTGAATTTTTAAAACCCAACTACCTACAGTATTGTCTTTTGTAAGGGTCTTTATCTCTGAGAGCATAGGTGAAACGATGGCATTAGCTTTTTCACTCATATTCAGCAAGGTTTGCTCTTTTAACTCAATAACATGTAAAGTTGTACTTACCCCTAAAATCAACGTAATAGTAAACCCAATAATGAGTAGGATTTTATGAGCAATACTGACTCTCATTGTTTATTTTCACTCCTTGTCTGTAATGCCCGCATATTAACATTAATTTTTGCATCAGTAGCTTTTATTGATTGCTTTATGTCTGCTCCATAAAAAATTTGACTAAATGTTTGCGATATAAGCTCACCGACAACTGGAAACTCAACCATCCCAGCTTGCAAACGGTCAGGAGTAGCATGCTCAAATACCCATAACATGGCTTTATTAAAGCCTGGTTTGTTTACGAGAGTAAATAGTTTCTCGTGCCACACCTTTTGTCTTGGCGGTGAGCCGCCTGTACTAAGTAGTGCGGCGGTCTGCTCACTGGTTGCCCATTGAATAAATAACCATGCAGCATCTTTGTTAGTTGATTTGCTATTAATTGCGAATGCCCAAGACCAAGGAGATGTTTCACGGGCGACTGGACCGGCTGGTAACGGCGCGGCTTCCCATTTATTCCAAATATCTGACTCTTCAGCGGTATCTATTTCATTATAAAAATGAGAGGCTAAAAACGCCGAAGCAAGTTGACCTTCTTTAAATAGTCGACGAATTTCATAAAAGTGCAGCAAGCGACTGTTATCAGGATTGCCGAATCCCGTTACAAGGTCTCGGTATGCTTGCAGACTTTGTGCTGTTTGAGGGCTATCAAAAACAGACTGACCTTGCGCGTCAATTACTTCAGCGCCATAAGCACGCATAATGGGTAACACTGTCCAAGTGTTTAATCCTGCACCTGGCAGAGTTCGGGAGGCAAATGCGTGCATGCCATTTAAAGTTGGGGTGCGGTCAATTGCCTTTTGAAGCTTAATTTTAGTCTCTTGTAGTTGCTCGTACGTGTCGGGTACCGCTAAGTTAAAGTGCTCGAACAGATCTTTACGATAAAAATAAATCGGTGCAGAGAAATCAAATGGTAACGAGTATAAAGCGCCATTGATTTTACAAAGAGCCAAGCTACGTTCGCTAATATCTTCTAACTGATACCAAGCTTTGTCTGTGAGTTTTGGGTTATCAATATAGGGTTGTAGGGGATCTATCCAGCCTCGACTTTGTGCTTCACCCAAAAAGGTTATACCCATTGGCAGTACATCATAGAGGCCTGTATGCATACTTAAATCTTGGTGGCGACGAACACGCATTTGAGATTGTTCTAAGGCATGAAAACCTACAGATATCCCTGTTAACTCTTCAAATAGAGGGATATATGGCTTTAGGGCCAAAAATGCAGGCTGCTCATCTGCTAATATGTTGATATGTGTACCAGACTCACTTTGCCAGTTTATTTTGGCTTGCTGCCAATATTGCAACATTGCAGAAGCTGAACAAATAGGGCTTGTAATTATGAAAGATGCAATAAGGAGATGCTTTATTAATTTCAAAAAGATGCTCCACGAAGAGGGTTATTCAGAAAGCTTGATATTTAACTTGGCAGCTTGTGCTTTTATTTTATCAAACCTCATAGCTTGTTCATCTTCTAAAGACTGAGACGCTAAGAGGGTGTAGCACTTTCTTGCAAGCATTAAGTTGAAAGACTGCCCTTGACTGTTTGTGTCAAATAAACACTGTAGCAGATTTAACGCAATACTGGCATTTTTAGGCATAATTCTAAATGCTTGTGTGAATGCCTCAAGCGCAGTATTGAGCTGGCCTTTATTAAACTGCGTTACAGCGTGGTTATTGAGCTCTTTCGGGCCAAGCTTAATATCACGTCGCTCAGTTTGCTGTTGTTGAATATAACGTAAATACACCGGATCGCTTACTGACGGGTGGCGTTCACAGTGAGTTATTATTTGGTTAAACAGCATCTGTGCTTTGTGGTGAAAACCAAGCTCATGAAACGCTTTCGCTTTATCGAGCGCTCCATCTACAGAACGAATCTGAGTGTCACTTTCATCAAGTTGATTGATAAGTGCTTTAGCCTTTTGATGTTCATCTTTTAAATAATGTAAACGTGCGTTAAGAACATCAATTTGTGTTTGATTATTACTATTCGGAAATTGTTTTTTTAAATCACTCAAATATTGATTTGTTTGTCTTGAAATGCGATTAACTTGATCGGTTTGATCCGTCGTTAAGGCAAAATCAATCCCTGCACGAGCCGCATTTAGGTACACATCAGGGTTGTCGTGAATTGAGTGTTTAGCATAACTAGCTATATCTTTTTGGGTTAAATAATTTTTTTCGTAGTCATGATTAAGTAATGAAACATGGCTAAGCGTTTTTTGCCTCTCGATATTGCGAGGTGCAATTTCAACAGCTTGGCTGAAAAAAAGCTGTGCATCATCAAATTTATTGAGCTTTATTTCTAACTTTCCGAGTAAATCCAGAGCTATTAAGCGTGTTTCACTCCTTTGTAGCATAGTCCTCAACATTCTATGAGCGAGAGTATGCTCATTATTTGCAATTAAAGCTTCCACTAAGCCTACTTTTGCCCATGTAAATTTTTGAATATCGAGCACAGATTTGAAAAATGCTTTGGCTTGTTCATTTCTGTTTAAACGAAGTAGGGCATCGCCTTTTAATCTCAATAAAATCGCACTGTAACTATTCGATTTGTTTTGTAGTAATTGATCAATGCTCTTAATAGCTTTTGAGTCGTTTTCATCATCAATCAACTGGTATATATTTTTTAGATGATGCTTTCGCAATAAAACTTTTTCAATTCTATTTTTTAAGTCGTAAATAGTAAAAGGTTTAACAAGAAAGTCATCCGGCTGCAGCTCTAAAACACTATGAACCAAAGAACCACTGGTTTCTGCAGATATAAATATAAAACCTGTGGAGTTTTTAATTAGGCGTTTAACTTTAAGTTCTTCATAAAGCTGATAGCCATCCTGGTGTTTACTTAGATTAAAAGAACAAACAATGAGATCAAACTGTTCTATTTGACACTGTTCTTTGGCAGCAATAGCGTGTTCTGCAAATCGCAACTGACGAAACCCCAATCCCTCTAGAGACTGCTTCATATAGCTTTGAGCAAGTGCTTGCTCTTCGACTATTAATATTTTGGCTTTCGAAAAAATCTTTGCGGGCATTAGACTTGCGACCGAGTATTGTTAACAGTGACTATAATAAACAGTCTAGCTGCTGACAAGGCAAATTACAGCTTTTGCAACGATTTAAAGTTTAGCTTTGGGCTATATCAATAAAGTGAGAAGTGATGAGTAATAGACTTTAGAAGTTAGATATTAGAAGTGATTGTTATATGTGGTGGGTCATACTGGACTTGAACCATCGAGCCTGTTTTTTGTAAAGAATGGCGATGCTTTTTTAATTTAGATAGAAAACAAGGAAGTATTTAATGAAGTATTTATAAGTGGTGGGTCGTACTGGATCTGAATCATCGAGCCTGTGTTTTGTAAAGGGTGGCGATGCTTTTGAAAACTAGATATAAAATAAGGAGGTTCTATATGTGGTGGGTCGTACTGGACTTGAACCAGTGACCCTCGCCTTGTAAGGGCGATGCTCTCCCAACTGAGCTAACGACCCACATATAAATTTTTAAGATTAAATGGTTGGTCTTACTGAACTTAACCACCGAGCCTTTTCGTTGTAAAGAGATGCGATGCTCTTTGCTCCAAAAAGTAATGGTGGGTCGTACTGGACTTGAACCAGTGACCCTCGCCTTGTAAGGGCGATGCTCTCCCAACTGAGCTAACGACCCATATAATCTTTTTCTTCGCTACCATTTTTAACTTTTTGCTTTAAAAAGTAAATGGTGGGTCGTACTGGACTTGAACCAGTGACCCTCGCCTTGTAAGGGCGATGCTCTCCCAACTGAGCTAACGACCCGCGAAGAATAATCTAAATGAAAACACCATCAAAGTTTATTTAATGGTGGGTCGTACTGGACTTGAACCAGTGACCCTCGCCTTGTAAGGGCGATGCTCTCCCAACTGAGCTAACGACCCATTTAGATTTTTGTAATATGAACACCACTTTAAAAAATGGTGGGTCGTACTGGACTTGAACCAGTGACCCTCGCCTTGTAAGGGCGATGCTCTCCCAACTGAGCTAACGACCCATATTACATACAGCAAATTTTCTTAATGGTGGGTCGTACTGGACTTGAACCAGTGACCCTCGCCTTGTAAGGGCGATGCTCTCCCAACTGAGCTAACGACCCATTAAGAATTTAGATATGAACACCATTAGGGAATAATGGTGGGTCGTACTGGACTTGAACCAGTGACCCTCGCCTTGTAAGGGCGATGCTCTCCCAACTGAGCTAACGACCCATATCTAAAACAACTCATTGCTGCGTTGTTGTGGGGCGCTATTATAGATAGAGTTGTAAATGTGTCAACACTTGAATGAGTAAAAATGTGTTAGATGCAGCTTTTATAAACAATGACATGGCATTTAAGCATTTTTTGGCGAACAAATATGCAATTTACATTCATAAGCTTATATTCAGAGCTTGATCTATAGCTAAATGTCAGTGTAAATCATTCTAAAATGATATGAATACAGCAAATCTTTAAAACGGTTTTTCATATCAATAAATTTGCATCAGTTAATTGCACTCTACTTAGCACTATTAAAAACAAAGCAGGGTAGGGTGAAGTCGTTTTATTTAAAGCTTTAGGTAATGAATTTTATTTTGCATATAAATGTATACCTTTTTAAGGGAGTAAATTAAAAAAGCAAAGAGCCTTTGATAACAAACCAGCAATGCAATTAGCCCAAAATAGCTAATTTGATAGCGCTTTGTATAAAATACCTCCGTAACGGATTGATATTTAGTCAGCTTGTTGAAATTTAAATCATTTAAATAAACTTAGATAAAAAACTGTTGACTTTATTTGGGGGGGTGCATAGAATGCGCCCCGCACTCAGCGATACACAACCAACATTAATTGGTGGTGTGTATGCAAGTCGGGGCTATAGCTCAGCTGGGAGAGCGCTTCGCTGGCAGCGAAGAGGTCTGCGGTTCGATCCCGCATAGCTCCACCAGATTTGCATAGTGTTTGTCCTAGGGTTGCAGTTTTCTGCGTCCCCATCGTCTAGAGGCCTAGGACACCGCCCTTTCACGGCGGTAACAGGGGTTCGAATCCCCTTGGGGACGCCACTTACTTTAAGTAAGTGAGCAATTGCCAAGAGAATAAATGTGTTGGTCTCGAGTACTTACATGTTATTTTAGTAACCTTAACTCCGATATGAGTCAAACTATCATTTAATGTCCTAGTGACACATTTTGTGTCCCCATCGTCTAGAGGCCTAGGACACCGCCCTTTCACGGCGGTAACAGGGGTTCGAATCCCCTTGGGGACGCCACTTATTCAAGTAGGTTATGTGTAGTGGGGCGGTGAACACCGCGCAATCTATGCACGACGTTATCAAGAGTACGAATCTCTTGGGGGCGCCACTTACTAAAAGTGCTGTGTTATTAAAAGCTCGTCTGAATCGAGTCTAACTATTCAGTTGTCCTAGTGACACATTATGTGTCCCCATCGTCTAGAGGCCTAGGACACCGCCCTTTCACGGCGGTAACAGGGGTTCGAATCCCCTTGGGGACGCCACTTACAAAAAGTGCTGTGTTATTAAAAGCTCGTCTGAATCGAGTCTAACTATTCAGTTGTCCTAGTGACACATTATGTGTCCCCATCGTCTAGAGGCCTAGGACACCGCCCTTTCACGGCGGTAACAGGGGTTCGAATCCCCTTGGGGACGCCACTTATCTAAGTAGGTTATGTGTAGTGGGGCGGTGAACACCGCGCAATCTATGCACGACGTTATCAAGAGTACGAATCTCTTGGGGACGCCACTTACTTCAAGTGCTGTGTTATTAAAAGCTCGTCTGAATCGAGTCTAACTATTCAGTTGTCCTAGTGACACATCATGTGTCCCCATCGTCTAGAGGCCTAGGACACCGCCCTTTCACGGCGGTAACAGGGGTTCGAATCCCCTTGGGGACGCCACTTATTCAAGTAGGTTATGTGTAGTGGGGCGGTGAACACCGCGCAATCTATGCACGACGTTATCAAGAGTACGAATCTCTTGGGGACGCCACTTACTTTAAGTGTTGTGTTATTAAAAGCTCGTCTGAATCGAGTCTAACTATTCAGTTGTCCTAGTGACACATTTTGTGTCCCCATCGTCTAGAGGCCTAGGACACCGCCCTTTCACGGCGGTAACAGGGGTTCGAATCCCCTTGGGGACGCCACTTATCTAAGTAGGTTATGTGTAGTGAGGCGGTGAACACCGCGCAATCTATGCACAACGTTATCAAGAGTACGAATCTCTTGCTGAAGCCACTTACTTTAAGTGATGTGTTATTAAAAGCTCGTCTGAATCGAGTCTAACTATTCAGTTGTCCTAGTGACACAGAAACTTTCTGTTTAAGCTAAGGCCATTCGCCTCGCAGGCTCGGTCTCATCTTACGCAGAAATAGCAAATCAGTGATTTGCAAACCAATTTCTGCGTCCCCATCGTCTAGAGGCCTAGGACACCGCCCTTTCACGGCGGTAACAGGGGTTCGAATCCCCTTGGGGACGCCACTTA
>Ga0213830_1000629_pt1 | contig 14320 bp, 11 predicted proteins | sample SWATP11_FD_161661 | JGI IMG/M metagenome (GOLD analysis project Ga0213830, IMG submission 161661) | Coastal seawater microbial communities from Marineland, Florida, United States - SWA TP1 #1 | ecosystem: Environmental > Aquatic > Marine > Coastal | place: USA: Florida | collected 2016-08-06 | reverse complement strand
TGCTTCAAAAAGGCAGCAGTGAGTTTTTTCACTTTCAAAAACTGCGCATGGCCAAGGTCTCTGCCGATGCCGATAAAGGGTATTCAGTCAATTTATTAACCAAGGAGTTGGTTGATTATTTGAACCAATATGATCTGCCAGGAGGCATGTATTTCATTTTGGGCGGGGAAGAAGAGTCTCGACAGGAGTCTTTCGCCGGTTTATCACAAATTATGCTAATTACCGGCATAGGCATATTTGCTATATTAGTATTGCAGTTTAAGTCCTTTTTACAGCCTTTGATCATATTTACGGCGATACCCTTTGCCATGGGGGGATCGGTTATTGGCTTGTACCTTACCGGCCTTTCTTTTTCCATGATGGCATTTATTGGCCTGATCAGCCTGTTTGGCATAGTAGTTAACAATGCGATCATTTTGGTTGATACCGCTAACCAAAACATGAAAGCTGATCAAAACAAGAAACAGGCAATATTGTCGGCAAGTGCGACACGTTTTACACCTATATTATTAACAACTTTAACTACCATTGGCGGCCTGCTGCCATTGACATTATATGGTGGCAGTCTTTGGCAACCACTTGGTATTGTGATTATCTCAGGCTTATGTGTATCAGCAATTTCGAGCTTTTTACTGGTGCCTATATTGACTACTCTATTAACGAGGCGTTAGTTTGACAAATGGTTAGTGTCGTAATATTTTACAACTATTAAATCAACATATTTATCATGTAAAATTTATCTTTTAATATCAAGGTGTTAAGTGGTTAGGAACGATCTTTGCTTGATATATAAATCGCATGCATTATATTAGCAAAATTGAGTTTTGTAGGGATTTAAAATGAATAAAGAGAGTTTGGAAAGCGATTCAAAGGTCGAAAAGGGTATGGAAAACGGCCGTCGTTCCGTACTGAAAAAGATTGGAATTGCTGCACCAGCCATTATTACTCTTACTAGCCGCCCTTCATACGGTGCAGGATTTTGTTCTCTGTCTGGCTTTGCTTCCGTAAGCCCCTCTGGAGTTATAAAGCATAGAAATCAAAGATGTGGCTTGAGCCATGGGGGATGGAAAACCCCATACGCAGGTGCTGGTACGTGGCCGGTAGGGTGTGTACCCAACCCACAAGCACAGTATATGCATAACTATAGTGGGCAAAACGGATTTTTAGCGGCCTATAATAGTGCAACTCCTCCTCCGGGTAATGTTCATCCCTTTACAGCTGCTCGAATTATAGCTGGTACCACGCCGTACAATGGTGTATTTGACTTGAATAAATACGATCCAAGACCTAATAACTGGCCATCCGATTTGGTTTTTTCTTTGCATGATGCGATGTTGTACGGCGACAAGGTTGGAAGAGAAGCTGCAACGGCTCTATTGAATGCGAAGGAAGCCCTTGTTTCAACGGACCCACTGTTTGAAAATTTTCACTTTACAGAAGATCAGGTCATAAGCTTGTTCAATGATCTGGAGTGGGGAAGTGTTTCGTTTACAAGCCATAGTGATGTTGCTGACTTTTTTGAAGCGCCACATAATTAGAAATAATTTTAGTTTGTAACATTAGTTTTGATGTGGAAATTAAACCCCGAAGATATCTTCTTGTTTTTTAAATGTGATCCCGAGTTGGTAGTGTACAACAAGCTGACTCGGAGCACTTCTTTAATACCGCCGAGCATAGTTCTTGCCTATAAAATTTTTCAGGATAACCCGTCTGCTGCAGTTTCTAGCGACACTCTTTTTCATGAATTGAAAGAAAGGCAAAACAATGTCGTAGAAATTTGCTCCGTTGAAAGTTATATTGAACACCTCTGCCAAATTGATTTAATAGTGAAGCTTTAATGAAGCTATCTGATTTGGATTATATTGATATTAAACATTATTTAAAAACTACAGGATTAAGTTTTTTTGCCGGTAGTTTTAGTGTTAATTTAAAATCCAAAATTCCTTCTATAGCAAAAGGCGTGATGCAGCTTTATGGTGATAGTAAAATTAATCAAACGGACTTTTCTGATTTCCATATTGTCCTGAAGGCGGACTCAGGTATTCGTCGCTGGATTCGCCCAAGAGTTGAGTTTTTGTTAAGTGATAGGGCACCATTTTTTCCTATGCCATACGAGCAGGCTTTTCCTTTGCTTGAATGGGGATTAAACTGGTGCGTAACCAATCATTGTCATGAGTATTTGGTCATCCATGCTGCCGTGCTAGAAAAAAATGGTAAGGCCATCATTCTTCCGGGGATTCCTGGTTCGGGAAAGAGTACATTATGTGCTGCATTAGTCAATACGGAAGGTTGGCGGCTTTTGTCAGATGAGCTGGCAATTTTCGATCCTGTCAAAAATACTATCTTGCCCAACCCCAGGCCCGTTAGCTTAAAGAATCAGTCAATAGATATAATTAAAAGTTTTTCGAAAACAGCACAGTTTAGTCCTACTGTCAGAGATACCATTAAGGGGTCGGTTGCACATATGAAACCTTCCTACGAGAGTGTGGTACAGCGCCGGATACCAGCAGTGCCTAGGTATATTGTATTTCCTAAATATAATAAAGACAGTAACTTGGGGTTGGTGTCAATAACTAAAGGGGAGTCATTTCTTGAATTGGCTGAACATTCATTCAATTATCAGATACTGGGTGAACAAGGGTTTACTTCTGTTGCCTCTATCTTAGACAAATGTGATTGCTTTAAGTACGTATACGATGGAGATTTGTCTTCGGCCATTGATCAAATGGAAACGCTAATTGCAGATGACTAAGAAATTATTGGTTCGAGATCTATTAGTACACCCTAACCTTATAGAAGACTGGAATTTAACTGACTGGGATTTGGTCATTCAGCAAGGGTATGCAACAGGATTGTTAGCAAGAGCATATAGCATTCTAAGAAAGAACGACTTGTTAAAAAGTATTCCTGATAGCGTTCTGTGGCATTTTACGTCTGCCTATAAACTCTATTTGGCTCATCAGTTAGACATACAAGCTGAGATTGACTTTGTAACCAAGGCCTTGTCTTATGCCAAAATTCAACCGGTTTTTCTGAAGGGGGCGGCATATACAATTGCAAAAGATGCCTGCCATGATGGCCGGCTGTTTGTAGATATAGATATTTACGTTGACATTAAGGAGCTGGCAGCGGCGGAGCAAGTCTTAAAGTGGAGTGGCTGGAAAGGAGAGGAGCTTGATGCCCATGATGAAAAATATTACCGGGAATGGATGCATGAAATACCGCCATTAACTCATGTAACCAGAGGAATGACGTTGGATGTACATCACAATTTAGTGCCATTGACGTCTAGAGTTTCAATAGACGGAAAGTTAATGGCCGATAGCGCTAAGTATGTTTCATCGCTTGGCCTATGTGTTCTATCCCCAGAGGATAGAGTACTACACAGCAGCATACATCTTTTACTTGATGGTGAATTTGAAAAGGGCTTTAGAGACCTGAGTGATATTGATATGCTGTTACGAGAATTTAGTACTAGCGATAATGCATTTTGGCACAAACTGGTCACGCGAGCTGAGTCGCTAAAGGTTGGGCGAATATTATACTATTGCTTAAGACAGACTAGGCAAATGTTTAACACGCCAGTTCCAGACGACGTGATGAACAAAGCTTCCAAGTATAGGCCTTTTCAAATTATTGATTGGGTGATGAATACTTGCTTTGAAAGAGTGCTTTTTCCTGGTCACCATAGTTGTAGGCCGAAATTTTATAATTTGGCATCTAATTTCCTATTTATAAGGTCTCACTGGATTAAAATGCCTTCACATATATTAATTCCTCATTTATTGTACAAGGCATTTGTCACTCCAGTAAAAGAATGGAAACTACGTAAAAATATAGAGAAAAATGACTTAACCGGTTAGTGAATCTCTTTAAAATAATTGTGGCTTTTTGTGATTGCTCATATCATAGAGGAATATGTAATCTGACGGACTAACAAGTTGGAACTATTTGGCTTTGCAAGTTATATCATTGCGACGTTTTCGTTTATCATATTTGGTTTATTACTCCTAGCTGCAAATAATAATACTCTGGCTGGACGGCTGATTCTGATGTCCGTCTTTTTTACGATGCTTTCATTTGCCGTAGCATCGTTTCAATTACAAGAACACTTTTCTCTAAAGTTTGTTTTATTTTTTGAAACATTGAAACACCTGTTTTGGTTATTATTAATAATATCTTCTCGAGAAAATGTCAGTAGTTATAGAGACTTACTTATTAACCCAAAATGTAGAACCTCCATTTATTTAGGGTTGTCGATTTCATTAGTGACCTGGGTAACAGTTTTCTACTTCGAGAGTGCAAGTAAAAGTCTGTTCATATTGTTTTTAATGTTTAATTTGTGGGGCCTGGTTGCACTAGAACAGTTGTTTAGAAATGCAAACAAGAAAGGGCGATGGGCGCTATGGCCTTTAGTGATTGCATTGGGGGTTATGTATGTATTAGATTTTATCATATTTGCTCAGGCATCCATGCTAAATCAACTTAACTTCGACTTATGGTACTTACGGGCGGTACCTGCTATTTTAGCCTTTCCCTTGCTATTGGTCAGTACTAGGCGCATGAAAGACTGGTCGGTCAATGTTTTTGTTTCCCGAGGTGTTGTTTTTTATAGTTCCATGTTGATGATTGCCGGATTATATCTATTGATTATGGCAGGAGCCGGTTATTTAATAAATTTTGTCGGAGGGGAATGGGGTCAGCTACTTAGTATTGTATTTTTAATATTAGGTGGTGTGGTATTGGGAGTGTTGTTGATAACGGAGTCTCTCAGAAAAAAAGTTAAGGTTTTTATAACTAAACACTTTTTTGCAAACAAATATGAATATAGAGAGGAGTGGCTGAACCTTATTGAGAAAATAGAAACGACGAGTGCAGAAAGCCATTATCAAATGGCGACGCAGATAATGATGTCAAAGTTAAAAGTTAACGGCGGAGCACTCGTTAAAAAAATTACAGGCCATCAATTTAAAGTTCTCTACTGTGAGGGAATGGAACTTAATGAAGACACAAGTAACCTGTTGGTAGAATTTGGCCGGTTTAGTCAAAGCCAAGGATGGCTCATTGATATTCAGGAGTATGCTCGCTCGCCGAGCTTGTATCAGGGACTAACTATAGATATAGATAAGTGCTTATCCAAGAAAATATCTATCGTCATTCCTATTTTTATTGGCAAAGGATTCTATGGCATGTTTATATTTTCCAATAGCAAAGGCTCGAACCAATTAAACTGGGAAGACAGAGACTTGCTTTTTGCTATTTCTAAACAATTGGGTAATTTTATCTCGCTGCATGAGGCCAATGATAAGCTGGCCGAGTCGAAGCAGTTTGATGCATTCAACCGCATGTCGGCATTTTTGGTGCATGATTTAAAAAATATTCAAGCACAGCTATCGCTCGTTACCTCTAACGCACAAAAACATAGAGATAATCCTTGTTTCATTGATGATGTATTTGAAACGGTTGAGTCGGCAACTACACGTTTAGATAAAGTCTTGTCACAACTACGGAACAAACAGGCTGTTCAATCCAATACTCAAATAGTTGAATTGTCGTCGTTAATCACCGGGGTCATTAAGCAACGAAATATTATTCTACCTAAGGTAGAATATGAAGCGGATGATAAAGTTGAAATGCAGCTTGATGGCGAGACATTTCACTCTATTTTAAATCACCTGATACAGAACGCTCAAGAAGCAACAGACGAGCAGGGGTGGGTTAGAGTTACCTTATCTGTAAATAACGACAAGGTTAAGATCTCAATAGCTGATAATGGCCATGGCATGTCTCAGGACTTTATCAATAAGAGATTGTTTAAGCCTTTTGATACCACTAAAGGTAATGCCGGCATGGGGATTGGGGTTTATGAAGCAAAACAGTTTATTGAAAGCATTGCAGGCCTGATTGAAGTTGATAGTATAGAAGGGCAAGGGACAAAATTTACTATTACCTTACCTATTAACCCTGTTTTTGACGAAGTAAAATAAGGATTTCTATCAGTATGGAAAAGCTACTGATCATTGATGATGACAAGGGCATTCAAAAGCAATTAAAGTGGAGCTTGTCCGACTACGAGGTTATTTTAGCCTCTGATCGTGAGAGTGCAATTGCAGCCGTGCGCAGACACGAACCCAAAGTGGTTACGCTTGATCTCGGCCTTCCACCCGATGAAGCCAATGCATCTGAGGGGCTGGCCGCGTTACAGGAAATCCTCACCATGGCACCACATACCAAGGTTATTGTTATTACCGGTAATGATGACAGAACCAATGCACTTAAGGCCATAGCAGCAGGCGCTTACGATTTTTATCAGAAGCCGATAGATTCAGACGTGATTAACGTTATCATTTCCCGTGCCTTTAGCCTGGCGGAAATAGAAGAAGAAAACCGTACCATGCGGGCTGTGGCTGGCAGTGATTTTGGTATCATTGGCAGTAGCGAAGCCATTGAACGATTACGCATGATGGTCAAGCGAATTGCGCCGACCGAAATCACGGCATTGTTACTGGGAGAAAGCGGAACGGGAAAAGAAGTTACAGCTAACGCTATTCATTTGGCGAGTGACAGAAAGAAAAAACCTTTTATCGCGATAAACTGTGCATCTATTCCAGAAACACTGCTGGAAAGTGAATTGTTTGGCTTTGAAAAAGGGGCCTTTACCGGCGCACACAAGGCAACAAAAGGCAAGATAGAGTGTGCAGAAGGCGGTACGTTATTCTTAGATGAAATTGGCGATATGCCTTACAGCCTACAGGCAAAATTGTTGCGCTTCTTGCAGGAAAAGCGCATAGAAAGATTGGGGGGGCGACAAGAAATCCCGGTTGACGTTAGGGTCGTTTGTGCAACTAACCAGAACCTCGAAGAGATGGTGCGAGAAAAAACATTTCGGGAAGATTTGTTTTACCGGGTGAGTGAAATCACGTTAAATATCCCTCCGCTAAGAGAAAGGGAAGAAGACGTCCTAATTTTGGCGCAATTTTTTCTACAGCGTTACGCTCAGGAATATAAGCGTAACGTAAAAGGCTTTTCTGAAGACGGCATGAGTGCAATAAAAGCGCATCGCTGGCCGGGAAATATCAGAGAATTGCAAAATAAGGTAAAAAGCTCGGTGATTATGAGCACAGGGACGCAGGTTACCGCTTTTGACCTTGGTTTCTTTGAGCACCAGGATTCATCATATGAGTTGTCTTTGAACTTAAGGGCTGTGCGTGAGCAAGCAGAGTCATTGGCAATTCAAAAAGCTTATGCATTATCTGACGGTAATATGTCGAAAACGGCTGAATTATTGGGTATTACTCGGCCTACTTTATACAGCCTGATTGAGAAATATGAACTAAGCATAAACGGCTAATTCATTCTTGCCTGAATACTGATTAACTCTCCAAATTACACCTTGTCGATATGAAATAGTCGCATTATTGTGACTATTTCATATCGGTACTTAATATAACAAGGTTTACTTTAAGCCCTCTGTTTCGTTAATATTGTGCTCTGCATATAAACGATTTTTTTGTTTCAACAATTTATCTACATAGCGAGCCATCTTAACTTTTTGCTTAATGTTGGTGTCTAAAATATCTTCAACTTCTCGCAAAACTTCTTTGATACTTTCAATTTTTTCCGGAGAGTTTACGCTAACTTGTGCTGGCTCTGTGCTCTGTAATTGTTTCGAGTGTAGCGAGCCTGTGAGCTCAGCTTCCATTTCACTGGCAACTTCATTAATGGCATCAATATTAATACTTTCTAATTCTTCGAGAAAGCCAAACAATAACAGGCGGTCCACAAAAATGTTTATTTTTCTTGGGACCCCCAGCGTTTTCTCGTGGATGAGCTCATAGGAGGCTTCGGAAAAAAGCTCTTCCTTATTGCACCCTGCCTGGTGTAACCTGTGATTAATATACTCTTTGACTTCCTCACAGGACAAAGGCTTAAGATGTGCTGAAGCTATAATTCGTTGCCTGAACTGCTCCATATTGGGTGCTTGAATGATGACTTTAAGTTCTTCCTGGCCAAGCAGGAAGCTTTGAATAAGAGGCTTGTTGTTTAATTGAAAATTGGAAAGCATCCGCAATTCTTCAACAGTTTCAGCGGGCAAATTCTGCGCTTCATCCACAATAAGTAAGGCGCGTTTTCCCTGGCGGTTCAATTCAATTAAGTAATGTTCTATGCCCTGGAGTAAGTCTGCTTTGCTGTCACCTTTTACCCGAATGCTAAATTCTGAAACCACCAATTCTAGCAGTTCATGGGGATTAAGTTTAGTGGTTACCAATTGAGCGGCAACTATGCTTGAATCTCCTATACTACTGAGCAGGTTACGAGCAATGGTGGTTTTTCCTGTGCCGATAGGGCCGGTAATAACGATAAACCCTTCACCCTGGTCCAAACCATATTGGAGGTAAGATAGGGCTCTTTGGTGGTGATTTGAGGCAAAGAAAAAGCGCGGATCTGGACTTAACTGAAAAGGCTTCTCTTTAAAGCCATAATAGTTCTCATACATATTAAAAATCTTTGGTTAGATTAAGAATTGCTCTTGTTTCTTCATAGGTTCGCATTGATAAGGAGGAACTTCTATCAAGATATTGAAGCGTAAAGCTTGCTGATAGCGTGCGGGCCAGCTTTCGTGAGTAGGTTGTTACAAAGGTTCTATAATAATCGGTTTGTCCGTCTGATTCTGGATTGGTTTTATCAAATTCTTCACGCCTAAAATTGCTAGAAAGTGTAAAATCACTCTTACCACTAATCTTTCTGGTAATACTTATTCCGGCATTGAATGAGTCATCACGTCTACCTGAAGTCAAACTTTCGCGCTCTCTATTACTGATAGTTAAGGAGAATGTTGTACGCGCCAATGATAGCTGGGTTTGCCAAGACAGGGTTTTATTTAATGAAAACTCATTTCCTTCTATCAACTCTTGATCAAATAATGATATTAATTGGTATTGGTCAAACTCTATATTTGAATTTGGTGATAAAAAACATTGGGATATGCCATCGTCAATACCGGCCTCAATGGGGCACCAATAATTACCCAGCAGCACTTGTTGGTAGCTATCACGCTCAAAGGCATTAATGGTTTCATTATAAGAAATGCTATTGCTTAGGCGTTTTAATTTATGCTCGAACTTAAAATCGTATGAGTCGCCGTAGAACCTTTGATCATATTTGGCTGTTAACGATGTTCTTTCCGAGGGTTGCCAATTTATCGCAGCGGCAAGATAATCATCGCTTAACTTGTCATCCTTCGCATAGTTATATGATAAATCGACATAAAATTGTGAGGATACTTTCCATCTTAGCCCAGGCCCCCAGGATGACATTGAGGTATTCGTTGAGCCAGAGATATTACCGGTCGAGTCCTCATCGTAAAAACGTATTAATGGAGTGAAGCTTAATCCTGTATAAAAGCCCAAAAGAGATTCTATAGCATAGGTTTCACCTGATAGATTACCATTTTTACGTTCGGCAAAGTGGCCATTTACCATCCATAGCACGCCACGGCTTGCATTTTCACTCATGCTTTTAACTGAAGCGCTAAAGCCTTCACTTTCGCCAATGCTGTCTTCAGCGTCATTTATGTGATAATTGATAGATGAATCAATTGAAAACCTGCTATTGTCAACAGTGTATGCCAAACCGGTCTGGTAGCGCCTGTATTCTACAGTATCCCCTGAAACTATATCTGCTAAGCTATTCTCAGCGTTATTGCGTGCCACATTGTCAATGTTCGCGGCGATGGTGAATTCCGGACCATTGGTCCATAATGCTATTCTTCCATTGGCATTTAGGTAATGAAAATCATCATCGATATCATGGTCATGGGAAAAGCTTGCGTACGTGCTTTTGGCATTCAGTGTAAACTCAGCCAGGCGGGAATTATATTTACTGCCAATTCCTGCGCTTAATTGGCTCACTAGGCTCGACGCTTTATTGCTGTTAGTTAGCTCGACATTATCGGTAAAGGTTTCACTCAGGCCTAAATTAGGGATAAATTCCCATTCGCCACCGTTAACCCTTAAAGTCACTGTGTAGATGGCCAATCCGCATATGAGCCATTTATGCCTTTGAGCCATATCCATAGCCATAATAGCCATATGTGTCCTTTGATGATTTTAGCGTTTTATTCATAATCAAACCAAGCGCCATATCTTCATTTAATAAGCTTGTGGCTTGTTTGACGTCTTCAATTCTGGTTTTTGATTCTTCAACAACAATAGTCGCTTGCCCCATCAGGTTTGATAATACAGGAGTCTCTGTTACGCCGAGTATTGGAGGGCAATCAAAAATTACCACACGATCTGGATATCTTTCGGCCAATTCTTTGGCCAAGTCAGCCATTTTGTTACTGGCCAGTAACTCGTTGGTTAAATGATGAGGTTTACCAGAAGGAATGATCTTCAGGTTCTTTATATTTGTACTATAAATAATCTCTTGCAAAGAGCTAACTTCGCCTAGCAAGTACTCGAGTAAGCCCTTATCCGCTTCAAAATCCAATTCTCGATTGATACTTGGTCGTAGGACGTCGGCATCTACCAGCAAAACCGTCTTATCCTGCTCCAGCGCAATGCTTAGTGCCAGATTTATGGAAACAAATGTTTTCCCTTCGTTGGGGTTGGAACTGCTCACCATAATCAAATTGCTATTGTTTAGGGTCTTGGATGCGGGACCAAATGCGTTGTTTAGCAGTTTGCGCTTTATTTGCCTAAATTCCTCCTGAGTAACTTTTCTGCTGGCGGCATCAAACATATAGCCGCGTGAAACCAAACTTTCCCCGTCAATAACAATATCAGGGGTGTAAGAAGCTTTACCAATTTCTTTCTTCTGTTCTACTTCTCTTGAATCCTCTGGTTTTGATGAATGAGTAATTGAAGTGTCTTCCAGCAGGTTTTTGCCTGTGCTTTCTTGCGTTTGCTTTTGCTTCGCAAGTGCTTTTTCAATGGTACTCATTACTTAAAATATCCTCTGCAATGGGGCTTGAATCAGATTAGGAAAAACAAAGTAGCTGATAAACAGAACTAAAATTCCAAGCAATAAAACATTGGAAGTGATAAATATTATGGTTTTTTTTCTGTGCCAGCTATGTAAACCTAAATTTTCGTTGGCCGAAACCATACCAAAAATAGGAATCCCTGTTGCCCTTGAAAGTTGCTTTGAGGATGTCACTATCGGATTTAACTGACTCATAAGTAACGACAAGCCAAGGCCAGCGCCTATGCCCACAATGGTTACACCAATGAAAAATAATATTCTGGGCGGGCCAGACGGAGAGGTAGCCGCGCGCGGCGGATCTATTACCCTAAATTGAATTTTATCCGTTGTTTCGTCAGCTTGTTGTGCTAGCTGTGCAGTTTCTCGGCGGTTTAGCAGTTCATCGTGTTTTCTTTTAGTGATGTTATAACCTCTAGTCAAGGCAATCAGTTCAGCTTCGATTTCTGGCAATGTATGAATTTTACTTTCAAGCTCCAGGACGTCCTGCTTATAGTTATTGGCTCTCACTTTTAGTGAAGCAATCTGATTTCTTAACTGATTTATTTCAATCTGTACTTCCTGCAGTACTGGGCTTTGACTAATTGCTGCTAGGTTTGAGCTATTATCGCTGGAAGCTGCGATAAACTTTTCTATTTCTTGTGCTCTTTGTTTGTTTAAGTGGTCAAGTCGTCTTTTGACTTCCTTTACATCTGGATGTTTGTCGGTATACCTTAACTGCAAGGTATCCAATGAGGCCTCAAGCTCTTCAATTCTTGCGTCATAGGTCGTTTGAATGGTATTTGAGCTTTTTATTTTATTTTGAGTGCTACCGGCTGAACTTTGGTCGACGGCAAGCTGAGCTTCAGCTGACTTCAGGCGGGTTGTGGCTTCCAGTAACTCTAAATCGATCGCCTTTAATTTTTCTTTTGCCGAATTTAATTTTTGATAATAGCCACCAGACTGGTTTGGCAGCACATCACTATACTTCTGCTTGAAGTCAGTTAACTTAGCCTCAGCTGTCATTAAACGATTTTCATATTCCTTAATTTGAGTATTTAGAAACTTTTGTGCCGTATCTGATTCACTGCGTGTTTCGCCCAAAGTATTTTCGATAAATACGGTCAGTGCTGATTGCACGATATTCTTGGCCATTTCCGGGTTTTTATCATCTATCGATAAGGTATATATATTTTCCCTACCCGCAGTTGATATCTTCAGGTCGTTTTTCAAACGAGAAATGATGGCTTCGTATTCTTCATTCGTATTTGCCTGTACATCCAAATCTGTCATTCGGGAAATACGCTCGAGGTTAGGGCGACTGAGTAATGTTTTTACCATAAGCCTAACTTGTGTTTGGGGGTTGGTTTCTACGGTTAGCCCCCTTAATAAAGGGCGTAGCAAGGATTGAGTATCGACATAGACTCGTGCCTCAGATTCATATACATCTGGCAATGTCGCAACAAAATACCAGCCTAATGGACAGATAAGCCAAGTTGAAATCATGATATAACGGCGTTTTATCCAAATTCCCTTTAGATAATCAATTATCTGCTCAAGTATTTCTTGCATTCCTGACCTCAAAAACAGGTTGTTTTTTTACTATAAATATAATTAGTATTCATTTAACTTAATAAAAAGGTGATTTTTAAAACCAAGCTTCCGGAATAATAATGATATCCCCAGGCAGCATGTCGACATTTGCGACTATTTCACCATCTTTGAGCAAATCTTCAATAAAGATGTCATATTGCTTTTGCTGACCGTTTTCGATTCTTACTAATACGGCATCGTTACCGTCAGCAAACTCTGTCAGCCCGCCCACTTGAATCATGACGTCAAGCAAAGTCATGTGTTGCGTATAATTGATTGACTTTGGTTCGGTTGCTTCACCAATTACCCTAATTTGCTCACTAAATGGGCCGACAAAATTGTTTACCGTAACGGTAACCACAGGTTCTCTTAGGTAAGTACTTAAAATATCTTCGATAGAGCGTGCTAATTCTGTAGGTGTTTTTCCTGAGACAGGAATATCCTCAACCAACGAAGTTGTGATCATGCCATCTGGACGAACAATAAAGGAGCCAGAAACTTCGGGGTTTCTCCAGACAAATATGTTTAATACATCACCGGCACCAATTAAGTACTTATACGAATCTGTATCTTTGGTAATTGATGGGTGAAGCTTTGCGCTGGGCAAGGTATTAGAGCTGCAGCCAATTGTAAGCTGCGCCAACATAATCAAAAGGATTACTTTTATACTGTTGATAAAATTATTTTCCATGGTCACTACACCTTTTCACAACTGAATTTTTTATTTACATAAACTACCAGATTGTATTTGATTTTTACAACCTATGCACTTTTTTTAATTTTAGTTAACATATTATGAAATTCTGCCGTTTTAGTACGACATTCTTTACATTCATTAGTTGATGGATTCTAATATGCTATCGGCTTTTTAGTTGGCGCTCAGCAATTTAAAAGGAATCTTAATTTTATATGTCTAGCCCAAAGTTTCGAGACCTATCTTCGGGTAGTAAATCACTAGTCATTATTGAACTGGTATTTTTTGCTGGTGCTTTTTTGACTGCCGTTTATTTAAATGAGCTTATTGGCTTCGTTAGTTACAGTCCTGTTCCCAGTAATCTTTTATTTGTGTATGCGCTTGTTTTTGCCTTGGTTGTGCAATTATCATCGCTTGCGTTAGGCCTATATAATTCAAAATTACGCGAAAATTTTCGAGGCATTGTTCGTCGATTGCTAGTGTCTGTAGCTATAGGCTTCTTTATTGTCTCCATAATAAATCCATTTTATGGTCAACATGCATTGCCGATTGAAATTCTGTCTTTATCATCATTTTTAAGCCTTCTTCTGGCAGGTGGTTTTCGGTATATCACATTACAGGTCGATTTCTTTGGTTTTAATAAGCGGAATGTTTTAGTGCTTGGTGCCGGAGAGCGGGCTTCAATCATAGAAAAAAGAATGCGTCGAGATGTCGATCGCCAAGGCTTTAATATTCACGGCTTTATTGTTATGAATGGTGATCTTGATGATGGTATCAAAAATGAGAGTAAAATCACCCTGGACGGCTCCTTGGTGAATTATGCCATGGAGCGTGAGATTGATGAAATTGTTGTTGCCAGTGATGAACGCCGTAATAACTTACCGGTTGATGAACTTTTTGCCTGTAAAATTAGAGGGGTTGAAGTTACTGAAATATTAGACTTCATAGAGAGAGAAACCGGCCAAATAGCTGTTAATTTGATTTACCCCAGTTGGGTTATCTATTCAAATGGCTTTGCTTCCTCCAATCACCTTCGCAATACTTTAGACTGGGTGTTTAATGCTTCCATGG
>Ga0213830_1000626_pt1 | contig 14446 bp, 10 predicted proteins | sample SWATP11_FD_161661 | JGI IMG/M metagenome (GOLD analysis project Ga0213830, IMG submission 161661) | Coastal seawater microbial communities from Marineland, Florida, United States - SWA TP1 #1 | ecosystem: Environmental > Aquatic > Marine > Coastal | place: USA: Florida | collected 2016-08-06 | reverse complement strand
AGAAAAACCCGCCAAAATCGCCATCACCGCCGTCATGCGAAAGCTTCTCGTCACCGCAAACGCCCTGCTCAAAGCAGATCAGTGCTGCCAGCAATCTCTCGCTTGATCATCACCGATACTCTAAGGGCTATTCTGGGCGATTCGAAACAGTTTTGAATTTGTCTTAAATTGCTACCGCTTCGCGGCAAACCGAGCGATCCGGGTCAATTCTTGGGCCAGCAACAGTTCGGATGCCTGGCTGTTCGCCATCAGGTTGCGATGCATCTCGGTTAGCCGAGGGATAAGCCGCTCCAGCTTCACGGCGCGCGATTTGCGCTCGGCAGGCTGCATCCAGCGTTCAAATTGCTGAGTGATCGCGCGCTCCTCGCGAAAAAAGATCCCCAATTGCGCCTTCCCTCCCTGCCCGAGTGAAGGAATCTTGCCATTAGTACCGATCCGCGCGGCGATCTGGGCCAGCAGCGCAGCACGCCGTTCAAGAGCGAGCGCCACTCCGACCGGATTGAGACCCAGTTCGCGCAGACGACGAATTTCCTCGGGCAAGCGGCTTGTCTCACCGCCCAGAACGGCATTGACCAAGGGATTGAACCCGTCCTCCTCGCTTGATGCGCCGATCGCGTCGTAATCTTCCAGCGTCGCCGATCGGGGGGCTTGCGGATCAGCATCGCAATAGAGCGCAAGCTTGGTCACCTCCGACTGGGCAAGCCGCACATCAAGCCCTGCCGCGCGCGCGACCCGCTCCGCCAGATCTCCGCCCAGCCTTAGGCCAGCGCTATCCGCCATCGCACGCACCGCGCTTGCCACAGCGGCAAGGTCAGGCGGATGAAACATCGCCACCAGTGCATCGGCGCGCTTTTCCAGAAGCTTGGCAGTGCGCGACTTGTCAGTTGCCGAAGTGGCCACAATGACGACCGGCGCTGCCTCGCCGCCGCCGGCTTCACCGGTTTCGATCAGCACCTTGACGGCATCATGAGCCTCGTCGCCGCTGGCGCGCACGTAGATATGGCGTTTGTCACCAAATAACGAGGCCGAACGGGCTTCATCACCAAGCAAGGCGGGATCGCGCTTGAGGTCGGCACCGGTGATTTCCACCCGCTCGCCGGGATCCGGCATCGCCGCAATAACCCGCTGCGCTGCAGCCGAAGCGCCTGCCTCGTCCGGCCCGCAAAAGAAGAATATGCCCGCTTGCCTTGCCGAGGCAGGGACGCCGCGCAGAAAGTCCTTCTGGGTTGCCTTCATTGCGCCTGCGCTGCCGCCTTGGCGCGTTCGCGCAAGGTCAGCGCCACGCGCGTGGCCATCCGATCAGCGACCTGCCGCGCGAGATTTTCAAGCGCCGTTTGTTCAGCGGCAATCGTGGCGTATTCGCTGGAGACCACATCAATCCCTGCGTCGGCACCAGCAGTGGCATCAAGCAGGATGCTGCCCGTCGCCAAATCCACCAATTGATAGCGCGCGCGCAGGATGCGGCGCTGGCGGGTCACGGTGTCATCGCCCAGCACGCCGAGGGCATCGATCCGGTCATCAAGCCGCACATCCAGCCGATAGGCTGGCGACGCCTGCCCGGCGGTGCTCATTCTCTCGGTGAGCGCGTTCCTGACCAACCAGCCATCCCGGCCCGGAATGGGAGGAATATCGACCGCTGCAAGGCCTTGCGCCACGCCCGAAGAAGCGCCGCCGGCATACATCGGCGACAGCCCGCAGGCGGCAAGGGCAAGACCGAGCAGAAGGGCAAGGACAATGCGCATCACGTGACTATATTCACCAATCGATCGGGCACGACAATCACCTTGCGAATGGGCGCGCCGCCCAATGAGCGTTGCAGATTGGCAGATGCCATGGCGAGCGCTTCGAGGTCCTCTTTCGATGCGCCTTTGGGAGCTTGCACCGTATCGCGCAGCTTGCCCATGTGTTGCAGGGCAATGGTAACCTCATCATCAACCAGCAGTGCGGGGTCAACTTCGGGCCAGGGTGCGTCGGCGATCAGACCACCCCCGCCGATTGCTGAATGCGCTTCTTCAGCAAGGTGCGGCATCATCGGTGCGACCAGATGCATCAGCGCCCTGATCGCGGCCGAGCGGCTGGCAGAGGGTGCGGCTTTCTCGGTCGCGCCCGTCAGCTCGTAAATCCGTGCCACGGCCTTGTTAAAGCCAAGCGCTTCGATGTCAGCGGCCACGGCAGCGATGGTCTGGTGGGTCTTGCGCTCCAGAGCCTTGTCCTCGCCCGTCGCATCTACGTCGTAGGCTTGGAACAAGCGCCACAAGCGCTGCACAAAACGCGCGCAGCCTTCGATCCCGGCGTCAGACCACGGCAGATCGCGCTCGGGCGGGCTATCGGACAGCATGAACCAGCGCACCGCATCGGCGCCATGCTTGGCGATGATGGCATCGGGGTCGACCACGTTCTTCTTCGACTTCGACATCTTGATGACGCGGCCCACATCGACGGCCTCGCCATCGGCAATGAGGCTGGCGCCCTCGGCATTCCTGCGGACCTCCTCGGGTGCGAAAAACACCGGCACACCGCGCGCGGCATCATTGCGCGAGTAAGTCTCGTGCGTCACCATGCCTTGCGTGAACAGGGCGGCGAAGGGCTCCTTCACATCGATCTTGCCAAGGTGGGCCAGCGCCCGCGTCCAGAAGCGGGCGTAGAGCAGGTGCAGGATCGCGTGTTCGACCCCGCCGATATAGTGCTTGACCGGCAGCCACTTGGCGACTTCTTCCGGGTCGAAGGGCTTGTCCGCTGGCTGGCTGGCAAAGCGCAGGAAATACCACGAGCTATCGACGAAAGTGTCGAGCGTGTCGGTCTCGCGCAGCGCCGGCTTGCCGCTGATCGGGCAGGTGGTGTGCTTCCATGTCGGGTGGCGATCGAGCGGATTGCCCGGTTCGCTGAAGTCAATGTCCTCGGGCAGCACCACCGGGAGCTGGTCGCGCGGCACGGGCACGGGGCCGTGATCGGGGCTGTGGATGATCGGGATCGGGGTTCCCCAATAGCGTTGCCGCGACACGCCCCAGTCGCGCAGCCGCCACACAGTGCGGCCCTCGCCCCACCCCTCAGCCTCGGCGCGGGCGATAACCGCGGCCTTGGCGGCTTCCACGGTCATCCCATTGAGGAAGTCCGAATTGACGATCACCCCGTCGCCCGCCTCGGCCTCGCCCTCGAAAGGCGCGTCGGCCTGCGCCGGATCACTGGCAACGACGCGGGCGATCGGCAAGTCATACTTGGTCGCAAATTCAAAGTCGCGGCTGTCATGTCCCGGCACGCCCATCACCGCGCCCGTGCCATATTCCATCAGCACAAAATTGGCGATGAACACCGGCAGCGCCTCGCCCGTGAAGGGGTGGCGCGCGGTGATTGCGGTGCGATAACCCAACTTTTCCGCCGTCTCGACTTCGGCTGCCTTGGTTCCGCCGCGCTTGCATTGTTCGATGAAGGCGGCGACCTCAGCATCGTCCCCGAGGCCTTGCGCAATCGGGTGATCAGCAGCGATGGCGCAAAAACTCGCGCCGAAGATCGTATCGGGGCGGGTGGTATAAACCGGCAGCTTGCCGCCATTTGACAGATCGAAGCTGAACTCCAGCCCCTGTGATTTGCCGATCCAGTTTTCCTGCATCAGGCGTACTTTCTCGGGCCAGTCCTCGAGGCTCCCCAGCCCTTCGAGCAGATCATCGGCAAAATCCGTGATCTTCAAGAACCACTGGTTCAATTTGCGCTTTTCCACCTCTGCGCCGCTGCGCCAGCCCTTGCCGTCGATCACCTGTTCATTGGCGAGCACCGTCATATCAACCGGATCCCAGTTGACAGTCGACTCCTTGCGATAAACCAGCCCAGCCTCATACAGATCAAGGAACAACGCCTGTTCATGGCCGTAATATTTGGGGTCGCAGGTGGCGAATTCGCGCGTCCAGTCGAGCGCAAACCCGATGCGCTTCAACTGCGCCTTCATCTGCGCGATATTGGCCCGCGTCCATTCGCCCGGATGCACGCCCTTTTCCATCGCGGCGTTTTCCGCCGGCATCCCGAAAGCATCCCAGCCCATCGGGTGGAGCACTTCATGCCCGCGCATCTTCTGATAGCGCGCCAGCACATCGCCCATGGTGTAATTGCGCACATGGCCCATGTGGATGCGCCCCGAAGGATAGGGGAACATCTCGAGGATGTAGCTCTTGGGCTTGGCGCTGTCGGAATCGGCGGTGAAAGTGCCTGCTTCTTCCCAAGCGCGTTGCCAGCGTCCGTCGGCTTGGGACGGATCGAAACGGTGGTCACTCATGATTTAAATTCCGTCTGGGTCTGTGGCTTGCTTGCCTCAAGGGCCGCACTGGCCCACACGGCGATCAGCCCTTGGACATGGCCTCGCGGCTCAGATCGCGCGCCTTGGTAAGGATGATATCCTCAAGCTTCTGGACAGTGGCCGCCTGCACCGGAGCATCAACCCAATTGGCATCTTGTGCGACCTGACGGCTTGCGCTGACACGCAGCGCGTCAGCGCGCAAATCCTGATCGAGGATCGCGATGGTGAGCTTGACGCGCTCACCCGGATTGGCCGGATTGACATACCAATCGGTGATAATCACGCCGCCCGAACTGTCCGCACTCAGCAAGGGGGCAAAGCTGGCTGTCTCCAGCGCAGCGCGCCACAGGAAGGCATTAACCCCGATTGTGTTTACCTTGGCGGCCTGCACGCGCGAAACCTTCGCGCGGTTTTTGCCCCCGCAGGCAGGTAGCGAGACCATCATCGCCAGCACAGCAGCGCCCAGCGCAAGGCGCGCCAAACGACGCTGCGGCACAGGGGTTTGGACAGAGGTTGCGCGTGTCACTAGCATGGGTTCCTTTGCGGCTTTACCTTCGCGCTCTATAACCAGAGCACCCCTTGCGGCAAGCATGATCGCAGCGCAGCCGGGGATTTATCGGACCCATGACGCCGATATCATGCCCTGCCGAGCGGTGCCCATTGTGTGCGAAGAGCAACAGGTCACAGCGTAAATCACCCAAGGTCTCCGCAAGGCCATTGTGAACCAAAAGACAATATCTATTGTCATTAAACGCCTACAAGATCATGCGACTCAGGTGTGGTTCACGTTGGCGGCGCTAGGCCGGATCGCGCAGCAAATTCGTGTTTTGACCGCCGATGGAACGGCAAGACTTTGAATTATCGCGATTAGGCAAGACAATAAAAGGGTTGGAAGCGAGCAAATATGGCACAGCGAGCAGACAGGAAAGCATGGGCGCAGCGCGCCATGCCGCTGTATGCGCTGACGGCTGTGGCAATGCTTGCACTGCCCACGGCAAGCCTTGCCTTGGCTGGCACCTCCCGGGCAGAGGCTTCGATCCAGTCGCTCGGGCTCAATGTATTTACCCCGGCAAGCGTGGACCCCGTTCTGGCGGCGCGTATAGCTGACAAAGCAGAGGCCAAGGGGATTCGATTTACCCCGGCACGATCCGCCCCGGTGGTGGGACAGCGCACCGTGACAGTGGCGGTCCGCGTAGACGATGATCGCGCCCAGGCGATTTCGGTGCGCCGCGCCATCGACACGGCCCCCGGCCGACTTGCCAAGGGCAATGCAATCGCGGGACTGCAAGCGAGCAAATTCGAACTGGGCACTGCGCGTGGCTACAAGAGCTTTGCCCGCGTGCTTGATCTCTCGCCATCGGCTGGCCGTATGGCGATGCCTGATCTTGCTGAATTCGAGCCATCTCGTCCGCAAGCCGATGATAAGCCCAGCCGGTTGCAACCGCGCATCGGGCTTGAGGGCCGCGAGATTGCCGGCCGCTCACCCAATACGCTGGATTCGCTTGCCAGCCAGACAGTGGATCTTGGCGGCAGTTACCGCCTTTCCCCCAAGCTTGACGTGCGCGCTGGCGTGCGGATCTCGCAAGAGCGTGACCGGCTTGATCCTCTTACCAATTCGATTCAGGACAGCCAGGCTGTCTATGTCGGGACGCAACTGAAGTTCTGATCAGAACTGGTCCGGCCGACCGGGCACCTTGCTGCTGAATAGTCATCCAAGCAATTTCTCAGCCTTGCCGCAGAGCGCGCTCCGACTCCCGCCGTAGTCCCTTGGTCCGATTGCCTGCGCGCCGGATCACGCATAGCTATTCCCCGCTTTCCCTGACGTTACGGCACGGGTAGGGTCGCGCAAGAAACGCACAAGCGAGGGAGGATTAGCATGGGCCGAGTTGCCATCGTCACCGGAGGAACGCGCGGGATCGGGGAGGCGATCTGCAAGCGTCTTCAGCGCCAAGGACACACTGTCATCGCCAATTACGGCGGCAATGATGAAAAAGCGCGCGCCTTTTCGGATGCCACGGGTATCCCGGCACGCCGCTGGGATGTGGGCGATCACGAAGCGTGCCTTGCAGGCTGCGCCGAAGTTGCCGCTGAATTCGGCCCTGTTGATATCGTCGTTAACAACGCTGGCATCACCCGCGACGGAACGCTCCACAAGATGAGCTTTGACGATTGGAACGAGGTGCTGAGAATCAATCTCGGTGGCTGTTTCAACATGGCCAAGGCAACCTTCCCCGGTATGCGCGAGCGTGGCTGGGGCCGGATTGTGAATATCGGCTCGATCAACGGGCAGGCAGGCCAATATGGCCAGGTCAACTACGCTGCTGCCAAGTCGGGAATTCACGGCTTCACCAAGGCGTTGGCGCAGGAAGGCGCCAAGTTTGGTGTGACTGTCAATGCAATCGCGCCGGGCTATATCGATACTGATATGGTGGCCGCCGTGCCAGCGCCGGTTTTGGAAAAGATCGTTGCCAAGATCCCGGTTGGCCGCCTCGGCATGGCTGAGGAAATCGCACGCGGGGTGGCTTTCCTGACCTCAGAGAATGGCGGTTTCATGACCGGCTCGACGATGAGCATCAATGGTGGTCAGCACATGTATTGACCGGCAAGTCCCATCGCGTCAGCGAGGAATTCATCACTCAACATCAAAAGGGCGGGCCTTGCTGACAAGGCCCGCCCATTTTTGTGATTCCAATCAGGCAATCAGAAACGGAAACTGGTCTGGATAAAGACCTGCCGACCGCGGTTCATCGAGACCACCGCATCATCGCCGCGCGGCAGTCCGAAGCCAGCTGCGCCGCCCGGCGACAGGAACGGGCGCGGGCCCGACGTCACCACAAACAGCTCCTCCGTCAGGTTGACCCCGATCAACGAAACGCGCCAGCGACCATCGGGACGACCAATCGAGATGTTGCCATCAAGCGTGACATATTCATCCTGCACGAAGTCGTTAAAGCTCTGTTGGTCGGCGAAATACTTGCCCGAATAGAGCGCGTTACCACCCAACATCAGATCGAGATTGCTACCCAGCGGGATTGTCCAGTCGAAGGCCAGATTGCCGGAGAACTCCGGTGCACGCGGCGCTCTGCGACCATTGATGTCGATGCCGGCAGCCGAAACGAAGGGCGCAGTGAATTTGGCATCGAGATAGGTCCCGTTGGCCGAAATCGTCAGGCCCTGCACCGGGGTGCGCCAGTTGAATTCCAGATCAAAACCCTTGGTGGTGAGCTGACCTGCGTTGAGCGTAAGGAACTGCACGTTGACCGCATCGAAGTTCTGCACCTGCAGATCATCCACCACATAATAGAACGCCGTGCCGTTGACGGTGACCCGGCGATTATTGAACTGCGAACGGAAGCCCACTTCACCGCCGATGGTGGTTTCAGAGTCGAAGATCAGCGAGCCGAAATTTCCACTCAGCGCGGCCTGACTGAGGCTGTTCGAAGGCAATGCCGAGTTGTCGATCCCGCCCGATTTGAACCCGGTGCGGAACGCTGCAAACAGGTTGAGATCGGGATTGACCTTGTACTTCAAGGTGACTTCAGGCGACACGTTGCTGTCGCTGAAGGGGATTGGCCCGGAGAAGAAGCCCGGTTGCACAAAGCCGGGGCCTTGCAGGAACGTATGCAGATAGGGAACCGAGATCGTCTGCACCTTGTCCTCGGTCGTCCAGCGCGCGCCGGCGACGAGTTCAAGATCCTCCGTGATGTCGAAGATCAGCGAGCCGAACACCGAGAAGGCTTCGGTCTTGGTGACGTGACGCTTGTCCCAGTCATAGGTGAAGCCTGTCACCGGATCAGGCGCAATCAGCGAGATGTTGACCGCTTGCTGCGCGGTGTCAAACACGAAACGGCGGTTTTCGTAGAAAGCGCCCAGCATGAAATTGATCGGGCCATCGAAGTCCGAATGCAGGCGCAATTCCTGCGTGTATTGGCGCAATTGATTGACCGGATCGGAGCAGCCCGTACCTTGCCCAACGCCCGCGCCATTTGTAGCAGCCAGCGCAGGAGCATTGTTAGCGAGGAAATTGGGATCGCCAAGAGCATTGCCTATCGGCGAGAAAGCCGGGCCCAAGCCGACATAGGCGTAACAATCGAAATCGACGGCATCCATATCCAGAAAGCCGCTGGTCGAAGTCAGCTTGATCGTGTCTGAGATCTGGAGGTTCATCAGCAAACGCCCGAACCAGATGTCGGATTCGTTGAACGGAACACCATTGCGCCCAGCCGCACGCGAGGGTGTTGGCACACCGCCGGCCAAGGCAGGAGCTGAGTCGGGAAGGAAGAATTGCCGGTTGCGGAAGTTACAATCATTGCCGGCAGGGATCGCCACCAGACCATTGAGCAAAAACACCGGATCAGCCACACCATTCGCACCGCAGAAAATGCCCGAATGCTGCACCGCCCCATCGCCTTCATTGCGCATATATTGCACTTTGAGATTGGCATCGAACATGCTCGTCGGCTTCCAGTCGAGAGTCACGCGGCCAAGAAAGCTCGACTGCCCGCGGAACCGCCCATTGGCCGAATTCACATTGGGCTGAAGCTCGATCAGACGCTCGATGTCATTCCACTGCGCCGCGACGCGAATCCCCAAAGTGTCGGTGAGCGGACCGGAGATGAAGCCATTGGCAAGATAGCCGCGCTCTTCGAATTCGTAGTTCGCCGTCATGCCAACTTCCCATGTGGGCGTGGGGTCAGCGGTTTGCAGCGCAAACACACCGGCGGTGGCCGATTTCCCGAAATAGAGCGATTGCGGACCCTTGAGCACGTCGATCTGCTTCATGTCGAAGAAGCCGGCCTGCACCAGCCGCATGGTCGAAAGCTGAACGCCGTCGAAATCGAAAGCCACCGCGCTGTCGAAGGCCGCCGAGATGTTGGATGAGCCGACGCCGCGCAAGGACAACTGGCCGCCCGAACCCGAGCCACCGACCTGCACCTGCAGGGTCGGCACGCGCGCCGAGATCGCACCCACAGTGTTGATCACGAAGTTATCGAGCGTGTCAGCGCTTACCGATGTGATGGTGACCGGCACTTCCTGCAGCGTTTCATTCTGGCGGCGGGCCTGCACGATGATTACCCGTTCATCGCTATCGCGCGAGGATGCAGCGGTGTCACTGTCCGTTGCCTGAGCCAAGGCCGCCCCCGGCAAGGCAGCCAGAACGCCGACTGCCGCGCTGCACAGCAGGCCTGCGCGGGCCACAGACGCAATTCGTGAATTACGTGAAGTCATGATGCTCTCTCCCAGTTGGCCGTGCCAAGCAATCGGCCATGTTCCCCTCTGGTCGAGGTGCATTACCTGCACCTTTCGACTTGTCTTAGATGTGTATGGTGCGCGCCTTTGGGGCTCATCTAGCAAAAGCATTAGGGACCCGGCCAAAGTGCGACATATTCGTCACAATTTCTGAACAATCGGGCCAAAAACCCCTAATGCCGTAGCGTAATTTAATTGCTTTCCAGTGCAGCAAACACTCTGTGGAAGGCGGCGATCAGGCGGTTTGCTCGCGCTCCATCTGCGCCACGCGCGGATCATTGGGCCACACCCATTCCGGCCCAATCACTTGTTCTACGCGCAAGCGAGGCGCGATGTTTTCACTACCGATCATCCGATCAAGACTTTGATGGAAAGCGTAGATGCGCGCTTCCTGATAGGACAGCGGCACCGAGCGGAACGCCGATGATTGCACCGAATGCTGGATCGCCTCGCCGAACTGAGTGTCTTCGAGGATAATCGGGCTCATCTGGCGCCCGTTGGGCCCGGTTTCGTCCGGAACAGTCCACAAGTCCGGTGCAGGCGCATCTCCCCAATCAAGCGCCATCGTCACCAGTTCCAGCCGCGTCGTGGTCAGCGAAGTCGGCCAGAACACCAGCGGCGGAACAAAATAATGGGAGAGCGGGCTCACCCAGTTCGGGAACAAGGTGTAGCTTTGCGTGCAGGTGCGTCCCAATTCGCCCACACTTTCAATCTGCTGCCAGCCAGGCGGGGACACCTCTTCGCGCGCGCGCGCGCGATCGGTCTGGTGCGGTGCGGGCGCCAGCATCCGCGCATGGCCATTGGGATAGAGCGTGTTGAGATTGCGCTTGGCATCCACCAGTGGGGCAACAGTATTGGGGTGAATAAAGGGCACATGGTAGACTTCCATGTTGGCCTCGATCGCGATCTTCCAGTTGCATTTGAGATCGAAGCTGTGGCGCGCGGCGAGCCGGATGCGGTCAAAAGCGAATTCGCTCCATTCGTCCCACAGCGGCCCCATCCATTCTTTCAAGGGCATCGCATTCTCGTCGAAATTGACGAAGATCACGCGGCCCAGAAGCTCGCAGCGCACCGGCAACAGGCCGCGGCAGGACAGATCGAAATCCTCCGGGAAACCCTGCCGCTCGGGCACGCCCACCAAGGTACCATCGGTCTTATAGGTCCAGTTATGATAGCCGCACATCAGCCGCGAGGACTTGCCGCGATCCTCAGTGACAATTGGCGCGCCGCGATGGCGGCAGGTGTTGTAAAAGGCCCGCACCACCCCATCCATGCCGTGCACAATCACGATCGGGTCACCGGCGTTGTGCCAGCGCATATAGCAGCCGGGTTCGGGGATCTCGTCCATGTGGCCGGCAAAGAGCCAAGATTTGCGGAATACATGGTCGCATTCGAGCGCGTAATATTCGGGAGAAGTGTAACGCGCGGCGGGCAGATCAGGCAGGCGCGGGAAACCATCGGGCGGCGCGCTGCGCTGGCCTTCCCATTCCATCAGCGCTTTAAGCCGCGCAACTTCGCCTGCATCCAGCATCGCTGTCCGCCCTCCTTGCGAGTCAAGATAGGTGAGCGTTTCATTCGCGCGACTGCGCTTTGTGTGAGGGCCCTTTGACCTTTCGGTGCGTGCCTTGCATGAGCGGCAACCTCTGCTAAAGCCCGCGGCGGGATCTGTTACGAACATCCTATCGACCATGCAAAGCCCTGCGGACGGGGCCTAAAAAGGATAGGGCATAAGCCATGCAAAAAATCAAAGTCGCCAACCCAGTCGTCGAGCTTGACGGGGACGAGATGACCCGGATCATCTGGCAGTGGATCCGCGAGCGGTTGATCCTGCCCTACCTCGATGTTGACCTCAAATATTACGATCTGTCGATCGAGAACCGCGACGCCACCGATGATCAGGTGACCATCGATTCTGCCAATGCGATCAAGCAATATGGCGTCGGCGTGAAATGCGCGACGATCACTCCGGACGAAGCCCGCGTCGAGGAATTCGGTCTCAAGAAGATGTGGAAGTCCCCCAATGGCACGATCCGCAACATCCTGGGCGGCGTGGTCTTCCGCGAGCCCATCGTGATCGACAACGTGCCGCGCCTTGTGCCCGGCTGGACCGACCCCATCGTGGTTGGCCGCCATGCCTTTGGCGACCAGTATCGTGCCACTGACACATTGATCCCCGGCCCCGGCAAGCTGCGGCTGGTTTTTGACGGCGAGGATGGCACCAAGATCGACCTCGACGTCTTCGATTTCCCGAGCGCGGGCGTCGCGATGGCGATGTACAATCTCGACGATTCGATCCGCGACTTCGCTCGCGCCAGCTTCAATTACGGCCTCAATCTCGGCTGGCCGGTGTATCTCTCCACCAAGAACACGATCATGAAAGCCTACGACGGCCGCTTCAAGGATCTCTTCCAGGAAGTCTTCGACACCGAAGGCTTTGCCGAAAAGTTCAAGGAAGCGGGCATCGTCTACGAGCACCGCCTGATCGATGACATGGTGGCCTCGGCGCTCAAGTGGTCGGGCAAGTTCGTGTGGGCCTGTAAAAACTATGATGGCGATGTGCAGTCCGACACCGTGGCACAAGGCTTCGGCTCGCTCGGCCTGATGACCAGCGTTTTGATGACGCCCGATGGCAAGACGGTTGAAGCAGAAGCCGCTCACGGCACGGTCACCCGCCACTATCGCCAGCACCAGCAGGGCAAGGCGACCAGCACCAACCCGATCGCCTCGATCTTCGCGTGGACGCGCGGACTGATGTATCGCGGCAAGTTCGATGGCACGCCCGATGTGGTGAAGTTCGCCGAAACGCTCGAACGCGTCTGCATTGAAACGGTCGAAAAGGGCTATATGACGAAGGACTTGGCCCTGCTGATTGGCCCCGGTCAGGCATGGCAGACCACCGAGCAGTTCTTCGAGACCATCGTGGAGAACCTTGAGAAGGAAATGGCCAGTTGGGCATGATCGGCCACTGACCCTGCCATTTTGCCCTCGGACAATTCGCAAGATGACAGCGCCCGCTGCTCGGGGTAATCCCCCCGAATGGCGGGCGAACTTGCACCTACTCCGATCCTCTCCGATGCGCTGGTGATACTCGGCGCGGCCGGGATCGTAATTCCGGTGTTCGCGCGCTTTCGCATCACGCCGATTATCGGTTTTATTCTGATTGGCCTGCTGGTCGGCCCGTTTGGGCTGGGTTCGCTGGTGAGTGAGCACCCCTGGCTCTATTACATCACCATAACCGACCCCGAAGCGCTCACGCCCTTTGCCGATTTCGGCATCATCCTGCTGCTGTTTGCCATCGGGCTGGAACTGTCGTTCAGCCGCCTCAGACAGATGCGCCGCCTCGTATTTGGTCTTGGCGCGCTTGAGGTTCTGGTGATCGGAGCCGTACTCGCAGCCGCTCTTGCAGTGGGCGGCTACACTTTTTCCGCCGCGCTTGCGCTCGGCTTTGCGCTGGCCTTCTCATCGACTGCGATTGTGCTGCCGATCTCCGGCACGAACTCACCGGTCGGGCAAGCCGCGCTTTCGATGCTGCTGTTTGAAGGCATTGCGCTGGTTCCGATCATCTTTGTGCTCGGTGCGCTTGCCCCCAATGCAGAGGCGGAAGGCTGGGGTGATATTGCTTCAACCTTGTGGCAGGGCGGATTGCTGATTGCAGTGCTGCTGGTGGCAGGTCGTTACCTTCTGCCAAGCCTGTTTGCACAGGCTGCCCGCACCAAGAATCCTGAGCTTTTTCTCGCGGCCTCGCTGCTGGTGGTGATCGGCGCAAGCCTTGCCACAGCCGCGGTTGGCCTGTCACCGATTGTGGGCGCCCTGATCGCAGGGGTGCTTATCGCAGAGACGGACTATTCGCCCGAAGTCGCCAGCATCATGGAGCCGTTCAAAGGCCTTGCCCTCGGGGTCTTCCTCATCACCATCGGCATGAGCATCAATCTGGCGACTGTGCTGGAAAACCTCGGTCCGATCGTGGCCGCACTGGTGCTGGTGCTGATCTTCAAGGCCGTTGTGACCATGATCTTGCTGGTTTTGATGGGCGCGCGGCGCGGCACAGCGGTGGAAACCGGCATAGTCATGGCAAGCCCCTCAGAAGACACGCTGATTATCCTTGCCGCTGCCAGCGCCGCAATGATCATAAGCCCGCAAACTGCACAATTCTGGCAGATCGTGACCGCGCTCGGGCTCACTGTCACGCCACTGCTCGCGAAGCTCGGCAAGATTGCTGCTCGGCGTGTCGAGCGCACCCACACTTTGCCCGACTGGGAGAGGGACGAGCAAGGTCGCACCATCATCATCGGCTCGGGCCGCGTCGGCCGCCTGATCGCCGACATGATGCGCACTCATGGCAAGCCTTGTGTGCTGCTCGATTCCGACCCTGATTTGATCGACCGGGTCAAGCGCAAGGGCTATCAGGCGGTGTTCGGCGATGCGGGGCGCGCCGATGTGCTCGCCCGACTGGGCTTGGAAACCGCGCCCGCGGTGGTGTTGACGATGGATGAGCCGGTGCTGGCACAACGCCTTGTCGGTAAGCTGCGTCAGTCCTACCCCGATCTCCTGATCGTAGCGCGCGCCCGCGATGCCGATCACGCCGCCGCGCTTTATCGCGCAGGGGCAAGCCATGCCGTGCCGGAAACGCTCGAATCCTCGCTGCAATTATCCGAAGCGGTGCTGGTCGATATTGGCGTGCCGATGGGCCCGGTGATCGCCAGCATCCACGAAAAGCGCGACGAATTCCGCGAGAAGCTGGAACTCGAAGGCGGGCTCAGTGAAAAGCCGAAATTGCGATCAAGTTAGAGTATCGGTGATGATCAAGCGAGAGATTGCTGGCAGCACTGATCTGCTTTGAGCAGGGCGTTTGCGGTGACGAGAAGCTTTCGCATGACGGCGGTGATGGCGATTTTGGCGGGTTTTTCTGCT
>Ga0213830_1000624_pt1 | contig 14470 bp, 9 predicted proteins | sample SWATP11_FD_161661 | JGI IMG/M metagenome (GOLD analysis project Ga0213830, IMG submission 161661) | Coastal seawater microbial communities from Marineland, Florida, United States - SWA TP1 #1 | ecosystem: Environmental > Aquatic > Marine > Coastal | place: USA: Florida | collected 2016-08-06 | reverse complement strand
AGGTGCTCATATTTAGCATCAAACGCTGCAATTTCAGCGGAGTTCTTTTGATATTTCTGTTCTGAAATTGTTTGTGCTGACCTAAAGTACTGATTAAGCGCCAGTGCGTATTTGGTTTCAACAAACGAAAGTGATAATGAATCTAGCTGAGCGCGAGCTAAATGCGAAGATATGGCAGACGCGCGTTTACTCCCGATGCTTTCTTCTAACGTCGTTATTTCCCATTTGTTAGAAGGTACGAATTGGGTTGATGCAACGAGAGAGTTTGCTTGTGCAAACTTAACAACATCAAGAGGGGTCAGCCAGCTTGCTACCTGATTTAGATGAGCAGGACGAGCAATATTTACCAACAACTGAGTAACGGTCGCACAGTTGAATATATGAAAAAAATAAGCGGGGCTCTGCTGTCCCAATTCCCATATGTAGTCTTGCACAAAGTGGCGCTGTTGCTCGTTGAAATTTAGCGTGTATCGCCAAATGTTTCTTTGCTCTTCATAGAGATAAAACTGCTCAAATTCTTGGTAAGGAGCAACCTTAAATACGCCTTCTTTTCCTGTCATCAATGTTTCGTACATGATGTGAGGAACATTTAAAGAGTCTAATTCTGTAAAAAACGTAATACCGTGCTTAACGGGAATGCCTTTATCGTTAGTTCCATCTAGACGAAGCATAATATGCCCCATCATAGAGCTAGCAGATGTAACATTTTCTGAGGCGTAAATTAGCTTGATACTATCGGCCGGAACACTTTCTACAAATTTGCGATATTCTGCGCAGTGCTCGGTAGGGGTAATAGATTCAAATTCGGGTATGTAGCGCTTGAGCAGCCGTAAACGGGCAGGGTAGTTGCAAATGTTTTGGGTATTACGCTGAAAAAGGTCAACGGTTGCTTGCGCTTCGGCTAACGGGCTGACGAACGACTTTGATATATAAATAGAGGTGTCGTTAGTTATTGGCTTCCCATTTTTTAATTGTAACAATAGGTGCCACAATGGGTCGTTAGCTATTTGCTGTAACGTTGCGCTATCAACTTTTGAGTAGCTAGTTTGAGTAACGTCACTGGCCGTGGAATTAGCTGCGAAAATCAAAAAAAAGGAAGCAAGAATGCTTCCTTTTAGAATTCGTGTAAACATATCTTATTTACAAGGTACGCTTACTGAATCTTGGTATTTCCACATTTTGTCTGAGCCGTAATCGGTAGACGAACCGAATACACCGCCACTAAGAATGTTGATGAAAAACGCAGATTCAACTTCTTTGTTTAGGTTAACGTCGGTACATTTTGCATCGTCAGCAACTAGCACTTTATCTTTGTTCTCTTTCTTAACAGTAACCACGCCAGGCACTGTTTGAGACATGCCGTCAACAGTAACTGTAGTCGTTTCACCGCTAGTTGTCGTAACGTTTATTTTGTGTGTTTCTTCGGTAAGAATGGTGGCACAACCTGAGGTAAGAATAAGGCTTGCAGCAGCTAGTCCAATTATTTTTTTCATTATATTTCCCTTTCTGATTTTGAATGTCGAATTTTCGACGAGCGTTAATATAATGTTTACGCTATAAAAATCAAATAAAGATTGTTTCTAAATTGGTCTGCTGGTGGGAGAGGGCAAATATAAGTAAGCGTATGCGCCAAGATAATGAAGTTAGTGCCAAGTAACCCTGACACTAACTTCATAAGTGCGCTTATTTGTGCATACCGCGAATAGGGTAGTTGTTATCAGGATTACGAATCCAGCCCAAACCACTTACTAATGTCTCTAATTCAGGTCTAACAAATGGATTGTTAGAAATATCTGCGACGTGCACAAGACCTTCATTGTTCACAACAAACAGCGCGGGTTCGGAAAACGGGTGATCAGTTTCTTGAGGCGATCTTGGATCAGAGATATAAACGCCTAACTCCTCCATTTGCTCCACCGTTAAGCCGTACGCAATTGGAAAGTTGATATCCAATCTAGGCAGGTGACTTTCAAGCTGCGCTTTACTGTCGCCAGACACTGCAATGAGATCTACACCAGTTTCGGCAAGATATCCTCTAACACTTTCGAGTTGATTGAGGTATCGAGTGCAAAGTGGACAATGCTGCCCTCGGTAAATCACCACCATTTTCCAGTCAAGACCGTTCTCAGGTGTCGCTAACTTTTTAGTGTCGCCATTTAACAGCTTTGCTGAAACATCTGGAAAAGCAGAGCCTGCATGTAACTTATTGGTGTATTCAGTAGCCATGATAGTTCCTTAAAAATGCTTGTGAATGTGAGCTTCAAAACGTTTGAAATCGTTTTCCACATCGGCGTTTTTCATCACGTCAAAGCTAGCGAAAGTTTCCATTGGCTTCATGCCAAAGAACTTGAAGTTCATATGCATTGGAAACAGTAAATCGTCTACAGATTTACCTTCAAAAAACTCTTCGCTGTCGTTGAATGACTCTTCTGGTGCATTGAAGGTTAAAGACATCATGTATTTAACGTTGGTAAGCGTACCGCCTGTGCCGTAGTTTTTCTTCGGTGATTCGGCAACGCGACCATCGCCAGCACATAAGGCGCCACCCATGCCCGCAGTGTAAACTTCATCCATGTACTTTTTGAAAGACCATGGCACACCCATCCAATTGATTGGTGCCTGTAGAAGAACGATGTCAGCCCACTGATGATGGGCCAACTGTTCTTCAACGTCGTGCGCTTCGGCCATTGTCACTACGCGAGTGTTATAGCCTTTAGCTTCAAGCAGCGTTACTGCTTTATCGACAAAAGATGCGTTTAACTTGCCTTCTGAAAAAGGGTAATACTGGTGTGCATTAATAATTAGCACATTGCCTGTCTTTGTTGTGGTCATCTCAAAACTCCAAAAAAATTGAATAAAGCTTATTGCTTACTGGTGGTTTATTTTAGTGGCCTTTAAACCTTATGCAACTAGTGGTGTTTTGGTAACTATGCTGAAGACTAACGGAATATTGTATTAATTGACTTAAAATCAATTGGTTAAGTGATTAAAGAAAGTGGGTTGCCGTTATAGTACTGCTGCCTTACATAATAAAGAGTCACTCGCTTAAGGAGATTGAGAGTTTTGAGGAGCTTCAATATATGGCTATGCCTTGGACCGACACTCGGCCGACACGCTTGCGTGGCGATTTACTGAATTTCAGAAACAAAAAAACCGACTCAAAGGTCGGTTTCAGTATCTACTTCTAAAAGAAGAGATGGTACCAGTGGGCGGACTTGAACCGCCACGCTATCGCTAGCAACGGATTTTGAAAAGTTTGCTCCTATTTTAGTTATTTAATATCAAATGGTTATAATTAAAAAAAAGACACTTTGCAAATTCTTTGCATGAGGTTGCTCAAATGTTATGAAGATCTTTTTTAACATAGAAAAAGTTTAAGGGTCACTAAATATCAAGGAGCCATTTGTCATTTTCCATTTGTACAGCACCCAGGCTTTACAGTACAAGTAAACAGATCAGTCACGGCCATGCCACAAGGAGAACCCTCTTTGAGCAATTCAAAATTTAGGACTTTTTCAAGGTATAGGAGGGTTAGCATACATGTGCTGCAGAGTTGTGAAGCCTGAAAAAATTCCAAATGTTCTTCTATTATCTTAATTGCAATTTAGTTGCTGGGGTTCTACCCAAACTCCTGTGTACGCCCAATGATAACTTCAATACTCGACCAGGAATGATTTATTTCTGTAACTTCTTGATTTGGATGCAGGCTTAACTCAGTAAGCAACCTTTTAATAACGATTACCGAGTAAAGGCGCTGTTACCCACTTGGTTATCGACGCTACCGACCTCAAGGTCTTTGGCGACGGCGAATGAAATCAGCGCAGATTCGGTAAGGAGAGGCACCCGAGTGTGACGCAAGCTGCACATGGCCCTTGATGCAGAAACCCACGAAGCCATTGCTGCCCAAGTCAGCTTGGAAAATGTTGGTGACACCGGGGTATTGCCCAGCCTGCTCAACCCGCTGCGTCGCCGTATCGGGCAGGTCAGTGCCGATGGGGCTTACGATATTAAAACCTGCCACCGGCTACTGAAAAAGAAAGGCAACAGAGACAGGCATGTTTCCTTATAAGCAGCTCATCAGCCCTAAACTGACGCCGCTATGCATCAGAATTATAAAAAGCATTACTTTCTATTGTATTAATAACAACATGTGTTAGATTAATTATTGAGCAGTTACTTTCGTGCAAGTTTAACTAAATTCAAGGAAGATTAATGGGAAAGCTACTGTTAGGGTTGTTGACCTGCTTACTTTCTGCTAATTCACTAGCTGTAAGCGAGCTTATACTCGATCCATCACCTCAATCAACATCCAATACCTGCCAGTCTTATTCTATAGCTTATGCTCTTGCTTACTCCGGTCTTTGGTACCAGGCAATAGAAACCCCCAAACAGCTAAGGGATCTTGAGGTTATCGTAAGAAAGGAAATTAATTCAGTTGTACAAGAACAGAATTCGAAAGGAAAACGGATAACTCCATATCACCATTTTACGTGGGCTGAGGCTGTTAAAAGGGTTTCATCCAATAACCTTAAACTAACGTTATATTACACCTCTTCGCCAACCGAGTATTACCAAAAAATTTCAGACATCACAGGAATTACTTCCTCAGAAATTTTAGGTGCGCCTATTTCTGCTGCACTCGTTAAAAAGCCAGTAATGACTTCAGTTAAGAAGTTAAACGGCGATTCTTATGCAAGTGGGCACATAGTTACCCTTTTGGGTCTGACTGAAACTGTCTCAGCTAATAAATCGATTGCCAATATGGATAAAGAATTATTGGTTCTTAACTCCGCAGTAAAATCGAACCAGAAAACCTTCAACATGTGCAGCGAGGAAATTACTTCTGGAGACAAAATGTACTCCGCAAGCGTGAATGTTACGAAGGATTACGTGTTAAAAGGTTGGGACGAAAAATACTTACTGATGTGGATAGATAAAAATAACTAGATTTACATGAATATGGAGATAAAAGGGGATTTGACGATGATTTTCGAATCAAGTCGGGCGCATGTTTGTTTTAGACAAATTTTCTCGCTGGTTTTCTTCTGTTTAGGTTTTCTCTGGGCAAATCAGAGCTCAGCAACTGAGAATACCCAACCCATTTTTTATAATCCTACGCTAGAGATCATCTTCGACCAAATTGAGGCATATAACGGTTTCGACCTCAGCAAGATGAATGAAACAGGTACAAACTATCAAATTGTCGCAGAGAAGCTTATCGAAAAGAAGGGCTCACAGATTAGTCAATTGTTAACTTTCTCAATACCAGAATACACATGCAGCTTGATAAATTCACAGCCCACTATTGTATTCCCAAACAATGTCAAAACTATTGATAAATCGTCAGCAGGTCTTCTAAAAAGATGGGAAGCGCTTATTGATGGTGATTTTATCGCACTTTCACTTTTCTCGGATCTTGAGCTATTGAAGAAAAGTATTGAGCATAGTGCAAACAGCTTAGAAAGACGTAATACGAACTGTGCTTCGATGGCCCTTGCCGTTAGCACCCTACAATGCTTTCAGTCATCCAAAAAAGATTGTCATGTAGCGTATTTTGAACAACGTAAGCAGCTTGAAGCGTTTGAGTTGCACAAATTTGATAACGAAGTTCAGACTCTTTTCAGCCATCTGAAACCTTTTCTGGCAGTGTCGGGTAGCGAGCATTTAAAGCAGCTTCTCGCTTTGGGAAATGGATATGCAGAGGATGCGTTGTCACTTACCGAAATTTTCAGAGAGGCGCTCAGAGACTCAATTGTTGCATATCAATCATGGTATTCCAGTGAGCAAATCGCGCTTCTTTTGGAAGAGCAGGGTAATTGGGTACAGGATATCTTAGGCTTAACACAAGGAGAAAAACAGCTCATAAAAGAGCTTCACTCTAGGCATAAGAAGATTGATGAAGCAATGTTGGCGTATATCGAGGGTAGGACAAATTCAGCGAATGAGGCGTTAATCGAGAATCAGAGCACAAGAGCTTTGCTGAACTATTACAAGAGCAATCTTGCGGCATATAAAGGACTGAAAGATAGCGTATTAAGCAAAATAAATTCGCTGAAAAACAATGGCAGCATTGTTTATCAACAGGCGCAAGATGCGGTGAAAGATGGAAACAAAATTGCGAAGACCAAGCTTAATTTAGCGACGAGCGCAGCTCCCAAGTTGGTAGAAGAAAATCTAAATAAGTTATTCAAGCTATACGTGAATCTTGAGCCTAATGGCAAGCTCACCACTCAGGGGCGCCCTCTCAACAAAGCGACACTGTTTCTGTTTTCTAAGGCAACAAAGCAGTCGCTCGTTGTACCGGGTTGTATATCAATTGATGGGGATGTTCCGACAAGCTGCGCGAAAGGAGCGGCTAATGCCAATCCGTTGATTGATTGTGACGCGGACAATCAGAACGATTGCTCCGCTTCTCATGACGCAGGAGTGAATATCGACCTTGGCGTCAGTGTTGATAATATTCTTTTGGAAGCTGATGGGAGCTACTCTTTTTATTGTGCCCCCGGGGCGAGTTGTATTAACTCGCAAGCAAGTATTTCACGCGAAAGAGTCACAAAACTGCTTGATTCGATGGGAGTGCCACCACTGGTTCCCATCATAAGTGAGGGAAAGATATTCATTGATAGGAATCTCAAGAATCTTAGCTATGAAATCGATTTAAATCCGTTTGGTGGTTTGCTTGATGTTAAACCACTGCGACTCAAGGTGATTGAGAATGGGAGCGTAATCACTCCCGAAAATATTGGTTTTGCTATTGCAAACCATGTGAAAAAGGAGGTAATTCCGAAAGGCCTTGAAGCTTGGCTATACTCCATGCCGTTCATCGAAAAAGTAGACGCGATGACAGACCAACTCTTTGCTTTCAACTTCGACGGTGCTACCCCACTAAGAGTGGAATATATAGTAACTGAAGGTAGTGTTATACCGAGAGCCATTGAGGTTATAGTCCCCGTAAATTTGGCAAGTAGTGACAGTGATCTTCAGTCTTTACTCGGTACGGAAAGCTATGACATTTCGGTCGTTATAAATCAGAAAGGTGCCTATATAAGAGCAAATACGATCCCCAAGAAGCTCTATGCAAACCTGCAATCTGTTGCTAGCGGCTATGTAAACAAACTTTTGTCTCCTTTGAAAACAGCTGTAAACGCCGACCTGATAAATATCAACGTTAACCCCGTTTTTGAAAGCCGCTTGAATCGCATCGAAATGGCCTTACTACTTTCTTACAGCATTGATTCGTCGGGATGCGCCTCTGCCCCCCAGAACCTAAGGCTTGTTGCACCGTTTTCAGACATTTCAAAACAAGTCAAAGGCATTTTTGATAACGCCAAGGACATAGTAGCCAAATGTGTTGCAGACGGGTTCATCAAGCAGGCTACTGCTGAAATCCAAAATCAGGAAATAACGCTATTTGGCATCAAAACCAAGATTGTGGAGGGCCCATCATTTGATCCTGGACTTGGCAAAGCAATCATGTCCGTACAAATCGCCGATGCGGATACCGGCATTTCTGCGGTTCTGAAGAAAGTGTCAGCAAAAGCCAACGGGTCAAAATTTGAGATTGATTTCAGTACTGCAGATTGGGAACACAATGACACGTCATCGAAGGTTGGAGCAATTATTCAAAATCGTATTGAGTCTATCTTTGGTGGAAGCTCTGACTATTTTTCTATGAAAGACACAAGGTTGTCGAGAGACGGCTTCTCTTTCGAGTTATTAGTCCATGGCTTACCGTATGTTGGTAACTACAACCTAGGCAGAATTTATTTAAACGCTTTGAGTGATCTTAAAATCGTAGATATTTTGAAGAGAGAAATCAAACCAAGGCTTATCAGTGCGGTGAATCACGCATTAAAGGAAAATATCGATATACCTGATCTTGGACCCATCACGGATATAAGTCCGATTGTTGAGTTTAAGCCGGACGATCAATTAGCACTGAACGCAAATGCAACCCTCCAACTATACAGCGGAGTGACTGCACCTATCGAAATTGGCATTTTTCCAAAGCCGCATGTCAAAGTGCGAGAAGGTAAACAGATTGCCCTCGCAGCTATCACAAGCCTGCTAACCGACGTGATACCTATTAGTGCAGGACCCTTTACCTTTATGCCAGTTCCGACCCAGGTTCAATATTTTCCTAACATTGGCGCCTATGGCGTACCTTTTGGTTTTAAAGTTGATGTTGGCATCATTAAGGTAGAGGTCCTTGGTATAAAGATCACGCCCAAAAGTTTTTCACTACCAGATTCAATATCAGCAAGACTGAATTCCCCCATTCCTATTCCACCGTTCATAGTGATTGCAGATCCCGGGTTTACTTACTATATCAATAAAAAGGGACTGACTATTGACGGCGCAATCACCATCGTCGAACAGTCAGTAGCGCAGGTTGTAAATATTGATTCCAAAATAGGTTTGAAAGACCTTAAAAATTTGACCTTTGGTCTAGACGGAAAATTGATAGCGGCGTCAAGTCTGCCGTTGTACGAAGCGTTTGGCGAAATATCATTGAAGCAGAAAAGACTTGAATACCGAGCCAGTACAAGCGAACTACTCAAGCCCATTATTGAGTCAAAAGGCGAGGGCCTGCTAGACGGAGAAAATCGAAAAGCCGTTAATTCAACTTCTATTAGAATTCTCGGCATTCATGTTGCTAGCGATGAACTCAGTCTTATTGTCCCTGAGAGTAAGCGTATTGAGGATGGGGTATTAACATTCGGCGGGAGCCAGACTCTGTTAATTGGTACTTTTTCCTATGATCTTAGCAGCGATCTTCAATTCAAAAACCCGGGGGGAACAGCAACGGCAAGCATTGAGTTGGGAGGATGGAAAGCCATGTCAGGGACACTGGCATTAAACTTAGTCCGAGCCAAGCTGGATTTTAAAGCGCTTGGAATAAATATAAAAGTGATTGCTCCCTCTATTAAGTCGATATCACCTCGTTTACTTTTGCGCATTCTAGCGGACTTGCTCAAGGTCGACATCAAATCGTTGCTGAAAATGGATCTAGATGAGATTGTTATTAATCTGATGGATTCAGATGGTAAAGTCGATGAACAGAACAGTAAACCTCCAAAATGCGATCAGCCGAACTGTGGTGCACCTCCTGGGCCTCCTCCTAAACCTGGGCCGACTCCGCCGCCGCCAGCACCTGTTCCACCAACTCCCCCTTGTACGGAAGGATGTCCATCCCCTGTTCCATGGGCAGAGGAAGAGCCATTAGTTGAAGGCTACTTTGCGTGCTACGAGCAGCTAATCGGTCGCTTTGAGTTTAAACGTATTTTAGGTGCCGATGTTGGCGATGAAGGTCACAAGCACCCTGGAACGCTTCAAGAGATTCGTGATTGGCATCCGGTCACATTTGGGCAGGAGCAGGCAGAAAAGCTTTGTCAGGGATATAAATTGTCCTCGCAATGGAAGCCGGTTTCAGCGCGTCAGTCTATCAACTATCGGCAGTACGATCAGTATGAGTGTGACAGTGATAACCAGTTGAATATTTCCGTCACACCAAGAGCCAAAGCGACGTGGAACGAGTACGGCCATGGTTATTTTTGTGGCAGTGTGACCAACGGGGCCGTTCCGGGGTACAAGCAAATTCGTGAATTTGACGTAAAGGATAAGATTGAGTATGACGACTGGCTCACATTGGAGAAGGGGGAGCCAGAGTTTGACCAAGCCAAATACCTTGTATTGTTGCGTCAGGAATTCGATAAAGTTTTGGGGGAACTAACCGAGGTAGGAACACCTATATTAGGTCATGAAAATACACGATTAGAGTTTAAGCGCGATGGCTTCTTTTGTTTCATGGGTTGTAAAAGAAAGGCGACACTGTATGTCTATTCCGACCCAAAGAGTGCTTTACACGAGTGGCGCCAGGCATTTCACCTTTTGTATAAGGATGGAGAGTTCTGGTATTTGTCTATGTGTGAAGATCCAAAAATGATGGAGAAATACATTAATGTAAGTGACCCGGTGTATAAATCGCTTTGTAGAACTACACTCACTTCATTCAATACAAAGCTATCGGATCTTGGACTGGAGGGGTCAAGAGCCGATTTTGATGCCGGGAAGGTGTGGCTTGAACCCGAGGAATATTATTTCTTGTTGGAAAAAAGAGCTGTCAAACATTTCACTGGCCAACCAATGGATGCAAAGCTAACGGATTCGTTTCCATTGAATAAGTCTGGCAAGAATTTTACTGCTCAGATGATCTCTATCGGAAACTCAAGTAACCCCCCCTTAGAATTTTTTATCTTCTCAAAAGAGGCTGGGACAGAAGTTAAGAATATCATAATTGAAAATGATAACCCGCTTTACGAATGGATGAAACATCCATTTAGGAGAGACATCCTTGGGTTTTTAATGGATGACTTGCCACTCAATGTCGCATTATCAGATATTTCCAAGAACGAGTTAGTTTTAATAGATGAAAGATCCCTATCCGATAGAAGAAAGACACATGCGTTTACCTATTGGTTTGCACTCAGAACGGTCAATGGTAAGGACACCGTTGTTTCAAAGACTCTATTAATAGAGAAGCGGAACCCCTATACAAAGCGTCTTTTGCAGGGCGGAGAATATAGGGATTTGTTCAAGCATTACTTTAATAATGTTATTGCTAATGACTGGACCCATCTGGATTTTGGGACGGATATGCATTTGGGCAACGAAGTAAACATTTTGAGCAACACTAACTCAATAAATGTCTATTTAAGTTTGCTAAGCGAAGGGCGTAGATTAGGTGATCCAACTGTTTCGAGAAGCGGACCCAAATGGCAAAGAGGTCTTACAAATCTTGGGAAAACACGGTGCTTTGGTTCAAGTAATAGAGCCAAAGTGGTCGAAATCTTAACGGATCCAGAAACATACTATCCGTTGCGGATGGATACACATCCGTTCAGTATCCTGAGCTTTGATCAATGTCTGTAGACAACCAAAATGAGCGAGTTAATTAACAAATTAAGGATCTTACCGGGAAGGTAAAAAGGGAGGGTTATGACGTCAACGTTAAAGTATGTGTCTATGTTGTTAAAGCCGTATTATTTATCGATTAATTTCTGGTCGACTGCGATATTGGTGCTTGTTTCTTTTGTTTTAGGCCTTTGTATATATCAAAACACAATGACATCAAAGCAAGAAGATTTGATGGATGCCTATGCAAAGGCAGATGTAATCTGCGACATATTGTCGGAGAATCCACAGTTTGCACAAGGACAATGCCATACAGGTTATAAATCCTCACAATTAAACGATATTTCCAAGAAACAAGTAGCTTCCGACAGTCCTTTTAGCATCGATGTACTTTCGTACCTATATGAAAAGGCAGATTTATATGATCCTGATGAGATAGACGACCCTAAGCTGCTATTAGACGAAAAGGAAATGCCTGGCACAGCATTTCTCACTTTGGCTTTTATGGCAGGCGATCCGGAAGAGAGTAGGTACTTAAAGTTAGGCGAAACTTCATCTCTTCAATTAATTGACCATCTTGCTCAAAAGCTAGGGGATGAAGGTTGCACTGGAAGCGATGAGCAGGCTTCCAGCATTCTCGTTAATAAGCTGGCGATAGGGATGAGTCAGGTAAAACCAAAAGGTAAGACCCCCATGGAAGCCTTGCAAGAACCTTGTGAGTCTAAAGACATTGGTATCAGTGGGTTTGTATGGGAGGCAAACAAACAAGCAATTTCTGACAATGATCTGCTCAGCTACCTTTGGTCTGTAAGACATGCTAATCGTGCAGAATTGGTTTATAGCGATTTAGATAGGACAGACCAGTGGGCTTATTCCGCGGACAAGCTTACGAATGTAAATAAGGTTAGTCTCAATGATTTGGGAGAGCTTGAGATAGTAAAAAATGATGCTGGTGCTCAAAGCCAATATCAACCTGACGACGAGGCAAAAAAAGAAATATCTGACGTAGCAATGAAATTCAGTCAGTTTCTGATGGGCAAAATACACTCTACTGAAAACGTTGCAGAGAAACGCAAGGCACTTGTTATGTATCGAGGATATGAGCAACAGCTCATGTTATGTCTGCTAATCTTTGTGCTCCTTGTAATTTTTGTGCGTTTTCTTGGCAGGAAAGGTCTTGAACACCTATTAAGAGATCTGGAGAAAAGCGTACCGGAGGTGCCTGATACGGAAGATAAGGTAGAGGAATATCGTAAGGAGGCTTTAAGGGCTGTTGATAGTAAAATTTCAGAATATGACGAAAAGCACTTCGCTAACAATATCGTTTACAAAGCATGTATTATGGTAAAGAACAAACTATCAAGCCCTCTCGATGGTGATGTAGATAAAATGCGCAATGCGTTAACGCTCGATACCGAGCGTCTCTACAATTCCAGATGGATTGTTCGCTGGACTGCCATAACGATACCTGCGATCGGTTTTGTGGGTACGGTTCGCGGAATTCTTCAGAGTTTGTCTCAGGCTGATGTAATCGTATGGGCTTCTAATCAAAGCGAAAGGGCGGCTGCGATAGGAGAAATTTCTGGAGAACTGGGCTTGGCCTTTGCGACCACTTTAATTGCCCTGGTTATCGGCATTGGTATTTCTATTTTCAATGAACATCAGTCAAAAAATGAGAGTGATTTTGTTTTTATGCTAGAAGAAACCATGTCTAAATACTTAGACTATCGCTACCAAGGCGTTAGAGACAAGGTCGTTTATGCGCCGAACTAGTGAAGATACATTGTCGCTTAGTTTTACGGATGTTCTCACTTGTGTTCTGGGGGCAGCCATTGCGCTTTTTTTGATTTTTGTAGCCCTCATAACGCTAAGTGGATCACAGGGGGCTGTTAAGGGCGAGTCGAATGGCTATAGCAGTGCAAAGTTAAAATCGATACAAGAAAAGATTAACCAAGGCTTTGCTACCTCAACCGTAAAAATTGTTTCGGACAACCCTGCTTTAATTGAGTACATTATTTCTTCAACGGCTGCGAATTCCAGACTCGGTAATGCCAGCAGATTGGAGATATTGACCGTTGATGGAATGCTAAGTGGTGTTCAGTTTGATTTCTTTGAGAATCTACCTGCTTTTCGCATTGACGCTTCGGATGAGGTTATAGGTCGTTCGAATGAAACACTTGCTATCGGGTTTGTCACCGTTGGCGGGATGTCTAAATGTATAAAACATACAATAACGCCGGATTTGTTCGCTGAAAGCTCCTCGGCGCCTCTGTTCCGACTGGGGCCAAGAGAAAAAATGTTTATCAATTCTCGCTATGAGCATACGCTATGCTAGTAGTTCGCAAGCGGTTCAGGCCGGCATTAAACCCGTTTACGATGAGTTTCCTAGATACAGTCAGTGCAGGTTTCGGCGCTGCCTTTTTCTTGTTCATCATATTTGCAAGTTTGCCGATTGAGAAATCCAGCGGCATGTTGGGCAGTGAAGAGTATATTCAGATCGAGCTTTGGTGGTCATCGTCACAATACAATCTTGATCTGGTTGTCGTCCCTCCCGGAGGCTCGCACCAACGCCTTTATCTTGACCAAAGAAGAAGCGCGTCAGGCGGCGCGATCATTGAAGACCCAATAACGGGGAAAGTAGGCGACTTACCAGGAAGAGAAAAATGGCAAGTGGCATACATTAACGGTACTTCCAGTTATGGCCAATCGAATTCTGAGGTAGTAAGGTCTAGTGCCGGATTGATTAGTAATTCTCAACGACTCTCTTTTAGAGCAAATGGTGCATGTTGGGGAGACTGGCAATTTTTCATAGCTGTTAAATCCAATAGAAATTATCTTTCACACTCCAGCTACACACCAATTATTGTTTACGGTCGTGCTTTTACGTCGGCAGTTGAGAGCGATGATAGTGTTTATAAAACTAAACTAATTTTGAATGACTATTTGCCGAGTAAGTATGGGAATAGTAGAGGAGGAAGTCTGATGTGGGTTGGCGGACCTGACAAATTATTAGATCCATCAGAACTGATTAGGTTAAAGGAGAATGGCAGTGAGCCAATGGAATATTGTAATTAACTCGGGTTTATTGAATTAGCTACGAAGAATTTAGTTCAAGTAAGAACATCTTATGTAGCTCTCCTAAAAAATGTCGGATATTGGGATTTTTTTCAAAAAATAAGTATTTTAAAGGTGTCGCGGTAAATGTTGAATATTGGTGCTCAAAAGAAACACTTGTTTACATTAATAAAAAGCTTGTAGTTAAAGTTTTGTGACAAAGTCATTTGAATTCAATATGAAATGCAGCATCTTTAACTGGACTTTTCGGTACATCTTGTATATCCGGATAATAAAATCTATTTTGTATTACGTTCGAAGAGGCTTTTACCGCTTCGTAAAATAGTTTTAAGTTATTTACGCTGCTTGGAGCAATATCCACAACATTTCCTTCAGACTCGACATCAGGGCGAGATCGCGAACATTATTTGATCAAATTTAACTGTTAGTTGACGACCTGGTCTGGCTATGATCATATGCTCTCTTTTTGGGAGCACCACAA
>Ga0213830_1000619_pt1 | contig 14730 bp, 7 predicted proteins | sample SWATP11_FD_161661 | JGI IMG/M metagenome (GOLD analysis project Ga0213830, IMG submission 161661) | Coastal seawater microbial communities from Marineland, Florida, United States - SWA TP1 #1 | ecosystem: Environmental > Aquatic > Marine > Coastal | place: USA: Florida | collected 2016-08-06 | reverse complement strand
CATGGATGTAGGTAATTAGACAATGCAGGAGCAATTGTCCTGAATAACCATTCTCTGCAATCAATGCCTTGCCTCTAAGCCTTTTAACTCTCGCTAAGTGATCAATTAATTAATTCACTTGGTATAAATTAGCTTCATGTTATTCCGTTATGTAATTATACTTAAACTAATCAATTAGTGCTTTATAAATTAGAAACAAATACTTACCCTAAATTACGTCGTTTTGTACTAGGATTGAATATTGGGTACTCGCTATTAATACACAGAGTTACCGCCATTTAGCCCTTGTAAGTGTGAGTAAGGCCGGAGCAAAAAGTGAAACAAAGTCCAAACGACGATAAGAACTACCAAGCGATAACATTAAGCAATGGTTTGCGCACATTACTGGTTCAAAATACTCATTCAAACAAGTCTGCCGCAGCACTGGCGGTAAACGTCGGACACTTTAGCGATCCGAAAGAACGTCAGGGCATGGCACACTTTCTCGAACATATGCTGTTTTTAGGGACAAAAACCTACCCTGACGGCAGTGAATACCAGAAGTTTATCAGCCAGTACGGCGGTAGTAACAACGCCTGGACCGCCACCGAACACACCTGCTTTTTCTTTGATATTCATCAGGCCCACTTTTCACAAGCCTTGCACCGTTTCGGCCAGTTTTTCTCAGCTCCCCTGCTGTCAGAAGAATTCGTTAACAAGGAAAGGCAAAACATCGACGCCGAGTTTAAACTCAAGCTCAAGGATGATATTCGCCGCTTATATGACGTCCATAAGGAAACCATCAATCAGGCACACCCCTTTTCCCAGTTTTCCGTAGGCAGCTGTGAAACACTTGCCGATAAGTCAGACAGCAACCTGCGCGATGAAGTACAGGCATTTTTTGATCGTTACTATCGCGCCGACTATATGACGTTGGCCATCGAAGGACCACAAACGCTGACCGAGTTAGCCGAGTTGGCAGAAGCGAACTTTTCCCAAATCAAACCGGCTGACGAGCCCTTACCCGAGTTTACCGAACCTCTGTACAAGCCCGAACACCAGAAAATTTGTATTCAGGTCAAGCCGGTAAAAGATGACAAGCAGCTTATTATCAGTTTCGCCATGCCCGCCATAGACCACTATTATAAGGAAAAGCCCGAGTCGGTTATCGCCTATTTATTGGGACACGAAGGGCCAGGCAGTATCTTGTCTCTATTAAAGAAAAACCAATGGGCCATGGGGCTGACCGCAGGCTCGGGTATCAATGGCTCAAATTTCAAAGATTTCAATATCAGTATTCCGTTAACCGAACAGGGTGAACGGCATATAAACGAGATAGTCACCATAGTATTTGGCTATATCCAGTTATTAAAGCAAGCGCCCTTGCCCGAACATTATTATCAGGAAAAACAAGCCATAGCCGAGCTGTCTTTTCATTATCACGAGAAGTTAAGGCCGACAGACTCGGTTTGCCAGCTAGTGTTAAACATGCAGCATTATCCGGCCAAAGACTATATCTTTGGTGATTATGTCATGGATGGCATGTGCCATAAGAAGATTGCCGAACTCTTGTCTTACCTGACCCCAAACAATATGCGCCTGCTCCATATCAGCAAGGAAAATCAGTTTACTCAGATAAGTCACTGGTACCAGGTACCCTATCAGGTTACCCCGATACCGCAAAAGCAAATTAGCCAATGGCAAAATGCTCCCCTTCATGACAAGTTGTTTCTGCCTCCGGAAAACCCTTACATCCTGGCAAACCCTAAGGTTTTGGCTTCAGAGTCTTCAGAAAAAAAACCTAAGCTGGTTCCGGAATGTATCGAGCAAGAAGACGGCCTGTCAATTTGGTTTAAGCAAGACGTTACCTTTAAAATTCCCAAGGGCTACATCTATATCGGCATTGACACTCCCCTTGTCATCGAAAATACCAAGAATATTGCCATGGCCCACCTGTATGTGGATTTGTATAGTGATGCCATTATCGAGGAGCATTACGATGCCGAGCTTGCCGGTATCCATTATCACCTGTATACCCACCAGGGAGGCATGACGCTGCAATTATCAGGGATCAGCGAAAAGCAGCCACATCTGCTTACTAAGCTGTTAACCAGCCTGAAGGAAGATACTTTTACAGAGGAAAGATTCGATCTAATTAAGCAGCAGCTGATTATTCACTGGCAGAATTCAGACAAGAGCAAATCAATTTCACAGCTCTTCTCTAAGCTCAGCTGCACCATGCAGCCAAAAAACCCCGACAGCAATGCCCTGGCAACAGCATTAACCGAAGTGACTTTTCAAGAGTTTAACCAGTTCATTAAACAAATATTTGAAAAGATCTCCTTGGATATACTGATACATGGTAATTGGCAGACAAAGCATGCCATGGAAATCGGTCAAACGATTAAAGAAACATTTGCTGATCAGTATTCAAAAAAACATAAGGCACAAATTCCTGTCTTGGACATTGCCAGTCAGGGCGAACTAACCTTGCCACTGGTACTACCGGAACATGATCATGCCGCCGTGCTCTATTATCCGCTGGCGGATAAGGAACTCATCACAATTGCAAAAACCATGGTCACCAGCCACCTGTTGTCACCCTTATTTTTTCAGGACATGCGCACGGAAAAACAGTATGGCTATTTAGTCGGCGTCGGTTTTGTCCCAATTAACCGCTACCCTGGTATTGCCTTTTACATTCAGTCCCCACATACCAGCTCAGTTCAGTTAATTCAGGCGATGGATGTGTTTATTCAAAACAGCTTGAGCTTGATAGACAATATGGCACAGGAAGAATGGCAACACTTGCAGCAAGGGCTGGCGGGACAGCTACAAGAGAAAGATGCCAGCTTACGCATCAAGAGCCAAAGATTCTGGGGGGCTATTTGCAATGAAGACAAAGAATTTAGCCATAAGGCGGAGCTAATAACTGCCATAGTCAACCTGAGCCTGGAAGATATCAAATTTTTTATTCAGCTTCAGCTAATGAATTCCGGTACGCCGGACCGCATCAGTTTAATCACTTTTCAAGATGAAAAGGAATTTCAGGAAACACCCGTCTCGGGGAATATTATCGAACAAGTTGAAGAATTTAGCAGTTTTTGCCAAAGAAAATACTAATACTACCGATAACAGGCTTAGTTAGGCAAAAAATTTGACTTAGCCGCAGGCATCATTTTTAATGGGGCATTAGAATAATAAATATAATAACGATTAATAAATACCTCTAGTTGTCTCAAAGGGCAATTTTTTAATTTTTCTATCGCAAGGTTGTTTTGGTGCTTTTATCCATAATCCAGTATTGGGTTTGTCATATTAGATCTATTTTCGCATTACCTGTACCTAGCCTGTTCAGCTTATGCCTGGCATTATTTTCCCTGCAGTTATATGCATCTCCGGTTGATACTCCGATTAAATTTAAAAAGCTCTCCATTAATGAAGGGCTATCACAAAGTTATGTTTATGATATTATCCAAGATAAACAAGGATTTACTTGGATAGCGACCCAAGATGGTCTAAACCGTTATGATGGACATAAAGTAGTCCACTACCGTCATAATGTATCAAACCCAAATTCAATTGCCGATAACTTTATCCGTAAATTATTTATAGATAAAAACAGCGTGCTTTGGGTAGGAACTAAAAATGGCCTAAGCAGGTACAATTCTGAGCTTGATAATTTTGACAACTACCAACACCAAGAGAATGAAAGTACTTCCCTCAAAGACAACGAAATTTGGGATATTTACCAAGATAAACAAGATCAAATTTGGGTAGCCACAAGAGAGGGTCTTCACAAATTCCTTGCCAAGGAGGACAAATTTACTCGTGTAAGAATAAGGAAATTAGACAATAAGCTCAGAGAAGTTCGTACTATATTTCAGGATGAAACTAACCGCTATTGGTTCGGTACCTATGAGAGTGGTATCTATATACTGGAAAATGATTTATCAGGAGCCATTTCATTACAATCCAAGACTCAAAATACCCTGCAGATTGATGCTAATACGCTATTTGATATCAAGGTTATTAAAAACAAGTATTGGTTGGCCACTGACAATGGCGTATATGTTGTAAGTCAAGACGATCAAATAACAGAGCACTATCAGCATAATGATTCACAGCCATCGATCATGGCAAATGAAGTCAGATCAATAGCAGAAATCGACAAGTCAAATATTTGGCTTGCTACTTCTAAAGGACTTAGCCAAATTAATCTATTTACCGGACAAATTACTAACCATACCAAAACGACTCACCCAAGTTCTCTATCTGACAATTGGATATTGCAAATATATAAAGATGATAACAATACGATGTGGCTTGGAACCAACGGGGGGGGAGTCAATATATTTAATCCTCAATTGGCACTATTTCAACATGGGCTATTTGGCGATATACAAAGCTCCAGTGTTGCCGCTTTAACCGAAACTACAGATAACCAAATATGGCTGGCGACAAACAAGGGTTTGTTAAATTTTACCGACAATAATTTGTTAACTCCTCATCCTTTGAATAACATTAGTGACATATCTCATTTGTTATCAGACAATAATGATAACCTGTGGCTCAGAACCGTAGACAATGACCTCTATAAGTATTCCATAAGGAGTCAAATACATACCAAGCAAACTAAATGGCAGAGTGAATCTAAGCATAACGAAAGAAATTCACTTAAATTAATAGATAATGATATTTGGTATATTGACTCTGATGGACTTCTATCTTCCTATAGTACTAACAACCAATCATTCTCGAGATTTGCTCCTGAATCCGGCTACAGCTTAACCAGCCTTCAAGTAGAAAGTGATAAGAAAATATGGGTGACTAATACAAATAATGAGTTGCTAGTATTTGATATTACACAAAGCCTCTTTGCAAAAAAGCCAATTGAAAAGCTTGAACACTATACGATAGGACAAACCTCCAATATAGCCTTGTCAAATAGTTGGATCTGGCTTGGGTCCAACGATCAGGGCATTGCCTTAATCAACCGATTAACTAACCAAGCAAAGGTATTTAATGAATCTAATACCCTAACAAATAACTTTGTCGCCAGTATCCTGATTGATGACAGCGAGAACGCCTGGTTATCAACCAACAAAGGTTTAGTAGTAATAAACCCTAACTCAAAACTGGTAAAACAATTTAACCAGGACTTTGCCATCAATGATAACGAATTCTTAAGCCACAGTAGCTTAAAATCGTCAGATGGTATATTTTATTTTGGAGGCCTATACGGCTTTCACCAGTTTATTCCAGAAGAAATTCTTAAAATAGAACAGGTATTAAATCCTCCAGTTTTAGCTAACCTTTTAATCGCCAATAACAAAATTGATATTGACCCTAAAAGACATTCTGACAAAACAGAAGGCACTGGTAAATTTGTTCTATCCGAGCAGTTAAATTCAACGCAAACTCTTGAGCTAAAATACGGTCAATCTCCCTTTAGTATCGAGTTTACCTCTCCTAATGCAAAACTACCGGAACAACTAAGGTATAGATACAGATTAAATGGTCTTGAGACCGAGTGGATTGAATCGGGCGAAAATAACCAAAGAGCCACCTATACCAACCTAAGTGCTGGCGATTATGTTTTTGAAGTCCAGGCCTATGATTTATACAACCCGGCACTGGCAAAAACCAAAACACTCGATATTCATATTCTGCCGCCCTGGTGGTTGTCAAAAAGTGCCATTGTCCTTTATGCCGTTTTGGTTATGCTGATCATTGCTTATTTTCTGCAACAGATGCGCCACAAACGCTTGTACCACCTGCAGATCAAACAAAGCGAAGAGCGACTAAAACTATCGCTTTGGGGCAGCGGCGATGAAATGTGGGACTGGAATATGAAGAGGGAAAAAATATATCGTTCCAATATTTGGGGAGTCCTAGAATTTCCGCAAGACGGTGAGCGTAATGTCGGTACGGGTGATACTAATATTCACGAGCATGACTTGAATAGAGTGAAAAATGCGATAAGTGAACATCGTGATGGGAAAACTGAACACTTTGAATCTACCTATAGGGTCAAGGATAAAGATGGAAAGTGGATTTGGATATTAGATCGTGGAAAAATCGTTGAGCGGGATGATAAAAACCGGCCAACTCGTATGACGGGTACCTTAAAAGATATCAGCCAGATCAAAATAGCAGAAGAAAGGCTTAAGCTGTTTGCCAAGTGTATTGAAAATATCTCGGACGCCGTCGTTATTTACGACAGGCAGTTTAGAACCGTCGATGTTAACAAGGCCTTCCAGCGCATCACCAGAAAAAGCAGATCAAAAATGGTTGGCACTTCACTGACCTTTAGTCAATACCCGGAAAGCTTTACCCAGAATGTCAAAAAGCATTTGATCACCAAGGGTACCTGGCACGGAGAAATTGAAAGTGTTCGAGATAACGAGCCCTATTTAACCGATCTTAATATCGATGTCATCCGTGACGAAAACGGCAATATCTCTCATTTTGTTGGCGTTTTTTCCGATATCACCAAGCGTAAAGAAACCGAAGCGGAACTCAGAAAACTGGCTAATTCAGACACCCTAACCGGATTACCCAACCGCTCCTATTTCCAGGCCAACCAGTCGCGCCTGGTAAAGAATAAGGTGCCACATGCGCTACTGGTGTTTGACCTGGATAACTTTAAGAAAATCAACGATTCCATGGGCCACCAGATCGGTGATATCCTGCTTTGCAAGGTAGCCGAACGCATCCTTAGTGTCGGCAGAAAGCAAGATACGGTTTACCGCCTTGGCGGCGACGAATTCAGTATCATCGTTGAAAATACCAATGATATCCATACCATCACCACCATAGCGAAGGAAATTCTCCGAACTATTGCCATACCATTGAAACTGAAAAACCAGGAAGTGGTGCTCTACAGCAGTATAGGTATTGTGTTATATCCCGAAGATGGTAACAGCCCACATGAACTGTTAAAAAATGCCGATACCGCCATGTACCATGCAAAAAACGCTGGCGGCAACAAATACCAGTTTTTCAGCGATTCTATGAATAAACAGGCGGTAAAACGCCTGCAAATAGAAAACCTGATCCGCCTGGGCCTGAAAGATGATTATTTTTCCGTTTTCTATCAACCCAAGATTGAAATCGCTACCGGCAAAATCGCCGGCATGGAAGCCCTGGTACGATTTGAAACACCGACCAAGGGCATTGTCAGCCCGGGTGTTTTTATCCCGGTATCGGAAGAAACGGGACAAATTATCGATATAGGTGAAGTGGTGCTGCGAAAGGCCTGTCATACTACCAAGAAGTGGGTAGATTCTGGCCTGTTTGATGGCAGAATTGCCGTTAACCTATCGGCGGTACAATTTACCCAGCCCAACCTGGTGAGCCTGATAGCAGAGATCCTTAAGGAAAGCCAGCTGCCGGCCAAATACCTGGAGCTGGAAATTACCGAAGGCACTGTGATGGACTCGCCACAAAAAGCAATAGAAACCATGCTGCAAATTCGTGCCATGGGCATTCATCTATCCCTGGATGACTTTGGTACCGGCTACTCTTCCTTGGCATACCTGAAAAAATTCCCTTTGAATACGCTTAAGATTGACAAGGCCTTTGTTGACGATATTGAGCATTCAGAGCAGGGCCGAAATATGGTGGCCACCATAGTCACCATCGCCCATAATCTGGATTTGCAAGTGGTGGCTGAAGGGGTTGAAACCAATCAGCAGCTAAGCTTCTTATCTGGGCTGCGTTGCGAGCAACTGCAAGGCTATCTGTATAGTAAGCCGCTGGCCGAGGGGGATTTCCAGAAATATTTACTCTCACACCAGATAGCCGACAAATCTACGGCGTTTAGCTAGCTGCTTTGCTATTGCCCTTGTCAAAAAGCTGACATTAACAAATAAATTCCTTAGAGGCCTTATAAAGCAAGGCTTTTCAACTTTGGCATAGTATTCGCTTAATCCTTCACGCTAATCAACTTAACAAGAAGGAAAACCTAATGCTTAGCTCACTAATTTTATCTCTGGCGATGTCTGCTTCACCCGCTCCCGTAGCTGATGTTAATGCATTGGAAATTCAGGAAGTAGGTCTTAAACGTCGTTCTGTACGTATTTCTGCAGGTGCTGAAGAAGCAGGCCTTAAACGTCGTTCTGTACGTATTTCTGCAGGTGCTGAAGAAGCAGGCCTTAAGCGTCGTTCTGTACGTATTTCTGCAGATGCTGAAGAAGCAGGCCTTAAGCGTCGTTCTGTACGTATTTCTGCAGATGCTGAAGAAGCAGGCCTTAAGCGTCGTTCTGTAAGAATCCTAGAAGAAACAGAACAAGTAGGCTTGAAGCGCCGCTCAGTCCGCATCTAAGGAGTTTATTATGATTAACTTAATTAAAAGCTTTTTTATCTCTGACGTTAAAGAAAATGCCATTGCCGCCAGCATCGAAATTAAAGAGATACCTGCCAGCACCTGGTGGTCATAATCTTTGAATATATAGCCTAGCGCACTCGCCTGCTTAAAGGCCTGTATGCGACTCAATTTGCGCTACATGGACTGTAGCGGCTATATTTCCTCTTAAACAAGGATGTTGGAAATGAAATTTACTAAGCTCGCCAGATCAAATAATCCAATCCAAACGCTTGGGTTACCTTCATACGTTTTTTCATACAAAACATCGGCCACACCAAGGGCCCAAATATCAGGCCGGCAAATGCCCAGCGCCTACGTCCCAAGCCATTTGTAAACGCCTGGATATAGAAAAAACTTGCACAAACAATACTGATAAAAACAGTCAACAACAGCATAAGGGCCAGGCCTCAAGTCAACAAAATAAAGAAGGAAATTTCAGGCGCGCAAGTCTAGCAAAACCAACTCCAGTTTTAAACAACTAAGGTGATAAATTAAACAAATATTCGCTATTAACGGAAACGAAAAAGGGGCAACATATTGCCCCCTTGTTTGGTAATAAATTGCCGCTTGGCGGCTAAATTTGGTAGTAGGTTTTTCCTTGTTCGGCCATAGCGACCAAAGCATCACAGGGCGTATAACGTTCACCATGCTGATTTGACCACTGTCTTAATTGAGCAACAACATTCTGCGCCCCCAGTTTATCGATCAAGCGGAAGGGGCCGCCAAGGAAAGGCGGAAAGCCAATGCCCATAATGGCACCAATATCACCATCTCGCGCATTGCGTACTATGCCTTCATCAAGACAACGAGCGGCTTCATTTAGCATCATATAGACACAACGCTGCGCCAATTCCTGCGCCGAAAGCTTTCCTGTCGGCTTAACACCAACAAGAGTATAGATACTCTCATCCACCTGTTTCTTGCCTTTTTTCGCATTATTGCCATAAAGGTAGAAGCCCTTATTGGCTTTTTTACCCAAACGACCATCTGACAATAATTTGTCAAATGCCGCAGGTGCCGCAAAACGATCCCCTAGCTCGGCCTGCAAAATAGGCCCTATCTTGGCACCTACATCTATCCCCACTTCATCCAGCAGTTGCATGGGACCAACCGGGAAGCCATACTTCACCAGGGCGCTATCTAGTTTGTCAATGGGCTCACCATCAAGCAACAAGATTGCCGCTTCATTCATATAGGGCGCCAGGATGCGGTTAACGTAAAAGCCCGCCTTGTCTTTTACCACAATCGGCGTTTTACCCTGTTTCTTGGCGAAGGCAACCGTCGTCGATATGGTTTGATCCGAGGTACTTTCATGGGCAATAATTTCTGCCAGCGGCATTTTATCCACCGGAGAAAAATAGTGCAGGCCAATCACATTTTCCGGACGCTTGGCCTTGGCGGCAATTTGCCCGATTGGCAGGCTGGAGGTGTTACTGGCAAATATGGTTTTGTCTGAACACTTCTCTTCAATATCCGCCACCATCTGTTGTTTTAATGACAGGTCTTCAAACACCGCCTCAACAACCATATCCGCATCACTAAAACCGGAATACTCGACAGAGCCAGTGATCATCGCCAATTGTTTTTGCATTTCACTATGACGGATAAAACGCCGCTTGACCTTTTTGGCCAACAGATCATAGCCGTATTTCAGGGCATGAGTAATGCCTTTATGGGAGATATCCTTGATACGGACCGGTAGGTTAGCCTTGGTAGCCGTAACAAAGGCGATACCGCCTCCCATCAGGCCACCACCTAACACACCAACTTTTTTGATGGCCTCGGCCTCGACACCATCAACCCCCTGTTCTTTCTTCATTTCAGTCACGGCAAAAAACAGATTACGCAGCTGCTCCGACTCGGGCGTCATCACCAGCTCACCAAAATGATCCGCTTCCACCTGATAGCCCTTGGCCGATGACTGTTCAACTCCCGTGCGTACGCAGTCGATAATCTTCAGCGGTGCGGGATAATTACCCTTGGTTTTTGCCATCACGGTTTTTGATGCTTGGCTAAACACCAGTTTCCGCCCCAAGGGATTGGTTTCAAGCAATTTATCCATTAAGGTTAGCTTACGCTTCTTGGCTTTTACCTTACCCGCAAGCGCAACTTGCTCCGCGGTTTCAACCAAGATACTGACAGGCACTACATCATTGACCAAGCCTGCCTTAAGCGCCTGCTTGGCCCTTAATTGCTTACCCGTTAGCATCATATCTAACGCTTTTTGAATGCCCACCAGCTTAGGTAGTCGTTGGGTGCCACCACTGCCCGGCAAGAGTCCCAGCTGCACTTCCGGCAGTCCCAGGGCAGTCTTGGCATTATCGCTACAAACCCTAGCATGACAAGCCATGGCCAATTCAAGACCACCACCAAGGCAAAGGCCATCAATGGCAGCGACAACCGGAATAGTAAGGTTTTCCAGTTGATCAAAAATCATCTGTCCCTGGCGTGACAAGGCTACCGCCTCTTCCGCGCTTTGACAGCTGGCCAGCATATTGATATCGGCTCCGGCAACAAAGGAGCCCTTCTTGCCACTGACAAGCACCAGGCCTTTAATGCTGGTATCGGCCTTGATTTCTTTTAGTACCTGAGAAATTTGCTCACCAAATTCCGCCTTTAGAGTATTCATGCTTTCTCCCGGCACATCCATGATCAGGTGAACCAGGCCATTTTCCTGACGTGCAAGCGTGAAGGCGCTTTGCTGCTCTTGAGTTAACTCTGTTGTTGCATCATTCATTAATCTGTCTCCACTATCATAGCTGCGCCCAAGCCACCTGCCGCACAGGCGGTGGTCAATCCTGTTCCGCCACCGCGTCGGTTTAATTCATTAAGGGTTTGAACAATCAGGCGGGCACCGGTTGCCGCAAATGGGTGTCCATAGGCCAGAGAGCCCCCCATAACGTTGAACTTGCTCATATCGATTTCACCTATGGCCTTGTCGCGTCCCAACTGCTCGCGGGCAAACTTGTCGCTGGCGAACATCTTCATATTGGCCAGGGCTTGTGCGGCAAAGGCTTCGTGCATTTCTATCAGATCCAGATCTTTTAATTCCATGCCGGCACGTTCCAGGGCAATTGGCGTCGCATAACTTGGCCCCATCAGCATATCTTCCCAAACATCGATACCGGCAAAGGCATAGCTCTTAATGTAGCCCAAAGGCTTATAGCCCAGTTCCTTGGCACGTCCCTCTCTCATCAATAAGATGGCTGCCGCACCGTCAGTTAGTGGTGTACTGTTAGCCGCAGTCACAGAGCCATGCTTGCGATCAAACACGGGGCGCAATTTAGCATAACTCTCTAACACCGAGTTTTCCCTGAAACAGTTGTCTTTATCGATAAAGTTTTTATAAGGCTCTGCATGTGCCGCCATCACTTCACCCGCCAGCTTGCCTTGCTGCCAGGACTCTGTCGCCAGAGTATGAGACCTGTGAGCCAAGGCGTCCTGATCCTGGCGGGAGATATTATGGGTTTTTGCCATTTGTTCAGCCGTTTGCCCCATCGACAAGCCGGTGGAATATTCAGCTACTGCAGGGGGAACAGGGAGAATATCCTTAAAGCCCAGCTTTCGGATCAGGGCAAACTTCTGACCAAAGGTTTTTGCCTTGCTTAAATCAAGCAGGGTGCGGGCAAATTTTTTGGAAACACCAATAGGAGCAACCGACGAAGAGTCCGCGCCACCGGCTATACCTACATCAACAAAACCAGACAGGATAGACTCTGCAACATTAACCGTTGACTGAAAACTAGTGGCACAGGCGCGTGAAACACTATAGGCATCAGTCTTAACACTCATGCCCGTGCCAAGCACTATTTCACGGGCAATATTGGGCGCTTCCGGCATCTGAACCACCTGGCCATAGACCAGCTGATCGACTATAGCGGGATCAACATCATGTTTTTGCATGAGTTCATTGACGACCATTTTACCCAGATCTACGGCAGGCACACCATGGAAAGCCGTCGCCTGCTTGGCAAACGGGGTACGTAACCCTGCAACAACTGCGATACGCTCACCCGTACCTGTCACTAACTTTGATTTTGTCATTATTACTCCTCGATAAAGAGGTCCGACCTCTAAAACATTTTCATTGATTTTAACCAACTATAGAAAAATAGCAATGCCAAGTCGCCAGGTTAGCAAGTTCCTCAAGCAAAAAATTCAGCCATCAGGTTAAAATAATAGAAGAAAGTGTAATTAACACAGGAATTTATTTTCGGTATTGATTCTTGCTATTCCTGGTTTTGCCATTCTCATTGTTTAGAGACACTTGATGAAATTAGTTACAATTTTCTTACATTGCCGCTTGTTTTTTATGGGCTGAACCATATATAAATATGCGGGTCTTAACAGACAGCAATTTTTGTGATTTACCTATAAGAAAAAAGATTAGTATGCCAATTGAACACTTTTCATCGCTAAAAGAACATTTATCGGAACAAATCATAGGCCAGCAGGCCCTGGTGGAAAACCTATTGATCGCCCTATTGGCTAATGGCCACCTGATTGTAGAAGGCCCTCCTGGTCTGGCTAAAACCCGAGCCGTTAACGCTCTGGCAGAGGGTTTGGAGGCAGATTTTCATCGCATACAATTTACCCCGGATCTATTGCCTGCGGATTTAACCGGTACCGACATCTATCGTCCGGAAGATGGCAGCTTTGTTTTTCAGTCTGGGCCGCTGTTTAGAAACCTGGTGTTGGCGGATGAAATTAACCGGGCACCAGCCAAGGTGCAATCAGCCCTGCTTGAGGCCATGGCGGAAGGACAAATTACCGTCGGCCGCAAGACTTATCCCTTGCCAGAGCTCTTTTTAGTCATGGCAACGCAAAACCCCATAGAGCAGGAAGGCACCTATCCCCTGCCAGAAGCCCAACTGGACCGCTTTTTAATGCACCTTGAAATTGACTACCCGGATGCGGACAGTGAGCTGGCGATATTAAAGCTCAACCGGGGTGAGGCGCTTAATCAAAGCCAAAAAGTGGTGAATGAAATTTCACAGGCGGATATTTTTGCTGCGCGCGAAGAAGTGATGAAAATTCATATGGCTGAGGCGGTTGAAAAATATATTGTCGACTTAATCATGGCAACCCGTAACCCTGAAAAATATGATGATAAGCTCAAGCTCTGGCTCGCTTACGGTGCCAGTCCTCGTGCCACCATAGCGCTGGATCGCTGTGCCCGTGCACGCGCCTGGCTGCACGGACGAGACTTTGTCAGCCCGGAAGATGTTCAGGCGGTTTTCCATAATGTCCTGCGCCATCGCATACTCTTGACTTATCAAGCGGAGGCCGAGGGCATTACCCCTAACCAGTTGCTCGATCACTTGCTGAGTTTAGTTGCCGTTGGCTAATTGCAAAACCTTAGTTTCTATTGGTTAATTAAGTACTATGTGGTTCAGTCATTCAAAGCAACAGCAGAAACAGCAAAATATTACCGGCCTCCTTGCTGAGATGCATACCAATGGTATTGAATTATCCATCAATGAGTTGATCCAATACCAGAATAAGGCTTCCCTTATCAACCTGGCCGCCAGTAAAAACCTGCACGGTAAACTGTCGGGGAATTACCTAGCCCGCAGCAAGGGACGGGGCATGGAGTTTGATGAAGTCAGGCACTATCAGGTGGGTGATGATATTCGCGCCATCGACTGGCGGGTCACGGCCCGCACAGGTAAAACCCATACCAAACTATTTCGTGAGGAAGTCGAACGTCCGGTACTGGTGGCGACCGACCTTAATACCAGCATGCTATTTGGTAGCCGGCTGTTATTTAAATCGGTTCAAGCGGCCCATATCGCCGCCATTGTTGCCTGGCATGCTAAATCACGAGGCGACAGGCTCGGCGGCATAGTGTTCAACCAGCAAAGTCATACCGAGCTCAAGCCCAGAAGCCGCAAGCAAGGGGTACTCCATTACCTGCATGCCCTGGTAGAGACACACCAGGATAGCTTGCTCAATCAGGTCAGTTACCAGGCGCTGGCAGATGACACCTTGTATTTTGAACAAAATAGCGCGCGTTTGCGACAACTGGCTCGGCCCGGCAGCCTGGTCTATCTCATAACCGATGGCCAACATTTAAATCAGGAAACTATCAGACACCTGGCGCATATCAGTAAGCATTGTGAATTGGTGGTGTGCCTGGTAACCGACCCGCTTGAACATGCCCTGCCTGAGAGTCAAACCCGGTTAAATGTTGCCGTAACCAATGGCATTGAACGCCAGCAACTGACCATAGGCGATAAAAAGGCGGCGCTGAACTATCAACGTCAAGCCAGCCTGCTCAGCCAGGAAAAAGAGCAGCTGCTTACCAAGGCAGGCGCCCGCATTTTGCATTTTTCCGCCAGCCAATCGCTTGAAAACCAGTTAAAAAATGGAGCCGTTAC
>Ga0213830_1000613_pt1 | contig 14864 bp, 16 predicted proteins | sample SWATP11_FD_161661 | JGI IMG/M metagenome (GOLD analysis project Ga0213830, IMG submission 161661) | Coastal seawater microbial communities from Marineland, Florida, United States - SWA TP1 #1 | ecosystem: Environmental > Aquatic > Marine > Coastal | place: USA: Florida | collected 2016-08-06 | reverse complement strand
AATTAAAAGAAGTTAACAAGCATAAAAGACTGATCGGGTGGTGAAGAAAAAGTCTGTGATCGAATGACCGGAATAGAGTTGATCGGGCTAGCCAGAATCAGCGATCGAGAACATCAGAATACGCACATCAGACGAAATTGATTTGGCAAAGCAATCCAGCCGGACCCTGTCTAAGTATGCTTCAGTTGATCGCGTTCAAATGTCTATCAGTGGCAGTAATGGAGAAAGTGATCAATTTGTACTTCCAGGGCATGTGATGCAAATCCTATTGGATGTCTTATCTGAAATGTCCAATGGTAATGCAATCAGTTTGATTCCGCACAATCAAGAAGTCAGTACGCAAGAAGCAGCAAACATATTAAATGTAAGCCGTCCATTTCTGGTTAAATTACTAGAGGGTGGAGATATCCCTTTTCACAAGGTGGGCTCTCACCGACGTGTGAAATTACAGGATATTATATCGTACAAGCAACGGGTTGATGAACAGCGTAATGCCGCCCTAGATGAGTTGGCGCAGCTTTCACAATCTGAAGGTATGGGTAATTAAAAAGTTAACCATTTTTAACTTCTCACCAAATTGCTGTATTCGGCGTTCCCTTCATAGAGATTCCATTTGTGATACTTTCTGCTCCAAATCATATAACTGTTTACTTACCTTAGAAGATAAAACTTTATAGTCATCGGTGACCTGTTCCTGGCTCTTGTTGGCTAGAAAAAACAAAGTCCCTGACATTGCCTTAAGCAACACAAGAATGGCGTGTTCAGGGGCAAATTGATTATTTCTAGCCCATCTATCAATAGCCTTTTCGGTCAAACTCAATAAAGGTTCTTTAAAAATGTCCGTCCTATTAACAATTTTTAGTGCGTCACGCTGTGCGTTAATTCTATTATTGAATTCACTCATTGATACCACTCTTCATTTTTTTCAAAATTCCCATCATCCAACTTTCTATTTCTCCCAATCTATCTTTGGCTTTATCTATTTCAGCAGGGCTAGGAATGTCCCCTACACCTCTAGGGAAACTGCGAATAAGTCCTGCAATTTAGTTTTTGAACCAGCCTTTGCATTCGCCGTTTAATTTTTGAACGGTAAATTCTCAATTTCGGCCAATATACTACCTTTTTAGGCCTGATTTAGGCCTTATTCCGGGTTATTCCCGGATTTCAGACAGATCTTGGCTGTCGTCGCAACATCTGGTCTACTTTAAACAGGTTTGCCAAGGTGCATAGCATGGCTAACTGTGAGTCATTTTTCATCAGTCCTTTGTACCGTGCTTTGATAAAGCCAAACTGACATTTGATGATCCGAAACGGATGCTCCACTTTCGCCCGGATGCTGGCTTTTAAGTATTCGATGTTAATGGCCGTTTTGTTTTTGCGAGGATGCTTTTTCAGTGCCCGGACTTTTCCGGGGCGTTCGGCAATCAGCCATTCCACATTTGTATCTTGCAACTCTTCCCGTTTCTCTGCTCCCTGATAACCGGCATCGCCGGAAGCGAATTCTTCTTCGCCATGCAACAGGTTTTTCAACTGATTCAGGTCATGCTCATTGGCGGCGGTGGTTACCAATGTATGGGTGAGACCGCTCTTGGCATCCACACCAATATGGGCTTTCATGCCGAAATGCCATTCATTACCTTTCTTGGTCTGATGCATCTCCGGGTCACGTTCATTCTTTTTGTTTTTAGTGGAGCTGGGCGCTTCAATAATCGTCGCATCCACCAATGTGCCCTGCGTCATCATCACACCGCAGTCCGAAAGCCATTGGTTGACCGTTTTGAACAATTTGCGAGTCAGCTTGTGCTTTTCCAGCAAGTGCCGGAAGTTCATAATGGTAGTGCGGTCTGGAATGGCTTTATCCAATGACAGTTGCGCAAACTGGCGCATCGAAGCAATTTCATATAACGCATCTTCCATTGCCTCATCACCAAGGCTATACCATTGCTGCATACAGTGAATGCGAAACATGGTCTCGAGCGCATACGGACGTCTGCCATTGCCTGCTTTAGGATAAAAGGGTTCAATCACTTCCAGCAGTTGAGACCACGGCAGCAGGTTATCCATTCTGGATAAGAATATCTCTTTACGGGTCTGACGGCGCTTACTGGAAAACTCGCTGTCAGCAAAGGTTAACTGGTGACTCATGAGCGGTAATGTTTGTGATTTACTATGCAGCTATGATCTCACATCGGGGACTTATTCGCATCTTCCCTAGGAATACCAAAAACAACTATGACAGAGGTATTTCAAAAACTATCCGAAGTTAGTGAAAACCCCCGTCTCGCATTCGATTCATTTTTCACTGGTGATTCAGTACACCCTTATCAGGCTTCCAATGAGACAAAGATTGGAAAGTCAAAAGAAGCCATCCAACAACATGAGTCTCGAATAAAGCAAAAAGCGAAAAATCGTAAGGCAAATAAACTGAGAAAAAAGCAAAGAAAAAAATCGTAGTCACATCGCACATATTTGCTCAAGTTACTACTTAATGGCTTCCCATAAAAGGCGGTCGTCGATAAAGTAAAAAGGAGTTTTGAAAATTCAGGTCTGGACTAGTACATCTGAACTGTACTAGTACAATTCTCTGAGCTAGTACAACTAAATGCAACCGCGATTTTTATACTCAGCTTCCCATTCTTTAAAGCGTTGTTCTAGAACTTTTTTGGTTCGCTTCTCTCTAGCTAAGGCACGCTTACTTTTTGGTTTTTCTTCGCTATTTTCAAAGGTAACACCTGACAACTCTTCTTCGAACATGCTTGGCACTACATGGCTGTAATGCTGCTCAATCATTGCTGTGCTTGTACCACACTGTCTTGCCAAAACGTCCATGCGAAGGTGGCGGCTAAGTAACTGCCAAGTAATATAAGTATGCCTCAGGGAATAAAGCGTTCTGGGGCCATCAGGACTATTTTTGAGACTACATTCATCCAAAGCTGCACTAAATGTTCTGCCTAGCTCTTTGGTTTCCGTTCCGTCAGCCAATCGAAATAGCTTGTCAGTAGGTTTTCTATTAGGGAACCTGTCTCTCAGCTCCATCAGGGGATAAACAATCTCATCTTTGCAAACGACAGTTCGTGTACCGGTATGCTTAGTTGTTTTACCTTTACGGATCTTTATTTTAAATATTACTTGGTGATTCTGACGCGTCATTAAGATATCACCCCAGGTTAGCTCTTCCATTTCAGTGCCAGGGCGAATGCCAGTATTAATCGCAACGTCAGAATAATCTAACAGTAGCTGTCGGATCTGGCGAGTTTTGTCCTTGCGACTGTTGTCACGCATAGATTCTAACGTCTCGATTACTGTGTCATATTCATCTTCAGTAAATGCTGCTCTCCTTGAGCCCTGCTCACCTTTGGCTGTTAGCACAGGTACTTGTACTGGTAGCATCCATTGGTTTTCAATGGCCTCTTTGAAGACCATCTGTAACGCTGCGTTATGGTTCAAGATGGTGGATTTGTTCAGTACTTTACCGGCTTTTTTAACCCGCCAAATCTCAAATTCTTTAATTTTTTGCTGATCGATAGAGGTAATGTAAGTTCTATCAAAGAAAGGGATATGGTATTTATTCAATGCGCCAACATAGTCTTTATAGCTAACTTTACCACCACCATGAGCCAGTTCATGCTCCATACTTGTTATGGCCTTATTGGCAACATCTCGGAAACGTTTACTTTTAGTTAAGCTCCCTGTTTCCGCTTTTATCTTCCATTCCATACGCAGCAGTCTGGCTGCAGCGATGGCTTCATCCTTGTCGGTTTGTTTAGTTGATTTGCAGTACCACTTACCGAATAACTGGAAGCGTGCATACCACTTCTTGCTGTTGTCTTGAAGGAAGACGTAAAGAGAGTCGTCGATATTGTGTCTATCAATTTGAGTAGCCATGCTCGCCTTGTTTGCAAAGAAAAATATTGCGCTTACGACGAGTATAAACGGCTGACAGCAAATATCTACCTGTTTTAAAAGGGATAATTTAAGTCACGTTAACACACATTAACGATACCTAAACTTGACAAACTCGTAAAACTTTCAGTTATCTCACAATTAAAATAAGGAGACAGTAGCAAATAAACATATTTTTATTGCATTAACAAAAATGAGAATGTATGTTTTTGATTGAATATTAATCAATAATTACAGAAGAAAGGGTACTATTAGTGTAATGCAAACAGTGACGACTACTAGAGATATCTTGGACGATATAGGGCAACTTTCTTTTTCAAAAAACTTAGATGAGTTTTTAGATTCCATAATAAAGGTTTTTTCCCATATTGAGGATATTCAATCGATACGAATAGACTTTTATTTATCTGTATTTGGTTATGCCCGAAAAAAAGACTATGTATATAACAAAGAAAATTCCAATGGCAAAGCAGTAGTTATAAAATTAGATGATGGTGCGGGGACTTTAGGCTCTCTAACGCTAACGATATCCTCAACAAAAGGTTTGGATAAGTTTCCGGTATTGATGACTCTGACTCCTACAGTAATACGAGAGCGTTACAAAAGCTTTTGGCTTTCAAGTCTACTAAATACTATAACATCACCTATTTCATTCAACTCATCTGAGGAAGAATTCATTAGTGAAATAACAGAATTACTTGCAGACGCTTCCGGAGCTAGAATTATCATTATTAGAGACTACCTTCCGTCAGAATTTGCATGCAAAGGATACTACGATAGTAATAATCCTAAAATAACGTTGAGACTCCCTTCACTAACGAAAATAAACAATGAAGTTGCATATAATTATTTAAATAATTTTATAAAGGATTCTCGCGAAGAAAATTACAGGAAAATTCAGGTAATACACCAAAATTCTCCCGAACTAGACATGGTTAAAGATTTACTTTCTGAAAATGAGATCAAATCGGTACTTACTGTTCCAATGATGAAAGGAGAAGAATGTGGCGGGATCATAAGTTTTATCTTTGAAGCTCAAATATTTGAAAGTTCGTTTATTGAAGAGGCATTCTTATTACTTGGAAACCATACAGCTGTTTCTATAGAAAACTATAGAAAGTCAATGGAGAATGCAAATCTACAGGCTAACGGAACTCGTGACTTTATAGAGAAAATAAACTTCGAAATAATGCAGGGTCTAAGGCATGCTGCAATTAACAACATTTCAAAGTTAAGGGGGCAACTCGATTCATTAAAAGGAGTTGAAAAAAAAGAATTAGATGACATAGAACAATCATGCCGTGATGTGACTAAAGACCTTGAAGGAATGCGTTCTCTTACATCAAAATATGATCAAGAAAAATATATTATTTCAATTACAGAATGCTTTCGTGAAGCAACAAATATATTATCAAACCGAATAAAACCTATGGATATTAAAGTAAAAATAGGTAACCAAGATGAGTTTATTCTAGGTGTCAAGCCAGCGATAACTTATGCTTTTGTAAATGTAATATTGAATTCAATAGATTCTTTTAAAGATGGATATAAATCAGCTTTTAAAACTATAAACTTCAACATTGTGGACCAAAACGAAGACAGTGTAGCATTTCATATTTCTGATAATGGATTAGGTTTTAAGCCAAAAGGTAGCGTTCATAGTACAGAACAAATTTGGGATCCTGGAGTTACCACAAGAAAAAATGGAACAGGTTACGGATTACCAATGGTTAGGGAAGTTTTTCAATCTATTCATAGGGGAACTGTGAAAGTAATGCCAACTACTGGTTTCACATTACGATTTGAAATCTTTAGGTATAAATCAAATTCAGAAAAAATTAGATATGAAGAATTATTAAAGAAAAAAAGGAAATAAAATGGCTGGATTATTAATTGTCGAGGATAGACAAAGTAATAGGGAAGTATATGCAAACCTATTTAAGAATAAAGGGTTTGATGTATATGAAGCTAGTAGCTTGAACTCAGGAATAGAAACCTTTAGTAGGATTGCTGCAAGGATATCAGGTGTTATTACTGATATTCGACTAGATGAATCTCAGAACGGAGATAGGTCTGGGGTAGAGTTAGCATATAAAATTAAGAAACTAAATCAGCAAATTCCAGTAATCGGAATCAGCGCATACGAAATGAGCGAATTTCAAGAAAATAAAGTATTCGATCAATGCTTTAGTAAATCCGGGACTGATATAGAAACAGACTTCATAGATAACATTGGCCACATTGCAAATACTTTTCAAAAATATGAAAGTTTAAGATATGAAAACGCATCAAATCAACTTTTGCAAGTAAAAGATAAATACTCAATTTCAGATTCAGATTTTAAATATATTATATCAAACATTCCAATTAGTAGTACCTTATCTAATAGCCTGTTAAAACTTCATGATTTTATAAGCCCTGAATCAGAAAACGATTTAACTAATGTAAAGTTTGTCATATTGGATAACGAATCTCCAGCTGGGAAAAAACATGGTCTAACCAATACACTTCCTGCTGTCGTATATTGTGAATCTGAAGATGTTTATATAGCAGAGGTTTTTTCTCTTCCGACAATTTTTACTTATGGTAATAGTCATGAAGAAGCTTTAGAACTTCTTGTTGGAGCGTTAAAAGACTATTTCCTCGAGTTAGAAGACACAACAAATGAAAATCATGACATTATAAAGTTTGGTGCTTTTTTGAGAGGGTTATTTGATGGCTAATCACACCTCGAAACAAGCTGGTAAAATGTTTACAAAATTGAAGATACAAAACTCAAAAAGCAATCATCATGTTAAAGGTTTTATAATTGATCATAACGGAAAAAAATTATTCCCTCCTATTTTTTACAGTAAAGGGAACAAAGAATTGCCAGCACGAGTAGAACGCAATCTATGTAAAGCTTTGCAAATTAATATGGATCAATTTTGCGAATTAATTGAATGCCATATGTCTCGAGAAGAGTATTTAAAAATAAGAAATTCAAATGATAATTAACACTATCAGTGTAGGAGTCGACCAACTCACTAGAAGATCTTCAAATCAAGTATTTTCTGATTTAAGATATGCCGCTTCTGATGCAAGTAACTTTCATACAATTTTAAATTCGCAAATATCAGTCAACTCCGCAGCTTTATTAGCCGATTCAGGTATCAATATAGAGCTACCTACTAGAGCTAATATATTATTAAATTTAACTCACTATTCCAAACCCCCTTATTCCAACCAGCCACTAATATTTTTTTTTACCGGCCATGGAATAAACATTGGTTCCGACTTTTATATTTGTCCTTCAGATTTCATCAATGAGATCAGTTCGTACAGCGGAATAAAACTAGATTCGTTAATTGACATAGCGTCTAAACGAGAAGCTTGGACGCTATTTATTTTCGATTGTTGTAGGTCTAGTTTAGAAAATGATAAGAACAACGTCAATCAATTAGGAAAAATGAAATACTCGCTAAGCGATGAAATATGCGTAATGTTTTCTTGCTCCGTAAATGAAAAATCCATTGAAACCAACTTAAACGATTCTATCTTTGGTGGAATATTCATCCATTTCCTAAGCAATTACTTATCTTTATGTAAAGACGAATTCATTAATTTAAACGAAGCTTTTGAGTATGCTAAAGAGAAAACGTCGACCAATGCAAATTCAGTTTTCAATATAAAACAAGTTCCTTATTATATCGGCCCAAGCCTAAGTGATTTCTATCTTAAAAAAAAGGAATTAACTACTTAATAGTTAAAGTAAGTTTGATTGAGCCTTTTGTAGATCCAGAAGCAAAAAATACATTACTACCAGCCTCAATAATGATTCCACATTCAATCTTTATTTCCTCGATACGTTTCGATGAAAGATTGTCGCTCATTTCAAATATTGAAACAAGACCTTCTATTTTTTTCTTTATCTTATCATGCGAGAGAAAAGACTCTCCCTTTAAACCAAGATATTTTTCGTCATGCTGCTGAAATGAAGGTTCACTTAAAAATTCAATCTCTTCACCATTTTCGGCGATTACAGTTATTTTTTTCATTAACATACCTAATCATATATAATTTTAGAAAAGCCACATTATTTCAATATATAATGTATAAAGTATTGTAAGAATGCTATAAAAATCAATCCCTGAGCATTTAATTAACGTTATTGCCCCCCCCTTTCCTTAGAATCTCAAAGAATTATTCGAATTTTTGTAAAAGTAAAAAATATTATTTAGGCAAAAATAAAAATCATGTACATCTACTCACTTATTCATTATCGGCTGTTTTATTAACCTTCATTACGGTTATTGATTAAATAAGTGAGGATAAATTTAATTTTTAGTATCTCTATAAATTAATTATCTTGATTTTATTGACAACTTTTCTCTCGCAATTGGGCATACTTCTCAATTATCGTTTTGTCGATTAAGAAAGCTCCGCCATTTGTTACATGAACACCTATAATGACGTACTCCATTCCATCAGGAGTATCATTTTCTATCCAAACTGGCCCTCCACTCATACCAGATACTGTATTTGAAAAACTGTATCTAATTACACCTGCATCAGAAACTTGCTTAGCAGATGTTTTAACATGCATTAGCCTTGAGCCGTCAAACTCTCCATTGATAGCCTCAGGCGCGTTAGGGGATGACTTCCCATGCGGATACCCTGCGACGAAAATAATTGGTTTAAGTTGGGCATTCGCTGATTGAATAAATGCATTTATTTCACTAAGTGAAGCTAATCTAAATGCTGATTTATTTACACTTGCAAGTGGGCATAGCTTAACGAGAGCTGCATCTCTACCAAATCTTTTATCCAGAAAGGCAAACGTAAATGAATAGTCAGAATGTATGTATTCAAGCGAACTACTGGCCTTTTGATAATTGTCATACACGAGGGATTCATTGCCTGATGAGGCATAACCCGTTTGACATTCCAAATGAAATTCGCTAGCTGAAGAAAATCCAAGAAGACTGTCACCGAAATTATGGCCAGCGGTTAGTAATACTCCACCGTCAAGGTAAGCTGAACTAGAAGTTCTGTCAGAAGTACTTAAACCCCACCAATTTTCTCTGGCAACTTGCTGACGACAAACAGAATCATAGGGTTTTTGGGGTAGACCTTTGACTTGCGTAAGGTGAGTTTCAAAAGGCTGAGTAAATTCCCCATCTACGGCGCTATATTTGGCTCTGGAGAATTTTTTAGGCGTACTCACACACCCACTTAAAATGAGCAAAATAAAACATAGGGCAACAGATATTTTCATAATTAACGTCCATGTATAAACGTCTTTACCTTAAAACATATTGCAAAATAGTACAAATATCAAACAACCATGTGCGCACATATTTTCGGAGGTTAAAAAACTAAAGACTTATTTTCATTAAGCTCTGAAAGTTAGCGATTGAAATCTTCCATATATTTCTAAAGAACACTATTGGTCAACAAATAGAAAAAACTGCATTTCCACACAGCCTCTGTCATTTAGGGGCTTGATGATTCTCCGAGTATTACCTTTGTCAAAACAGATCAAGTTGATGAAAACATCCGGGGTAAAAAATATCATTCCCGCTCTTTGCATTTCCATGAATTTTGTCTAAAGTAATTTTCGAGCCCTTACAATCTACATGGAAAAGGAGCAGGAATATGGGTGTTTTAAGTAAAGCTTTAGCAAAAATAGGTGAGGCCGTTGCCGACTTCTCATCCCTCACTGTCACTACCTACAGTGGTAACATCAAAATTATGGTAGAAAAAGCCAAGCGTGATGACGCTAACAGTGCTAATTTCAACAATATGGATCTCGACAAGCTGTTTACGTATGCTGTCAGTGGGGCGCAAACTGACGGTGAAGTAAAGATCATGGCGGTCAATGTGCACAAGATTGACGGCGATGCCATTGTCTATCGCGATCCGTCTATCACTGAAAAGCTCGAGCAGGCACATGATGCCGCTCTGATAGCAGGCAGAGAAACACGTGAGGGGATCCTGAACCTGGTAAAGGGGCAACTGTAGTAGATAACGCGGATATCGACTACCTCATTCATCACCCAAGGATCACCACAGACCGTCAGGCACAGCGCCCCACGTCCCGACAAGCGTTGGCATTAATGGGCAGAGACAGTCATCAAGGACGACTATGGCAGAGGCTACCTTTGAAGCAGTTCTGGATACGTATAAAGTCGCTGATAGACGACTTGAGGACGCGGTAAAAGCAGGCCTCTTGGGCGGTCAGAGTCTCTCTTCGACGGATCACAATTTATCGCTACTGACCGGCCCGCTGGGTCCGGTCATCTGCGACCGATTGTGTCGAATGCAGTACCTTTCCAAAACCCAGTTAAACGACTTCGAAACACTGATTTATCCTGAGATCCAAGGTAAACACATTGTTCGCGACAACTCTCCCCACCGACACTGGTTCAGCATTTTTGATAGTGCCGTAAAACGCTTGCAACAAGAGGCGGGGCTGATCGAGGATACCTGGTTTGGCTCAAAAACCTTCCATGCGTTGCAACAGTTGTTTTCTTTTGAAGAGCCAACTCAGCTCGATGACTGGTTTGATAAGCCCGCGACCAACCGTTTCGTGAATCGCGCGGTCTACGTCCGTTTGCGCGCGATGGGGATCATGCCAGGTCCAGAAGAACGATTTTTCGATGCCGCGGAGGGCCTAAATGACGACGCTGACGCGTTTGGGGTTCAACACAATGAGTTGAGGAAACGAATTTATTATGGCCTTGCACTGTGGCGCGCCGTATTGTCCCACTGGGGCATACAGTTGCCTGAAGGTAACAAGCGCGAACAAAGCATTTCGTTGCTATTCAATACAGATGGTATTACCCAATGGCTGGCCAACAATCAAGATGCATTGAAAACAAGGTTTCATACTCGTATTAAGCTCCCTACTAGCTGGGAACGTGAGACTTACCGCCGCATGCAAGACACGCCAAAAGGATTATTACGTCCTCTCGCCTTGAGAGTGCTTTTTAAACATGCCCGAATCGAGCTATGGCTTAATGGATACGGCTCTAGCCGACAGAAATCACGCAATGATGGCTCCTTTAACCCCGGCGACCCTATTGTACTGAACAAGCTAAGCAATGTTTTTGTCATTAACACAGGGCCTACCAGGATTGGGCCTGAGTTACGCCGTTTTCACAATTTCTGGCAAGATTGTGCGTCCTTATGGAAAACATTGCCGCTAGCCACGCGCACAGCCAACGGAGACTATTCATACCGCCCTCGTACGCATAGTAGCATCAAGCGCGAACTCGAACAGGGCAAGCTCACAATAGCCACCATTGCCCTTCGCACGATGGACTGTGCGAAGTTGCTAGATAGTGTTCCCACACCCAGCGAGAATGCGAGAATGGAGCGGATCAATGAGGAATACGCTAAATTAACAGACGAAGAGCGCAAGCCTGAAACTTGGCTGGAAAAAGGAAAAGGTCTAGTGGCCACCGTATTCGATGGCATCAAGCGAGTGACGAAATGGTTCTGGAGCAAGGTGAAATCGGTCTTCTCTACTTTAACCGAAGCCTTAAAAAAAGTGATCCGCATGACAAAATTCTTAGCAACACGAGCATACGGCTATTTCCAACAGTTGGTAACCGTGCTCAACACCGGAATGACGGTATTCACACAACGAGTCATCGATGGCCAAAACGGCGTCAAAATTATCCGCGACAAAGACTTTGATTTCACTATATTGGCAGATACCCATAAGGCCGGTGAAGATGTGGAGCACAGCGTTGCCATCGTCACACGCAAAGTCACCCTGTTCAGAGCTGCATGCATAATCATGCGTTTTTTCTATGAAGGCGTCAAAGTGGTACTAAGTTTACTGGCCGGCCAAGCACTTAAAGTGGTGGATGTACTTCTTGGACTTGCCAATTTCGCACATGCCATGAGCGATGAGGATAAACAGTATCTTGCACTGGCATTCAAGCAAGCCTAATACCTTACCTGAGTGTAAATGGACAAGAACATTAATATGATATGGAACAAGTCAAAACCCAATTGAGAAAATCAAAGATACATGGATAGGAACCGTTACTTAGGATGCCTTAATTTTCGAAAGAGCTCTGAGTGCTATATAAGTCGCCAATAAATACTTATGAAAAACATATTTTTTAACATTTAGGAACAGACAACCCGCTCACAGCCCTTTGCAAAGAATTTGCAAAGCTAGGCAAATAACGATAAAACACAAAATATGTGCATAATTTTCAATACCTTAAGAAGAATGTTTTAGACGCTGACTTTTCAAAATCCGCCGGTGGTGACACTGTGCCGGTTCAAGTCCGGCCTCTGGTACCAATCACTTCTAGGTGTGCATCAATAAACCGACGTGAGTCGGTTTTTTTTGTGTCTGAAATTCAGTCCAAGTCCATCGTCATTCTGAAATTGTGTATCTGGAACCTAATTTTCCCGTTGCACAACTTCGGCTCATTAGGAGCCAGATAGCTGCTCTTCGATTTCCATTCTTGAGTGCAATACCCTCACTATCAATACAAAATCTATTTCAATGGAATAGACCACAAGATGCTGCCCGGCACGTGCAATTCTGACTGGTGACACAAATTCTGTTCGTTCTCGATAAATATATGGTGATTCACTAATAGTCACCATTGCATCGGTGAGTTCAGCAAAATAGCTCTCAGCTTTCGCTTTCCCAAAAGTATCAAATGTATACTGGTAAATCTCAATCAAGTCATTGTCTGCAGCAACGCTTCTTTTTAGCTCCACGACTACTTCACTTTCGCAGTATTTGCTCTTGCTTCATTTAAAATATCTTCGACAGTCTTATCACTTATCCCGCTTTCAAAGCCTTCTACTATCGCCGCTTGCAGAGCTTCTAGTTTGCTCGCTTTATCTTGGTCTCGGCGAATAAGATCGCGAACATAATCACTTGAACTAGCGTAACGCCCACCACTAATTTGTTTTTGTACCCACTCGCGCATCGGCTCTGGAACTGAGATATTCATCGTAGCCATAATCTTCTCCAACAAAATATTGCCGTCACTTTTCACCTTTGCCATTATTTGACAATAGTTGCCAACAATCAAGTTACGGTACTATGAGAACATTCGAGACCATAGATTGCATTACGAGAGCTAAAGCATGATTTCAGAACAAGAACTAGTGTTAATCGCAGGCGCTAGCACTTTCTTCAAAGGCAAAAATATCTATCAAAAAGGCAAGGTGCAGCTGCAAGCTCAATCAGCAAACGAAATCACAGGTCTTGTATCGGGCAGCTATGATTATCGAACGGCCATTTATCCAGATAGTGGCAGCTACGCCTTTAGTTGCACATGCCCGGCTTTTGAGTATCAAGAAGTGTGCAAACATTGCGTGGCACTGGCGCTTACATATATTGATTCTTCGCAAAATGGTGAAGTTCACACAAATACAAATAAGCCTTCTTTCAGTCCGGAGAATACCTTAAAAAGCTACATTGAGAGTCTTCCAACGGAAAAATTGCACAGCGCGCTATACAAGCTTATTTGTGAGGACAAGTATCAATACAATCAATGGTTAAACAAAGCGCACCTTGCGTCAAATGAACAAGATTTAAAATCACTGAAAAAGTTGGTAACAAAAGCACTGCCGTTAAAAGATATTTGGGAATATCGCAAAGCTGCCGAGTATTTTACCAATGCCGAGCAGATCATCATAGATGTGCTTGAGTCAGCTAAGAAATTGAGTCCCTTAGACGAGTTAAAACTTATATTTCACATGTACGATCGCCTCGAGAAAATATTTGAACGAGTGGATGATTCTGGTGGTTACCGTTTCGGTGTACAATACCAAATTTCGTTGGCTTTATGCTCGACAATATCCATACAAGAATGGAACACAAATCAAAAAGCAAAATGGCTAATTGACGCTCTTGAGTATGAATATGATAGTTTCCCGGATATTCCTTATGATTTTCAGCTTTCCGAAGCTGAAATGAGCGCATTCCTATCTATTTGCCAGACCCAGTTTGATCAATACGAAGTATGTTCGGACATTGCCAAGCGAGAGAGAAATTACGACCTTCAAACACGGGGCCAAATATTACTTAATCTGCTACCCCAAGCTAAAGAATATGAGGCTGCATTAAAGATCAAAGTAAAAATGGCGAGTGAGTTAAATGATGCGTTGAGTATTAGTCAGTTTTGTCTTGATAATGACGATGAGCTAACTGCAGAAGACTGGTTATTGAATGCTAAAAAGCTTATTTCTAAACCGCATCAGAAAAATAACTGGAATGAACAAGCGATTAATGTGTACACCGCTCTGGGCGAGACTGAGCGAGCGTGGCACATGGCCTGGCAAATGTTTACTGAACGCCCGAGCCAGCACGCGTGGCAAAAGTTACAAAAGCATACTGAAACTATTGGCTATAAGCCAGATAACCTAAAATTGGATGTTGAGGCGCAATTGCTTCAAGTGAGCAAAAAAGAAGAACCTAACTGGCTTCGGCCACCCAATACAGATATTGTTGACTTCTATCTATCTGACAATCAATTTGATAAGGCTGTTGATTGGCTAGACAAAAATAAAGCGGGAGAACATGTTTTAAAAGAGGCGGCTGTTTGTCTTGCCCCTCACTTTCCGGACAAAGCCATTAACTACTGCACAAGAGCACTATCAATTATTTTGCGGCACGCCGAAAGCAAGAATTACCAAGAAGCGGTAAGCGTACTCAAAAAAATTGATGACCGACTCCCCGACGAACAACAAGTGAACCAGTCTTTTGAGAAATTAGTTAGGGGTATCGCCAATGAAAACTGTAGGAGGCCGAATTTGATGAAGTTACTTCGTTCTCAGTTTACCCATTACTTGTAGCTTAACTTCATAGGTGCATATTCTGGCTGATCATGAACACCCATTCTGGCCGATGGTGAACACTAATTCTGGCGCATCGTGAACACCTATTCTGGTCTGATGGTGAACAGTTTTGCCCTGACGCCAGAATCACTGTTCAC
>Ga0213830_1000611_pt1 | contig 14902 bp, 11 predicted proteins | sample SWATP11_FD_161661 | JGI IMG/M metagenome (GOLD analysis project Ga0213830, IMG submission 161661) | Coastal seawater microbial communities from Marineland, Florida, United States - SWA TP1 #1 | ecosystem: Environmental > Aquatic > Marine > Coastal | place: USA: Florida | collected 2016-08-06 | reverse complement strand
AAAATGAAGAATATAAAACCCAATAGACTGTGACTCCTGACTAAAAAAATTTAAATTGGCAATGCTGACCGTCCGCTCTTTGTCTATTGATTCCCGAGAAGACTCGCTGTAGGGCTGCTCTGTACGTAAAGCCGTCGTTTACAAAAAAGATGCTGAGTTGCTACTTACACACCTTTTCGGACCTTTAAAAAATTGCGATAAAATCATCCCGAAACCAGACACCTATGCTCATAGGCTTGATTATCTTTGCGCAAAGTGGCTATACTTGCGAAGAGCTCTCAGGGAGAGCCTCCATTCCGCGGAAAGAAGCTCAGTTTCATCCTTTGTTATTAATCAGTTGCGATCATACATTTGGTCCTCTTTATCCCTGCCTGCGGAAGTTGGGATTTCGCTTAGAAATCTAGGCATATAAAGGAGATCAATCATGCGTAAGTCAATTCCTGCGAACCCAAATCTTAACTATCTCAAAAAAGAAGCCAAAGAGCTCAAGCGAACCGTTGATCAGAAAAACTACTCTGTAAGTTATCGTATTGCTGAGCATCTCTCTACTTATGAAATGGGTGGCCCTTTGTCCCTAAGTGATGCTCAGTTTGTAATTGCCCGTGAATATGGATTTGCCAGCTGGTCCAAACTAAAACAAGCATTAAAGAATACTGATGAACAGAACTCTATAGACATAAGTAATAGTAAGCCATCACTTGAGCGTGTAAATATCACCTGTGGTGATATGGCTAGTACAACTTTAAAAAACTGCGGCGTTGAAGGTCAGCGACTGCCATGGAAAGACTTGCTTTGCATTGGACCTTTGCCTGATAGTAATGATTATGATGAGTTTTTTCTTAAGCGTGCAGAATTTATTAAAACTTGGACGCAATTAGAGGGTTTACCTGATCCAAAAAAAATGGCACGAAATGAACATCAGTTATTGCGAGATACATTGACTGCTAATTCCATTGTATTTTGGGTTTGGCCCCACCTCTCGAATCAGTTGCTATTACTGCTGTTACTCGACTGGTATCAGAAAAATAACTATGAAGGTGAATTGCTTTGGGTTGATGCTAGTGATAAGCCTGAACGAAATGATGAAGAATATGTTGGTTCACTTATCAACAGTGAAAAGAATTTTTCTACCGAACAACTAATTTATTCGGGCCGTATCTGGAATGCACTTAGACAAAATACTCCTGAAGAATTGATTTTAATTTTAAAAGAAGACAATGAATATTTCCCTCATCTTAATGATGCTCTATGGAGATATGTTGAAGAGTTGCCAGATAGAACAACCGGTTTATCACTCCAACAACATAGAGTGCTCGAATCTATCCAATCTGGATATCAGAGTCCTCATGCAATTTACAAATATGTTCATAAGCATGAGAAGTATTTCATAGCTGGTGACTGGTCACTTTGGCAAGTTATTACCGAAATGATTAATGCGAAACATCCATTAATAGAAACTATAGATGGAAGACCATTTTCATATCCTCCAGCTGATATCTCGGAAGCGTTTGATAAGCAGAATCTTTCATTAACAAAAATTGGTAAACAAGTTCTTAATGCTGAAATTTCTAGTTTAAACCTTAATGGGCGTGATAGGCACTGGGGGGCTTTAGAATTTAGTGGGAATAAGTATTGGCAGTATGATAAACAGGCTCAAAGTGTAGTATTTTCACATTAAGGTTTAATGTATTGCTCACTCAAGGCGTCCAGCTCCACATTCTGGGCGTCTTTAATGTCTGCTTTTCAGAATTTACAGGATCTCTTGATGGCACATTAAGATCTGTCAAAAGCTTTGATGTAAATTTACTCGAATGTCCGCTTATGTCCGGAGGTGTCATTAAAGCAAAGGGTCAGCAAAGTACGTATTGCGGAACTTCACGCAGTGATTTTCCATCTCCAAGGTCAGTAGACTAACACGCAGAACAATTGCAAACTGAGATGCTAATCTTTGGTAAGGAGACCATTGCAGGCAGAAGTAATAATCCTTTTAATGTATTCATTTTTTTCTTTTCTTATTGTTATTGTTATCACTGTTCAAATGTGGAACGTATTGAGCTTTTTACCGACGGCAACAAACGTCGACTTACGGGAACTTGCTGGTTATTTTGCAGGTTAAGTACACTACTCAATTTGTCGTCGCTCTTGTCGGTCGCTAACGACGTTACCTGTTTAAGATTAACGAGATATGAGCGATGCACCCGCAAAAAAGTGGCTGGCAGTATGCCCTCTAGTTGTTTTAGCGATCCTGAATACAGTTTCTCCGAATCATCAACCAGATAGATTTCAACGTAATCGCCAGATGCTTTACAGTAGGCTATTTGGTTAGCCTCTAGATATTCGAGCTTTCCGCCCAACGACACTTCTAATGTCATTGGCTTTTCTATCTGTTGCGACTGGGCCAACTGATACTCAAGCTTAGCGATTATGACTTTGTCATCTTGTAGCTGCACGTACGACTGGTGCTGCTCTTTGGCGTGTTGACTAAACAAATAGCACAGCACACAAGCAATGATCGCAAAGTAAGTAATTTCATGAAAATTGGCCGATGAGAAGCTGATGAGTATGGCAACGGCCACTTGAACGAGCAGCCATTTGATTAAATGCCTACTGCGAGAACGGAACCAAGCCATAAACACCTGCACCACACTAAACAGTAGCGGAATGAAGATACCTAGTGTAGTTTTAATATCAAAGCCCTGAGCAAAGAACACACACAAAATAGTGCAAAAGGCCCCTGTGTATATCCAGTGTACTGCGTGTTTACCCGACACTTTAAAAGCACTGAACGTCAGTAGCATTAACCCAAATAGGCAAGAAAAAGTAGTAACGGCGAGTAGTCTAACGTCGTGCCACGGATAAGTGTACGACACAAGCCCTCGACTCATTTCGGTAAGCAAATGAGCACCTGCCATTAGACACATAACACTAGAAATAATGTGTAGCGATTGATCTTTGCGCAGAAAAGCAAGCACGCCAAAGTAGATCCCTCCAACCAGAAACGCACCAACCAAGATCAGGCCAAACGGGGCGTACTGTTGAATGTAGTCACTGGGGTCGGTGTACTCGCCTATACCTATAAAATGGATGGGATAACCCAATTGCAGCACACTTTGTTGTGCTGAAAGTTCGAGGACAAGAGTGTTGTTTTCGGGTTTGAGTTGAGAGGGGGTCAATGGAAAAACCACGTCCATTTTGCCAGCAACCTCAGAGTCTTTTGAGCCGGGCGTACCGTTGACTCCCACCAACTCGCCATTTAGAAAAGCCCGACTAGATGCCTTAGCAAATACAAACAACCCCAAGGGTTGACGCATCTCACGTAAACGTTGCGGGGTATCAAAGTCGATTGATACCCAAATATGGCGGCCTTGAGGGTCTACGTCGATAAGATTTGCAATCGAACATTCGGGCTCGGTGAATGTAGGAACTTTGGATACAGGGGTTGTAAACTCACACAGCTTAACAGGTGACGATGCTGAAATGTGTACCAGTGCTCCAGCAACACTCTGAACACTCACAAACATCAATGCCATTATGAGCCATTGAGTGGAACCTAACTTCATACCCATCGAATTTCTTTTCTACCGTTCATCGAATTTTGACTACCGTTTAACGGAATCACCAATAATATCAGTCCGTTGAAAGAGTTTTCCTTCACCCTCGCTGAGGGCTTGCGCTTAATAGATGCATGCAAACAAAGCAACTCAAGCTTATATAAAACTAGCATGCAGGAGTCATCATATGCGAATTACACCCATTCTTATAGCAGCATTCGTCCATTGTATTGCGCCGGTTACCGCGGCGCAAAACATGTACCCCAATGAAAAAGCTATTGTATTTGAAGCCAATAGCGGCGACACCACAGAAGCCATAGAAGGCTATTTTATGGTGCCTGAGAACCGTAATAATCCCGATAGCCGAGATATTCGCGTTAACTATGTGCGCTTTCCGGCTCTAACTGAAGCAGCTGCGAACAATGCGCCGATAGTCTATTTGGCGGGGGGGCCGGGTGGTTCGGGAATAGGTACGGCTAAATGGCGTCGCTTTCCATTGTTTCAGGCGATGAGACAACACGCAGACGTGATAGCTCTAGACCAACGAGGTACGGGCGCGTCTGAGCAAGCGGAAGAATGTGTATCAAGTATTACACTTCCGCTAAACCAAGTTGCGACTATGGAACACGTATCCTCAGCTTATACCAGTGCGGCGACAGAGTGTTTTACTAGATGGAAGTCGCAAGGCATAGACGTTTATGGCTATACCACAGTGCAAAATGCATTGGATATTGACGACCTGCGAAAGCATTTGGGCGCTGACAAAGTCTCCTTGTGGGGTATTTCGTACGGTAGCCATTTGGCGCTTGCTGCAATGAAGCTTTTACCAGACCATATTGATCGTGTTGTTTTAGCCAGCGTTGAAGGGCTAGACCAAACCGTCAAACTCCCCCAACGTACCGATGATTATTTTGCTGCCGTACAAGCGGTGATTGACCAACAACCATTAAAAGCAATGGTACCCGACTTACCTGCACTGATGCGTAGTGTTCACAATAAGCTTGAAAAGCAACCTCTATCGGTAAAGATACCTAACAGAGACGGTTCAACCACTACAATGTTGTTCCAAAAAGGCGATATGCAAGCCTTAGCGAGCATGATGATAGCTGACCCGGGTCAGTACCTTGCCATGCTGATACACACCTATTTGAGCTTAAGTGCTAACGATACAGGCTTACTAATGTCGATACTTCAACGAGGAATGTTTAACGAAGCACCGCTTTCGTTCAGGCTAATGCCGCTGGCTATGGACGCTGCTTCTGGTATTACGTCAGAGCGTTTGGCACTTGTAGAACAACAAGCAAAGTCAAGCTTGCTTGGGTTAATGCTAAACTTCCCCATGCCCATGCTTAACGATTTTGATGCAGCGCTGGATTTGGGTGATGATTTTAGACAGAAGCCACAATCGACCATTCCTACGCTGGTGTTTTCGGGCAGCCTTGACGGAAGAAGTTACCCTAGCGAGCAAGCACAAGCAGTAGCAGGGCTTACTAACCTCACGCATATTGAAGTGCATTATGCGGGACATAATTTGTTTATGGCATCACCTGAAGTACTAAACAGAATGCACATGTTTTTTGCCGGTAAGGAAGTAAGCAATGCATCTATTATGCTACCCTTGCCCAATTTGAGTCTTTCTAGACCGGAGTAATTCCCCATTGTGCAAACCGCAAAGACTTGATAGAACTAAAAATAATCACTACTCCCTAAAGATTTACTATGAAGCTTTTGCGTTTTTTTTGCAGGAGTAAAGCTCAGTCTATTCACACTTCATAGACAAAAATGACCTGCTCAATAAATATGTTGTGAGTTTTATCGCCCCGTTCTGGCAAGGATGTTCATCGGCTCCCCCAGAGCAACTGATGACGGAAACATTCGAATACATAGTGGCCAATGCCAACATATTTAATACGCTACTGAGTAACGGCGGATCTCCGTCTTTCAGAACTGCACTACAAAACGCTATGATTACGAACTTCCGCAAATCTCATAAGGGGGAAAAGGCGAATAGTTCAGAACAGGAAATTACAAATCAGTTTATTGCTTCCGCAATGGCTGGTTCTATTGAATGGTGGATAAAGGAAAAACCGCAAGTACCACCAGAAACGATGGTAACGACCATGCTATCGTTATTGAGTAAACTCCAATAGATTTTAAAGTTAGTCCTAGCGATATAAGTGATGATACTTCTTCTAAGGTCCGCTCATTGTCTAATGCCGCCTCTGCGACCATGGATATAAAAGTATGATACTTTTGCTCAGTATGATTGTTTTTTGTTTGGGTGATACTTTTTTGTCAATCTACAGCGGCTTTGCTAGTTTTGGCGTAGCAGTTCAACCAAATAGCTGTTTCGTTTATGTGAGTTGCTGTGGGCTTCTGTGATAACCCTCAAATCATCCGAACTGCCAACTATATGAATTTCAGCCTCGGCTCTGGTAATTGCAGTATACAGCCACGCTCTATCAACGATTTTGCCTTTCTGTACTGCGATAATGATTCTTGGAAACTGCGAGCCTTGGGCTTTGTGTAGGGTTATTGCATAACCCAACTCCATGCAATCGAGCACAGATTGCGTGTCCTCTATAATATCACCAGTATCTAGCGTTACTTCGCCATAGCTTTCACCCGAAGACTCAACACTGGTTAGAGTGCCGAGCGAACCGTTTTGAATGCCTTTGTCATAGTGGTTTTGCGTAAATAGAATTGCATCATTCAATCTGAGGTTTTGAAAGAATCTCTCACCGTGCATTTCAAACTCAAGCCTGTCTCCATTAGGGTTGACAGCCTCTTGAGTCAGTTTATTAATGTCAGCAACGAGCGCTTTGGTCGGTGCCATAACACGACTGTTCTCAGGTGATTGCTGATACAAGTCACAACAGACTTGAGCAATGTCGCTCTTTGTCGTTTCGTGGAAGTGAATAGCGCCCGTACTTAGCTTCTCAGGCACGATTCCACTGTTTATAAGCTTCGAGTATTCGGGGATGCCCGTTGTGCCTTCCTGACGTTTCACAATTTCTAGCATGGTATTGGCAATAGCTTTAGACAGAACAATATCAGCAAGCACCTTTCCGCAACCTATTGGCGGCAACTGGTCTGGATCACCAGTGAAGATGATGCGAACTGATGGATGAATATGGTTGACCAGGCGATACATGGTTGGCAAGTCAATCATACTGGCTTCATCAATTACCAGAAGATGTTTTTGTTTGTCTGAGGTTGGCTCTATAGGGTCTTCACCCAATAACTTAGCGATAGTTGAGGTGATAAAACCAATTGACTCATGCAAGCGCATGGCAGCTCTGCCACTCAGGGCTACTGCGTGTATTTCAAATCCCATTTGATGGTAGGCTCGAAGTGCGGTTCTAAGTACCGTCGTTTTACCTGTGCCAGCTCCGCCCGTGATGCAACTCACCGCGTTATCTAAGCACGTTATTACTGCTTCAACCTGTTTTTTGGTTAGCTCGTATGGCAATTCACCAACCGCAGAACAATATGCAGAATTTGCATTTTCGTCATAAAGGTTGTTTTGATTGGCTAACGCTTTAAGTCGTTTGGCAACGACATTCTCCATCAACAACTGCGCCATAGGATGGTAGGTGCCAGTGTCAGGATTAAGGATGTATTGCGCTTTGTCGTGACCTGCCTTGAACGCTGCCGCAACTAGCTCTTTGTCCTTGAGTAGTTTAGTTAAATAGGGTCGCAAGGCCGCTTGGTTTGTATACGTGTGGCCTTTATCAATCTCTTTTCGAATGGCAGTTTCAAGTGCCGCGCTAAGTCTCTTGCTATCACAAGTTGTGATCTCAAGTTTAAGATCACAATTTGTGATCATAGTATCGACTTGTTCAAATGACATCCCAAAACCAATCAGCACATAGGGATTTTGTTTTATAGCTTCAATCGATTCTTCCCCATGATGCTTCAATAAGCGCTGCTGCACACCTGCTGGTATCTTATGTTCGGTCATCCAGTTGCAGTAGGCCAGATTTTTATATTTAGCATAGCCTTCAAACAACGCATTGATAGAATCCTCACTCAGGACGCTTCTAAGCTTTTCTCTCGATTCAGGAGTATCTTTTCTAACTATCGAGTGGAAATCTTTACCTAATAACTCCCATAGCGCTCTTGCTTTACTTTCACCGATACCTTTAAAGCCAGCTTCTCTCGCGATAAAACGAATGAGTTGTTCACCCGTTTCTGGCAGGCTGCATTCTATGTGCTCTGGTGATTCATAGGTGTGCTGTTGCATCAAGAAATCACCCGCTTCCACTTCATCGACTGAACGAGCGCCTTTTACCGACCAATGCTGACCAAGGGCTGGCTGTACAGGGATTTCATCAGGGCTAACTTTAATGGTGATGTAATACTTACCACTGTTGGTCTTGTATGAGTTTTTTGCCAGTGGCACACCACTGAATATCACCATATTGGTTGAGCTATAAGGGATACTGGTGACACGCATTTGGTCTTGATGTAATTGTGTAGCAGCTTGTTGCACTTTTAATTGGCCAACGGGCTGTTGACCAATTGCGTGGGTGGCTCCATTTTGGAACGAACCAGTATCAACTTCTATTTGTGCAGATGTGTTTGCACAATTAGCAATGTGCATTTTTTGCACTTTGGCTTCACTCATCGTGGCATGAATCCCATTTCAGAGAGGGTTTCATTCAATTCACCAAATCGCTCTAGCTTGCTTTCCAACTCTTTAACCTTAGCTTTTAGCTCAATGTTTTCAGCCTCTAGCGCAGACACTCGCTTAGAGTCGAGTAGTTTACGGTTAGCTGTGTTGTCGTATTGCTTTGGTTTGTCGGCATCTTTCTTTGCAGATTCGGTCAGTGGTGGAAGCACACCTTTATCACGCAGTTTATCTTCAAGGGCTAACAACGCTTCTTTAAGTGCAGGGTTTTGATTGAGTGCAGACTTGCCACAACCAATAGTTTTGGCTACTTCACCTCTATTTAATTGGCCTCTAAAGATTATTTGTTTAAAGTCATCATCAGTCTGGGTTACTCGCCACACTTCAAAGGCATCAAGATTCTGTTGTGCTTTTTGTTGTCCATTAGCCATTTTTTTTATTCCTTCCAATCGCGCCTAGAAGAGGAGAGTCTTCTTCAAATTTAATCGGATCAATATTCTCACGCCTTGCTACCACTGCTGCATAAGCAAGTCTTTCCCTTTCTCTGGACAATTGACTTTCTAACTCTTCGACTTTCCTTCTGAGTTTATTTATCTCAGCATCCTTGGCTGACTCCTTTGAAACTTTAAGGTCATAAACCGACTTACCAGCTTTGTATGCACGAACCAGTTTCTTTACACGATCAAATTCATCGCGAAATTCTCTATTTCTCCATAGAGTTGGCTTTGAGGGCTTCACTCGACTTGTGATGTAATCCCAGCCAAACTCATCCGCAGGTATGAGTTGTCTTTCAAATTGGCTTAATATCTTAAATGCACTTTCAAACTCTTCTTTTGTCGTCGCCATTATTCATCACCTCCACACTGAAATGGGCAATCATCAGGAAATGAACCATCCTTTTTAAATGGCATATAATCTTGGATGTCATCCAGTTGACTGTCATTTAGTATCATTTCTGCGTTATCCAATATCGCTGTCGTATTTCGCAAGATGGTCATATGGTGTTCGATATGCATCTTTGCTGCTTCGACCCCTTTTTCATACACTTCAAACAACCTTGATAACTCTAAGGATGACCTATCGCGCTCTGCGGTGATCTTTTCTCTATGCGAAGGGTCATGCAAATCGTATATGTAGTGCTTACACCCTTTCCCTTCGTTACCTGTTAAGCATTTTAAGTTAAATTCACAAGGCTTTAGATATAAGGCTCTTGTGCAATACCCTAGTGGACTATATTGAATTGATTGAAGCGTAGAAGTTAAATGTTCAGGCAAACTGCTGGTTTGAATCTCTTGCTCTTTCCAAGCTCTTAATTTATTGGGAATTTCACCTAAAAATCGCTCAGAATCATCAAGCATAGCATCAGCAACAACCTTGGCTCGTTCACGCCCTGTGTTGTGGTCGTAATTTTCACCTTGGCCTGTCGTTCGTCCCATCCACTTGTTCACGACCAATTCAGCCAACCCTGCTCTAAACAAACTAGTTGTTTGCCAGTGCCGCCCCTTATGGCTTTGCCAACTTTCAGCTATATAATCATCAACATCGATACCGTAACGAGTAAAAGCGCTGTGCTGTCTATCATTACCACCAAAAAAATAAGCAACTGCGAAATACCCCAAAATTTGTGGTAGGTGGTCATAATATTCTCCACCTCGCATACCAGCACGCAGGAACAAATACTCTGACGTTTTTTGGTGGATGCTGAAGGATTTAGAGCTAATCTCTATATCATCCAGTTGATATTCATGAATTGATTCTTCGATTAACTCTCGGTCGATATCTAAATTCATGCGTTCAAATTCCGCACGAAAATAGCTTTTTACCTTACCTATATCAGCCAAGTAACCTTTTGTCTTCGCATACTCTCTATTTCCTCGATGTTTTACATAGAAATTGCATTTCTCGGCACTCCACAAGTCCTCTAATCCAACTTTGCTGGCTGTCTTTTGGTTAAAAAACTCAGGCAATAATCCTTCGAGTTCTTTTAGAGGAATTTGCTTTTGGTGGTCGTAACCGCCAAGTGTATAGGCTCGAATGATATCTATTGCATCCTGGCGACTAACAACCTTAACGCTTAATGCTTTGTCAGATGTTTTTTCATTGGTGAAGGTAAGCGCATTAAAGTTACCATTTAGGCGAATTACCTTTTCACGGATGAGTGAATCATTTGATGCTTTTGTGTTGCCTGTGGAATGTGCGTTAAGTATTTTAAGCAGCTCTAGTTCAGTAACATGGTTGGCTCTCATTGCTACGATTTCGTCAATACACTTTGCAATAGCTTCGCCAGTAATATAATGCTTATGCTTTCGAGAGCCTAACGGCTTACTTTCAATCTCAATACCCATACCGTTGTAATACTTGAGTAGAGACGTTGAATCTGTAGCTTTTGATGAAATAGGTAAAATATTAGCTAATTCTTTAAGCTCAAATCTTTCATTGCTGTCAATCGATGCTTTTAGTTGCCATAATTGCTCTGCGGCCACTTTCTTGGACAATAACAATTCATCCAACTGTTGAACTTTTCTCTCAAATATTGATTCTTTTTCTTGAACATAAGCATCAAACCTTTCATCAATAAAGCTCAATGCGCCTTGCTGCTCGAATTGAATTGCTGCGTCTCTGTATCCTTTAGTTAGTTTATGTATTTCATCAACGGCATCTTTAAATGCTTTACGCCATATTGTCGGGATATATCTCGCCATTGGCTCAGACCCTTTCTCAGTCCAAACAAGGCAAAACATTTCACCATCCATTTCAATCAATGGGTTGAGCGGCAGACGCAATACTTCCCCAAGCCGCAACCCTAAACCATACTGAAATACTTGGGTTAAAATACATAACTTGTCATTGATGGCTTTACTACTGCCATCAAATGCGTCGTCCACAGCCCATTTCAGATGAATTACCGCTTTCACAAGCTCTGGCAAAGGCATCTTTTCTTTTTTAGCTTGAACCCTACCAAACGCATCTGTTTTACCTAACGCTTTGTGAATATTTACTGTATCTATATGGGCGGACAACAGGTGATTGTCATTGAGATAAGCTACAACTCGATTTAAGCTCACCCCATTTGTAGCTGGTTCAGCGTACCTCTCTCTCAAGTAAACGATGTTCGCATCATATGCTTCTTGATTAAGATCGGATAGCTCCTCAAATCCCATTTCAGCCCAAATTTTAATGGGTTCTATTGAGCTTTTAATGTGGGAAAAAGAATACGGTTCTGCTCGCAGCCTTTGAGTCCATAACATATTCACCAAGTAAACTTTGCAAAAGGTAGCTAACGATTCAGGTAGCTCTTCTCCGCCTATCATTTGAAATTTAATGTTTTGGTTTGATTTCAAGTATGACCAACTGACATCGTTCCAATCACAACCAATTATCAACGGTAATGATTCAAAGCGCTGTCTCGCTTGCTGCTCTAGTTCTGCTAGGCTCTGTGAATTAGTTTCTTGCTTTAGCCTAATGAGGTTTATTACATCACTCATCACCGCTTCCTTCATTGATATTGACCACTTCTACTCCCTCGGCATAAGCAATGGCTGCTTCACAACCAGCAATAGCCTCATCAAGCTGTTTAGACAGTGATGATGATGTACTTTCATCAACAACCTTTTTTCGGTCTTTAAGTGAAATTAATGCGTTATCGTGCGAAGACTTTTCTTTGTTTGGGCAGAATTTGTCACAAGAATAACAAGCGACGGCAGGCTCTAAATAACAAGCAGCTTCCTTTTGACACTTGCCTATAGCGGTAAACGCATGAAGCTCGATAATCTCTTTGCCGTAAATATTACCGCTTAGGTCTTCTTCTCGGTTCCATGCCGCTGTGAAGTGCTGTTGTTCTGTTCTCTTTGCGGTGGCGTTTTCAAGTAACTCCCACATCTCGCGGGTATATCGGAAGTAATGTTTAACGCACCGGGTTGAACTGTGATCTAATAAATCCGCGACTTCCTCTTCGGTCATGCCTTCCATAACTGCGTTAGAGCCAACGGTGTATCGGAAACGATAAGGCGTTAGGTAAAATGGCTTTCCTGTTCTTGGGGATAACGGAAGGTAACTAGTAGTAGATATCATACGGTTGTAAAAATTATGTGGTTTATTGTGATGTAAGTAACTTGCTTTATTTTCTTCACCGTAAAACTGACTATTTATTGACCTGTAACTCCCTTCATCAACCTTGACCCCTTCAAAATGCTTGACCGCCCCCTTTAGACCCTTGATGTAGACCTGCACCTTTCTAAAAAACAAAGGAGGCTCCATAATGGAAAGCCCACCATAACTATCATGATTATTAGCAATAACCCTTTTGATCAGAACAGCCAACTCATCATCAACAATACGCTTAGTAAATTCCTCACGCCTAAACTGCCCACCTTTCTGTTTAACCCTTGGGACATTAAGATAACAAAGCCCTAACTCAGCATCTTCAATGAAATCTTTTTCCTTTAATAACGATAGCTGTATCGGCCTTAAACCGAACTGGATACAAAGCGCGAGGATCAACCTATCAGCAATATAAATCTCTTCATTTTTCAATGCTTCGTTTAATACGCGCAACTCTTCACGAGTAAAAGGCCCTAACTCCTCATCCATCGTGAATAGGGTCAAATAAGCGTTTTTATTTGCGGTATACCCCTCAAGCCTTAAAATCTCTTCCGCTTTATCAAAGGATAACTCGTTATATTCATTTAAAATTAAATAACGAACCAGAGATTTGATAGGGTTTACAAATCTAGCTGGAGTTGTCATCACGGCGCAACCTATTGCTTCGTCGATGGTTTTCCCGTTAATGACATTGTCAGCGATACAAGTAATTGCGTAGTGATATTGGCTAATTGTTCCAGGTAAATATCGAGGGAGTAGATATATATAGTAACCTTTTAACTGCTCTTTCAGTTCATGCCCCAGTTCATTGATACGAGTAAAATATAATTTAGTAACCTGACTCGTATCATCAGGCAAGGACACAACATCGTTAAACTCACCCACTTCATCAAACAGTTCGACTTTATAACCTATGCGATTAGCAAATGTTCTTTCTTGAGGCGTTAACAACGACTCGTTAACGCCAATAACACTGTTGCTCATACTCATTGGCTATTCATCCATCTTTCGAACTCGGCATCTGATTGGGCAACCTCTTCTTTTCTCTTAGCCTCTGCGTACTCTGTAGGCTCCAATATTTTACGTTGAATGATTTGGTGCAATTGCCCAACTTCACGCTGGATAGAACCTTTAGGGTAACGATTCACCATCTCACTACCTCGCTTCCATCCTCCTGCGTATTCTTGTATTGGCGCTTTGTTTAATTTCTTACTTAACGAAGACTCACCGATATTCATCAAGTTCAACGCATCACTAAGCACATCGTGGAATGTATTTCGAAGTCGATGAGGAGATAGCTTACCTGCAAACTCTGGGTGTTTTTTTATTAGCTCATTCAGTATGGCGTTTGGCGTTTGTACGCTAAGTGGCTTGCCATCCATATTTGAGAGAAACATATACATACTCTCATTAGCCCCTTTAAATTGAGTCCGCCAATGGGATATATAGTGCTCAAATATCGTTGCCATCATTTCATTTAGCTCGACTTCCCGACCTAATGTTTTGACTGATGGTGCTTCACTTCTAGGATACTCAATGTCACCAGACTTCAATATTTCAAAGAATTTGCGACGACCCGATAATGAAAAATGATTGAGCTTAAGTAAAAGGGACTCGCCTTTGCGATTTCCACCTAATACCATCGTCAACAAGAGGGCGTAGTTTCGCCAACGGATCTTTTCTGATTTCCAAGGATTCAACTCATTTTCTAAGAGAGGATTAATAATATTAAAGAATTTACCTCTTAACTCTGGAGATAAGCCTTCTTTGTTAGACTTAGCGGAAGTGTATGGAGATTTTAAATATAACTTAAATCCTTCTTCCATCGCCGTAAACTGCATTTTTGCAGCCTTTAAGTTGTCCAAACTATTCTTTGTTCGATTCTGATAGAACAACCATAACCATTTGATATAGCTCCAACTCACTCTCATGCGCTGTTCATAATGCCCACTACTAATCTGCTCACCAGTATTAATGTCTGCTGAACAATAAGCGGAATAAGACTCGATAAACCCCATCGAAAGCGGGGTCTGTGAGGAAATATGTTTATGAAGTTCTATTTGGCTGCCAATGCAATAACGATATAGGTGCTGAATTGACTGGGCATCTTTTTTAATTGTGTTCGGTTTACTGCCACTATCGAAACGTTGAAGCAAATAACCTGCGCTCAACATCTCAAGCTGACTATCTATTTTCACAAGCTTTAATTTAACGTTGCCTAGTTTACTAAACGTGACATCGACAAGATTTACATCAGTCATATTATGAAACTATATTTTTTATATATGTATATTTAAAAGAATAAACGAAACAAATCCACTGTCAATAGTGAAACATTGCTTTTTATATTTGTATATTTATATAGGAAAGAGAGGAATGAAACGATTTGAAAAGAGAAATTTATTTATCGGAAATAAAAAACCCTTGCTATGCAAGGGTTTCTATTACTTATCCACAGAAAGTGAAACAGACTACCTACTAATTGCAGGCATCTTTCAGTGCTTTACCAGCTTTGAAAGATGGAACTTTCGCTGCTGAAATCTGAATAGTCTCACCAGTTTGTGGGTTGCGGCCACTGCGAGCTGAACGTTCGCGAACTGAGAAAGTACCAAAGCCT
>Ga0213830_1000609_pt1 | contig 14915 bp, 21 predicted proteins | sample SWATP11_FD_161661 | JGI IMG/M metagenome (GOLD analysis project Ga0213830, IMG submission 161661) | Coastal seawater microbial communities from Marineland, Florida, United States - SWA TP1 #1 | ecosystem: Environmental > Aquatic > Marine > Coastal | place: USA: Florida | collected 2016-08-06 | reverse complement strand
TGAGCAGTAGCGCGATAGCTGCTTTCAGGTAACAGCGTAAGGGTTCCCGACATTCTCGCTTGTTTCTCGGCTTTAAAACGAGCACGGCGACCCGTGTTAAACCATTCTTGGTTAAATTTGCTTACGGTCATGGTGGTGTGCTCAAGTCTGAAGGCGTTAGGCAGTAAAGATATGTATTAGCGCTGTCTAAGTAGTGTGTAACTGTGCCTTTACCCGCCATTGAGTTGTAAAACTGTTTCCAGTACTCAGCGCGCCCTCGCAATGACGAAGGGATTGGCTCTGGACGTAAACGGTAGTGCAGACGACAGAATATGAAGCTAAGAAGCGGGTCATTGGCCAGTGAAGTGTGCTTTAGCTTCGTGATGTCGCAACCGAAGTGCTTTTCGATAAGATAGATAAAACGGCGGGGTGTGCGCTGAATAATGTCTTTGAATGCAATGGCGTCATGCTGACATAGCCCCATACCTGCACCGCCTGGTGTAGGATCTTGATAAAGGCCGAGACTCGTTTCAGCTGCGGCTGTTTCAAGTAGCAAGTTAGTAGCGTAGCCGTGCGAGCCATGTCCCAGCACATTACAAACTTGATGTGCTAGAGAAAGAGCTTGTATTTTCGACTTAAGGCCGTAGTAGTAAGTGGGATTTTCTTGGTTCATGCCGCCATCGTAGCGATGGCGGTGAGATAGGTGGGATTAGTCTGGGTTTAGGTTAACTTTTAACTTCAACTAAAAAACGTTTGAGCGCATGGTATGACTTACTATCTTTGCCATTGTCTATGATAGCGTCCTCTATTGTACCGTCGGGCGTTTCAACTCGCATCCATACTCTATTGGCGTTTTCAATGTTCTCAAGGGTTTCTAGACTCACTGAAAAAGCTTTCGAACTGTTTCGCGTGTAGCCATCGACGTCGTAACTTGAAACAAGTTGGCTTTCTTTAAGCGTGATAATGTCACCGTCAATATTTAACTGCGCACCAAAAATTGGGGTAACGTCATTGAATACTTGCACGATCATAAAAGCATCATCTGGATACTTACTATTCCATTGAAGACCGAAGCCAGTGCAAGTCATGTCAGTGCAAGCGTTACCGTGGGGCGCAATATTAACGACTTTTGAATTATCAAAACCAGAATGACTGACTTTTGGGACTAGCCCAGACGTATTCGAACAAGCGCCAATGGCTAAAGCAGAAAGAAACACTACAGTTCTAAACATATTAGACTCCTTTTAAAACCCAGTAGAATGGATCGCATTTTGAATTCAGTCAAATTTAAACACCACCTTTCAATAAAAAGCCCGCACATGGCGGGCTGGCGTTTATCGACTTAGCGTATCGATTAGCTTCCCTTGCTGCGACTGAAGGTAGTCGAGTAAAACAGCGAGTTTACGCGTAGAACATAGTCCCTCGGGTACTGCACCTAACAATTCGGCGAGCGCCTCTTGGCATGTGGTAAGCGTGTTTAGCTCTTCTAAAAAGTCTGTATTATCCATTTGCATTACTCCTTGCAAAAATAAGCGTGAGAGATACCGATAATTTCGCTCTCCCAGTGGATGCCTTCATAATCTGCCAGCCATTTGCGGGCTGTTTTATCATCCTTTTTGAAACCAGCAGCCGCCATTACATTTGTTTTATTCGCCCCCGGGTGTTGACGAAGGTACTGGACAACCTGTTGTATGAACTGGTGTTTTTTATGCTCGAAGTATTTATTGCTGGGTGATTTTCTTGTGCTGGCCTTTTTAGTGTGCGACAGCTGCTGTTCTAACAACTGGGCTTTGTCGCGGTAGAGCTGCAACAACTCGCCTTGCAAGTCTTGATTGGTAGCCTGTAATGCTTGTACTGCACTGCTGTCGTGCTGTTTGTTTTGAAGGGATTCGGCCATTTGATTAAACGCATTGATGTACGCTTCTTTTATGGATGCTGCCTGTTTGCCTGTAAACCCCATCACCAAGAACATGAAACCGTCTTTGGTGACGTTATACATGGGCAGCTTTCGACCAGTTGTATCAGTAAATTCACTGAGCGAAAAATTCCGCTCAGTGAAAAAGTGAGAGCAATCAAGTTTTCTAATTTTGGCTAACACATCTTTATGGGGTTTACCAAACACATCTGCAATGCGAGTTGATGGGGTGTACAGTTGATTGTCTTTTATCGATATATAGTGGCGCAAGTCCACATCGGGAAGTTGATTGACCATAATGGTCTCCTTTTTTGTTTCAGTAGTTTTTTGCAATATGGGTGTCGAGCGTCAACTAGAGTCACATAGCGGTCCCCGATATTGCGGCCTAACTCTGGGCGCTATTCCCCTTTCGGGTATTTTATTCACGCCTCTTCACTCGACAGTGAAAAATGGTGGTCGGGTGTCAACTGAAGCCAAAAAAGAAGCTCCGGGCGGTATTCCCCTGCGGGTGTTGTATTAACGCCTCTTCACCCGACCATTGAAAATGGACGGATTTATGCCTAACTTACAGGCATAAAAAGGCCGCAAGGCTAACGGGTGCGGTGGACCGCTTTTTTGTTTCAGTGCGGCAACCTTAATCCCGTGCGTGCGGCGTGTCAATGTTTCCTTATGCAAATGATTGGGTATTTGTGCAAAACGTGTAGAAGGTCTACAACAGCTACAACTGCAACAATTGGTAAAATATACGGGTGTGGCGTCTAGAGCTTTTCCAGTAAATACCGTCGTATTTTTCTAATCGAGCGCGAGCGGTCTTATCATCTTTAGCATATCCAGCGGCGTTAAGAAGGTCGCCTTTTCCAACTTGGCCTTCTCGAACTAATACGTGCTTAATCTGGTTTACGAACTCAAGGTCTTGCTCTGAGGCTTGCGCTTCAATTAAGTCTACTTCTTCTAGCTCTAGCGTATTCGGGTCGATATCAAATGCTTTGTCGACGATGGCTGCACGCTCTTTTCTTACCTCAAGAATTACACCTACGCCTTCAGCAAGCTCTCGCTTCTTAAGCTGATACATATTGTCTAGGCTATTTCTAATTGCATTACTACCCTGGTAATTGCGCCCGTCTTTATTGCTGTGACCGAGTATAAGAATGGTACCGCCCGCTTCTCGAATATCTTTTAGCAGGTTCATTACCAGTCCGATTTTGGCTTCGTTGTTTACATCGGCGAAGTCTCGAAGACTGTCTACAAAGAAGATCATGTTTTCAAATTGATTAGCAGTCGCGTTCTCTGCCAACGTTCTTAATAGTTCGAATGGGGGCAGGGGGCTTTTACTGCGTTGCACATAGTGCAAGTTTGCATGAGGTGCGATAAGCAGTTCGTGTACTTTGCGCTCTTTCAATACACTTAGTGGGTTGTCGAAATCTAGGTAGAACACCTGTCTCATTCGCACCGCGCAGTATTTTGCCAGTGCGAACGCCAACCAGCTTTTGCCGTTCCCGCCATCGGCATACACCATGGTCATCATGCGCTTAGTGATGAAGCCCTCAATGACGAAATCTATCTTTTGATTGAAATCAGCTTCGCACAGGCTTGCTTGTGTGAGTATTTGGAGCATTTATTGGTTGCCTTATTTAATAATACAGGTTTCTACAGGCTGATTTTGCCCTGGCGTAATCTTCATAAAAGACTTCTCACAGTACCAACATGTACTCAAAGTATCCCATGGTTGATTAGTATCGTTTACTAGAGTTTTCAGTGTTGCGTTGCAGTGAGGGCATGAAAACTTGAGAGTTTTCCCACCTGATTTCTCAACATTGTCAAAGTATTCTTCGCATTCGCGTTGAAGAGTTGTTTTGTTTTTATTCATAGCTTTCATTAAAGCTCTCCAAGCGCTTGGTATTTGATGGTGTGATACACGCCACCAAAATGTTCAATGTCTTCATCTGTAAAGCCAGCAGCAATCAAATGGTCTTTGGTTAAACTTTCAAACAGTTTGAATAAAAGCTTAGAGCCGCGTTTAGAAAGCTCCACACAGCCAAACAACTCATCCATTGGAATCTCTTCAGACTCGGTTTCTTTTTCTATCACTGGTATTTCTCCTGATAATTTGTTGTTACCGCCGTAAAGCAGTTTGTTTAATACTGGCGTTACTCTTAAACCTTCAAACTGAACTCGTCGCACTACTTCTTTGACGACGGTTACAGGGAGCTTGCTTCTAGTTGCCAATTCGCGAGTGCTTTCAATTCCTCTGCCATCTAAAATGGCATTGAGCTGTAATTGCGTAATGGTGTGGCCGAGTACTTGTAGAGTCATCGTTTCACCTACAAAAGCTGTGGTTGAATTTTGTTGCGATATTCTTCACGCTTGGTGCGCAGAATCTCGTAAACACGAATTTGATTGAGTTCAGGGCAGTATTCTTTTCGTATCTTTTCTACTGGCCAGTTGTGGTTGTGCCACAAACGAAACATTTGAATGTCTCGTAGTTCTTGTTGAAGGCGTTCACCGCGTGGTAAGTATCTACACTCACCACCTTGGTAATGCGCTATTTCTGCGATAAGTTGGCAGCTAAGCTTGTACGCCTTGCTATCTTCGATATTTGCCTTTTTAAGGCGTCGCTCACAAATTAAAACCAATGCCCACAAGTGCTCTTTGTATCTGGCCATGGCTAGTGCTTTGTCGTCAGCTAAATCCGGCAGGTGCTCCAATAGTGAGTCAAAGTCATCGTCAAAATCGAACTGCTCTTGATTGCTCACGGCATCAGCTCCTCAAAAGCGCTTTTTACGTACTCGTAAGGCGCTTTTTCTGTACTCCACACCTTTCTATGACCTTTCAACACGGTGTACCCTTCAGCAATGAGTTTTATTGCCATCTCACGTCGGTGCCAGTTCTTTAGTGACTCCAGTACTTGTGCCAAGCTCTCATCTTTCAGCCAGCCCACGTGCGACACGTTAACAATGCGAGACACATAGGCGTCTAATGCACTCTCAGAACCGTCTCGCACAAAACCTTGCTGATACATGGTTATCCAAATAGCACGTATTTTGTCTATTCCCGTACCTTTAGACTTGGGTGACAGTCTGCGTCCAGAAGATGCTTTTCTGACTTTGAACCCTTTATCTTTCATTTCGTCCATGACGCGCTCAAGCTGTTCTACGTTCATGCCTGCGCATGAATTCGTCCCTGTAACGCGTTGAAGCAAGTTGCGGTAACTGTCCTCATCCATTTTGAGCTGCGCTTTTGCGACATGAATTTTGGTAATTAACCCGCGCTTGATAGACATTTATTCGTCTCCGTTTGGCAAGCTGTCAGCCGCGCCTTGAAAGAACGCTTGAGCAAACAGCAACGCTGCAACTAAAAGAGAAAACGCACCTCCCCAGTTGTATCCGAAGTAAAAGCAATACGCGGCGGCGTAAAGAAACATCATAAATAAACAAAGACGTAGCATGGTTTTCTCCTTTCCCTAAACAAAGCCCTGAACGTTCAAGGCTTTGGTTAAGGGCCCCGAAGGGCCGCTTGTTAGTTAGCTGGCATTATTTCTAGCCACTTTTCGTTGTTGCTTTCGTCGTGATACACGTTCATCACGTAAGTTTCTTCTACTCCATCAACGTCTGGCGGCAGCTGCGCAACGGCTTCGGCTAGCTCTCGTTTCGAGCCAATGTGGGTTCGGCTAAGCACTTTCGGTTGGTTGCTCATTTTTCAACTCCTTGTTGGTGTCAGTAGTAGTAATGTCTGAGATATCCAGGGCAAGCTGGCGATACGTGCCATCTTCGAGACGGAAATAAATGCGGAAGTACTCAGCACTGCTATCAACCTCAATGGCGTCAGCCAGTGCGGTCATGGCCAGTTGCCATTGCTCGTCTTGAATGTTGTGTTGGCGAAGGCTTAGTACCTTGGCAGCGCTAAAGCGCCCGTGCTTATCGGTTTTAAATGCGCCTTGCACAATGGCTTGGAGGTTCTTGTTACTGCCTTTCGACCAGCGTTTGATGCACTCGTCAATCATTGCTTTTGCGGCTACAAGGTTTTCGTTGAAACACAATCTGTCTTGACGACTGCGCTCAATCTTTATGCGACGGTCAAAACTATAAAGCGTGACATTACCCTTGGTGCCGCCCAAGCGTTTGTCATAATTCTTCATTGCGTGACTTACAAACTCAGCAACGTCTCGTTTCAACTTTTTGGTGAACGCTTGTAGTTCGTCATGCACCAAAATTGCGTTAAGAAAGAGCTCTCTTGTTAATTTGTCGCGCTCAATCTCAAGAGGCTTGATGCGGTCTTTACGACGCAGGTTGCCCTCACCATCTTCCATGAAACCAGTTGGGGCTTCTGGTTTTGCAATTTGATAAAGCTTGTCGATAGATGTCATGCGTTTAATTCCTGTTGTGGTTCTTCATTGGTTAAGTGCCATTGCACCGTGCAGCCGTATAGTCGTGTAGCCATCATGTGACAGCGGCCAGTGTGCGTTCCCGTAATTGAAATCAGTGTTCCTTTAACCCGCTTATCTCTTGGCGGGAGGATATTGATAACGGTGGATGTGTCTTGTATAGACAGGCCAGTGATGGCACACCCTTGTTTGATTAGGTGCGTCATCGCCAGGCTCGCCTTATCCACTCTTTTCTTAAAAGCAGTGTTATAAGCGTTCATTGCTTGCTCCTGTGTATGCAGTTTTGGCACGCTCTGAAAAGCCTGACGCGCTGCGGGTTACTTGCCGAAAACGGTCTTATCTGTTCGTTTAAACAGCGTTTAACCGCTATTGAACCAAGCACTGGGCAGGGCACCGTTAAATTTGCGTACGCTGCCAGTACTTTCTTTTCAATATTGCTAATGCTTCCTGGGTACTTTTTATTAAGCACCTGAGAAAGTGTGGTCTTACTCATGCCCGTGTCTAACTCAACCTGACGACGACCCAATTCCTTGACCTTGTTCGCTAATAATTCATACCAATCCATGTTTCCTCACTTAGTCACAGCAGTAGCTGCTACTAGTTTTTTAAGGTTCTGGTCGTATAAGCCTGCTTGTCGGGCTATGGGATACATATGCCCAGTGTTACTCAGTAGTCTGTAGCGGTTGTGCCAGCCTCGGCGTTTTGCCATAGATGCGCGCTTGTTAAAGCCGCTTAATTTCACAACGTACTGGTAACGACACAGGTCAGTGAGGTAGCGCTCCACACTGCTCCTACTGCACTCTGCAAGGGCCACAATTTCAGGAATAGTGAACACTTCTAGATACCTCATGGCTTGCCAAATTTTTTGGCGCTTCGAACCTGGCTGAGGGCTAGTTGTGTTCTTCCCTGGTAAATGTGGCTTTGCACGTGCAACCTTTGCGTAAACGACCGGGTTTGCTTTTCGATTTACCGTTGTTACAGCACCAAGTTGCTTAAGATGGTCGATTACCATTTGCGCTTGGTACAACGAGACTTCCATTTCCTTTGCCAGCTCATTCGAGTGAAAGTCTGGCTGTTCTTTTATCCACTCCCAGCTACGCTGGCTGAGGGTTTGAGACATATCTACAGTTCCGCGACAGGGAAAAATTGACGCTGGGCCCATTGATCAGCGTTTATTGTTTTTAGGTTGTTCGACTTTGTGAACCTCTCAATACTTGCAAGACCAGTAGTGATGCGTCGAAAGTTACCTTTTGAGACATCTAATAACTCTTGCAGTAGGTCAGGCGAAATGACGGTGTGCTCTACCAGCTCACTCGCCATGATAGAAATGTCTTCCTCATCGGCTCTTTGAAACTTTACGTGCTGGCTGATGCGATTGTGTAACTGCTCAAGTCGCTTGATTTTTACGGGAAGCAAGTCATAACCAATCATGATGACTGGTACGCCAGACATGTCGTAAATGTCACGTATTGTTTCAAGAATCTCGATGTTGTCAGCGATGTAGTCAGACTCATCAATGAACAGTGGTTTTCCACTCAATGAGAGTTCTCGAACAATAAAATTAAGCATGTCAACTTTACTTTTACGCTTATCTAGCCCTAGTTCACGTGCGAGTCGCCATAACCAAGCTGGCAATGTGTCTGCTCTGTAGCAGCGGACTAAAACACCGTCAGCTTGAACGAACAGGAACGCCCCCGCTGTCGTTTTGCCAAGTCCTGACTTACCTGAAAAGAGACATATAGCGGGTGAGCCCTCTAATGAGGCTTGGTATATAGTTTGATAGGCGTCGAATGCTGCCATAACGTTTTTTGTTTTTGCGGTAGTCGCTTTCATTTCTACTTTCCTTTGTTAGCTGTATTGTCTTGATACAAATTATCGAGCATGGCTGCCGCCCGTCGGTTCTCACGACGATATTGGTGAAGCCATGCTTTTTCGCTAGGGCTCAACAAGCCCTTAGTTTTTCTTTCGGTGAAATAACGTGCTTTTTGATGATCACTTGAGAATGTGGGCTCCGCGGAAGTACGTATCGCTTCAACGGCCTCAAGCTCTTTTCTACGTTTCTCAAATTCACTTTTTTGTTCTTCTGAATAGCCCTGCGTTTCAGTTGTCGCAGTAGTGATGGACGTAATAGTTGATGTGTTAACCTGCTTAGAAGGTTTAGGAAACGCGGATACGCCTCCTGTTTGAGCTTCACGGTACGCAATAAACTTTTGCGCTACATCACTGACATCGTATTCTTTCGATGCTTGTTTTATAGCTTCTCGCTCGTTGCGAAGCCTCGCTCTTTGAATCCGCTTAGCTTCTTGAGCATGCGTCATTGTTATTTCGTTATCGACTAGTTCTGGGTTAAACGCCTCGCAGATGAATTCGCGCTTGACGGGATCGAATACGAATATTTTTCCAATATCATCAGGATTGAAACGACAGTGAACTCGTTCACCAATATAGGCTCCTAGTTCTGCATGAATGTACTCTACGCCCTCAACGCTAATACCCTCTTTTCCAACGGTCCTAAAGCCTTTTTGACTAGGTACGGGAGCAAGCAAAACGTCTAAAAGCCTTTCGTTATCTAAACGCTTAATCGTTTGCTGATGCTGAGTGAATTTCTCAAATGGTGTGCACCTAAGCTCGCTGTGCTCGGTATGGTCGTAGTGGTAATCAAGCCAAGAATTAATGAATTTTTCGAAGTCAGTTGATGAGATAGATACATCAAGCGCTACTCTATCTGCGCCTTTTTCTCGCCGCTCTATTAAGCGCTGAGCAAAAGTAAGGCGAGCATTTATCTTTTCACGATCACTAACGTTATGACCAATGTAGCCCGATAGCATCTCGGCAATACCATGGCTAAACGTTCTGAAGAAACGTTCTATGAAGGGTTTTTCCCAGCCGCTGTAAGGATTGGTAATTTGGTTGTGTATACCAAGTGCATCCCATATCGCGAAGATATGCGCAGAGCAATAGTCAGCTCCATTATCTGTTCGAGCGACTTCTGGAATACCCCAATCAAGGATCGTATTGCGGATTAAAAGTGCAATACCTTCGGCATTCGATGTAGGTTTTAAAACGACTTTTACACGTCGTGTAAACACATCAATTACACCAATAATTGAATATCTACCATCGGTAAGCATTACGTCGGCTGGTGTGCTATCAAATTCCCAAAGTTGGTTGATGCGTTCAACACCTGCACTGCGGCTGCCAAAAGCTGCCATGTGTTTGTTCTGCCAGCCACTGGCATCCATAAGAGATAGGAAAGTGGTTTTGTTTTCATCTTTCCATTTCCGTAGCCAATCTCTACAAGTCGATGGTGAAGGCGTTGAGTATTTTCCCTCAAACTCCATCTTAAGAAGTTCAGATAAGCGCTGGCCCTTTATGTGTGGAAACTGATGGATTAAAGCAACGGAATATCGCTTCATTTCCGGCGTGGTTTCAATGATGCTCTTGCCCTTGGTTTTACCGTAACCTGTAACTAACCCTTGGAAACCGTGCTTTTCGTAGCTTTTTTCCCAACGAAGAAGTGTGCGGTAACTTAGGCTTGGCTTAATGCGATAATGAGCTTCATTTATCTCAAGTTCTCGGTTGTTATATAGACCAATAAAAGTGTTCCAAGCTGAGACTTTACTGCTCATTTCAGCAGCAAAACTTTGAGCCAGCTTTAATATGAATAGAGAGGTGCTAGCGCGCTTGGCATTCTCATCTTGGTATGAAGCATCTAATAAGCCACTCTTTCTCGCATCTAGGGTAATGCTTTTTTCCACTTCACTAATGGTGCTTTCAACTGTCTTCTTGTTTTTGGCCTTTGACGCAAGAGAGCTGGGGTGAAATTTCTTCTCAACTGCATTAGCCACTTCCTCAGGAAGGCCTTCGAAAAGATAGTGGGGAACTCTGCCACCCAAACCAGCGAGTAGTTGGAATGGCCAGCCCTCATTTTTAGCTCGCAAGCTAACATTGCGCTTAGCAATATTGAGAGCTTCAGCGATTTCCTTGGCAGTAAATAGTTTCATAAGAGGTTCTCTAGTTATTGTGAGACACAATTGTGTCTTATGCGCTTTTTACGCCGCGAGTTTCTTTTACCGCTTCCTTTGCTACAATCTTGCTATGTAGAAATCTGCGACGTGTGCCATTAGCGTGATAACGAGAAGGCCAAATCTCTTTGGGGTGCAGCCCTAGAGCTTTTGCAATAACGGCCTCTGGTTTTGCGTAAGGTCTGTGCATTGCGGTATCACATGCCCTGGCTGCTAAACCATTTTGAATAGAGAGATCTTTTAAAGTGAGCTCTTTCTTACGAATTGCAGCGACGATATCTGCTGGGTGCCAATCTTTTTGGTACATTTTTAGATCCATTTAGTGTTGCTTTTTTTGAATCATAGGACACAAAAATGTCTCATGTAAAGCATGTGTAGACACAAATGTGTCTTAATTTCTTTATGCCTTTGAAAACTAAAAATAAAAAGTTGGGTTTTTTATGAACGTGAATGAATTTTGCTCTTTGATAAAAAGTATTCGTGAAGAAAAAATGAGCAGGAAGGAGTTCGCAAGGCGTCATGACCAATGGCATGAAAATACACTCAAGTCTTATGAGAAAGATCGACTCCCTGATGTCGATTACCTCTATTTACTTCACAAAGAAACGGAATTTAGCTTTAGAGAGCTCGTCGAGGCGCGAACCAGGGTTGTTCTAGAAGGTGTTGCTGATTTAGAAGAAATTGAAAATGCAATCTCATTAGTGCAAGGAACTGCAAACTATAAAGAAAAACAATTCATTGTCATCGAAGATAATGCCATGGAGCCCCATATTCAAAAGGGCGCTCGTTGCCGAATAGATGAAAGCGATAAAGCCTTACACCCTGGTCACATCTATTGCTTTAAAATTGAAGATAATTTCACGTGTCGAAAGGTCCATAAAACCCTCTTAGGGGACCTCATTCTGCAAGCAGAGAACGATGAGTTCATTCCGTTGGCATTTAACGAAGATTACAGAGAGCTACTCAATATTGTTGGTAGAGTCACTGAAGCTTCTAATACCTTTTGAATGTCTTTTAAACGCTTTTTTGGATCGCACTTAAACATAAAAACGCGCTATTTGAGGATCGCACTTACAATTTAGAAAGTGCGATATAGATTGTTTCTAATTGCCTCACATTACATTGACTAACCATCTCGTGAGGCCTTATTTAAACTAGTCTTAACGTAATTAGTCTATGCTGGTAGCAGTTCCAAATTGTTAGTTGCCAAACTGCACCTTAGTTTTCAGACATTCTCTAACTTTCGCCAAACTACTCTGTCGAAGTGCTAATTTATTTTGGCGCTTTAAAATTGGCCCAAACCCTTACAGTACAAGGCTTCCCACTTATTCCCGCCAAATATTACTGGATCCCACTTAATTGACATACTTCTCTGACATCTACAGGTGCTTCGGCTCTCATGCAAACTTTTTCAAGGATGTTTGTTTAAAGAGCTGCTAAGAGCCAAAAGTGGCAACGACGGTTTGTGCCCGTCCATTACTTTTTGCGTAGTATAGCAATTTATCGCATTGGTCAATAAGAGCATCGAGTTTAGCATGTGTGTTAGATTCAACTATACCTGCTGAAAAATTGACTACAAGAGATGCGTCTGTGGTATTCCATTTTGAATGAGCTTTGAGTCGTTCTCGAATATCATCAATGAGTAATTCAGCTTCCTCTTTTTTACTGTCTTTCAACATCAAAAGAAACTCTTCGCCGCCATATCGGCAAAGCTTATCGGTTTTTCTTATTCTGTCTTGAACTATGTTTGAAAAACACGTCAAGACTTCGTCTCCGGTTAAATGTCCATGCTGGTCATTAATAAGTTTGAAGTGGTCAAGGTCGATGAGTACAGCACAGCTTGTTGAACGACTGAAAGTAGTATTGGCATACCACGAGTAAAACGAACGGCGAGTCATAGCGCCTGTGAGGGTGTCTACGCCAGCGAGTTTTGTGACAATTCGCTGTCGCTGCCAGAACCAAAAAGTGGTGATTGCTAGTAATATGGCAACGAGTATCAGAATAATACCTTGTTGCTGTTGTGCTTTTAATGCCAAGCGCTGCCGCTCTTGTTCAGCTTTTACTTGGCGCAAATTAACCATTTCGATATCGTGTAATAATGCATCCGACGAATTTAAATCGCCAAGCGTCTCAAAATGTTGCGCATTAAGCTCTAACTGCGCTTGATGTGAAAGTCTTTCATTTTCGAGGGCTCTTACAAAATTACCTTGAATTTCATTGGCTCTACGAAAGTTATGGTATGCCAATACTTTCCAATTTGTTGGGGAAAAATTTGACTTAGATACTGTATTAAAGTATTGCGTCTCAGCAACTCTGAGTTGATTACTCGTTCCATTTACTGCAACGCTAAAAAGATTGACTGTTTCAATCAAGGTATCATTATTATAAAAGTCTATCTTTGGTAACAATTCTCGCAATTGATGAAGTAACTCACGCATCTGCTCTTTATCGCCAGACGCCATTCGATTTGTGTACACGCTTAATTTTAGAAAGCGAGCGAAAAAATTTTCGTTTACCTTGTCTTTTGAATCTGCAAATTCTTTTGTTTCAGCTATTTCGATTAGCATATTAGTCTTTTCTAAGGCTTCTTCGAATCGCCCTAGTCTGGCGAGCGCTAATACTTCTTGGGTGTAGTCTATCGCTTCACGCCATTCCAATGGTATTTCGGAAATGGCTTGGCGGGCTTTAGAGAGCCCATGATAATGCATCTTTAGGTTGTTATAAACGCTGGCTAGCTCTTTTAAAACGAAACCTTTTGTAAGTATATTCGAGAAATTTAACTCATCTTTTGGACTCGCACTGCTAAGGTGCGGTATAGCGTATTCATACTTTTCTATCGCTTTGACGGGGGCTATATTGTGGTATATTCGTCCAAGGTGTACGCTTACCGATGCCGCCGACGAGACGTTTCCTTGTAGTACCATTTCGCGTTCTAACGCTTTAAGCTGTTTTACTGCTTGTTGAGTAGCAAATGCAAATGCTGACGAAGGCGTCTTTGAGCTGTTGTCCCACATCTCAAAAATTATGCTGGCTTTTACAACTGCGTATCGATAAGGGTCTATTCGTTTGAGGTGTAACCAGTTTTTTTCTGTAATTGGTTTTGGCTTTTTGCCTACAAGCCATGTTTCTGGCCATGGGGCTGATGCCCAAAACAGGTTTCGGTAAATTACTCCGATAAAGGACATATCGTCTCCTAGACCAGAGCTTTTATAAAGCTGAACTAGGTCACCATTAACCTCTGGCTCTTCTTCACTTACCCATTCCCATTTAATCCTAGCGCTGACCCTATCATAGCGCTCAAGCTTTTCTAACTCAGACTCGGCATATGCTGTAAGTGATGTACTGAAGAAAATAAAGGTAAGCAATGCTCCTATTGGGAGCCGATTTATGAATACTGACACAGACACTTCCTTATCTTTTCTATGTTACTTCCTACATTGAGTATGCCATGTCATTGTGAAATTACGAAGTTTTACAGCAGCTATCTTACCCCAACACTCAGTCTGAAGAAAATATTCTAAATTATTAGGTACCAATAGAGGTTTGACGTAAGAAGGGTATTTAGCACAGCATTCAATTATTTTTCATGCGAGGGAAATTAATGAAAAAAAGACTTCGCTATTTGTTGCTTTTCTTTAGTTACAGTCTTGGCACAAGTACAAAAAAGAAACCCGCTATGAAGCGGGTTTCTTTTTAAACGCGTTTGCTGCGACGCTGGTATGCTAAAGCTAATGGCTTTTCATCTGTGATGTCGCGCCGCTGCTAATTACTTCGCAACCTGCTGGTGAAGCTTGATTAAGTCAGGAAGCTTTTTCGCGTAAATCGCTTTCTTTGTACCTGGGTGAAGTAATTGGCTCACGAACGTTCGTAGGAAGCCAAGTACAAACGTTTGAACGCGATCAGCGTCTGCATCACTTGGGTTAGCAATAAGCTTTTCTGTCTCCGCTTGTACTTTATGTACAATCGGGTCCATGGTGTCTTTTCCAGAAACTAGGTCATTACCAGTCACAACGCCTTTGCCAAGCAAGTCTCTAACTGCTGAGTATAAATCAGCAGAAACAGCGTTAGACTGACCCCAGTTCGCAATGTTGAATTCTTCAGCAATTTTATCTAGATCAGCAGTTGGGTCGTTCGACTTTAATAGGCTGTCGATAAGTTTATGGGCTTCAGTTTGTTTTACGGGTGTTGATAATTCTGACATGGTTACATTTAATGATTATGTGGGTGAGCGCGTTATAAATATTCTGCCAGACAATGTCAACCCGTTTGCCGCTAATAGAGGCAAGAACGGGAGAGGAGCTTGCTAAGTCATTATGTAAACATGGCGAACTAAGCACCGAAATAGCACCGAAATAGCACTGAAATAACACAGAAATATTACTGAAAGAGTAGCAAAATAGAGAAAAGGCACCTGCTGCCAAGCACCCTTTATCAAATGAGTAAACGGGCTACGCGGAGATCCTATTCTCTTTGTCTACTTTATCTATCTTGCCTGTTCGACGTGCTGGGAAAGGCAACTTAATTGGACGTTTACCATTTAATGCAGCATGTTCTGATTTCACACTATAATTAGCGCTGTCTTTACTATGCATGCCCTTGGGTGTATCAGTTACAT